>Ga0210086_1000392_pt1 | contig 25925 bp, 28 predicted proteins | sample China_Galinas_PW_3_FD_184867 | JGI IMG/M metagenome (GOLD analysis project Ga0210086, IMG submission 184867) | Wetland microbial communities from San Francisco Bay, California, USA, that impact long-term carbon sequestration - China_Galinas_PWB_D2... | ecosystem: Environmental > Aquatic > Marine...
ACTAGCACTGACAGTGCCCTTCTGGATCGGTTCGATTGATGCGTAAGGAACACCAATCATCCCAGTTCAGAGGGCACTTTCCTTATTCGACACTCGGTGAAACACCGGATCAGTCGGTGGATCGAGGCTAAACCACGGGCAACGCCGCACCAACACCTACTTCCACCCCGAGAAGATGCAGCGGGACGACGACGAGGACGACGAAACAGACTGTAGCTGAGAATGTTTCGGTCAGCGGGTGATGAATTGCACGACGGCGTCGGTGAATGCGTCGTTGTCATCGCCCGCGGCGGTGTGGCCGGCGTCGGAGAGCTCGACGAACTCAGCGGTCGGCACCTTGTCGAGGAAGTCCTTGACGCCGTCGACACTTACCACGTCGGAGAGCTTGCCGCGGATGAGCAGAATCGGAATGCGAAGTCCGATCGCTGCGCTCTCCAACTTCTCGGCGCGCAGATGCGGATCGTCCTCGGGCTTGGTCAGCAGCTTGGGATCCCAGTGCCAATACCAGCGGCCGTTGCGATGGCGCAGGTTCTTCTTCAGGCCTTCGGGGCTGCGTGGCCGCGTGCGGTGCGGCAGATACGTCGCCACCGCATCGGCGGCCTCCTCCAGCGAGTCGAACCCGTGAACGTGGCTGAACATGAAATCCCGAATACGGGCGCTGCCGCTCTTCTCGAACCGGGGCACCACGTCGACCAGAACCAGCTTCGTGACCGATGCTGGACCGGCGGAGTCCGCGACCAGAATTCCGGTGAGGCCGCCCATGCTCGCACCGATCAGCGCGACAGGCCGGTCGATTGCATCGATGACCCGCAGCACATCGCCGCACAACGTTTCCAGCGCGTAGTCGGCACCGGGCGCGTGGTCGCTGTCGCCGTGCCCGCGCGAGTCCAGCGCCAACACGTGAAAACCCTGCTCGGCGAGGATCTGGCCGGTTTTCTTCCACGAGAACCGGTTCTGGCCGCCGCCGTGCAGCATCAAGATCGAGGGCCGCCCGTCGGCAGGGGCAGCGTCACGGTTCCACTCGTCAGCGACGAGCGCCACGTCGTTGACGCCCGTGTAGGTGACCGTCTCGGGTGCGCTGCTCATCCGGCTCACGGTAGCCGACCTGAGATCGGCGTTTTCGCTCACGTCCGGCGGCGGCCCTACAATCGGCGCTCGTGCCACCGCGGACACGGCTGCCCCACGACGAACGGGCCGACATCATCGACGCCGCGTACACATGCCTGTCGTCGCCGCATCGGGGACCCGTGTCGGTGGCGGCGATCCTCGACGCGGCCGGCCTGTCGACTCGTGCCTTCTACCGTCACTTCGCCTCAAAAGACGAATTGTTCCTGGCGATGCTCAGCCGAGACAGCGAGGCGGTCCTGCGTCGGCTGAGGCGCGTTGCGCGGGAAACCGAAGGCGGCCCCGAGGCGCAGTTGCGGGCGTGGATCGACTGCCTTCTGGGACTGGCGTATCACCCGCGGATGCGCGCGCACGTCGTCGTGCTGGACTCCGACGAGGTGCGGGTTGCCAAGGGCTACCGGCAGGCCAGTGCCGACTTGCGCGCTGACCGGGAACAGATTCTTGCCGACATCCTGGGCCGCGGTCACGACGACGGCTCCTTTCCCTTCGCCGAGCCCGACCGCGACGCCGCCGCCATCCACGCGGTGGTTGATCGCGCGTTCGCCGCGCCGCTTCTCGGTCTCGGACCCGACCGGGAACTGCTCGTCGGCTACGTGCTCGACTTCGCACTGCGCGCGCTCGGTGCCACGCACCGGCGATGAGTTTCGGCGGCCGCAGCGGTCGACACCGGTAGCCGACCACGAAGGAGGACCGCCATGCCGTCGATCACCCCGGCACTTTGGTTCGACAATAACCTCGAACAAGCCGCCGAGTTCTACACCTCCGTGTTCCCGAACTCCAGCATCGAGGGCATGAACCGCTTCGCAGAAGCGGGCTCGGGAACGCCGGGCGAGGTGGTGTCCGGAAGCTTCGTGCTAGACGGCACCCGGTTCGTCGGGATCAACGGCGGCCCGCAGTTCCCGTTCACCGAGGCCGTGTCGTTCATGGTCAACTGCAAGGACCAGGACGAAGTCGACTACTACTGGAACAGGCTGCTCGACGGAGGCCAGGAGTCGCAGTGCGGCTGGCTCAAGGACCGGTTCGGTGTCAGCTGGCAGATCGCCCCGGACCGGCTGTTCGAACTGCTCAGCGACCCGGACCCGGCCCGCGCGGCGGCCGCCACCAAGGCCATGCTGGGGATGCGCAAGATCGTCATCGCCGAGTTGGAAGCCGCTGCCGCCGAGGCTTGACGGCCTGGCCTGACCGCGGGGGCCTGACCGGGGTCGTCCGCGTTAGGCTGCCGCCATGGGTGAGCCTGGATGGTTCGAAGTCGACGCCCCCTCGGTGACCCTGCGCGGCCTGACGTGGCAGCCCGGCGGCGATGACGCTACCGATGCCCCAATCGTCCTGTGCCTGCACGGTTTTCCAGACACCGCACACGGCTGGCGGCTGGTGGCGCCCAAACTCGCGGCGGCCGGCTGGCGCGTGGTCGCGCCGTTCATGCGCGGCTACGCACCATCGACGATCCCGTCGGACGGCAGCTATCACATCGGCGCGTTGATGGACGACGCGCTTCGGGTTCTCGACGCGGTAGGCCCGACCGGCGGCGACGTGATCATCGGCCACGACTGGGGCGCGACTGCCGGTGCCGGTCTGGCAGCGATGCCCGACAGCCCGTTCAGCAAGGTGGTCATCATGTCCGTGCCGCCCGCAGCGGCCTTCCGGCCCCTCGGGCGCGTCCAAGACGCCGGCAGGCTGATCGCGCAGCTTCCCCGCCAGCTCGTCCGCAGCTGGTACATCATGTACTTCCAGCTGCCGCTGGTGCCCGAACGTTTCGCGTCGTGGGTGCCCCGGCGGCTGTGGCGACAGTGGTCTCCCGGTTACGACGCCGCCGCAGACCTACGTCACGTCGACGCGGCGATCGGCACGCCCGAAAGCTGGCGCGCCGCACTGGGCCCCTACCGCGCGACGATCCGCAACACGGAACCACCGTCGCGGTACGCCGAGTTGCACCGGCATTGGCTCTCGGCGCCTACCCGGCCGACCCTGTATCTGCACGGCAAGGACGACGGCTGCGCCACACCCGCCTACGCCGAATGGGTGGCCGACATCCTGCCGCCGGGCAGCGACATCGAGTTGGTCGATCACGCGGGCCACTTCCTGCAACTCGAACAGCCCCAGGTGGTAGCAGGCCACATCCTCGATTTCGTCGGTCGGCCTAGCCGTTCTTGAGACCCGGGTGACGGCCGGCCAGCAGCGGCAGCAGCAGGTCTCGTGGCGCCACCCGGTACAGGTATCCAGCCACTCGGTTGAATCCACCCGGCACTACCACGCCCTTGCCGGCTGCCAGGCCGGCGATACCTGCGCGCGCCACCTCTTCGGCCGTCTTCCACATCACCCGCGGCAACGCGGCTTCCGCCTCTTCGTCGCTGATCCCCGCGGCCTCGCCGAAGCCGGTCTTCACCGGGCCGGGACAGAGGGTGCTCGCTGTGACCCCGGTGCCGCGCAGCTCGCCCCTCAACGAATCGGTGTACGAGAGCACGAACGCCTTTGCGGCAACGTAGGACGCCTGCCCGGGCAGAGGACCGAACGCACCAGCCGATGCCACGTTCAGCACCGCGCGCCGGCGGCGGTCGACCATGCCCGGCACGAACCTGCAGCACAGGTCGACGACTGCGGCGACATCCACTTCGACGAGGTTGAGTTCTTTCTCCGGAACAGCCTTCGCGACGGGCCCGACCGTCGCCAGGCCGGCGTTGTTGACCAGAATGTCGACAGTCACGCCGAGGGCGGCAACGCGGTCGGGCAGCGCGGCGCGTTCGGTGCGCTCCGACAGGTCGGCGGGCAACGGGTGCGCCCGCGCGCGCCGATCTCACCGGCCAGCGCCTCCAGCTGCTCCACTCGCCCGGCCACCAACACGACCCGATGGCCGCGGCGGGCCAGCTCCCGGGCGATCGCCTCGCCTATGCCTGACGACGCGCCGGTGATCAGCGCGGCGCGGTCGTCTGCGGGTGTTGGTAGAGTCACTCGTGTGCCCGTAGCGTTGGCCGTTGTCGACGCTACGATTTACTGGATGTCGGCCAAGATCCCCACCGACCAGTTCCTGCTCTACGCGTTCGACGGCGAAGTCTCCGATCTGGAAGACGCAGTGGCCCAAGTCCTTCGACGCGCCACGGGTTGCCCGGACTTGACCCTACGGATCGACGACCGCGGTGTGCTGAGGTATCCGGCCTGGGTGCGCCGTGACGTCACGCCCGACCAGGTCGTCGTGCACGGGCCGGCAACCGGATGGCGCCAGTGCCTGGACGCGGTCGCCGTGCTGGCCGAGAACCAGCTCGACCTTCGCGACGCGGCGTGGCGGCTTCACGTCTTCAGCCCCGTTCCCGGCGTGCCCGGCGCTGAGGGGCCGTCGACCGTGACGGTCGTTCAGATGGGTCACGCGCTGGGCGATGGCGTGCGCTCGTCCGCGCTCGCAGCCGTGCTGTTCGGGCGGACGGCCGACGTCCCCGGCATCCAGCGGCGCCGCAGGGGAAGCCTCGTCACGCGCGGCCTCGCCGCGGCGCGGGCGCACCATCGCCTCGGGCGTGACACCGCTGCGGGGCTCGTCCCGCCGCCGGCGCCGACACGTCCTGCGCTGAGTATCAATGGCCTGCCCGGCAGGGCAAGGACGGTCCGCACCTTTACCCGGCGCCGGTCGGAGCTGGGCAAGCACACCGTGACGGTGACGGTTCTGGCGGCGGTTTCCGACGCGCTGTCGGGCTACCTGCGCGACCGAGGTGAGGATGTGTCGACACTCGGCGCCGAGGTGCCAATGGCCAAAAGCCGTGTCCGGCAAGCCAATAACCACTTCGGGAACGCGGGCGTCGGGCTGTACCCGCAGCTGCCGTTCGAGCACCGGGCCGACCGGATCGCCGCCGAACTGCGGGAGCGTCGGCGCCGGGCCACTCACCCGGCGTTCGCGGCGGGCGACCGGTCGCTGGCCGCGGTGCCGGCTCCGCTGTTGCGTTGGGGCGTCAGGCAATTCGACGCCGACGCCCGCTCGGCCGTCGTCACCGGAAACACCGTGGTGTCCAGCGTCAACCGCGGACCCGCTGACCTGACCTTCGCCGGCCGCCCCGTCGTGCTGACCGCGGGCTACCCGGCACTATCTCCGATGATGGGCCTGACGCACGGCGTGCACGCCATCGGCGACACGATCGCGATCAGCGTGCACGCGGCCGAGTCGGCCGTTGCGGACATCGACGAATACACCGAACGCCTGGCGGCGGCGCTGTAACACGTCCTACCGTCTGCGCATGGGATTCCTGAAACCGGATATGCCCGTCGTCGACTTCGAGGAATGGAGCAAGGGCACCCGCAGCGAAAAGATCCGCCCGATGGCCCGGCACTGGGCCGAGGTGGGCTTCGGCACGCCGGTCGCACTGCACCTTTTCTATGTGGTGAAGATCCTGCTGTACATCCTCGGCGGCTGGCTGTTCGCGCTGGCCACCAACGGCATCGACGGGTTCACCAACGTCGGCGTGTGGTGGTCGGAGCCGATCGTCTTTCAGAAGGTCGTGCTGTACACGATGCTGTTCGAGGTCGTCGGCCTCGGCTGCGGCTTCGGGCCGCTGAACAACCGGTTCTTCCCGCCGATGGGATCGATCCTGTACTGGTTGCGGCCCAACACAATTCGGCTGCCGCCGTGGCCGGGGCGCATTCCGCTCACAAAGGGCACATCCCGCACACCGCTCGACATCCTGCTCTATGCGGCGCTGCTGGTGATGCTGGTCTGGGCGTTGCTGTCCGACGGCACCGGGGGAGTGCCCGACGTGCTACCGACGTGGCAGGTTGCGACGATCCTCGGGCTCGTGGCAGTACTGGGCCTGCGCGACAAGGTGATCTTCCTCGCCGCCCGCGGCGAGGTGTACGCGTCACTGGCCGTCACGTTTCTATTCGCCGGCGCCGACATGATCGTCGCGGCGAAACTCGTGTTCCTGGTGATCTGGATGGGTGCGGCGACGTCGAAACTGAACAAGCACTTTCCGTTCGTGATCTCGACGATGATGTCCAACAACCCGCTGATCCGAACGAAGTGGCTGAAGCGGCGGTTTTTCGAGAAGTTCCCCGACGACCTGCGGCCCGGACGGGTGTCGCGGATCATCGCCCATTTCAGCACCGCGATCGAGATGTTGGTGCCACTGGTGCTGTTTTTCTCCCACGGCGGCTGGCCGACGGCGATCGCAGCGTTCGTGATGGTGTGCTTCCACTTCGGGATTCTGTCGGCGACCCCGATGGGCGTTCCCCTGGAGTGGAACGTGTTCATGATCTTCGGGATGCTCTGGTTGTTCGTCAGCCACGCCGATGTCGGGCTGGCAGACCTGAAAAACCCTGTGCCCGTGGCGATCCTGTTCGCCCTCGTCGCCGGCACCGTGGTCCTTGGAAACCTCTTTCCGCGCAGGATCTCTTTTCTGCCCGGCATGCGGTATTACGCCGGCAACTGGGACACCTCATGGTGGTGCATCAAGCCGTCGGCCAACGAGAAGATCGAGAAGGGCCTCGTCGCGATCGCGAGCATGCCGGCCTCCCAGCTGGAGAAGTTCTACGGCAGCGAGGAGCAGGCGCTGATCTACCTGTACAAGGGATATGCGTTCCGCGGGTTCAACAGCCACGGCAAGGCGCTACTCACTCTCGTGCACCGCGCGTTGGCCGGTTACAACGAGGACGACTACATCATCACCGAAGGTGAGCGGCTATGCAGCACCGCTGTCGGCTGGAACTTCGGCGACGGGCACATGCACAACGAGCAGTTGATCGCGGCGATGCAGCAGCGTTGCCACTTCGAACCGGGTGAGGTGCGCGTCATCCTGCTCGATGCACAACCGATCCACAAGCAGACTCAGGAATACCGGCTAGTCGACGCTGCCACAGGAGAATTCGAGCGCGGCTACGTGCGCGTCGCCGACATGGTGACCCGCCAGCCCTGGGACGACGACGTTCCAGTCCATGTTCATGGCGGTGATCAGGTGACATCAGGGGGTGGCTGATCGCGCTGGCAGAAGACATGGCAGAAGGCAGGGCCGCCCGTGGCGCGTGATCGTGGGCCACTGGGGCACGCCTAGCCGGATCACGCCTAGCCGGATAAGGTGCTGCGGCGCTGCGGAACCCACGTCTGACGGCCGGTCAGGAACTGCCACCAGCCCAGCAGCGCGCCGGTGTGCGGCAGCGGCATGAACGTTAACGGCTCGATGATCGCGGCCAACAGTGCTGCGCGAACAGGAGTGTCGGCGCCGGTTTAGCGCCGGTACAGGTGGATGGTCCACGCGAAGGCGACGAGGTCCACCGCCAGCTTGGCCACCACGATCGCGCCGACGGGCACCAGAACGGCGACATTGCCGGTGACCGCCAGCCCGATCAGCACGGCGAACGCGGTCAACCCGTAGATGGGCTGCACTGTGTCGACGGCCTTCACCGGCAGCATCGCCAAACCCAGTGCGCCGTAGCGCGGATTGCCGGTCATGTCGCGGTTCCAGTACTGCGTCTGCAGGAAGCCGCCGAACCAGCGGCGCCGCTGGCGCAGGAAGTCGCGGATCGTGCCGGGTGCGTCGGTCTGCGCGACCGCGTTGCCGACGATCTGCACCCGCCACCCGAGACCTTCGTCGCGGCTGCGTCGTTGCATCCGGTGGATGAGTTCGTAGTCCTCGACCAGGCAGTCGGTGTCGAATCCGCCGACGGCCAGCACAGCGCTACGTCGGAAGCCGGCGAACGCACCCGAAATCAGCAGTAAGCAGTTCACTCGCATCCACGCGTAGCGGCCGACGAAGTTGCGCAGGTACTCGTAGGTCTGGAACCACTGCAGCACCCGGTTGCGCAGGCCCGCTCCGCATATCGGTGTCAGCACACCGCCCGCCCGCCACGACGAGATCCGGGTCAGCGGCGAATGCGGTGCGGATCGCGACGATGGCATCCGGCGCGGGCAGCGTGTCGGCATCTATCGTGATGACCACGTCGGTGTCGACGGTCATCAGCGCCGCATTGAGCGCGGCGGCCTTGCCCTTGTGAGGGAGTTGGAGGCGTCGCAAAGACGGGTGCCGGTCACCGAACTCGGCGGCGAGCACCGCAGCGGTGGCGTCGGCGGAGCCGTCGTCGGCCAGGACGATCTGCTCGGGCGGGTTGGACTGGGCCAGCAGGGCGCGGACGGTCGCGGGCAGCACCGGCGCCTCGTTGAAGGCAGCGATCAGCACGGCAACGGTCGGTTCACCCGATACCGGCGGAGGGCGGGTAGCGCGGCGCACCGGCAGCGTCTGCCACACCACGAACGCGGCCAGCAGTGTGTCGTAGGCGATGTAGGCGATGCCGATTGACCACAAGCCCGTCCCGGCCTGAAGGAACACCTGCGCGAACAGTGCGGCCCAGAGCGCGATCACGCGATGTGAATCGACCAGCCGGCTACCGCCGCGCCGCGTGGCGTCAGCCGCGGAGAGTTCACCGCGAACGCGCGTTCCAAGGTCGTCACGTTCCTCCAGCCTGACGGGCCCGACTCGGACACGCGCAGGAGTGCCGAGACGTTCACCCGCTACGTTGATCCATCCTGACCCCCGACGCAACGTACTGACCGACCTAGTCAACAATCGACACAAGTCAACTGGGTGATGATTTAGGAGAAGCTCATGCCAGAAGCCGTCATCGTCGAAGCCCTACGGTCGCCGGTCGGCAAGCGCAACGGCGGACTGTCCGGCGTGCATCCCGCCGACCTGTCAGCGCAGGTGCTCAACGCACTGGTCGAGCGCGCGGGCGTCGACCCGGAGATTGTCGATGACGTCATCTGGGGCTGCGTGATGCAGGCCGGAGAGCAGTCGATGGACATCGCGCGGACGTCGGCGCTGGCCGCCGGCTGGCCCGAAAGCGTCACCGGCGTCACGGTGGACCGGCAATGCGGGTCCAGCCAGCAGGCCATCAACTTCGCCGCGGCCGGCGTGGTCGCCGGGCACTACGACGTGGTGGTGGCCGGCGGCGTCGAGTCAATGACGCGGGTGACAATGGGCGCATCGCTGGCCGGTGGCGGCAACCCGTTCCCGAAGGGCTTCATGGATCGCTATGGGGTGCACCCGCACCAGGGCATCGGCGCGGAAATGATCGCCGAGCAGTGGGGCTTGGACCGCACCAAGCTCGACCAATTCTCGTTGGACTCGCATGAAAAGGCCGCCGCCGCGCAGGATTCGGGTGCATTCGACGACCAGATCGTCGCGATCACGGATCAGGACGGCAATCCGGTGCGCAAGGACGAGGGCATCAGGCGTGGCACCCCGATGGAGAAGATGGCCCAGCTGAAGCCGGCGTTCAAGGATGACGGCGTGATTCACGCCGGCAATTCGTCGCAGATCTCCGATGGATCCGCAGCGCTGCTGATCATGACCGATGAGAAAGCGAAGTCCTTGGGGCTCAAGGCTATTGCGAAGATCCACACTGCCGTGCTCGCCGGCAGCGACCCGGTGATCATGCTCACCGCCCCGATTCCCGCCACGCAGAAGGCGCTGAAGAAGTCCGGGCTGAGCCTGGGCGACATCGGGGTGTTCGAAGTCAACGAGGCGTTCGCGCCGGTGCCGCTGGCGTGGCTGCAGGACATCGGAGCCGACGAGAAGAACCTCAACCCCAACGGTGGCGCGATCGCGCTGGGCCACCCGCTCGGCGGGTCGGGTGCACGGATCATGACCACGATGGTGCACCATATGCGGGACAACGGAATTCGGTACGGCTTGCAGACCATGTGTGAAGGCGGTGGCCAAGCCAACGCCACCGTCGTGGAACTGCTGTGAGCCAACCTGCGGCGCTCGTCGAGCGGCGCGGCAACGTCGAAGTCGTCACGATCAACCGGCCGGAGGCGCGCAACGCGGTCAACGGCGCGGTCAGCATCACGGTCGGTGACGCGCTCGAGCACGCCAACAACGACCCCGACGTGTGGGCCGTGGTGATCACCGGAGCCGGTGACAAATCCTTCTGCGCCGGAGCGGATCTCAAAGCGATCTCGCGGCGGGAGAACTTGTATCATCCCGAACACGGCGAGTGGGGCTTCGCGGGCTACGTGCATCACTTCATCGACAAGCCGACGATCGCGGCGGTGAACGGCACCGCGCTGGGCGGCGGGACCGAGATCGCGCTCGCCAGCGACCTGGTGGTGGCCGACGAGCGCGCGACCTTCGGGCTGCCGGAGGTGAAGCGTGGCCTGGTCGCCGCGGCCGGCGGGGTGTTCCGGATCGTCGACGCCCTGCCACGCAAGGTGGCGTTCGAGATGATGTTCACCGGCGACCCGATCTCGGCGGCCGACGCGGCCCGGTGGGGGATGATCAACCAGGTCGTGCCCGACGGCACCGCGTTGCAGGCCGCGCTGGCACTGGCCCAGCGGATCACGGTCAACGCGCCGCTGGCGGTTCAGGTGAGCAAGCGGGTGGCCTGCGGCGTGGACGACGGTCTCGTCACCGACGAGGAACCGAAGTGGGCGCGGCTGATGCGTGAGGTCAAGTCGTTGCTGAGGTCCGAAGACTCCAGGGAGGGCCCGCTGGCGTTCGCGGAGAAGAGACAGCCCGTCTGGAAGGCACGGTAGGGGCACATGTCGCTGATCATCGCGGTCCGCGGCCGCACCCCGCAGATCGACCCCGAAGCCTGGGTCGCTCCGAACGCATCCGTGATCGGTCAGGTGACGTTGTCCGCCCGCGCCAGCGTGTGGTACTCGGCGACGCTGCGGGCGGAGGCCGAGCCGATCCACGTCGGCGCCGGCACCAACATCCAGGACGGGGTCACGGTGCACGTCGACAAGGAGTTCCCGGTGCACATCGGCACCGGTGTCAGCGTCGGGCACAACGCGGTGGTGCACGGCTGCGACGTCGAGGACCACGTGCTGATCGGGATGGGCGCGATCGTCATGAACGGCGCGGTGATCGGCAGCTGCTCATTGATAGCGGCGGGTGCGTTGGTGCCGCGGGGCATGGTCGTGCCGTCGAGGTCGCTGGTGACCGGCGTGCCGGGCCGGGTGCGCCGTGAGCTCAGCGACGCCGAGGTGGCCGGCAACCGGCAGAACGCCGGCGTCTACGAGCGCCTCGCCGAACTGCACCGCGCCGCGGGGTAGCGTTCGTCGGACAGCGTCCGTCCTACAGCTTGTCGCGGAACGTCACCCACACATCGCCGGTGTCGTGCACACCGATCGGTCGGTCCATCGCGTCCAGGATCGCGTCGATCTCCTTGTGGTCCAACTCGACGGGAGGCAGTCGGTCGCCGCTGTCGTCGCGCACGTCGTACTGAAACTCCAGCGGGATGAGCGGATGCACCCAGTGCGAGACCGTGACGTCTGCGCCGTCGTTGTCGCGGTAGGTGCCGGTCAGAAAGAAGCCGCCGGCCTTCTTGAAGCGCCGATGCACCGCAGCCTGCAGGTGAGCCAGAAAATAATTGGTGAACTGCAGCGGCAGCTCTCGTTCTCCGCAGCGAAGCGTGGCCAATCTCACGTCCCCTTCCGTTGTCACGCCACTACCAGCCTAGGAAGCCATGTCCGGTTCAGGTCAGAGTGGGTAATCGCCTACGGTGAGCAATGTGCGAATTCTCGTCACCGGCGCCACAGGATACGTGGGTTCGCGCCTGATCGGTGCGCTGTTGACCAACGGTCACCAGGTCGTCGCGGCCAGCCGAAACCCGTCCTCGCTCAAGTGGTTCGGCTGGTACCGACACGTCGACACGGTTTCGCTCGACGCGGGTGACCTGGATGCGACCAGGGCGGCGTTTTCCGACGCCGGGCCCGTCGACGTCGTCTACTACCTGGTGCACGGGATCGGCCAGCCCGGGTTTCGCGACGCCGACAACGCCGCGGCCGCGAACGTCGCCACCGCCGCCAAAGAGGCCGGCGTACGTCGCATCGTGTACCTCGGCGGCTTCGTACCCGAGGACGACGACCTGTCGCAGCACCTGACCAGCCGCGCCGAGGTGGCGCAGTCGCTGTCGATCGACGGCGGCGCGGAAGTGGTGTGGCTTGGCGCAGCGATGATCATCGGTGCCGGGTCGACGTCGTTTGAGATGCTGCGCTACGTCGGCGACCGTTTCCTGCTGTTTCCGCTGCTGCGGTGGGTCGCGAACCCCATGGACCCGATCTCGATCCGCGACGTGTTGTACTACCTCGTGGCGGTGGCCGACTCGGAGAACGTGCCCGCCGGCGGCTACGACATCTGCGGGCCGCAGACCACGACCTACCGGCACCTGCTGTTCGCATACGCCAAAGCGGCCGGCACGTGGAGGGCAGGGGTGCCGATCCGGGGCATCGACATAGCCGTGGTCTCGCGGGTCACCGCCCTGGCGCTGCCCGTCCCCGGAGGTCTGGCAGCTGACCTGGTCGAGTCGCTGGATCACCCGATGGTGGCCTCCGGCCATAGACTGGGGGGCCTGGTGGCCGACCCGCCTGGCGGACTGACCCCGATCGACGATGCGATCGCCGCGTCGGTGGCGACCCGAAAGCCCCGGCCCGTCAACGAGCTCGCCGATCCTCACCACCTGGCCGACAGCGACCCGCTCTGGGCCGGCGGTGACGTGCTCGCGCTGCAGCGGCTGGCGCGGGCAGTGACGCCTGCTGCCGCTCGGCCCGTCCTCGAACTCGTCAACCTGGTGCCCGGGCCGCTGGCCGGGGTGCTACGCACCGGGATCGACATCCTGGCCGACCTGCACCCGAACGGAAAGTCAGCATGACGCAACCAGAAACGACACCAGAAACGACACCGGAAACGACGACGGAAGCCGCACGGCCCGGACTGCTCGCGGAGATCAGGAAGATCGCCACCACGGTTGCCGTGCCGTATCACGAGGCGCCCGCGGTGGTGCTGCGGCGCCGGATCGTCGTCGCGGTCTTCCTCGCGGCCGGGGCGGTGGTGTTGGGGTTCTCGCTCAACCGGCCGCCGGGCGACGACTCGTTCTACTGGGCGGCGTTCCTGCTCGCCGGGATCTGGTTCATCGGCGCGATGCTGTCCCGGCCCATCCATCTGGGCTCAGTCAACTTCCGCGGGCGCAACCAGCGGCCGGTTATCACCGGCACCATCGTCGGTTGGGCACTGGGCGGCGCATTCCTGCTCGGCGGGCTGGCCGCCCGTGAAATCCCCGCGGTGAACGAGTACATCAAGAACGTCCTCGAGTACGCCGACAAAGGCTCGCTTCAGCTGATTCTGTTCATCACGCTGATCAACGGCATCGCCGAGGAATGCTTTTTCCGCGGCGCGGTCTATGCCGCGCTGGGCCGGCACTACCCGGTCGTCGTCTCGACGGTGCTCTACATCGCAGTCTCGCTGGCCAGCGGCAACCCGATGCTCGGGTTCGCGGCGGTGATCCTCGGCACCGTGTGCGCGCTGGCTCGCCGCGCGACGGGTGGCGTGCTCGCGCCGATCCTCATCCACTTCTGGTGGAGCGTGCTGATGGTGCTGGCGTTGCCGCCGATATTCGGCCTGTCACCCGGGCAGTAAGCTAAGTTAGCGAGTACTCACTATCTATGTTAGGTCGACGGCATGACCTTCGACGTGATCATCCGCAACGGCCTCTGGTTCGACGGAACCGGCGCAGCGCCCGTCACCCGCACGTTGGGCATCGGCGCCGGGGTGGTGTCGACCGTGTCCGCGGAACCGCTGGACGAGACCGGCTGCCCCGACGTGATCGACGCGGCGGGCAAGTGGGTCGTCCCCGGCTTCATCGACGTGCACACCCACTACGACGCCGAGGTCCTTCTCGATCCGGGCCTGCGTGAATCGGTGCGGCACGGCGTCACCACCGTGCTGCTGGGCAACTGCTCGCTGTCGGCGATCTATTCCGACTCCGAGGACGCGGCCGACCTGTTCAGTCGGGTGGAGGCGGTGCCGCGCAAGTACGTGCTCGGTGCGTTGAACGCCAAGAAGACGTGGTCGACGCCCGCGGAGTACGTTGCGGCACTTGATAATCTGCCGCTGGGGCCGAATGTCAGTTCGCTGCTTGGTCATTCGGACCTGCGAACCGCGGTGCTGGGCCTGGGCCGTGCCACCTCCGAGGGCGTTCGGCCCACCGACGCCGAGCTGAACAAGATGGCACAGTTGCTCGACGAGGCGCTCGACGCCGGTCTGCTGGGCATGTCGGGCATGGACGCGGCGATCGACAAGCTCGACGGCGACCGCTTCCGCTCGCGGGCCCTGCCGTCGACGTTCGCGACCTGGCGTGAGCGGCGCAGGCTGATCAAGGTGCTGCGCAGGCGTGGCCGGATCCTGCAGAGTGCGCCCGATGTCAACAATGCGATCACGGCGCTGCTGTTCTTCTTGTCCAGTAGCCGGATGTTCGGTCGCCGCGAGGGCGTTCGGATGAGCCTGCTGGTCTCCGCGGACGCCAAGTCGAACCCGGCGGCGGTGAGCGTGTTCGGACCGGGCACTCGGCTGCTCAATGCCGTGCTGTGCGCCGGCGTGCGGTTCCAGTATCTACCGGTACCGTTCGAGTTGTATTCCGACGGAATCGATCTGCCGGTATTCGAGGAGTTCGGCGCGGGCACTGCGGCGCTGCATCTGCGGGATCAACTGGAGCGCAACACGCTGTTGGCCGACACCGAGTACCGGCGGCGGTTTCGCCGCCAGTTCGACCGCATCAAGCTCGGTCCGACTTTGTGGCACCGCGACTTTCACGACGCTGTGATCGTCGAATGCCCCGATGAAAGCCTGATGGGTAAGTCGTTCGGGCAGATCGCCGACGAGCGCGGACTGCACCCGCTGGATGCGTTCCTCGACGTCCTCGTCGACAACGGCGAACGCAACGTCCGGTGGACCACCACCGTCGCCAATCACCGGCCGGCTCAACTGGACAAGCTCGCCGTCGAGCCGACCATCCACATGGGCTTCTCCGATGCCGGCGCGCACCTGCGCAACATGGCGTTCTACAACTTCGGTCTGCGGCTGCTCAAGCGGGTGCTGCGCGGGCAGTTCATGACTGTCGAGCACGCGGTGCACCGGCTGACCGCCGAGGTCGCCGACTGGTTCGGCCTGGACGCCGGCACGTTGCGCGTGGGTGACCGGGCCGACTTCGTGGTGATCGACCCCGCGGGTCTGGACGACTCGGTCGACGGCTACCACGAGGAGAAGGTGCCGTTCTACGGAGGACTGAGCCGGATGGTCAACCGCAACGACGCCGCTGTCGTTGCGACCGGCGTGGGCGGGGCCGTGGTCTTCCGCAACGGGCAGTTCTGTGACGGGTACGGCACGACGGTGAAGTCCGGGCGCTTTCTGCGGACGCGAGGAGCAAAAGAGACACTGCGGGCCGGCGCGCGTTCGTCGCAACCCGTCGCGGTCTGAGATGCCCCGAACTCAGCAGCAGCGCCGGGAGGAGACCGTCGCGCGCCTGCTCGACGCCAGCATCGCCGCGATCGTGGAAATCGGTTATGCGCGTGCGTCGGCTGCCGAGATCACCAAGCGCGCCGGGGTGTCGGTGGGTGCACTGTTCCGCCACTTCGACACCATGGGCGATTTCATGGCCGCCACGGCTCACGAGGTGCTGCGCCGCCAGCTCGAGCTCGGCACCAAGATGATCGCTGAGATACCGGCAGAGGAGCCGGCGCTCGACGCGATGCTGACGATCTTGCGCGACGTCACCCTCAACCCCGCCAACGCGGTGATGTACGAGCTGATGATCGCCGCACGCACCGACGAAAAGCTCAGGGCCACTTTGCAAGAAGTGCTGGCCGAGTACGAGGCGAAGATCTACGGCGCTGTCCGCGCGTTGCCCGGCTCCGAGAGCGTGCCGGAGCAGACGCTCGGTGTGCTGGTCGCAACACTGATCAACGCCTTTGACGGTGCCGCTCTCCTGCGCGCGGTGCGCCCGCAGCCGGAACTCGACGCGCAACGGGTTGCGTTGCTGGCCTCCCTGCTGAACGAGGTGTACGGCCCTTAGCGGTCGGTGAAGTCGGGGGAGCGGCGCTGCTGGAAAGCCGTTGTGCCCTCGATGAAGTCGCGCGAGGTGATCAGCACCGACTGGCCCTGCTTCTCGCGTTCGAACGCGTCCTCCAGTTCGGTGAGTGTGGCGGCGTTGATCGCCTGCTTGGTCTTGGCGAACGCCACCGCGGGGCCGTTGACCAGCGTCGCCACCACGTTGTCGACCTCCGCCTCGAACCCGTCGGCGGGATAGACCGCGGTGACCAGGCCCCAGTCCAGCGCCTCACCCGCCGGGATACGCTCGGCCAGCAGCGCCATCCGCATCGCGCGGATCCGGCCGACCGCCGCGGCGACCAGCGCCGACGCGCCACCGTCGGGCATGAGGCCGATCTTGGTGAACGCCAACATGAAAAACGCGCTCTCCGAGGCCAATACGATGTCGCACGCGAAGGCCAGCGATGTCGCCACCCCGGCCGCCGGGCCGTGCACAACGGCGACGGCCGGTTTCGGCAGTGTGGTGAGCGCGCGGACCGCGCGGTTGGCTTCGTCGATGATCTTCGTGGGAGAGCTTGTCCCGCCGCCCTTTTGGTCTTCCGCACTGATTCCCGCGCCCGAACTGAACCCGCGCCCGGCGCCACCGAGGCGCACCACCCGCACGCGGTCGTCGTCGGCGGCGCGTTGGACCGAGTCGGCGATGCCGCAGAGCATCGTCTCGGTGAGCGAGTTGAGGCTTTCCGGGCGGTTCATCGTGATCGACAGCACGCCGTCGGCCAGTTCGACCGTGAGGCCCTGCGCAGTGGGATACGCCTGGGTGCTGGAATCAAGGGTCGTCATGGCTACACGATAGGGCTTTGTATAGTTCAACCAACCAGTGGGTCGGCTCACGGGCTCACCGACGAGAGGAACCGATCAGTGGAGATCAAAGACGCCGTAGCGCTCGTCACGGGCGGCGTTTCCGGCCTCGGGCTCGCCGCCGCCAAGGCGCTGCTCAGCGAGGGTGCGCAGGTGGTGATTCTCGACCTGCCGACGTCGAAGGGTGAAGAGGTGGCCGAGGAACTCGGCGGGCGGGTGCGGTTCGCGCCTGCCGACGTGACCGACGAAGCGGCTGTGAGCGCAGCCCTCGATGTTGCCGAATCGCTCGGTCCGGTGCGGATCAACGTCAACTGCGCGGGTATCGGGAGCGCGGTGAAGACACTGAGCAAGAACGGCCCGTTCCCGCTGGACGTGTTCACCAAGACCATTCAGGTGAACCTGATCGGTACCTTCAACGTCCTGCGCCTGGCCGCGGAGCGCATCGCGAAGACCGAGCCGTTGGGCGAAGAGCGCGGCGTCATTGTCAACACCGCCTCGGTCGCAGCGTTCGAAGGGCAGATCGGTCAGGCCGCGTATTCGGCGTCCAAAGGCGGGGTTGTCGGGATGACTGTCCCGATCGCCCGCGATCTGTCGCGCGAGCTGATCCGTGTGTGCACCATCGCGCCGGGGCTCTTCAAGACTCCGCTGCTGGGCTCGCTGCCCGAGGAGGCGCAGAAGTCTCTGGGTGCACAGGTCCCGCATCCCGCGCGTTTGGGCGACCCCGACGAATATGCCGCGTTGGCAGTGCACATCGTCCATAACCCGATGCTCAACGGCGAGGTGATCCGGTTGGACGGGGCGATCCGGATGGCCCCGCGGTGAGCCTCTCGGGCGAAGAGCAGAGGGCCCCGCGGTGATTACGACCAAGTTCACCGAGACGTTCGGGGTCGACCATCCGGTAGTGCAGGGCGGCATGCAGTGGGTCGGGCGTGCGGAACTCGTTGCAGGCGTGGCAAATGCGGGTGCGTTGGGTTTCATCACCGCGCTGACGCAGCCGACGCCGGCCGATCTGGCCGACGAAATCGCGCGCTGTCGGGAACTGACCGACAAGCCGTTCGGCGTGAACCTGACGATCCTGCCGACGATCAATCCGCCGCCCTATGACGAGTACCGGCGCGTGATCGTCGACTCGGGCATCAAGATCGTGGAGACCGCGGGGTCCAACCCGGCGCCGCACCTGCCGATGTTTCACGACAACGGCATCGAGGTGCTGCACAAGTGCACGTCGGTGCGCCATGCGGTGAAGGCGCAAAGCCTCGGTGTGGACGGCATCAGCATCGACGGGTTCGAGTGCGCTGGGCATCCGGGTGAGGACGACATCCCCGGTCTGGTGTTGATCCCGGCGGCCGCCGAGAAGATCGACATCCCGATGATCGCGTCGGGTGGGTTCGCCGACGGGAGAGGTCTGGTGGCGGCCCTGGCGCTGGGCGCCGACGGCATCAACATGGGTTCGCGGTTCATGTGCACGGTCGAGTCGGCGATCCACCAGAACGTCAAGGAGGCGATCGTCGCCGGCAGTGAGCTGGACACCGCGCTGATCTTCCGGCCGCTGCGCAACACGGCGAGGGTGGCCAGCAACGCGGTGTCCCGCGACGTCGTCGACATCCTCGACAAGGGCGGTCGGTTCGAGGACGTCAAGGATCTGGTCGCCGGTGTGCGCGGTGTGAAGGTGTTCGAACTGGGCGACCTGGACGCGGGGATCTGGTCGGTCGGCACGGCGATGGGGTTGATCAACGACATCCCGACCGTCGGCGAACTGGTGGCGCGGATCGTGGCAGAGGCGGAGGATTTGATTACCGGGCGGCTGGCCCGGATGGTCGGATCGGACGAAGACGAGAGGGTGCTGGCTTGACCGAGGCTTAACCGGCCCTAGCTCAGATAGCAAGGTCGGCGCCGAGCAAACTCGGACGCCGACCTCTTCCGCCGCGGTCAGACAGCGGGTGCCAGGGGGTGCCAATCGTCGAGTTGCTCCGAGGTGTCGCCCTCTACCAAGACATCCCCGTGGTAGAGCGCGTCGAAGTCAACCTTGATGACGTCGGCGCTGGTGTCATCGATCCACATGCTGCTGATCGTATGGGTCACCCTTAAGAGGACTTTGAGTCACGTTTCGGAAAACGGTGGCAATTCTTACCCGTGAGTAGCTTCGTGAACGTTTGGGTCGCCGACGACGTGAAAACAGTGTCAGGCTGAAGCGTTGACCGCGGTGACTTATCACTGATAAGTTACCGTCGATACGACATCTCGCCGCAAGGACGCCCGGAAGGACGCATCGTGCTGGCCGGAATCGCTCGATTAGCCATCGCCGCGCCCCGGCGCATCATCGCGGTTGCGCTGCTGGTCATGGTCGGGACCGCGGCTTTCGGCATCCCGGTCACCAAGAGCCTGTCGGCCGGCGGTTTCCAAGACCCGACCTCGGAGTCGGCCCAGGCCGCATCGATGCTGTCCGAGACATTCGGCCGCGGCGATATGGAGTTGGTCATCGCCGTCACGTCGGAGGCCGGTGCACAGAGCCCGCAGGCGGCCGCGGCCGGCACCGACATCGAGCGCCAGCTGTCCGATTCCCCGTACGTGGTGCAGGTGAACTCGGCGTGGACGTCGCCACCGTCGGCGGCCCCCTTGCTGCTCAGCAAGGACGGCAAGACCGGGTTGATCGTCGCCGGCATCTCCGGCACCGAAAGCCAGGCGCAGCAGCGCGCCAAGGCTTTGACCGCTCAGGTGGTCCACGACCGCGACGGCGTCACGGTCAGGGCCGGCGGCGAGGCGATGATTTACGTTCAGATCAACGGACAGAGCGAAAAAGACCTGCTGCTGATGGAGTCGATCGCGATCCCGCTGAGCTTCGTCGTGCTGGTCTGGGTGTTCGGGGGCTTGCTCGCCGCGGCGTTGCCGTTGGCGGTGGGTGGCTTCGCGATTCTGGGGTCGATGGCAGTACTGCACGCCATCACGTTCGCGACCGACGTGTCGATTTTCGCGCTGAACCTGACCGTCGCGATGGGCCTAGCGCTGGCCATCGACTACACGCTGCTGATCATCAGCCGCTATCGCGATGAGATCGCCGACGGCGCCGGGCGCGACGAGGCGCTGATCCGCACGATGGCAACCGCCGGTCGCACCGTGCTGTTCTCCGCGATGACGGTCGCACTGTCGATGGTCGCGATGGTGCTGTTCCCGATGTACTTCCTCAAGTCGTTCGCGTACGCTGGCGTGGCGGTGGTGGCGTTCGCGGCCGCGGCGGCGATCGTGGTGACGCCGGCCGCGATCGCACTGCTCGGCGATCGGCTGGATTCGCTGGATGTGCGCAAGTTCGGCCGTCGGCTGTTCCGTCGGCCGGAGCCGGCTGCGAAACCCGTGGAGCAGACGTTCTGGTACCGCTCGACGAAATTCGTCATGCGACACGCGATTCCGGTCGGCATCGCGATCGTCGCACTGCTGCTCGTGCTGGGCGCACCGTTCTTGGGCGCCAAATGGGGATTCCCCGACGACCGGGTGCTGCCCGAGTCTGCGGCGGCGCGTCAGATCGGCGACAGCCTGCGCAACGACTTCGCGGTCGACACCGCCACCGACGTCACCGTCGTGCTTCCGGACTCCTCCGGTGTCACCCCGCAGGAGTTGAGCCGCTACGCCGCAGACCTGTCGAAGGTGCCGGACGTCTCGTCGGTGTCGGCGCCCGGCGGGACCTACGTAAGTGGCGCCCTCACGGGACCGCCGTCGGCGGCGGCCGGGGTCAAAGACGGCCGTGCGTTTTTGACGATCGGCAGCGCCGCACCGCTATTCACGCCGGCCTCGGAAGACCAGCTCGACCGGCTTCATGCCGTTCCGCCGCCGGATGGCAAAGACGTGTTGCTCACTGGCACCGCACAGATCAACCGCGACAGCAGCCACGCGGTCACCTCGCGGCTTCCCACCGTGCTGGTGGTGATCGCGGCGATCACCTTCGTGTTGTTGTTCCTGCTGACCGGCAGCGTGGTGCTGCCGCTGAAAGCCTTGCTGCTCAACGTGTTGTCTCTGAGCGCGGCGTTCGGCGCGCTGGTCTGGATCTTCCAGGACGGCCACCTGGGGGCTTTCGGGACCACCTCCACCGGCACGCTCGTCGCGAACATGCCGGTGCTGTTGTTCTGCATCGCGTTCGGCCTGTCGATGGACTACGAGGTGTTCCTGGTCTCGAGGATCCGCGAATACTGGCGGGGCTCGAACCAGACGCCTGCCGACAACGACGAGAGCGTCGCCCTCGGCCTGGCCCGCACCGGGCGGGTCATCACGGCTGCGGCGCTTCTGATGTCGATCTCGTTCGCGGCGCTGATCGCGGCCCAGGTGGCGTTCATGCGGATGTTCGGGGTCGGTCTCACACTCGCGATACTCGTGGACGCCACGCTGGTGCGGATGCTGCTGGTGCCGGCGTTCATGCACGTGTTGGGCCGTCTGAACTGGTGGGCACCCAAGCCGTTGGCACGGCTGCACGCCCGTTTCGGGATCGACGAGGCGGCCCCGGTTACCCGTGACGCACCGCAGTACGAGCAACAGGTGAGAAAGACTGATCAGCATGTCGACACCCGTTCGTAGGGCCGATCGCCGGCGCCGGGCTCGTCGCGGCTTCGGTGACCAGTTGCGAGACGAGATTCTCGACGCTGCCACCCGATTGCTGCTGGAAACCGGTCATGCCAAAGCGGTTTCGATTCGGTCGGTGGCCCAGCGCGTCGGCGTCACACCGCCGTCGATCTACCTCCACTTCAAGGACAAGGACGCGCTGCTGGACGCGGTGTGCGCGCGCTACTTCGAGAAGCTCGACGAGGAAATGCAGCGCGCCACGGTCGGGCAGACCACCACGGTGGACGTCCTGCGCGCGCAAGGCCAGGCCTATGTGCGATTCGCGCTGCAAACGCCCGAGTTGTATCGAATCGCGACGATGAGCGAGGGCAGACCCGGCAGTGACGTCGACGTCACGCTGAACAGTTCGGCGTTCGTGCACATGCGTGCCACCGTGCAGGCGCTGATGGATGAGGGCATCTACGTCGCGGGAGACGCCACGCAGATTGCGCTGGAGATGTGGACGGCCGCGCACGGTGTGGCGGCGCTGCTGATCGCCAAACCATATCTGCCGTGGGGTGACGCGGCGGTGTTCACCGACCGGGTGCTGCAGGCGGTGTGCTGCGGCCAGATCGTCGGCGGAATAATCGGCTACGACACCTGCCCACAGGACGCCATCAAGGTCGTCATGAAACTCAAAGGCCAAGGTAATGACTGACAAGACTAGTCCCGTTCATCACCCGTTCTTCGCGCGGATGTGGACGGTGCTGTCCCGGCACGAGCCGGGGTCGCTGCGCGAGCTCAGGCAGGAAAACCTCGCTGGCCTGTCGGGCCGCGTGCTGGAGGTCGGCGCGGGCACCGGCTCCAACTTCGTGCACTACCCGACCGCCGTCGAAGAGGTGGTCGCGGTCGAGCCCGAACCGCGGCTGAGCGCGATCGCACGACAGGCCGCCGAAACAGCGCCCGTGCCCGTCACCGTGATGGACTGCGCCGTCGAGGAGCTCGAGCCGGGTGCGCCGTTTGACGCCGTGGTCTGCTCGCTGGTGCTGTGCTCGGTGCACGATCAGGAAGGCGTTCTGCGGGAACTGTTTTCGATCCTGCGACCCGACGGCGAACTGCGCTACCTGGAGCACGTGGCCAGTGGCGGCGCTCGTGGCCGGCTGCAGCGGCTCGCTGACGCCACCATCTGGCCGAAGCTGGGCGGCAACTGCCACACCCACCGCCACACCGAGCGCGCGATGGTCAACGCCGGATTTGTCCAGCAGACCGCTCGTCACGTCTGGACGCTGCCCGCGTGGGTGCCCGTGCCCGTGTCGGAGCTGGCGCTGGGACGGGCCATCCGACCGGCGTAGTCGCCTCAGCCGAGGAGCTCGTCGAGCCGGTCCAGCAGGCGGGGCAGCGCCGTCGCGGCGGTGCCGCGGACCGTGACCGTCGCGCTGCCCGACAGAGGCGTGCTGTCCGGGTTGACCTCGACGACGGGGATCCCCTGCGACAGTGCGGCCGACGGCAGCCCCGCGGCGGGATAGACGATTCCGGACGTGCCCACAACCACGACCACGTCGGCTCCGGCCACCGCGTCGAGGGCCTGTTGCCAGGGCTCGTCGGGAAGTGCCTCGCCGAACCAGACCACGCCCGGCCGGATGTGGCCGCCGCATTCACACAGCGGGGGGTCGACCGCCCCGACCGGCTCGGGCATGTCGGGGAGTTCGCCGTGGTAGTGCTCGCCGCATCGCGAGCAGCGGAAGTCGAACAGGCTGCCGTGCAGGTGCGCGACATGGCGACTGCCGGCGCGTTCGTGCAAGTTGTCGATGTTCTGGGTGACGACGCGAACGTCGGCGCGGTGTTGCCAGTCGGCCAGCGCGTAATGGCCGGCGTTGGGTTCGACGGACCGCACGAGGTGGTGGCGCCACAGGTACCAGGCCCACACCACGTCGGGCTGCCGCAGCCACGCCCGCGGGCTGGCGAGTTCCTCGGGGTCGAAGGTCTCCCACAGCCCCGTCTGGGCGTCACGGAACGTCTCGACCCCACTCTCGGCCGACATCCCGGCTCCGCTGAGCACCGTCACCCGCACAGCTCCAACCTACTTGCCGGCTGATCGCCCGGAGGCCGCTGTCGCGCAACCGCGCTATCTTGAGCACGTGTCCGAGTTGGCCGACTGGGTGCGGCTGGACGCGACGGCGGGCGCGCCGCTGTTCGACCAGCTGAGGACCCAGATCATCGACGGCATCCGGGACGGCCGGCTGGCCGCCGGCGCGCGGTTGCCGACGGTGCGCGGGCTTGCCGGGCGGCTCGGGTTGGCGGTGAACACCGTTGCCCGCACCTACCGCGAACTCGAAGCCGCGGGGATGGTCGAAACACGTGGGCGTGCAGGCACATTCGTCTGCGGCCTGGATCCCGGCGATGCGCGGATGGTCGCCGCTGCGCGCAACTATGTCGACGTGGCCAAGGCGCTGGGGGTGGGGCCGGCCGAAGCGCTGCGTTATGTCGAGGCGGCGTTCGGCCCGCCGGCGATGAGCGGCTCGCGCGAAGAGCAGTTGGACTAGCCGAATTCGAGCAGGGTCAGCGTCGGCCGAACGGGGTCGAACGGCGGAAGCCGTTGCATGGTCCACAGCAGCAGGTTGAACACGGGTCCCCGGCCGCGGGGCAGCGGCATGTCGTGCACGGCACGGATTCCCGGCACTGTCTTGACGAGATCGGCGATCTCGGCGACCGAGAGGCTGAACGGCATCGGCGGCACCCGGTAACGCAGCGACGCGCGAAATCCGCGGCGGGCGAACGTCGTGACCCATCGCGGCGGCAGGTCGAACATCATCTGGCCGCCGGGAAAGCGCCGGGCGCACTCTTTGATCAGCCCCATCGCCTCGTGCGGCTGCAGGTACATGAGGAGTCCCTCGGCGGTGATGAACACGCCCTCGGCAGGATCGACCTCGTCCATCCACGAGAAGTCGAGCGCCGACTGCGGCAGTTCCGAGATGCGCGCCGACCGCGGCAGCAGCCGTCTCCGCAAGTCGACGACGGGCGGTAAATCGACTGTCAGCCAATGGAACTCGCTACCCACACCGGATGCGTCGAGGCGCCAGAAGCTGGTCTGTAGCCCTTCGGCCAGCGCGACGACGGTGGCCGAAGGGTGAGCGGCGAGATAGCGGTGAGCGTTGTTGTCGAACGCCAGCGCCCGCAGCGGGACATCCTGGCGGTTCGAGTGCCCGAATTTCGCGAAGTCGAAGTCGATGGAGTCGTGGAGCTTGATCGCGATCGGGTCGTCGATGATGGCATCGGGCCGGCGGGCCTCTTTGGCCCGTACGTTGAGCATCAGCAGCGCCGTCTCGGAGACGCCGGTCAACGTCGTCGCGTCGGCGCGGTGGCCGTTAACAGAGGTCATCGTGGCGCCACTCTACCGGCGCAGCACCTTGTCGAGGGTGCGCAGGTTGCGGGTGGTGGTCGAGGACTTGTAGCGCTCCTTGCCCATGGTCTTGCCCATCGAGCTGTCGAGCGACTTCGACCGTGGCACTTGCCAATAGACGACGCCCTCGCCGCGCTCAATACGTTCGTCGGGGCCTGGCTCGAGCGCGGCCAGCTCGTCGAGGACGTCGGGGTCGGACACGAACGTGACGTAGGAGTGAGTGTCTGGCACCTCACGCTCGAACGGGTAGGCGTCGGAGATCGCGGCAACGGTCTCGATGTCGTAGGCCAGCACCCACGCGTCGTACCCGAACGCCTCCCTCAGCGCCGCTTCGGCCGTCTTGCGCACCGCCGCTACCTTCGAACGGGATTCCAGCAGCACGTTGCCGCTCGCCAGAATCGTCTGCACGTTGCCGAATCCGGCTTGGCTGAGCACCTTCGCGACGTCGGCCATCTTCAGGTTGACTCCGCCGACGTTGACACCGCGCAGGAACGCGGCATACCGGGTCATGGCTTCATCGTAGGGTCGGCGCGCGGCATGCCGGCGGGCTCGGCGATCGGGCCCCGGTCCGGCTGCGAATGCGCGAATTGCCGCCGATGGGGCTTCGCCGCCGTGTTCACTGCCACGATCGGAGGAGCGCCGACGTAGGCTCACACGTATGGCGCCGCAGGCATTCGACGACAAGCTGCTGGCCGTGATCAGCGGGAACTCGCTGGGCGTGCTGGCCACCATCAAACGCGACGGGCGCCCGCAGCTGTCGAATGTGTCGTATCACTTCGACCCGCGCACCGCGGTCATCGAGGTGTCGATCACCGAGCCGCGGGCCAAGACGCGCAACCTGCGCCGAGATCCGCGGGCCTCGATCCTGGTCAGCGCCGACGACGGCTGGTCGTACGCGGTCGCCGAAGGCACCGGCGAGCTCAGCGCGCCGGCCGCCGACCCGCACGACGACACCGTGGAGGCGCTGATTGCGTTGTACCGCAGCATCGCCGGTGAGCATCCGGACTGGGACGACTATCGCCGCGCGATGGTCACCGACCGGCGGGTGCTGATGCGGCTGCCGATCTCGCACCTCTACGGAATGCCGCCGGGAGTTCGGTAGCACGGTTAGCCTGGAGGTATGGCAGCCGACGACGGCCTCTCTGAGGACGAAACCAAGCGCAAGTTCCGCGAGGCGCTGGACCGCAAGAACGCCCGCGCGGCCGGCGGCGAGCAGCACAAGGACGCCG
>Ga0210086_1000393_pt1 | contig 25915 bp, 23 predicted proteins | sample China_Galinas_PW_3_FD_184867 | JGI IMG/M metagenome (GOLD analysis project Ga0210086, IMG submission 184867) | Wetland microbial communities from San Francisco Bay, California, USA, that impact long-term carbon sequestration - China_Galinas_PWB_D2... | ecosystem: Environmental > Aquatic > Marine...
CGCGCAAGGTCGAGGTCGTCCCAGCCCCTGAGGCCGCGCCGGTTGATCCTCTTTTCGGGGATCAGCTCGCAACACACAACATCGAGGATATCGTCCGCCTGGGGAAAGTAGGTCGCTTCCATGTCGGCGCCGGGGACGATCCAGTTCGGCGCGCCGAGCACGCGCGGCGGCGCGACGAGGTCGCCATGGGCGTGGCGCGCGATATTGGCGGCGAGCGTCATCAGAAAGCTGCCGCGCTCGGAGGCTTCCGAGACGAGCAGGATACGCCCGGTCTTCTTCACCGACCGGAGCACCGGCTGGTAGTCGAACGGCACCAGCGAACGGGCGTCGACGATCTCGGCCGAGACGCCGTGTGTCGCCGCCAGCTCGTCCGCCGCGGCAAGCGCCGGGTAGAGCGACGGGCCGACGGTGAGGATGGTGACGTCGGAGCCGGCTCGCTTGACATCGGGCTGGCCGAGCGGCAGGCGGTAATAGCCGGCCGGCACGCCTTCCGGACGGAGCGTCTCGACGGCGTCGTAGAGGCGCTGGCTCTCGAAGAAGACCACCGGATCGTCACCCGACAGGGCCTCGGCAAGCAGCCCTTTGGCGTCGTAAGCGGTGGCCGGATAGACCACCTTGAGGCCCGGAATGTGGGTGACGAGGCCCGTCCAGTCCTGCGAGTGCTGGGCGCCGTATTTGCTGCCGACCGAGCAGCGGAGCACCACCGGCAGCTTCAGGAGCCCCGCCGACATCGCCTGCCATTTGGCCATTTGGTTGAAGATCTCGTCGCCGGCCCGCCCGATGAAGTCGGTGTACATCAGCTCCACCACCGCTCGCCCGCCCTCCATGGCGTAGCCGACGGCGGTCGCCACGATCGCCGCCTCGGAGATCGGCGCGTTGAACAGCCGGTCGTGGGAGAGAAGGTCGGAGAGGCCGCGATAGACGCCGAAGGCCCCGCCCCACTCGCGGCACTCCTCGCCATAGGCGATCAGTCGCGGGTCGTGGGAGAAATGATGGAGCAGCGCCTCGAACAGCCCGTCACGGATGGTAATAGCGCGGAGGGGCGACAGCCTTTCTCCTTTTTCGTCAAGGCCATAGCGAGCCCTCTTCACCTGCTGGCGTACCCGCGCCGAGACTGCCGGGTCGGCAATCAGCGGCCCCGGCTCGGCGGGCAGGTCGATCCCGCCGTTCGAGAACATCAGCCGGCCGATCAGCGTCGGGTCGGCGCGGATGTCGACCGGCGGGACCGCTCTGATGCGCTCCGACACCTCGGCGCGCAGCGCCGCCTCCCCCGCCTCGTCGAGCAGGCCCTCCCCGCGCAGCGCCGTCGCGAAAAGCGCGATCGGATCGTATGCGCTCCATGCCTTCAGCTCGTCGCGCGACCGGTAGGCATTGGCGTCGGTGGTCGAGTGACCGGAGATCCGATAGCACTCGATGTCGAGGAGCGCCGGCCCCTTCCCCTCGACCAGAAGTGCGCGCTTGCGGGCGACGGCGTCGGCGACCGCCAGCGGGTTGGTCCCGTCGACGGTCTCGGCGTGCATGGCAGCCGGGTTGACCGCCGCGCCGATCCGCGACAGACGATCCCAGCCGGCGGTCTCGCCGATGGTCTGGCCGCCCATGGCGTAGAAGTTGTTGTTGAAGGCGAAGAGCACCGGCAGGCCGCCGCGGTGCGCCTCCGGCCACAGCCGCTCGAACTGCGCCATCGAGGCAAAATTCATCGCCTCCCACACCGGGCCGCAGCCGGTCGCCCCGTCACCGAGATTGGCGACCGCGATGCCGCCGGTGCCGGCGAGGCGCTTGAACAGCGCCGCGCCGGTGGCGATGCCGGCCGAGCCGCCGACGATGGCGTTGTTGGGATAGGCGCCGAAGGGTGGGAAGAAGGCGTGCATCGAACCGCCCATGCCGCCGTTGAAGCCGTTCGCCCGCATGAAGATCTCGGCGAGCAACCCGAACAGGAGGAAGTTCTCGGCAAGCGCTTCTTCGTCGGCGCCGCCGAGATGACGCTCGACGGTGCGGAGCCGACGTCCGTGCTGGTGTTCCTCCATGATGCGAGTGAGCGCCGCCGGCTCGAGCCGGGCGATCGCCGCCAGCCCCTTGGCGATGAACTCGCCGTGGCTGCGATGGCTGCCGAAAACGTGGTCCTCCGGCGACAGCGCCAGCGCCGCGCCGACCGCGGCGCCCTCCTGCCCGACCGACAGGTGCGCCGGCCCCTTGTAGACGAAGGCGATGTCCTGATAGCCGCCCTGCCCCTTGAAGGCGCCGAGCATCGTCTCGAACTCGCGCACGATCAACATGTCGCGGAAGACCCGCACCAGCGCCGCATCGCCCTGCCGCCGCCTTTCTTCGGCCAACGGCGTCGCATAGGCGTGAACAGGAATTTCGGGGAAGGCGAGCCGGCCGCGCTTTCGCGTCACCTCCGGGTCGATCAGCAGTTCCCTGGGCATCGGTGGTCCATCTCGTTTCGAACATTTGCACTATGCCATGTACAAAAGTCCAAGGCCAGCGGAATCGCGATCCCTTAGGCATGGCCACGCCAACACCGGTGCGCCACAATGGTCCTCGCGGGCGCAGGAGAATCGGGGCGCCCGGTATGGGAGCGCAATGACCGAGCAATCCCCTGACGACACCGCCGAGCGGCTTGCCGGCGGACGTCTCACCATCGACCTCGCGGCGCTCGCCGCCAACTGGCGCGATCTCGCGGCGCGGGCGGACGGCGCCATCGCAGCCGCGGTGGTCAAGGGCGACGGCTACGGCATCGGCCTCGAACCGGCCGCCCGCGCGCTCTCCGAAGCCGGGTGCGACACCTTCTTCGTCGCGCTGCCGGGCGAGGGCCTGCGCCTCCGCCGCGCGCTGCCGGGGGCCACGATATACGTACTTGCCGGCCTCCTCGAAGGCGGCGCCCTGGCCTATGCGGACGCTGCGCTTCTCCCGGTGCTCTCCTCGCGGCCACAGATCGACGAGTGGGTGGCGTTTCGCCGGGCGGGCGGCACGGGCGCCGCGGCGCTGCACGTCGACACCGGCATGAACCGTCTCGGCCTTGACCTTGCCGAAGCCCAAGCCCTTGCCGGTGAACGGCCCCTCGTCGAGGCGCTTGGCCTCACGCTGGTGATGAGCCACCTCGCCTGCGCCGACACGCCGGCCCGTCCGCTCAACCGCGCCCAGCTTGCCGCCTTCCGCGAGGTCCGCGCCCTCTTTCCGGGCGTCCCCGCCTCGCTCGCCAACTCGGCCGGCATCTTCCTCGGGCCCGACTACCGCTTCGATCTGGTCCGGCCGGGGATCGCGCTCTATGGCGGGACCGCCGTCGCCGACGTCCCCAACCCGATGCAGCCCGTCGTCACCCTCGAGGCCCGCATCCTCCAGGTTCGCGACGCCAAACCCGGCGAAACCGTCGGCTACGGCGCGACCGAGACCCTCGGCCGGCCGAGCCGCCTGGCGATCCTCGCCGCCGGCTACGCCGACGGCTATCCGCGCCACGCCGGCTCCACTGACGCCAGGCCCGGCGCCCGCGCCTTTCTCCATGGGCGGTCGGCTCCGCTGGTCGGGCGCGTGTCGATGGACCTGATCACCGTCGACGTTACGGAGGTTCCCGGCGCCCGGCGCGGCGAGTGGGCCGAGCTGTTTGGCCCGAATATCCCGGTCGACGAGGTGGCCGAGCGGGCCGGCACCATCGGCTACGAGCTTCTCACCCGGCTCGGGCACCGCTACCACCGGACCTACCGCGGCGGCGCGGACACCGCCTGACGCCTTGCCTTCCCGCTGATTCCCGACTAGAACATTTCAGGAACAAATCGGACGGATACCCCCGCATGGTCGCCCTCGCCCGCACCAAGAGCCAGTTCGTCTGCCAGAATTGCGGGGCGGTCAGCCCGCGCTGGCAGGGCAAGTGCGACGACTGCCGCGAATGGAATTCGCTGGTCGAGGAGTCGGGCGCGACCGGCGTCGCAGCCGGCCCGAAGCGGAGCGCCCGCAAGGGCCGCCTCATCGCGCTGGAGGGGCTGGCCGGCGACACCGCCGAGGCGCCACGGGTCAGGACCGGCATTGCCGAGTTCGACCGGGTGACCGGCGGCGGCTTGGTGCGCGGTTCGGCGCTTCTGGTCGGCGGCGATCCCGGCATCGGCAAGTCGACGCTGCTCCTCCAGGCCGCCGGCGCGCTCGCCCGCTGCGGCCATCCGGTGGTGTATGTCTCCGGCGAGGAGGCGGTCGCCCAGATCCGGCTCCGCGCCGAGCGCCTCGGGCTCAGCGACGCGCCGGTCAAGCTCGCCGCCGAGACCAGCGTCGAGGACATCCTGGCGACGCTGGAGGAGGAGAAGACCCCGGCCCTCGTCATTGCCGACTCGATCCAGACACTGTGGACCGACCTCGCCGATTCCGCTCCCGGCACCGTCAGCCAGGTGCGTGCTTCGGCGCAGGCGCTCATCCGCTACGCCAAGCGGAGCGGCGCCGCGGTGGTCTTCGTCGGCCACGTCACCAAGGACGGCCAGATCGCCGGCCCCCGCGTGGTCGAGCACATGGTCGACGCCGTCCTCTATTTCGAAGGCGAAGGCGGCCACGACTTCCGCATCCTCAGGGCGGTCAAGAACCGCTTCGGCGCCACCGACGAGATCGGCGTCTTCGAGATGTCGGGAAGCGGCCTCCGCGAGGTCCCCAACCCGTCGGAGCTCTTCCTCGGCGAGCGCAACGCCGCCACCCCTGGCGCCGCCGTCTTCGCCGGCATGGAAGGCACCCGGCCAGTGCTTTGCGAGATCCAGGCGCTGGTCGCCCCCACCGCGCTCGGCACGCCCCGCCGGGCGGTGATCGGCTGGGAGCAGAGCCGTCTCGCTATGGTGCTCGCCGTGCTTGAGGCCCATTGTCGGGTTCGGCTCGGCGACTGCGACGTCTACCTCAACGTCGCCGGCGGGTTGCGGATCGGCGAGCCGGCGGCCGACCTCGCGGTCGCTGCCGCGTTGGTGTCGTCGCGGCTGAATGCGGCGCTGCCGGCCGACTGCGTCTATTTCGGCGAGGTGAGCCTTTCCGGCGCGGTGCGGCCGGTTGCCCACGCCCCGGCCCGGCTCAAGGAGGCGCAGAAGCTTGGTTTTGCCCGCGCCATGCTGCCGGCCGGCTCCGCCACCAGGGATGTGGATATCGCGTCCACCGCCACCGGCATCGGTCAGCTTGTGGAATTGGTGTCCGCGATCGCAGCGCTCAGTAAGGCGCGCCTCGATCCGGATGGCTGAGATGCCCCTCGCCGCGATGGACGATCTCGACGCGGACCGGCTGGGGATTGGCGCTCGCCGCACTTACAATTGCCCAAATCCAGATGCCTATGGCAAGCGGAACCCCGATGATCGCGCCGACGAGCGTGAAATTCAGGACGACCGCCAGGACGAAGAGGATGAACTGCGCGACGCCCTGCCCGGTCTTGCCGACGATCAGCGTTCCGATTCCGGGTATGAAGATATTGACTATGATCGCGAGTGCCTTCATGTCCCCCTTGCCCTTTCTCTCGTCGAAAGGGCCGCGCGTTTACGCCCTTTCTGATTGTATCTGCGTAAAGATACATCTTCAGATAGAGCAATGACAAGCCAGTGCGCGCCGCGACGACGCCGGGCCGGGAATCGTGCTACCAAATGCACGATCAGGCGGCGCCGCAGTCGGCCGCCTCGAAACGGATGAACCCATGCCGGTCACAGTCCTCGACGTTATCGTCCTCGTCGTCGTACTGATCTCGGCCATCCTCGCGATGATCCGGGGCTTCGTACGCGAAGTGCTGTCAGTCGCTTCTTGGGTGGCCGCCGCGGCGGCGGCCTATTTCTTCTACAAGTCGTTGCTGCCGACGGTGGAGCAGTACATCGACAACCAGAACGTCGCCATCATCGTATCAGCGGCGGCGATCTTCTTCGTCACCCTGATCGTGGCCAGCTACATCACGATGAAGATCTCCGACTTCGTCATCGACAGCCGCATCGGCGCCGTCGACCGGGCGTTTGGCTTCGTCTTCGGCGCGGTGCGCGGCGTGCTCCTCCTCGTCGTGTCGCTGCTGTTCTTCAACTGGCTGGTGCCGAGCCCGCCCGGCTGGATCGCCAACGCCCGCACCAAGCCGTTTCTCGACGATCTCGGGCAACGCCTGATGGCGGCGCTGCCACCGGACGCCGAAGCCACCCTGCTCAGCAAGATCAAGGGCCAGTTGGGCTCGGGCTCCGACGAGGCGACGCCCGCCCCGGACGACGCCGCGGGCGATAGCGGCGCCCCCGACTCGGCCGGTGATGCCGCCGATGCGCCCGCTTATGGGGACAATCAGCGCGGCTCGATCGACCAATTGATCCAGAATACCGACCCGGCAGGCAATTGACCTTGAAACAGCGCACGTTGCCGATCCCCGCAGTTGGGCCCGCAGAGGCAATCGCCGCCCCCTTCGACCCCGACGATGACAAGCTGCACGAGGAATGCGGTGTCTTCGGCGTCTTCGGCCATCAGGACGCCGCCGCCCTGACTGCCCTCGGCCTGCACGCGCTTCAGCATCGCGGCCAGGAGGCGGCGGGCATCGTCTCGCTTGACGGCGACGGCTTCCATCACGAGCGGCATTTCGGTCTTGTCGACGACAACTTCACCGAACGCGCGGTGATCGACCGGCTGCCGGGCGACCGCGCCATCGGCCATGTCCGCTACTCGACCCGCGGCGGACCGACGGACAGCAACATCCAGCCGCTGTTCGCCGGCTTCTCCGGCGGCGGCTTCGCCGTCGCCCACAACGGCAACATCACCAATGCGCTGGCGCTCAAGGACGAGCTGCAGCGTCGCGGCTCGATCTTCCAGTCGACCTGCGATACCGAGGTCATCCTCCACCTCATCGCCACCAGCCGCGGCGAGCATCTGGTCGACCGCATGATCGAGGCGCTGTCGAAGATCGAGGGCGCCTGGTCGCTCGTCTGCCTCTCATCGAAGAAGATGATCGGCTGCCGCGACCCGCTCGGCGTCCGGCCGCTGGTGCTCGGCGATCTCGACGGCGCGCCGATCCTCGCCTCGGAGACCTGCGCCCTCGACATCATCGGCGCGCGCTTCGTCCGCGATGTCGAGCCGGGCGAGATGGTGATCGTCACGGCGGACGGCACCGAGAGCCTCCGCCCCTTCCAGTCGTTCCGCCCGCGCTTCTGCGTCTTCGAGTACGTCTACTTCTCGCGTCCCGACTCCCTCGTCGAGGGGCGCGGCGTCTACGAGGTCCGCAAACGGATCGGAGCGGAGCTCGCCCACGAAGCCCCGGCCTCGGCCGACTTGGTGGTGCCCGTCCCCGATTCGGGCACGCCGGCGGCGATCGGCTTCGCCGAGGCGGCTGGGCTCCCCTTCGACCTCGGCATCATCCGCAACCACTATGTCGGGCGCACCTTCATCGAGCCGAGCGATGCCATCCGCCATATGGGCGTCAAGCTGAAGCACAACGCCAACCGCGCCATCCTTGCCGGCAAGCGGGTGGTGCTGGTCGACGACTCCATCGTGCGCGGCATCACCTCGTCGAAGATCGTCCAGATGGTGCGGGATGCGGGCGCCAGCGAGGTCCATATGCGGATCGCCAGCCCGCCGACCACCCATTCCTGCTTCTACGGCGTCGACACGCCGGAGCAGTCGAAGCTCATCGCCTCGCGCCTGTCGGTGGCGGAGATGGAGGCGTCAATCAAGGTGGACAGCCTGCGCTTCCTGTCGATCGATGGCCTCTATCGCGCCGTCGGCGAGGCCCGCCGCAACGCGGACGCCCCGCAGTTCTGCGATGCCTGCTTCACCGGCGCTTACCCCACCCGCCTCGTCGACGCGGCGGCGCGCGAGGGGTCGGAGCGCGACCTCTCGCCGCCCAACCTCGTGCGGCTCCGCACTGCGGCCGGATGACCGGCGACACGTCGTCGGATCGCGTCGCCGTCGTTACCGGCGCCTCGCGCGGCATCGGCCGCGCCGCCGCGCTGGCGCTGGCCGACGCCGGCGTCCATGTCCTCGCCATCGCCCGCACGGTCGGCGGCCTCGAGGAGCTCGACGACGAAATCCGGGCGAAGGGCGGGAGCGCGACGCTCGTCCCGCTCGACCTCAAGGACTTTCCGGCCATCGACCGCCTCGGCGGGGCGATCTACGAGCGGTGGGGCCACCTCGACATGCTGCTCGGCAATGCCGGCATTCTCGGCGTCGTCACGCCGCTCTCCCATCTCGAGCCGAAAATCTTCGAGGACGTGATGGCGGTCAACGTCACCGCCAACTGGCGGCTCATCCGCTCGCTCGATCCGCTGCTCCGCCAGTCGCCCGCGGCCCGTGCCCTGTTCCTCACTTCTGCCGGCGACGTCCGCCGCTGCCGGCCTTACTGGGGTGTCTACTCGGCATCCAAGGCGGCGCTGGAGGCGCTGGTCCGCACCTGGGCCGGCGAACTTCGCCAGACCAGGGCGACCGCCAATCTCTTCGATCCGGGTCCGCTGCGGACCCGCCTCCGCGCTCAGGGACGTCCCGGCGAAGACCCGATGACGCTTCAGCCGCCGGAGGCCGTCGCCCCCGATATCGTGCGCATGCTGTCGCCCGAGTTCACCGGCAACGGCACGCTGTTCGAGTTTGAGGGCCGCACCAGCCACGAGTTGCTCGTCTCTCAGGCTTAGGGCCTGACGTTCTGGGCCAGGTCGCGTACTCGCTAATTGGCGCAGCCGCGCAATCCGGCGAACGTCTCCATTCGGTGGTGTTCCTGACGCGCTCCGTTCGCGTCTCGACTTCCGAGAAGCGCCACAAGCCGACATGCCTGCCCAGCGCGGATCATATGGATCACAGTTTGCGGAAGCCACCGCCAAGGGCGTCGATGCCTTGCGGCGTGTCGACGCGACCATGTTCACTAGCGCGGCGCACTGGAGGCAGCAAAGGCAACTTCCTGCCGAAACTTGCGCATCGTCGCGTCCACGATGCCAACCGCTTGGCTCGTCGAGAGGACGAAAGAACCGGGGCCACCAATGACGTGTCGGCCATAATAGTCGAGCACTGAGGGAGCGTCGCCCACCACGACGCCGTTCACGGTTGCACCACCTTCGACAACGCGGTCACGAGCGAACATGGCGTCCTGGCCAATGTTATCCTCGCCGTTGCCGATAATATTGATGATCGACCGACCGGAACGGAACGGGCACCCGGAGAGCATGTTCCATGCGTGGTCGACGGCGCCCGAGATGTCGGTGAAGCGACCTCTCTTGGGCGCCGGCTTGGGTCGGGTCGGGTCAACGTTGACGGGAACCCGGTGCTCTAGCATGTCGGCGGCGGCCAAAGCATCGCGCTCCGAAGCGATAATGGTCCAGTCGACAATTGCGTATTGAAAATGGTACCAAGCAAACACCGCTACACCAATTCGCCTGTGGCGGCCGCTCTCGATCGCCGCAAGGACTTCCGGCGACCGAAGCGCTTGCGCCACGCCCTCAATCTCGAGACGGATTTCCTCCGCGTTCACCGAGTCGGATATGTCGATGCCGGTCACGATGTTCGCGTCGGTTTCGGGTTCATCCGTCACGCCTGCGGATGCCCCGATCAGCAAGACGCCTGCCGCCATCGCCGCTCGTAATGAATCCCAAATCATCTCTCTGGGCCCAGCCGTTGTCGTACCGAGGTCGGCGTTCCGCGCCGCCACAGGAGGTGGAATTGCCTCAAGAAGCGACGCGGCAGGGATGTTGGGCCTTGCACGCCTCAGAGTGACGATCGTTCGCCGATGATTTGCCGAAAATTGCCGACCGTTTCCTGAGACGGCCGTTCAGGATTCGCCGGGCACTGGTTGGTCTGTTATGATTTGTCCAAGTAAGAGAGCCTGCGGACCGACGGAAGGAAGCCAGCGTGGTTTCTTGGCCCGGTTCCATACATGTTGTGAATGGCGTTGAGGCTGATCTTGCCGCCGAAACGTTGCGTGACCACTCGGGCAAAATCATCGCACTTCGGCCGCAAGCTTTTGCGGTGCTGCGATACCTGGTCGAAAATGCAAATCGGTTAGTCGGCAAAGACGAACTCATGCAGGCCATCTGGCCTGGCATTGCCGTAACCGATGACAGCTTGGTTCAATGCATCCACGACATTCGGCGTGCGCTCGGCGATGACGGCCGTTCCGTCCTGACGACGGTCCCGCGACGCGGATACCATCTGGTTCTTCCTCCGCGAACCGTCGTGCGCCCGGTCGCGAAACTCGGGCGCGCGGCGAGGCTCGCCGGAGCCCTCGCGGTCGTGTTCCTCCTCGCGGTCGGTGGCGGATTGTGGTTCACGGCCGATGAGCCGCCCGACGGCAAGCCGTCGATTGCCGTGCTTCCTTTCGCGAACCTGAGCAATGATCCCGAGCAGGAGTATTTTGCCGATGGCCTGGCGGATGACCTGATCACGGACCTGTCGAAGATATCCGGGCTCTTTGTCGTCTCGCGGAACTCGACCTCCACCTACAAGGGCAAGACCGCGAGTCTCCGTCGGGTCGCCGCTGACCTGAGTGTTCGTTACGTTTTGGAGGGCAGTGTCCGGCGCGTCGGGGATGAGGTGCGGATCAATGTGCAACTCGCCGACGCGACCACCGGCGGCTATCTCTGGACCGAACGGTACGATGGCGGACCGGCAGACGTTCTGAGCCTCCCGGAAAGGGTCGCAACGCAAGTCGCTGGTGCCCTCGCTCTCGACCTGACGGCGGAGCAGTGGCAAGGGTTGGGTCGGCTCGGTACGGAAAATATGGAGGCGCATGACGCCTACCTGCTGGGGCTCTCCTACTACTTCCGGCGGACCCCGGAAGGCTTCGCTGCGGCAAGGGATCAGTTCCGACGTGCCATCGAACTCGACCCCGACTACGCGGCTCCGCGCGTGGCGATTGCCAAGATTTACGCGCAGGTCCGCTCGATCGCATATACGAGGGCTCTGGAGATCAACTTCTTCGAAGCCGGCGCGAAGGCAAGGGCCGAACTGGCGCTTATCGATGCGTACGACAGCGCCGACGGTCATGTCGTTCTTTCCTGGCTGGCGCTGAACAGGCATCAGCACCGCCGGGCCATCGCCGAGGCCGGGCGGGCCCTGGAGCTCGATCCGAATAATGTCGACGCGATCGAGTCGCTTGCACGGGCGAAGATCTATTCCGGTGACGTGAAAGCCGGGATGGAGCTAGCGGAAGCGGCGATGCGCCAGAACCCCGCCGTCCTTATGCATCCGCTGTTGCTAATGGGATTGGCCGAGTTCGCATCGGACAATCCTTCCAGGGCGGTGAGCTACATCGAACGTGCGTTCGATCTGGGTTCCGAGGAGGTGAGCTACGCCGGCATCCTTGCAGCAGCCTACGGCCTGATGGGCCGGGTCGCGGATGCCCGCGCTGCGTTTGCTTCATTCTCCGAAGGATTCATAGAAGTCCCCGATTTGTCGCGTTCTGTTGAAATGTTTCCCTTCCTGAACTCGGAAGTCCTGGCCCGTTTGGCCAAAGGCCTCGACGCCGCCGGCGCAAAAGTCTGGTTCGCACGCGAGGATGGGGGCTATTTGTCTCTGCGCCGCGCAGACCAGCTGAGCGGTCAGGAAATCAAGGCGCTGCTGGCAGAGGGAAAGATCGAGGGCAAGGACTTCTGGTGCGGCGCGCCATGGCAGCGGCTTGGGAGGGCCGAAGGGAAGGTAGAATATTCCGGCAGAATAATCCGGCCCGGCGCGTCCGAAACCGTGGCAAGCCGGGTAGAGGATGACGTGATCTGCGAGCAACCGCTCGATGCGCCCGGCTCACAAGAGCTGTGCTCGACGATCTTTCGCGTTCCTGAGGGCAATGCGCAGCGACGCTGGGGCAATTACGTGCTGGTCACCGATACGGGCCCGCACCCCTTCACGATCGCCCGTCGATAAATGACCTATAGAGGCTGCCGTTTCCTTTGTCGTCCAGAGGATGTTGGTTTCGTTGTCGGCGTTGAGAGGTCATCGCTGTCCCACCCCCTCGAGGATGTCGGAGCCCGCTTGGCCGATCAGCGTGTTGTCACCGCGGAGTCGATGCCTCGGGCCCAGAGCGCTCGGAACGCCCCCACGACCACCGCCGAGATCGGTGAGTGACCCTTCACCACAGCGGCGGGATACCGGCCAGAAGAGTCCGCTTGGGGTCAAACTGAGACCTCCGCGTTAGCTCCACCGATGTCCGCTTTCACTCTTATTCGGGTAACGGGTACCGCCGTTCTCCCCGACCTGAAAGTGCCCCAGATTCAGTGTAAAAAGTGACCTCATTTGCCAATAAAATCTCGTTTTGCAGTCGATGACAATTGTTTAACCATATAGTTGTATTCAGTTTTCCGTCAAACGGAGGGAGTAGGTGTGAATTGCATCTGCTGCTTGCGGCCGTGTGGCATTCGAAGGCCGCGCCACCCACGACCCGCTCGTGACCCGATCAGGCGCGCTTCCGCTTCCTGCCCTCGAACGGGTTCTCGCCCTTCCTCAGCATCAGCCGGATCGGCGCGCCGGGGAGCTTGAAGTCGTCGCGGAGCGCATTGACCAGATAGCGCTGCCAGGTGGCGGGCAGCGCCTCGGGCCGCGAGCAGAAGGCGACGAAGCTCGGCGGCCGCGCCTTGGCCTGGGTGAGATAGCGAAGCTTGATCCGCCGGCCGGACACCGCCGGCGGCGGATGGTGCTCGACGATCCCGGCGAGCCAGCGGTTGAGCTTCGACGTCGAGATGCGCCGGTTCCAGATGTCGTAGGCCTCGGCCACCGCCTTCATCAGCGTGTCGATCCCCTTGCCGGTGAGGCCGGAAACCGGCACGAGGGCGACGCCGCGGATCTGGGGGAGCAGCCGCTCGGCATCGGCGCGCAACGCCTTCAGCGTCGGCTGCGGCGTCTTGACCAGATCCCACTTGTCGAGGGCGATCACCACCGCTCGCCCCTCCTGCTCCACCAGGTCGGCGATCTGCAGGTCCTGCTTCTCGAAAGGCTGTGTCGCGTCGAGGACGACGACCACCACCTCGGCGAAGCGGATGGCGCGGAGCGCGTCGCCGACCGCCAGCTTCTCCAGCTTGCCGGCGACCCGCGCCTTGCGGCGCAGTCCCGCCGTGTCGAACAGGCGGAAGCGCTGGTCACGCCAGGTCCAGTCGACGGCGATCGAGTCGCGGGTGATGCCGGCCTCGGGGCCGGTGAGCAGCCGCTCCTCGCCCAGCATCCGGTTGATCAGCGTCGACTTGCCGGCGTTGGGCCGGCCGACGATGGCGATCCGGATCGGCTTCTCCGGCCCTTCCTCCTCAACCGGCTCCGGTTCCCCTTCCGGCAAGGCCGCAACGACCGCGTCGAAGAGGTCGCCCATGCCCTCGCCATGCTCGGCCGAGATCGCCACCGGCTCGCCGAGCCCAAGCGAGAAGGCGTCGAGGATGCCGGCTTCGCCGGCCCGCCCCTCGGCCTTGTTGGCGACGAGGATCACCGGCTTGTCGAGGCCGCGCAGCAGCCCGGCGAAATGGGCATCAAGGGGGGTGACGCCGGCCCGGGCGTCGATCATGAACAGGATCAGGTCGGCCGAGACCGCCGCCGTCTCGGTCTGTGCCCGCATCCGTCCGGCGAGCGTTTCGGGTCTCGATTCATCCAGTCCGGCAGTGTCTATAACGGTGAATTCGAGGCTTCCGAGGCTTGCCTCGCCCTCGCGGCGGTCGCGGGTGACGCCGGGCAGGTTGTCGACCAGCGCCAGCTTCCTGCCCACCAACCGGTTGAAAAGCGTCGACTTTCCGACATTGGGCCGCCCGACAATAGCGACCCGCGGCAAGGACCTTCGCTCCGACATGAGCCGCGTCGTCTCAAGCTGTTTCCGCGCCGTTTCGAGGCCGTCCGGCGCGTGCCGCCGCCCGTCCCCGCCTCAGCCCTCCGGGGCGGGCGCGGCCGGGGCGCCCTCGCGGGAGGCGATCAGCGCCAGCATCACCTGCGCCCGCGACCGCGCCCCCTGCCCGCTCTCCTGATCGTCGACGATCTCGGTGAAATACTTCTGCGCAGTGGCGAGGTCGTTTTCACGGAAGGCGGCGAAGCCGAGAATTTCCCGCGCGTCCTGACGCCAGGGATTGCCGGTGTCGGCGAGGTCGCCGACGCGGGACGACAGCTCCGAAGCGCTGGCGCTGTCGGAAAGCAGCATCGCCGCCCTCAGCCGCGCCAGATCGGCGACGAGCGGCGGCACGTCGTTACGGGCCGCGATCGCGTCGAACTGAGCGGCCGCTGCCTCGTGGTCACCAGTCGCCGCTTTCTCGGTGGCGGCCCGGAATTCGGCCAACACCGGATAGCCGCCGCTGCCATCAGCCGCGATCTTGTCGAGCGCGGCAATGGCTTCGTCATGCTTACCGTCGTCGGCGAGCATCAGAGCGGCCACGAAGCGGTCGCCGCTCGCCTGGGCCTGTCGGGACTGCCAGTACTGCCAGCCGCGATAGCCGGCAGTCGCCACGACGATCAGCACGGCAAGGCCGATGACGTAAGCCCCGAAGCGGTCCCACAGCTTCTTCAGCTGCGCCTTTCGGAGATCCTCATCAACTTCGCGAAAAATGTCGGCCATCGATCCTCACACCTGCGGCGCCCCGCGCCACGCGGGCGCACATTATCGCTGCCGGGACATGCTTGCAAACATCGGTTTGCCGGCAATCCGGCTCATTTCTTGGCCTGGTAGACGTGATCGATGGCCGGGAACGAACGGTCACGGACGGCGTCGGCATAATCGCGAACCGACGCTTCAATATGTTCGGCCAAGCTGCCGAACCGCTTGACGAATTTCGGGGTCCACGGACTGAGGCCCAGCATATCCTCCAATACGAGGATCTGACCGTCGCAGGCCGGCGAGGCGCCAATGCCGATGGTCGGCACGGAGATCGCCTCAGTGATGGTGCGGGCCAGCGGCTCGACAACTGCCTCCACAACCACGGCGAAGGCGCCCGCCTTGGCCACCGCCTCGGCGTCGGCGCGGATGGAGTCGGCGCCGGCCGGATCGCGGCCCTGCACCTTGAAACCACCAATCGTGTTGAACGACTGCGGCGTCAGACCGACATGGCCCATCACCGGGACGCCCCGCTCGACCAGAAAGCGCACGGTCTCGGCCATGTGCACGCCGCCTTCGAGCTTCACTGCGCCGCATCCTGTTTCCTTAAGCACGCGCGCGGCGGTCTGAAACGCCTGGACCGGGCTCTCCTCGTAGCTGCCAAAGGGCAGGTCGACCACGACAAGGCAGCGCTTCGCGCCGCGCATCACCGCCCGGCCCTGCAGGATCATCATGTCGAGCGTGACGGGAATGGTAGTCTCGAGCCCGTGCATCACCATGCCGAGCGAATCGCCGACGAGAATGAAGTCGACGAAGCGATCGAGGATGGCGGCGGTGTGGGCGTGATAGGAGGTCAGCGCGACGATCGGGTCCCCGCCCTTGCGGGCGCGGATGTCGTTGGCGTTGAGCCGGCGGGTTTCGGTCTGCGAGGACATGGGTTTCGCTATGTAATGGGACTGACGCCAAAGAGCCACAAATGGGCACGCCAGACGAGGAGGCCATAGATCAGCGCGCCGACGACGACCGCAATGACGTCGAAGCGCCATGACGGCGGCGGCTTGGCCAGCGCCGGCCGCCAGCGCTGGGCGATCAGGTCGATCACCGCCCAGACCAGAAAGGCGCCGAACAGGACGGTCGTGCCGACGGCGCCGTTCACAAAAAGGTGAGCGACGGCCCAGATGATCGTCGCGATGAGGAGCGGATTGCGGACCGCGCGGCTGATGTGGCTCGGCGGCAGCCCGCTCGCCACCGCCAGAATGAGCGCCACCAGCATCAACAGTTCGGTGACGTGGCGAAGCCAGAACGGTGGCGCGTAAATGAAGCCCGGCTGGGCGGCCGTTTGCCCAAACCCCCATACGATAAGGACAAATCCGAGCAGGGCGACAAGCGAGTAGAGCCCTTTATAGGGACCCTCGCCGAGCCGACGGATCGCCGCTCCGCGACCGCCCGAAGCAACGATGCGGATCGAATGGGCGCCGAGGAACAGAATCAATCCAACGATCAGAATCGCCACCGTTGCCCCCTTGCTACACTGCCGCACGATCTATCATGAGCCCGGGCGCAGTTACATGTTGTTTATGGAAGACTTGGTATCATTGGGCTTTGACAGAGAAGGGCTGAGACCCGGCGAGAGGCCGCCGGATCACGAAGAAAAGGGGCTGTTCATGAAATACCTGGGCGTTCTGATCGCGCTGTTTGGGTTGCTTTTCGCATTCCCTGCCGCCGCCGCGAAGGTAGAAGCACGGATCGACCTGTCCGCGCAGCGCATGTATGTCAAAGTCAACGGCGTCAACAAGTACACTTGGGCCGTGTCCACCGCTCGCAGCGGCTATCGCACTCCCACCGGCACCTTCCGGCCGCAGCGGCTGGAGCGGACCTGGTACTCGAGCAAATACCACAACTCGCCGATGCCTTACTCGGTGTTCTTCCTCGGTGGCTATGCGATTCATGGCACTAACGCCATCAGCAGTCTCGGGCGTCCGGTCTCGCACGGCTGTGTGCGGCTCCACCCGTCGAACGCGGCGAAGCTCTACTCGCTGATCCGTCAGTACGGGATGGGCAACGCCCGGGTCATCGTGACCCAGTAGGGCGGGGAGCAGACGGTGCTCAACGACAGGCCACAGCGCGCGTCCGCACGCGCAGTGCGCCTCTCGCTCCTGGCGGCGGCGATTGCCGTCGCCGGTGCGCTTCCCGCCCGGGCCGAGCTTCTCGACGGGACACGGGTCGCAAGCGTCGAGCCGCCCGCTCAGGACGAGACTGCGGTCGAGAAGCCGAGCGAGCTCGTCCTCGCCCGCGTCGATCTCTCCGACCAGAAAATGTATGTCTACGTCGATCAGAAGCTCGAGCACGTCTTCCCGATCTCGAGCGGTCGCGGCAGCTACCGCACGCCGACCGGCCGGTGGAATGCGGCCTGGCTCTCGCGGTACCATCGATCCAAGAAGTACCACAACGCTCCGATGCCGTACTCGGTGTTCTTTTATCGCGGCTATGCCGTTCACGGCACGACCGACATCAGGCATCTCGGCACGCCGGCCTCGCATGGCTGCATCCGCCTGCACCCGGACAACGCCAAGATCTTCTATTCATTGGTCAGCGAGAACGGCAAGGACAACACATTGATCTCCGTCGTGCGCTGATCGCTGCCTCCCTCCGAGGATCCGACCGGCCGCCGTCAAGGCGGCCGGTTCGTCTTTGAGGACGTCTCAGAACGGCTCGGCCGCTTCCTTCGTCAGCCGCGGCCTCGCGAAGATCGACACCGGAATGAGAAGCAGCCAGCAGTAGCGGGCGAGGCTCGCATCGAACACAGCCACGACGATCGAGGCGAGGAAGACGATCGCTCCCAGCAGGGAGCGAAGGATGTGCATGACGGGTCCATCGTCCGTCTGCGGTTTCTCGACCAGCCCCTTGCTTTCCGCATAGAAGCCCATCACCGCCAGGAGAGCCGAGGCGATCCCCATCGTGGCAGCGTAGAGCATAGTGGCGACCCGCCCGTCATTCTCGCTGAGCACCGAGGTGACGAAGGGGATGGAGCCGACAACCAGCAGGAACAGGATGTTCAGCACAATGAAGCGGTGATTGACGGCCTTCAGCTCGCGGAACTTGGCCGTGTGGATCATCCAGTAGTTGCCGATGACCAGGAAACTGATCAGGTAGCCGAGATATTTCGGCCAGATCTCGATCAGGGCGCTGCCAAGGGCGGCATCGGTCATCCCGGCGACACCGTCCGGCAGCCTGATGTCGAGAACCAGAAGCGTGATAGCGATCGCGAGAACGCCATCGGTGAACGCGCCAAGCCGCTCGACGTCGCGGTGTTCAGCCATCGCTTCCCCCTTCCATGGCCATTGTGACCTGATTCGGGGAATCGATGCCGGCAAGAAGCGCTGTGAATGGGCTAACGGCGGCCTGTAGCAGGGAAAGGCGTACGGGTGTACGGGTCTGTCGGATCGGCCCCCGGTCGGCCCGAGGAACGGACAAGGGTTGCCGGCCACTGGGGCGACCGGCAACCCCCTTTGGTTCAGGTCAGGGTCTAGTCGTCTTCTCCGACACCCTCACCCCGGCGGTGATCGTCGTCCTCCCTGAATGCAGCGCGAACGTCGTCACCCGTTGCATTGCCGATTGCGGCCACGTCGTCGCATTCGTCGTCGATCCCGCCGCCCTGTATCGCTTGCGGGCCGGTGACCGGCTTGACGGGGATCGCATCGAGATCGATGGGCCCCGCATCGACCGCCGCGGGCTGGCTGACGCAGGAGTGCTCCTCCGGCTCGGCCGAGGCCGGACCGACGAAGCCGGAAAGGACCACGAACGGACCAATGACTGCAATTGACAGCAAAGATTTGCGCATGCTTCCCATTTTCCTTCTGCTGCGCGGCTGTGATCGGCCGCGATACAGCCACAATTAGGAGGCAGCCGCTGTCGCCCGGCTGACGGCAGTTGCCAGCAAACTGAAAGCTTGCTCGTGCAAGATACGTACCCATGAAGACAAGCTTGAAACGATTGGCGATCGGCGCAATCGCCGCACTCATGCTGGGCACGCCCCTCGCCGCTCGCGCCGACGAGGACGGCGATCACGACCTCGCCCGTGACCTCTACGAAGATGGCGAGATCCACGCCCTGGCGGACATCCTGCGGATCGTCAGCCAGCAGGCGCCTGGCGACATCGTGGCGGTCGACCTCATCAAGCAGGGCAACCGGTGGATCTATCGGTTCCAGGTCGTCGCCTCCGACGGCCGCCGCACGATCGTCGATGTCGACGCTGGCGCCGGGACCGTCACCGCAGGAGAGCACGACTGATGAAGGTGCTCGTCGTCGAGGACGAGCCACGCATCGCCGCCGACATCTCGGCCACGCTCAAGTCATCGGGTATGACCGTCGACGTCGTGACGGACGGAGAGGAGGCGTGGTTCAGGGGCGATACCGAGAACTACGACGCCGTGGTTCTCGATCTCGGCCTGCCGAAGCTCGACGGACTGACGGTGCTGAAGCGCTGGCGGTCAGCCGGGCACCGCTTGCCGGTTCTCATCCTCACCGCCCGAAGCGTGTGGACCGAGCGGGTGGAAGGGATCAATGCCGGGGCCGACGACTACCTCGTCAAGCCGTTCGAAATGGAAGAGCTGGTCGCCCGGCTGCGTGCCCTGATCCGACGCTCGACGGGACAGGCCTCTCCGGTCCTGCAATCCGGACCCCTCTCCCTCGATACACGCCAAATGAAGATCTCGCTGCGCGGCGTGCCGGTGGCACTGTCGCCGCTCGAATACCGTCTCCTCGCTTTTCTCATGCATCACGCCGGCCGGGTGGTCGCCCCCACCGAACTCGCCGAGCACCTCTATGATTTCGGCAATGACCGGGATCCCAACGCCGTCGAGGTGATCGTCGCGCGGCTGCGGCGCAAACTCGGCAGCGACGCCATCGAAACCCGCCGCGGATTCGGATATCTCGTCCCGGACGATAACGCATGAGAAGCGGCTCGATCCGCTTTCGACTGTGGTCCGCCGCCGCGATCTCGATCCTCGTCGGACTTGCCCTTGCCAGCGTCGGCCTGCGCTATCTGTTCGAGCGCCATGTCGAAAGGCGGGTCGACAGTGAACTGACCGTCGACCTCAACCAGCTGATCGGCGCAACAAGCTTCGTCAACGGCGCCCTGCAGGTGCGCCCGGTCCTGACCGATCCACGGTTCGAGAAGCCGCTGTCCGGTTACTATTGGCAGGTCGAGGATCTCGCCACCGGCACGCTGATCCGCTCGCGATCCTTGTGGGACTCGGCCCTCTCCCCGTCCGACAAGGGCGGTGACGGTGCGTTGCAGGTGCAGGAGCTCAAAGGTCCCGGCGGGGCGCTTCTCATTGCCGTCGTTCGCACGATCATGGACCCAAGCGGCCGATCTTTCCGCGCGCTCGTCGCCGAGGACCATCAGACCATCGAGACCTCCGTCAGCGAATACGTCCGCGAGCTGGTGCCGGCCGTGATCTTCCTCGCGCTCATCCTGATCGGGGCGATCTTCTTCCAGATCACCGTCGGGCTTGCGCCGCTGGAAAGTCTCAGGGCCGCGGTCGGCGATGTCATCGCGCGGCGAAGCTCCCGGCTGACCGAAGCGGCGCCCAGCGAAGTCCAGCCGCTCGCCGACGAGATCAACCGTCTCCTGGAGGGGCAGGAAAAGGCACTGGCCCGCGCCCGCTCGCGGGCCACGGACCTTGCCCACGGCCTGAAGACGCCGCTCCAGGTGCTGTCCGCCGACATCCGCACGCTCCGTCAGAAGGGGGAGACCGAGCTCGCCGCCGAGATCGAGAAGAGCACCGGCGCTATCCGCCGCCACATCGAGCGGGAGTTGGCCCGCGCCCGGCTCGCGCCGGGGATATCCGGCAACGTCGAATGCAATGTGGCGGAAACCGCCTCCCGCATCGTCTCGGTGGTGGAAAGGACGCCAGGCGGCGAAAGGCTGTCCTTCGCCGTCGACGTGCCCGACGACCTGATGGCGCCCATCGACGAAGGCGATCTTTCCGAGGTGCTGGGCAATCTCGTCGAAAACGCCGCCCGCTTCGCCAAATCGTCGATACGGGTCGAAGCGCAAAACGGCGCCGAGGGGACGACGGTCAACATCGCCGACGACGGCCCGGGCATCGCCGATGCCGACAAGCAGTCGGCGCTTTCACGCGGCGTCCGGCTCGACACCAACAGCGGCGGCAGCGGGCTTGGTCTCGCCATCGTCTCCGACATCGTCGACGCCTATGGCGGCCGGATCACGATGAGTGACAGGCATCCGGGGCTGAAGGTCTCGATCTTCCTGCCGCGGCGCAGCTGAGCGCCCAGTCCGGATCAGGCAAAGCCCCGGAAGAAGTCGGTCTTTATCCGCCTCCGGCGAACGCCCATCCCGAGCAGCATCTCGCGCAGGTTCTTCACCATCGCCTGTGGACCGGAGATGTAGAAGAAGCGCTCGCGGTAGTCGGGGATTGCGGCGCGCACCAGTCGCGTATCGATGTAGCCCGGATACTGGCCCCGCCGCGCTCCGTGGGCCACCGCATAGATCGTCCTGATGCCGAGGTTCCTTTCGGCCGCGTCGAGCACGTCGCGATAGGCGATGTCCTGCTCGGTCTCGCTGCCGTAGAGGACGGTGATCGGCCGCGGCTCGTCTTGGTCGAGGAGGTGCTGGAGCATGCTGCGGAACGGGGTAATCCCGATGCCGCCGGCGAGGAAGGCGAGTTTCTCTTTCGGATTGGACGGCAGGGTGAAGCTGCCGGCAAGTTGGGAGGCGTGGATCGTGTCGCCCGGCACCATCGCGGCGAGCTCGCGCTTGAAGGCGCTCGGCTTCGGATAGAACTTGACGCCGAGACGGACCGCCTCCTCGCTCGGCGCGGAGGCAAGCGTGAAGTAGCGGCGGTTGCCGCGCATGTCCGAATGATCCATGCCGAGCGTCCATTCCAGATACTGTCCCGCCTGGAAGGCGAGCCTGCGCTGCGGCCGGAAGATGAAGTCGTAGGTGTCGGCAGCCGACCGCTCGATGCGCTCGAGGGTGAGGACGAACCGCCCCTTGGGGCTGACCACATAGGCGAAGAGGTTGCCGACGAGCAGCGCCAGTTCGGGCGTGAAGTAGAACGGGCCGATGTGGACGTTCGGGGCGAAGAGGAAGCCGACCAGCGCGCCGAAGGCGATCCGCGGCAAGCGCATGGTCGGCGCGGTCAGCGGCTCGGTCAGCATGATGAAGGCGAAGAAGAACAGCGGCGAATGGATCAGCGTCTCGTTCAGGGCCATGCCGTAGTGGGATGGCGCCGTGGTGGCGAGCACCGTGCCGATGGCAACGAGGATGAAAGTGGCGACGAGATCGAAACGCTGCAGCTTGCGGACGATCAGCACGCCGCCGATCAGCACCACCGGCAGGAGCGGCAAGTTGCCGCCGACCCACCAGGTCGCCGGCTGGTTCAGCAGGAAAGCCGGTAGCACGACCCCAAAGGCAGCCGGATTGAACAGGTGCTTCCTGCCGACCGCAAAGATGTACTTGGAGGCGATGGCCCATACCGAGGCAAAGACGAGGACGCCGATCCCCGTCAGGTCGGTGGGCGCGATCGGCTCGAGAATGAGGGCGAGGATCAACGCGGTGATGTAGATCGACTCGCGGTTGGCGGGGACTTCGAAAACCCGCGCGAAGGTCCAGTTGGTCAGCCAGCACGCGGCAAGGATCACCGCCGTCGAAAAGGCGATCGCGATCGGGTCGTGCGGCACGATCTTGAAGAAACCGAGTACCAGGGCCACGGCGACGAGCGCGATGAGGTGGTAGAGCACCAGCCGGTACATGGTGATGTGATCGAGGAACCGGTCGACGCGTTTGATCATGGCTGGCAATAGTCTCCGAAGCCGCTGGTGAGGGTGGCCCGTCCGCCGCTGTCGACGACATAGCCTTCGAGGCCGGGCGTCTGCTCGACGAAGAAGATTCCGTCCCTGCCCATGGCGAAAGTCGCGGTGGCGAAGCGGTCTGCCTCGAGCACGTCCGGACCGATCACCGTCAGGCTGACAACGTCGGTGATGGGCCGGTCTGGGGTCTGGGGAGCGTAGATGTGCTGACCCCGCACGTAGGTGCCCGATGTCGCAACGCCCTTGCCGCGCGGATAGACGACCTTGATGATCTCGTTGGGGTCGAATGGGCTGCGGATGCCGACGCTCCAGTCTTTCCCGGTCGCATTCTTGCCCGACGACTGGATGTCGCCGCCGGCATCGATGAAGAAATCGCGGGCGCCGCTCCCGGTGACGAGTGCCGCTGCATTGCGGATCGCCCAGCCCTTGACGATGCCGGAAGGATCGAGCGAGCCGTCTTTCCTGCGGATATCGAAGAAGCCGTGGGTCTCGCGCCTGGTCTGCTCGGCCAGCGCCAGCACCTCCCGCATTTCGTCGCTGTAGTCCGTTTCCGAAAGATCGTCCCGATTGATCGCCTCGATCTCGCTGTCCGGCTTGTAGGTGCTGAAGCGCCGGTCCACGGCCTCGAAATAGGCGAACACCGCGTCGACAATGCCGTTTTCCGGCGATCCGACGACGTCAACCGTGATCGGCATGCCCATCAGGATCCGGGTCGCTCGCACCGATCACGCTCCAGCCTGCCTCAACGCGCCGCCGATCGAGCGGATGAAGGCTTCGCTGGTCAGCGTAGCGCCGGAAATGATGTCGACGTGGGCGCTCTGGGCGGTCACAACCTCGTCGCGCAGCATCGGCAGCGCCTGACGGTTGATGAAGATCGACGTCATCCGGTCGTTGGGGTAGCGGAGAACCTTGATGCCCACCAGCCGGCCGCCCTGAACGATCGCCTGGATCTGGATGTAGCCGTAATAGGCGTCGACGACCGGGCCGGTATAAGCGCCGTCGGCATAGCGTCCGCCCGCCGCAACCTTCATCGACGCGGGCGTCACCAACGACCTGGCGGGCGGGTCCTGATGGACCACCATCGGACGATGCTCCGGCCGCGGCCGCGGCAGCGGAATGTCGACGGGCTCCAGCGCCGGCAGGGCCGGTGCAGGCGACGCCGGCGGCTCGGCGAATGCGACCGTTCTCGGCGGCAGCGGCTCAGCCGGCGGCGGGGCCGGCTCGCTCGCCGGCTGCAAGGCGGGAGATGCTGTCGGGGCGGGCTTGTTGTCGGCGGCCTCGGGCGGCTTGGGCTCGGGCGGCGTCGGCGCCTCGTTCAGGATCGCCGGCATGACTGGCGCCTCGGTGGAGGCCGGGGCCGCGGCTTTGTCGGGGGCTGGCGCATCACCCGGCAACGGAAGCGGCTTGGTGATGCTTCCCGTGATCGCGGCTTCGCCCTGCGGCATCGGACCCAGAAGATCGTCGGTCGTGGAAGGAACCGGCCGGTTCCAGACATAGGCGCCGGACGCGGCAATGACGAGAAGCGAAAGGGCGACCTTCTTCATAAGCATGCAATGATCCCAAACGAGCGTTACGCGGGCCCCGTGTCGTACTGGCCGTTGTCGCAATATCCCAAGAGCAAGCTGACAACCGGCTGACAGCGGGCGTTACGAATTGTTCATGTTTGAGGCAAAGATGAACGGTCGGTCCGAACGCCAAATCAGCGCTGCCGGCAGCAGTTCAGGCGGGCTCTCCACCTCACCGCCCCACGGCGCATTGCAGACCGGACAGAACGGCTGCTAGGCGGCGGATCCGGCCCTGTCGACCAGGTTGCGCAAGGGGTCGAACAGTGCGGGCGTCGCCGCCAGTATCTCGTTCCCGGTGCTGACGACGTCCGCGGTGATGAAGTCGTTGGTGCGGCCGCCGGCCTCCTCGACGATCACCAGCCCGCCGGCGACGTCCCACAGGTTGATGTGGCGCTCCCAGTAGCCGTCGAGGCGGCCGCAGGCGGTGTAGGCGAGCCCCAGCGCCCCCGAGCCGAGGCGGAGGTATTCGCATCCGGCGTCGAGCAGCGTCTCGACGTCCCGTGCATGCGGCGCCACCGGCCTCCGATAGCTGAAGCCGAGACCGATACGGGCGCGACGGATGTCGGTTTCGCCGCTCACCCGGATCGGGGCGCCGTTGAGCGCCGCGCCGCGCCCGGCGACGGCCGAGAACATCTCGTCGGCCACCGGCTCGTAGACGAAGCCGATCAGCGACCGGCCATCGACCACAAGGCCCAGCGAGACGCACCAATGGGCGATGCCACGAACGAAATTGGACGTGCCGTCGATCGGGTCGACCACCCAGAGCATCGGCCCGTTCTGCCTCAGGCCACCCTCCTCGCCAAGCAGCGAGTCCCCGGGAAATTCCCGGGCGAGGAACGCCTCGATCAGCGATTCGCAGTCGCGATCGGCTTGGCTGACGAAGTCTTGAAGACCCTTGTTGTCGATCTCCAGGTCGCCTCGACCGCGATAGAAATCGAGCGCCAGCGCGCCGGCTTCGCGAACGGCCGCCTCCGCGGCTTCCGCCCGACGGTCAAGTTGGTCGTGATTCACGCATGGTGCCCCGATGGTCGGCGCGTTTGCGGCCGGTTCGACGCGAAAAGACGGCGTCGCCGCCATTCACCATCGCGCCGCCTGGAAGTCAACGGAGCGGTCCTCCTCAATAGTGCTTCCGCATCGCAACCCGGAAAACATTGCCGGCTAAGGCGAATTCCGGGTAGACTCACGGGCAGCGCTGCCGGGAGGAAACGCGCCGACCAACGGCGTTCCATCGAACTGTTACAAAGCAGCGCTAACCCATGACGGTGATCGGCCGCCCATTTCGGCGGTCGGGACCCCGCCACCCAGAGGAGGTGCAACAAACATGACCAGGACAATCATCGGCGCGCTGGCCGTAGCGACGCTGCTTTCGACCTCGGCATTGGCCGAGGAAACCGTGACTTACACGCTTTGGTCACGGGCCGATCCGTCAGGCCCGCTCCGCGCCGGCAACGTGGTCAAGGCCGCCGACCGGCTGAACGCCGAACTAGAGAAGGAAGGCTCCGACAAGCGGGTGGCCGTCAAGATCCAGGAAAGCCCGGCTGGCGGGTTCGACGAGGATGCGCTCCAGATGCTGCGCGTCTACGGCATCGGCGAAGGCCCGGACATGTTCATTCAGGCGCACGAGTGGATCTGCGCCTTCCAGCAGGACGGCTTCGTGCTGAAGCTCGACGACTATATCGCCAAATACCCGCAATATTTCGGCACCATCTTCCCGTCGCTGTGGGGAGCCACCAAGTGCCCCGATGGCACTTACGCCATTCCGCAGGACGCTGAAGCGCGCATGTTCTTCTACAACAAGAAGCTCTTGCGTGAGGCGGGCTATGACGATGCCTTCATCGAGGCGATGCCCGAACGCGCGATGTCCGGCGACCTGACCATGGACGAGGTCTTCGAAATCGCCAAGAAGGTGGTCGACAATACGGAAGCCGAGTACGGCATCCTGCACCGGCCGTCCAAGGGCCCGGACTACATCATGGTCTTCCAGTCCTACGGCAACACCTTCGTCGATCCGGCGACGGGCAACCTTCTCCTCGATCGGGCCAAGCTGGCCGACGCCTTCGGCTGGTTCGAGCGCGGCGTCAAGGAAGGCATC
>Ga0210086_1000399_pt1 | contig 25587 bp, 17 predicted proteins | sample China_Galinas_PW_3_FD_184867 | JGI IMG/M metagenome (GOLD analysis project Ga0210086, IMG submission 184867) | Wetland microbial communities from San Francisco Bay, California, USA, that impact long-term carbon sequestration - China_Galinas_PWB_D2... | ecosystem: Environmental > Aquatic > Marine...
CCTCAGGCTGTCCCGTTGTCCGCTACTCGCCCGACGCCCCCTCTCGTTGGGGGAGGGGGGCGGTTGTATCGACTCGTCGCGAAACTTGACTCATCTGTCAACATGTTGGTCGTTCAAGTGCTCTAGCTCTAGCTGGCGCGGCGCACGAGCCCGCGCGTGATGAACGAGACGAAGTCGCCGACGAGGACGATCACGCCGCCGAGCAGGATCAGGAACAACATCTCGTCGTAGCGGAACCGGAACCGTGCGTCGGTGATCCACCAGCCGAGGGAGGAGCCCCCGAGCATTCCGAGCACCGTCGCCTCGCGGACGCAGGACTCCCAGCGGTAGAAGAAGAACAACAGGAACCGCGACAACACCATCGGGAACACCGCGAACACGGCGAGCGACGCCCGGCCGGCGCCGAGCGAGCGCAGTGCCCGCAGCGGACCCTCGTCGATGTCCTCGATCGTCTCCGCGCCCAGTTTGCCGAGGATTCCGGAGTTGTGGATTGCGAGCGCGAGGATCGCCGGCCAGCTGGTCGGGCCGAGGATCGCAAGCAGCAGGAACGCCCACACGTACTCGGGGATCGCCCGCAGCAGGACCAGAAACAGCCCCGTTGCGGTCGCGATCACGCTCCACACGCGCTCGCGCGCCGGCGTGCCGGGCACCGGCAGAAACGGTTCGGCGGTCGCGAGGTTCCTCGCCGCGTTGACGGCCAAGGGCCCCGCGATGGCGGCTGCGAGCACGATCGCGCACAGCGAGATCGCGAACGTGCGCATCGCAGCCACGAAGCCGCGTTCGGTGAGCCGGTGCCACGCCCACGAGAACAACCCGGAGAGCTCGAAGTGGCCGCGCAACGACTGCGGCACGATCTCGTGAAGGAAGCGCTCGAGGTTGGCCAGGCGCCGGTGCGAAAGCAGGTCGGCGCCCTCGAAGCCGCCGAACAGCCACGCGCACGCGACGAGCACCACGGCGAGCAGCACGGCAACCCGGAGGACCCGACTGCGCGGGCGCTCGCGCCACAGCGTGTCGATGTCGGCGCTCATGCGACGAGCCTCCGGCGGACGACGCGGCTCGCGGCCTCGAACACCAACACCAGCATGAGCAACGCGTAGAGCGAGCTCCACACCTCGGCGTACTGCGTTTCGTCGAACGACTGCCGGATGTACAGGCCGAGCGTGTCGTAGCCGAAGAAGCCGAGCACCGCCGAGGACCGCATGCCGCACTCGAAGCGGTACATCGTGTAGGCGAGCACGTCGGGCAGCGCCCGCGGCACGAGACCGAACGCGAAAGCGGCCAACGGCGTCGCACCCGCGTCGAGTAGTGCTTCGGCCGAGTCGCGCGGCGTCTCGTCGATGATCTCCGAGAACACCTTCGCGAACGTGCCCGTGAATGGAATCGTGATCGCGATGACCGCCGTCAGGTTGTTCAGGCCGAACGCGGCGAGGAAGATCACGGCCCAGAACAGCTCGTGGATCGAGCGCAGGAACGCCGTCACGGCCCGGACCGTGACGTAGGTCGTGACTCGCGCGCGGAAGAGCCACGGACCGCGGGCGCTGGTCTCGCCGCCCGCACGTTCGGGGCTCCACCACGCCGTCGACCCGAAGAACGCGAGCACGATCCCGGCAACGAACGCAACGCTCACGGCCGCGGTCGCGAACGCAACCGTGCGCCACACGGCAGTCAGCAGGATCGGCAGCAGCGCGTCGCCGTTCTCAGTGAAGAACGCCGGGTGGAACGCCGCGGCGAAGAACCGCTTGGCGATCCGCAATCCGCCAGCGTTGGGCACGAGGTCGCTGGGGCCGATGCCGAGGAACCACAGGGCCCAGAACGCGGCCAGAACCGCTAGGAGCAGCACCCGGCCGCGTGTCCCGATCCACGCGGGACGTCGCGTTCGCTCAGCCATCGGCGAGCTCCCCGCGCGTGAGGGAGTAGAGCTCGCGGACGAGCGCGTCGTCGACCTTTCCGGGCGGCTTGTCGAACACGATGCGGCCGCCGCGCATCCCGATCAGGCGCGAGAAGTACTCGCGGGCGAGCTCCAGGTTGTGGAGGCTCATGACGAGGGTCAGCTGCTCTTCGCGCGCGATGCGGGTCAGGAGCTCGACGAGGTCGCGGGCCCGCGCCGGGTCGACGCTGGAGACCGGTTCGTCGGCCAGCAGCGCGACCGGGTCCTGGTAGAGAGCGCGCGCGACGGCGACTCGTTGCTGCTGGCCGCCCGACAGCCGGTCGGTGCGCTCGAACAGCTTCTCGGGGATCCCGACGCGCTCCAGGATCGCGTGCACGCGCTCGAGCTCGCGCCGCGGGGTTCGGAACATCGCCCGCAGCGAGGCCAGGAGCGACATTCGTCCGAGCCGGCCGGCGATCACGTTTTGCGACACCCGCAGGTTGGGCACGAGGCTGTTGTCCTGGTGGATGAACGCGATGGCGGCCCGCAGCGCGCGCAGCTCGGGCCCGACGTAGTCGGAGAGCTTGCGCCCGTTGATCCACACGGTGCCGTCGGTCGGGCGGATCGTCCCGTTGAGCAGCCGCAGCAGGGTCGTCTTGCCGGCGCCGCTCGGGCCGACGAGGGCCACGGGAGCGGCCTCGGTGATACGGATCGACACGTTCTCCAGCGCGTCGACGGCGTCGAACCGGACCCCGGCGTCGACGAGCTCGAATCGGGCGTTCGAGCTCATCGGTGGGCTACTTGTTCAACATCTTCAGGGACTCGGCGACCTTCTTGACGCGGTCGAATTCGGAGTCTTTGGCCTCGACCAGCTTGTCGCGCAAGAACCCCCTGAGCAGCGCCGGATCGGTCATCTCGATCAGCGCGGTCTGCAGCTTCTTCGTAAACCCGGCACCGAACTCCTTCTCGAGATCGGGATGCGCCGTGAAGTTGTAGTCGGCGTACTCCGGGGTCTTCCAGATGACCTGACACACCTGAGGGTCGGTCTTGCCCTCCTTGACGCGGCGCTCGTAGACCGTGAAGTCGAGCACACCACAGTCGAACTGACCCGACTCGACCAGCTCGGCCGTCTTGTCGTGAGATCCCGAGAAGTTGACCTGGGCGAAGAACTTCTCGGGCGCCATACCCGTGGCCTTCCGGATGAAGTGCTCCGGCATCAAGCGACCCGAGGTCGACCCGCGCGACCCGAACGTGAACTTCTTGCCGCGCATCCCCATCGGAAACTCGTCGCCGCGCGCGAGCCCCGAGTCCTTGTGTGCGATGAAATAGGACACGAAGTGGCCGTCCTTCTCGCCCCGGACGATGGCGTGCGCACCAGGCACGGCGTACCGGGCCTGGGCGCCGGTCAGCCCGCCGAACCATGCCAGTTGGACGTCGCCGTTCTTGAACATCTCGACCGATGCCGGGTAGTCGGACGACGGAACGAACTCGACCGCAACACCGAGCTTCTTGCTCAGGTAGCGGGCGACAGGATCGAAGCTCTGCTTGAGAAAGGTCGCATCCTGATTCGGGATCGCGGTGAACTTCAGGGTCGCCTTGCCGCTGGCGGCGGTGTCGCCGCCGCAAGCAGCGAGTGTCGACAGCAGGGCGGAGGCGATCAGCAACGGGTAACGCATCGACGTTCCTTCGAGTTGAGTGGGCTTCGCGAGCCGGGATGATACAGGCTCGGCTCTGGAACCGCCGTGTTACTTGGCGAGGTCGAGGAACAATGCCCTTCCGAACGCCCCGCCCATCGCTTTGCGATAGCCCGGTGGGAACGGCACGTTGCGGTAGGTCTTGATTCTGGCCAAGAGCTCGCGCTCGAGCGCGGCGGCCGTCGCTTCGTCGGCCTTTTGGCCCGTGAGGCCGAGGTCTCCATAATACAGCGGCACGGCTTCGGTGCCGGTAACGGCGACGTGCAGCTGTTCGACGACGCCGCCGTTGCAGGCGAGCGCGACCGCAACGCCCATGACGGGGTACTCGATCGTGTCGCGGACCCTGAGCTTCTTGTAGCCGGTGCGCAGGCGCCGGCTCTGCGCCGGAATGTGAACCCAGGTCACGAGCTCGGCGGGCTGCTTCTCGAACCGCTTGATCCCGTCGAACGCGTAGAAGTCACGCAGCGCGACGCGACGCTCGGTCGACGGTCCGACGAGCTCGAGCTCCGCGTCGAGCACGAGGAACATCGGTGCGAGATCGCCCGAGTAGGTCGCGTAGCAGATCTCTTTCTGCGGAACGACGAGGCACACGTCGCCGTCGGCCTTCATGCAGTAGCCCTTCGACTGCCGCCAGAACCGGCTCTGGTTGAAGTAGTAGCAGCGCGTGTCGAGCAGCAGATTGCCGCCGACCGTCCCGAGGTTCTGCAGCGGCGGCGACGACACTTGCCGGGCGGCCTCGGTCAGGCCCGGGTAGTGCTCGCTGATGACCGAGCTCTTCGCCACGTCGCTGATCAGCGCACGCGCGCCGATCCTGTCGATTTCGATCGAGTCGAGCCCGTCGATGGAGCTGACCGAGATCACGTTAGGCTTCGGGTTCAACCGGTTCTTGTAGTTGGGCAGGACGTCGGTTCCGCCCGCGATGTAGTCGAACTCGCGGCCCTGACTCGCGAGCTCGCCGGCGATCCGGCGCAGCTCGTCCACGGTCTTGGGCTGGTGCAACTCGAACGGCGGCAGGATCACTTCTTGACCTCGTCGGCCAGCTTGGAGCGACGCTCGCGTTGCTTCCTGGCCTTCTCGAGCCCGCGGTAGACGCGGTCGGCAGTGATCGGAAGCTCGTAGAACCGCAGACCCACCGCGTCGTAGATCGCGTTCGCGACCGCGGGGAGTATCGGCAGCAGTGGCCCCTCACCGCACTCCTTGGCGCCGAACGGGCCCTCGGGATCGAACGTCTCGACGAGGATCGGATGGATCTCGGGCGTCTCCGTCGGGGACAGCGTGCGGTAGTCGAGCAGGTTGGGGTTGAGCACGTTGCCGTCGTTGTAGGCGAAGTCCTCGGCCAGAACCTGGCCGAGGCCCATATGCACGCACCCTTCGATCTGGGCCTCGACGGCGAGCGGGTTCAGCGCCCGGCCGCAGTCGTGCGCGGCCCAGACCTCCGTGACGTGCGGTTTGCCGGTCGCGAGGTCGACTTCGACCTCGGCGACGTAGGCCTGGAACGAATAGGTCGGCGACAAACCGGCGGCGGCACCTTTGTGCTTGCCGCCCATCGGCGGCGCGGAGGTGTAGCAGCCGCTCGTCGTCAACGCGCCGCGATCCTTCATCGCGCGGCGCAGAGCATCGATCCACGGGACCCGCACGTCCGGCATCGCGACGTGCACACATTCCTCGCCGGTCAGGACGAACAACTCGGCCGGGTAGCCCGAGAGGGCGCCCGCGCCTTCGAGGACGTGACGGCGCATCTTCTGCGCGGCCTTGCGCGCTGCGTTGCCGGCCATGAACGTCACACGGCTCGAGTAGCTGCCGAGGTCGATCGGGGCCGTGTCGGTGTCCTCGGACTTGACGCGGCAGTAGTCGATCGGCACGCCGAGCACGTCGGCGACGATCTGCGCGAGCATCGTGTCCGAGCCCTGGCCGATCTCGGCGGCGAGGCTGTGGATCGTGATCCCACCGTCGAAATCGATCTTCAAGTGCACGGTCGACTGCGGGATACCGTCCCAGTGGATCGGCAGCGCCGAGCCCGAGATATAGAAGCCGCCGGCGACGCCGATGCCGCGCCCGAACGGCAGCTTGCCGAACTTCTCGCTCCAGCCCGCCGCGTCGCGCGCGCGCTCCAGGCACTCGACGATGCCGTTGGTCGTGATCCGGAACTCGTTGACCGTCTTCGTGAACGAGGGCAGCGCGTTGTCGATCCGGAACTGGACCGGGTCGAGTCCGAGATCACGAGTCGCTTCGTCGATCAGCACCTCGTAGGCGAACCGCGTGTTGACCGCGCCGTGCCCGCGCATCGCCCCGCACGGCGGCTTGTTGGTGTAGACGCGCCGCCCTTGGTATCGGAAGTTGGGCACGCGGTAGGGGCCGTTGGCGAGCACGCCGTTGTAGTAGGTCGTGACGACGCCGAAGCTGCCCCACGCGCCGCCGTCGATCAGCGCATCGATGTCGAGCGCCGAGATCTTGTTGTCGTCGTCGATCGCCAGCCCGACTTCGATCTTCGACGGGTGGCGTCCGTGGTTCAGATAGAAGACTTCTTCGCGGTCGAACAGGATCCGCACCGGACGCCCGCACTTCTTCGACAACAGCGCCGCGACCATCTCGTGCGGGAACGGGTCCGACTTGCCGCCGAAGCCGCCGCCAACCGTCGGGCGGACGACGCGGATCTTGTGCATCGGCATCTCCATGACGGTTGCGAGCGCGCGGTGGAGATAGTGGGGGACCTGCTGCGCCGTCCACACGGTCAGGCGGCCGTCGGCGTCGTACCACGCGATCGTCGCGTGAGGTTCGGTGAACGCGTGATTGACGCCGATGAACTTGAACTTCTTCTTGGCCGACCAGCGCGCATTGTCGAATGCGTCGTCGACGCGGCCGAAGTCCTGGCGGACCTGCTTGTGGATGTTCGTGTTGCCGACCGTCTTCTCGTGCAGGCGCAGTTCGTCCGGCACGTCTTCGAGGCTGTCCTCCATGTCGAGGAACGGGCGCAGGAGCTCGTATTCGACCTGGATCGCATCGAGCGCTTCGAGCGCGATCCACTCGTCGTCGGCCGCGACGGCCGCGACCTGGTCGCCGACGTAGAGCACGCGATCGACTGCGAGCGCGGTCTCGTCCTGGCTGACCGGCAGGACGCCGAACTTGTTCGGCGCCTCGGAGCCGACGACGACCGCATGCACGCCGGGCATCGCTTCGGCAGCGCTCGTGTCGATCGACTTGATGCGCGCGTGGGCGTGCGGCGAGCGCAGGATCTTGCCGACGAGCTGGCCCGGCAGGTGGATGTCGTCCGTGTAGACCGCCTGCCCGGTCGCCTTCCTCTTGGCGTCGATCAACGGGATCCGCTTGCCGATCAGTCCGTGGTCCTGGCGGGGAAGATCGTGGGGGTGGGTCATTCGAACAGGACCTCCGCGCCGGAGGCGCAGCCGGGGGTCTCGACCATGCGGCCGGCCGCGGTTTCGATGGCCTCGACGATCTTCGTGTAGCCCGTGCACCGGCACACGTTGCCGGAGATCGCCTGACGGATCTGGCGGCTGGAGGGCTCCGGCTCGTCGTGCAGCAGCTCGAGGCTCGCCATGACGAAACCGGCCGTGCAGAACCCGCACTGGCTGCCGCCGCACTCGGCCCAGGCTGCCTGCAACGGATGGACCCCGCCGGGGCTCTGCTCGCAGACGCCCTCGATCGTCCAGATCGACTTGCCGGCCGCATCGTGGGCCAGAACGAGACACGACATGACCGCGCGTCCGTCGATCAGCACGTTGCAGCACCCGCACGTGCCCATGTCACAGCCGCGCTTGGTGCCGACGAGACCGAGGTCGTCGCGGAGCACGTCGAGGAGGACCGCGCTCGGATACGCCGCAACCTGGTAGCGGCTGCCGTTGACGTCGAGCGTGAGGAGGCGCTTGGCGGGTCGTTTGGATTCAGCGTTGGACATCGAACAATCAGGAAAACCATCGGAGCGGTCGAATCGCCTCGGCGCATGCAACCGGAGCACGCGTGTCCGAGCGGCGTAGACGAGCCGCGGAGTTATATAGTAACGCCGAAGTCGGTCCGGAGAATGTCTCGCAGCTCGTAGAAGTCGCGGATCGTGTAGCTCGGCTGCGTCGCGCCCTGAACCCGACTGTGGCGGCCCGAGCGGCGATTCCAGACCGTGATCATTCCGAGCTCGTTGCACGGATCGACGTCGTGGAGCGGATTGTCGCCGACGTACATCGTTCGTGACGCCTCGAGGCCGAGCCTCGACAGGACGCGCTGATAGAGCTTGGGATTCGGCTTGCTAATCCCGATCTGGTCGGTCACGAAGATCGCGTCGGGAGACAGGAACTCGTAGATGTGCAGCCTCAGGATCTTCTCCGACTGCTTGACCGTCAGCCCGGCCGAGATGATGCCGCGGATCAAGTTGGTATCGGCCAGGCTCTTCAGGACCTCGTAGACGTCGTCGTAGACCTTGAGCTCGCGGAACTTCGTGTCGTGGTAGGCGACCATTCCGGCGGCGACGACGATCGACGGGTTGATGCCGGCCATGGCCTCTTTCGGCAACCGCAACAACAGCTTGTCGAAGTGGCGGTCGTAGTTGGCCGAGAACTCGCTGACGACCTCGCGCAGCTCCTTGAGCAGCAGCTCGCGCGTGGCTTTGAGCCCGACGCTGACCATGGCCTCGACGGCCGCGCGGCGCGCCTTCTCGGCGAACACCGACGTCGAGAACAACGTGTCATCGATGTCGAAGAAGATCGCGTCGAGCTTGCGGGGGGCGTTGGACGCTTCTGGCGACATCGGAAACAAGAGTGGCCCGCACGCGGGCCTGGATCAGCGGGGGACTCGGCAAAGGGCCGAGGGTGGGGGACTCGCGCCCCCCACGAGCGGACGCAACCGTTAGCGTCCGCCGCCGGCCTTCATGTATTCGTCGATTTGCGTGATGTGGGCGCGGACGAGCACCATCAAGCTCGAGTTCTCGTCGACGGTGCCCTCTTCCTGGAAGAACAGCGACACGATCGGCAGCTCGGCGAGCCACGGCACCTGGGCCGCGCGCTCCCGATTGAGGACCTCGTTGAGGCCGCCGATCAGGACCGAGCCGCCGTCCGGCACCTTGACTGTCGTCTCGGCCTTGCGCACGGTCATGTTCGGGAACTGCAGAGTGACCGGTAGGGTCGCGCCGGCGAGCGACGTCGTGAACGTCGGGATCGGCCGCTGGAGCTCGGCGATCGTCGGCTGCAGGTCCAGGGTCACGTACTTGCGGTCGTAGGAGATCATCGGGCGGACGTCGAGCACGATGCCGTCCTGGATCACGTCGATCTCAGGGTCGGCGATGAACGCCGCGTTGGCGACCTCGACGTTGAAGTCCTTGACGTAGGCCTGCTGGCGGATGACCGAGACGCTGGCGCGCGAGCCGTTGAGCACGGTCAAGGTCTGAGAGTTGACGATCTGGGCCTTCAAGCTCTTGTGGATCAGTTGGCCGATGATGTTCAGCTGCGTGTCGTCGAGGATCGTGAAGCCGAGCGTCGCACCGCCTTGGGCCGACAGGATCTTGCCGAGCGGGTTCGTGAAGTAGTTCTCGGTCCGGCCACGGAAGTCACCGTCCAGGCCGTCGTCGTAGAACACGCCGGCAAACGGGCTGCCGGCTTCCGTGCCCAGGCCGTTGTTGTCGAGACCGCGCGATGCGTTGTCGTCGAGACCGTTCGTGACGTCGTCGAGCTGGGCGACCGTGCCCTTCGCGTTCGCACCGCCGAGACCGCGGAGGTCGAAGCCGAACTTCTCGAGCTCGGCGCGATCGATCCGCAGGAACTTCGACTCGACGCTGACGAGGCTCGTCTGGAACTTGCGCAAGTCGTTCAAGAACCGCGCGACGCGGCGTTGCACCTCGGGTGTGTGGATGACGAGCAGGTTGCCGCCCGCGGCCTCGATCGAGATGCCCTCACCTTCCCACGTGCCACGCGCCACGGCGCGCTGGATCATGTCGGTCAGAACTTCGGGATCGATGAACTTGATGCGTTCGCCGACTTCACCGCCCTGGCGTGGCTTCTCTTCGTCGGTCTCCTCACCGACCGGAATGCTCGCGATCTGCGGGCCGGCGAAGCTTGCCATCGAGAACGTGAGGTCGGCGATCGGATGGATCTTGAGGACCGGCTTGCCGAGCGCTTTGTTCTTGGTCGTGATCAGGACGGCGCCGTTCTGGACGAGATAGTCGAGCGCGTCGCCCGGCTCTTCGCTGACCGTCGCACTGCGACGCATCATCGTGTTGAGGAAGTTCTTGAGCGTCAGCGGCGACTCGAGCGTGATCGTCAGGCTCAGGCTGTTGGTCTCGATCTTGTCCTTCGCTTCCGGCGAGATCAGGATCGGTACGCTCGACAGCCGATTGAGCGTGTCGACGATCTCGGTGAAGCCGCCGGAATCCGCGTCGAAGCTCAGACCCTTGGGGAGCAGGATCTTGCTGAGGCTCTCCTCGACCCTGAGCGTCGCCGGGTCCTTCTCGGCGCCGAGTGTGTTCTCGATGCCGACGTGGCGCTTGCTCGTGACCTGGTTCCAGTATTCGGCATCCGGCGTCAGGATGTCGGTGTAGGCGATCTTGCGCTCTTCGTTGGCCTCGAGCATGCGCTTGAACTCGCGCGCCTTCGCGAGGATGTATTCGTCGTGCTTCGAGTTGTCGAGCGCCTTCTGCGCGACCGAGACCATCTTGCGGGCTTCGGTGTGGGTCGGGTTGACCGACAGAGCTTCTTCGGCGTAGCGCAAGGCATCGCGGAACGCGCTGGCCTTGAACGCCTTGGTCGCTTTGCCGAGCAGCGTGTCGACGCGGGCCTTGATGCGGATGCGGCGCTGCGCTTCTTCGCGTTGCAGGCGCGCGAACGTCTCGCGCTCCGCCGCGAGCTGAGCGGCTTCCTCGGCGGCCGTCTTGTCCGCCTTGGCCTTCGCGAGCAGCTCCTTGGCCTTGTCGGGGATATCCTGCCAATCGACGTCTTTTCCGATCTCGACCTTGAGCAACACCTGTGTCAGCTTCTCGATCGCCTGATCGTACTTGAGATCCTTCATCGCCTGCTCGGCCTCGGCGATCAGGCGGCGTGAGTCGGCCCGGTCCTTTTGCACCCGCAGCTCGAGCAGCCGGGCCATCTGCTGCTGGTAGTTCTCGATCGTGCCCGCGCGTTCACCTAGCTGCTCCTGCACCTCGGCCAGCATCTTGCGGACCTTGGGGTTGTTGTTGTCGTACTCGAGCGCGCGGAGCAGCGTGGTCTCTGCCTCTTCGAGACGCAGGGATTCGCGCAGGGCCTTGGCCCTTTCGAGCGCGCGGCCAATCAGGAAGTTCTTGCGCTGGGTCTCGAGATCGGCCTGGGCTCCCTGGTTTCCCGCGGCCTGGTTCCCCTGAGCGCCGCCCGTCTTCGACGAGCTCTCGGCGGGGCCCGCCGGCATCTTCGATTCGGGCGAACCACTCTTCGGTTCGGATCCTTCATTGGTGGCGGTGCATGACGCGAAAACGAGGCTCAGACCCAAGAGCGAAGCGGCAAGAGGTCGCGAAACATCCAAGGACATTCTTGAACCTTTCCTTAGACAACAAACGCGGGGCGGAAGTACGCGGCCCGAGACCAGACGCGGAGGTGCGTGCGGTCCTGCGATGCAGCGCGAGCCGTTGCCCCGTTCGGTGCGAGTCCCCGTTCACGCCGCTCGAGGAGTCGAGAGCGGCGGCATGGAGGTTCCGGCTGGCGGTGGCGTCGAGCAGGATGAGACGACGCTTCTCCGGTGATGGTTGCGGGCAGAACGAGAGGGCCGGGGCAACCCCCGCAAACGCGAGCAACTTAGCAGAGGCAAGGGCTTAGGGAAAGACGTTTCCCCGCGGATGCGACCGCTCGGGCGGCCCCTGAGCGGCTGTCGCCGGGCCCCGCCCAGAACGCGACTCGGGGCCACCGGGATGCGTCCCGATGGCCCCGAGTCCGGTCGAGTCTTGGCGGCGACTCCCGGTGGTTCGGCCCGGTGAGCTCGGGCAGAATGCCCGATAGGCTACTTGGCGTTGGGCCGCTTGCGGGTGCCCTCGCCGCCGCCGAACGTGACTTCCTCGAATCCGATGTGTCGCGCGACATCGATCAGATACGTCACGTCGCTGTAGGTCACGCCCTGTCCGGTCTTGATCGTGATCGGCTTGGGCTTCTTCTTGCCGTCCTTGGGATCGACGACGAGCCTCTTGACCTCTTTCTCGAGCAGCCGCTGCAGCTCCTGGACACTGCGCACCGGGGTCGGGCCGACCTTCCAGCGGCACACGTGGTTCTTGAGGTTGAAGCGCGAGCCGTGTTCGGCCGGCACCTCGGTACCCCAGGACACGTTCGTGATCCGGATGTCGAGCTTCTCCATCGGCTCGGCCGGGCTCTTGTTGACACCGACGTCCTTCGGGAGGTTGGCCGACAGGCGGCCTTCCAGGGTTTTGAACTCGAGACAGAGGAAGAAGATGATCAACAGGAACGTGACGTCGATCATCGGCGTCATGTCCAACTCGGCCTCGGCGACTTCCCGCTTCTTTTTCTTTTTCTTTTGGCTGGCCATGTCTCGGCTCCTTCGCTACTTGGCCATCTCGGCGGCTTCGGCGGCACTGCCCCGCTTGGGCTCACCGACCGCGAGCTGCACGCGCCAGATCTGCACGTCCTTGTGACCGCAGACCTCCATGACCTTCGCGATGTGGTGCATCTCGGTCCATTCGTCGGCCCGGATCAACAGCGGGTCGTCCGGCAGCTCGACGTGGAGATCGGGGTCCATCTTGCGCTTCATGAAGTTGTGGGCCCAGGTCTTCAGCAGCTCGCGCAGCTTCGTGTAGTTGTCCTTGTGGACCGCGGGATCGTGGTAGGTGACCTGCTTGTAGATGATCCGACCGTCCTGAAGGATGTTCAGGATCGGGCGGAATCCCGGCGGCGGCTCGTCCGGCGTCTGGAAGTCGGACTTCGGGAGCACGAGGGCTTCGAGGTCCTGGTTCTGCAAGTCGATGATCAAGAAGAAGAAGATGATCAACTGGAAGATGCAGTCGATCATCGGAGTCATGTCCATCTTGACTTCTTCTTGTTCTACGTTCGTTGCCATATCAGTCCTCCTGGAGGGGGCTTCGCGATCGAGATCCCGCTAGACCCCGTTGCTGGACCCCGTTCGGGTCAACGTGGTCCGCGGGACTCCGGTTCGCTCGACGCACGGCTGCTTCAGCTCACCTTGCGGTCACGGAAGCGCTCGAACAGCTCCTCGGTGATGGCGCCGACCTCCATCGAGATCTGGATCGCTTTGTTCTTGAAGAACACGAAGGCGGTCGTCACCGGGATGGCAACGATCAGGCCGAGCAACGTCGTCACGAGCGCGCCCTTGATACCTGCCGCGAGGTCGTTCGGCTTGACCGTCGGCTTGACCGCGATCTGGCCGAACGCCATGACCATACCGTTGACGGTACCGAGCAGACCCATCATCGGCGAGACAGCCGCAATCAGCGACAACCAGCCGATCTTCTGGCCGAGCTCGATGTCCTTCTCTTCGTGCATCTCGTCGACCGCCGACTCCATGACGTCGAAGCGGTGGCCGAGCTTGGTCAGGCCAGCGTGCACGATGTCGGTCAGGTAGCTCGGCTCGGCTTCGCAGAGCTCGACGGCCTGCTGCCAGTTCTCTTCGTCCATCATCGCCTCGAGCTCGTCGACCAGGTGCGGCGGAGCGAGCTTCTCGAGCTTGAGCGACATCAGGTGCTCGATGATGCGCGCGAGTGCCAGAACCGACAGGCCGATGATCATCCAGCCGATCAGACCGGCGTTGCTGATGACGTCGGACAGGAACGAAGGCGCCTTCTGCTCTTCGGTGGGAGCGGCGCCTTGCAGGATCGGGGCGGCGGTGGCGACCGAGGTCAGCAGACCGGAGATCGCTGCGACGGACAGGACCTTGTTCAGGCCGAAGCGGATTCGTCTCATTGTTAAGGTTCGTGGTTTTCTTCGGGAAGGATCAGGGGATCCGGGATCGTGGGATTCACGGGTTGAAGCGGGGGACTTCGGTGATTCGAGGCTCGTTTCAGCAGGCCGAACCTGCGCGCGCGCGAGGGCATTCCCACGGGCGAACGAACCAGTTTGACGGTTGCGTGGCGATTGCGAAAGGGGGCCACGGGGAATCCCGGTGAGGGACCGTGGCAGCGACTGTTCGGGATTTCGATCGTGCGTCGTCATCGGGTCTTCTACTTCTGATTGCGGGCCAGGAAGCTCCAACGGCTGTCGGGGTGCTGCTGGACGACCTGGTCGAAGCAGGACGAGGCACGGCGCGAGTAGTCCTTGCCTTCGCCTTTCGGACCCAAGATCAGGATCGTGCGTCCGAGGTAGTAGAGCGCCTTCGCCGTCGCGTCACCGTCGAGGAGATCGGTGGCGGACACCTCGGCGAAATAGCGCTGGGCGTCGCGCAGGCGGCGCAGGTCCTTCTTCGGAGCGGCGGCCTCGAAGATCGCCTGTCCCTTGCCGGCGATCGCTGCGACGCGCAGGCCCTCGTTCTTGCTGATCTGCGCGCTCGTTTCCAGACGCTGGAAGAAGTTCTCCGCGTCCTCATAGCGCTTCTCGGCAATCAGCGTCTCGCCCGCGCCGATCTTGGCGGCGACCTCCAGGTCGACCAGGTCCGCGCGCGGCGAAGTACCGCTGATCGTCGCCTTCAACGTGGACGATGCAGTCAGGAACGCGCCCTTGGCCCGCGTGAAGTCCTTCTTTCCGATCAGGGCCAGTCCCAGGCCATACTTTGCGCGAGCCAGCCAAGCCGTTCCGAGCGACTTCTCGTTGACCTTGTTCTCGAGATCCGTGAACGCCGCGACCGCATCGTCGTAGTTGCCCGAAACCTGAGCGGCCTTGCCGAGCAGCTCCATTGCCTCGGCGACCCGGCGGCCGTCGGGGTGTTGGGACAGCCACGAGCGCACCTCGCTCATGACCTGGTTCGCCAGGTTGTGGTCGTTGGCAGCGGCGAGATACATCGCCTTCGCGGCCCGGAAGCTGGCTTCGGTCTTCAGCGCGTCGCGGCTGGTGGCGTCGGCGGCTTCCTTGAACAAGTTCGCGGCGAGTCGGAAGGAACCTTGTTTCTCCTGGAACAGCGCGCGCGTCCATGACTCCGGGGCCGGACTCCAGCGTATCGCCTGAACGTCGTCCGACGGAACCGTCTCCTCCTTGCTGCCGCGCTTGAACTTGACTTCCTTGATCGTCATGGCGACGACCTTGCAGCCGCGGATCACCTGCCCGCTCTGCTTGATGATCTTGTCCTGGGCCTCCTGCTTCTGGGCGGTCAGCGGAGCAGCGAGTGCCAGAGCGACCAGGGCGAACCCGAGGGCCGGGCGGCGGAGCGGGAACGATACGCGGGTCTGGGAGAGCATGCCGTGGATGTCCGGAGTTACTGGATCGTGAATCGAAGCGAAGGGGATGTCGAAAGTGTCCATCGTCGACCTACCAACCCGGCATCTTGCGGCGGAGGTACAGGCGATGCAGGTCGACGCCGTCCTCGCCGAGGTTCTCGAGCGTCTTGAAGTCGTCGACGGACTTGGCGCTGTCATAGAACTTCTTCGCGATGCGCTGGAAGTCGGTATTGCCGGTGCCGGCGACCTTGAGCGCGAGGTCCATGCAGTCGTAGTAGAACTGGTACCAGCCGAAGGTGAACGGCTTGTACTTCGCGACCACGTAGTTGCGGTACTGCATCCACATGATCTCGTAGGCCTCTTTGTACTTCTGCAGACCGTTGTAGATCTTGAGCCGGAGGTCGTGATCGAGCTCGGACCAGCCACCGAGCGCGCGTGCCTTGACGCGCAGCAGGGGCAAGGCGGCTCCGCTGACCTTCCCGCTGGCTTTGTCCTCGGGCTTGGTTCTGGCCTTGATCGCGTCGTCGATGAGCTTGAGCGCCTGGTTGTAGTCGTGCTTGGCGAGCTTGATCTCGGCGAGCTCGGGCTTGATGAAGACGCCGACTTGGAGCTTCGGATCGGAGCTGTAGAGCTCGAGGATCTTCTCGAGGTAGATCTCGGCTTCGTCGTGGGCCCCGAGCTCTTCCGCGATCTGCGAGGCGTGACGCAGCACCGGGTACGAGGGCCGGCGCTCGAGCGCCATGTATTCCTTCGCGAAGTTGAGCGTCTCGCGCATCTCCTTGTTCAGCGCCTGGATCGCGGCGTCGAGGCCCTTCTTGTTCTTGGCTTTCTTGAGCGCGGCGACCTCGGTCTTGCGCGCTTCGACGACCCTGCGGCGGGCATAGAACAGCTCCACCGCGAGATTGGCGATCTCGGGCCGTTTCGGGAACGCCTTGCGCAGCGACCGGTAGGCGGCCTCCGCATCGGCCAGGCGTTCGAGCTCGATGTAGGCGCGGATCAGGTGGTAGTCGGCCCGGACCGCGTACACCTCCGCGGTGCGCCCGAAGCGCTCGCGGTAGCCCTTGAACTGGTCGACGAGCTTCTTGAGGATCGCCGGGTTGGCCGGTTTCTTGTCCGTCGCGAAGCCCTCGTCGGCATAGATCTGGCCGATGTAGAACTCGGACTCGGCGAGCGCGTTCTCGCGCGCCTGGACCTTCATCGTCTGGTCGGGACGCAGTTGGTTGAACGAGTCGGTCGTGTACTTGCGGTAGTCCTTGAACGCAGCCAGCGCGGCCTCTTTCTTGTCGGCACGATACAGCGCCACTCCCGCGCGGGCCTTTGCCAGCTCGAAACGGTAGTTGTCCGGCTTGATCCGGGCGAGCGTGGCGACTGCGCCGTCGTAGTTCTTCGAGGACATCTCGTTCATCGCCTTCGTCCACAACGCCTTGCCTGCGTCGTGCGAGCTGAACTGGATGGTCTTGTTCAGGGCTTTCTTCTCCAAGGCATCGAACGTGCCGTCCTTGACCTCGCGGTTCTTCTTCTGGGCGACCTTGAGCAACAGGTCGGCGGCGCTCGAAGCGGAGTCCTCGTCGAGCCGACCGTAGGTCGCGAGGCCGTGCTCGAGGGCGTAATAGGCTTCGAGGTAGCGACCCATCTTGTCGAGCGCGCGACCGATCTGCGTGAACGCCTTCATGCCGAAAGCGGCCTTGTCCTTGTCGTTTCCGAGCTCGCGCAACACGCGCTTGAAGCCGGAGATGGACTGGGCATAGCGGTTGCCCTGGTAGTCTCCCATGGCCGCCTGGAACAAGGCTTCGGCGTTGACCTGTGCCCCCTCGAACGTCAGAGCCGTCTTGATCAGCTTGCTGGCCCGGACGCCGATGAAGTCGGCGGGGTGCCGGCCACGGATCTCGCGCGCGGTCGTCAACGCCGAGTTGACGAGCTTCTGGTTCCCGGAGTCGAGGTCCGCCTGGGTCCCGTTCAGCAACAGGCGGTCGCCGAAGTTCGGCGTCGACGAGAACTGCAGCTCCTTGGCCTTCGAGAGGTAGGACGCGACGGCCTTCTGGGTGTCAGCGATCTTGCCCTCGCGCAGGTAGACCGCGGTCAGGTTCATGTAGGTCTTCTCGAGGATCTGGAACATCAACAGCGCGGTGTTCGCAGATACCGGGTTGTCCTGGTCCTTGAGGCGGTCGTAGACCTGGTCGATCGTGCCCTCGAACAGCATCAACGCGTCGTCGGTGTGGCCCATCACGTCCTGAGTGACCGCCATCTCGAGCAGACCGGTCAGGCCGAGGGGCGTTCCCTCGCCGATCTCGAGGACCATGTTCTCGAGCGCACCGTAGGCTTCCTTGGCCTTGACCTCGCGATCCCTCTCGATCGTCTTGGCCCACTGGCGCAGCAGCGTGCCCTTGCGCAGCCAGGTCAGGTAGTACTCGACCTTGGCTTTCGTGGTCTTGTCCTTCTGCGGCTCGAGCACGTTCATCGCTTCGTTGCACGAGCGGATGCCCTTCGTGAACACGTCGAGGGCTTCGTCTTCGAGCGCTTTGCGCTTGTCCGGGTCCTCGGTCAGACCGATGCCCTGGGCCAGGAACTGGCCGTACTCCTCGCACGCGCGAGCGACCGTGGCGAGGACGTACCCGTCGGTGCGCCCGAACTCGGTCAGGTAGTCCTCGAACTTCTGCAGCGCGGAGCGCAGCACCTTCTGGCGTTCGTCGAGATCGGGGATCCGGCGCGCGGCCAGATACAGGACCTCGGCATCGACCTGTCCGAGTCGCTTCTGCAGCGACGCGTCGGACTGGGTCGAACGTTGCAGCTTCTCGAGCTCCGTCTGTGCCAGGTCGATGAAACCCCAGTCCTTCGCAAGCCCGCGGATGAACTTGATTTCCCGCTCGACTGTCGGTTCGTCGGATTGCGCGCGCACGGTAGCGGGCGACAGTGCCATGAAGAGTACGCAGATCGTGGCGAATCCAATCGGGAAGCCTGGCTTCATCGGGTCTCTCGCAAGACTTGGAAGGGACGATTCGGGGTCGGTCCGGGGTGCGAACTCCGGACAGGAACCGGATTTACGTCGCTATCTGACGGGTTCCGGGGCAGCATCCGTCGCGATGCGAAACGAAACATCTTATCGCGGGTTCATGCCGTGAAAAGATTACCGCCCAATCACGGGCAAAAACTCGCTCGCGCGTCTCGATCCGAGACGGCTCGTGCGGGGCCGAGGCGACCGACCCGAAGGGGCCGTTGGCGTCGCGCGGACCGGGCGGGACGGCGCGCGACGCGGTCTCGAATGCGACCGGGCGTGTCCGCGTTTGGGCAAGCCGGTCGAACGGGGTCCTGCCGGACCTTCGAGCCGTCTGGCAGCGGCGTCGGACTCAGCGCGTGCCGTCCATCATGTCGTTGAACTTCGGCTCGTGCTCGGACGGAACGTAGACTCGGGCGCGCAGCAGGATCAGGACCTTGCGGTTGGCGTTGTAGTGGCCGCGACGCCGGAAGAAGAAGCCGACGACCGGGATGTCCTTGAGGATCGGCACGCCGCTCGTGAAGTCCTGCTTCTGCATCTCCTTCATGCCGCCCAGCAGCAGGATCCCGCCGTCGGGCACCGTGATGGTCGTGCGGACCTTCTGGAGCTGGAGTTCGGGCAGCTGGATCGAGATCTGCTGGCCGACACCGAGCGTCGTCGTGAAGGTCGGGATCGGTAGCGTCAGCGTGGCCAGTGTCGGCCGCATCTCCATTAGGATGTAACGCATGTCGGCCGAGACGACCGGACGGACATCGAGGACGATGCCGTCGCGGATCACGTCGACGACCGGGTCGGCGACGGCGGCGGCCTGCGCGATCTCGACGTTGAAGTCGCGGATGTAGGTGAACTGCTTGGTCACCGAGAGGTTCGCCCGGGCCGTGTTGTGGACCAACAGCCGTGGCGCCGACAACTGCTGCACGCGCTCCTGCTTCTGCACCGCGCGGAGGATGATCTCGAACTCGGTATCGTCGAGGTAGGTGTACTGGAACGACAGACCGCCCGCGTTGGTCAGGCCGTCGCCCCCGGAGGAGCCGCCGATCGCGCGATCGAACAACAGCTCGGTGCGCCCGAACAGGTCGCCGTCGCCGCCGTTGTCGTAGAAGATCCCGGGCTCGAAGCCGGAGCCGATGGCGCTCGGCTCCGACGGTGAGACGTTCTGGCCGAAATCATCGAAGCCGAAGCCGGACCGGTCCCCCTGCTTTTCGAGGCCACGGCCGGGCACGCCCGACGACGACTGGTCACCGAGACCGCGGAAGTCGACGCCGATCTCCTCCAAGAAGTTGTCCTCGACCTCCAGGAACCGCGATTCGATGTCGACCTGGATCCCGGTGGACGAGCGCAGGTCGTTCAGCAGCTGGTTGATCGCCTTGTGGACCTCCTCGGTCTGGATCACGACGAAGGCCGAGCCCGACGTGATGATCTCGACGCCCTCGCGCTCCCAGGACTCGGGCTTGATGTTGTTGCGGATCAGCTCCTGGAGCTTCTCCATCTCGACGACGATCGGGACGGGTTCTTCCTCTTCGAGCTCGTTGCCGAACCCTTCACCGACCTTCTGCTGGAGCTCCATGCCCGGGTGTTGCGCGATCGGGTTGATGATCTCGCGCACGTCGTAGGCACGTGGAATCAGCTCGCCCTGGCTCTCCTCGGCCGTCATCAGATGGAGAACGCCGTCGCGGACCTGCCACTTGATCGGTCGGATCGACGCGATCAGGTCGAGGGCCTTGCGGACCGACATGCGGCCGACGTTGAACTTGGTCAGGGTCTTCTGCTCGTCGTCGAGGTCGTTGACCTTCGGGCTGACGAGGATGTTGATCCCCGTGGCTCGACGGTAGAACTCGACCCAGTCCTCGAGCGGGGCTTCGTCGAACTTGTTGTCGACGACCGTCGAGTCGAGCTTGCGCAGGATCGCTGCCGTGTCAGCGTCTTCGTGTTCGGCCTTGACGTCGGAGAACTCGATCGGACCGCGATTGCGGATCTTGGCCCAGTGGCGGAGATCGTATTCGACGGTTTCGGTCTGGGGCACGTCGAGGGTCCGCAGATCGCGGAAGGTCTGCGCCCACTCCGACTTCCAGCGCAGCTGGATCAGATCCATGTTGAGGTCGTGGCGAGCACGCAGCGCGAGCTCGCGGAGGTCGGTCGCGTCGCGGTTCAACGGATCCAGGCGCAGGGCCTCGTCCAGGTAGCGGACGCTGTCGCCGTACTGCCGGGACTGGAACGCGAGGTTGGCCTTCTCGAACAGGCTCCGGACCAGCTCCTTCTTGCGCGAGAGGGCTTCGGCTTCCTTCTCGGCGAGCTTCATGCGCGCCTTACGGGCCTCGTCTTCCTCCATGGACTTCTTGGCCTTGTCGAGCTCGGCGGCCGCGCGTTTGATCTTGGCCTCGAGGCGCTTGGCGATCTCGGACGTGGGCGTGAACCACGGCGAGTAACGAATCGTCAACAAGGCGCGCTCGTAGGACTTGCCGGCTGCCTCGAACTCGGAGTTCGACATCTCGGCGTCGCCCTTGGTCTCGAAGTCAGCGGCCCGCTGGCGGTCGCGCTGGCGCTCGATCTCGGCTTGGATCCGCGCGCGTTCGGCTTCTGCACCGATGCTGTGGATCCGGTCTCCGAGAACCTCCTGGGCTTCGTTCAGCAGCTTGCGGGCCTCCTCGTTGTTCGAGTCGAGCTCGAGAACGGAGGTCGCGGCAGTGACGACGTCGTCCCACATCTTGAGGTCACGAGCCCGGCGAGCGCGTTTGAGGCTCTCGGCGATCAGGAAGTTCCGGCGCTGTTCCTGCGTCGATTGCGTGCCTTGTCCGCCTTGAACCGCTTTGGAGTTCGCGGGCGGTGTGGCGATCGGGTTGGATGCAACAGGATCGCCGGTGTCGGTCGTCGAGGTGTTGGCGACCGGAGTCGAGTCCATCAAGTTCGGATCTTGTGTCTCGCTGCTCGAGCAGGAGGTGAAGAGACCGAGTGTCAGGGCAGCCGAGAGAGGGAAGAGGATGACCTTCGATCGTTTCGCGTTCATTCGCTCTGAACCGTGTGCTTGGTGTGACGGGGCGAGCCGTGCTCCTTCGGGGCGAGGCGAAGGGAGCCGTTCGAGCACGTCGTCCGGGGCGGGACGATCCAGGCGATCGAGAGAGTCGCAGGACTCTTCAACGGCCTGTTAGAGCAGACTGTCCCAGGGCCGGCGCAAAGACAGCCCCGATCCCAGTCGACCGGCGTCGACGGGGGGTCGCTGCTGTCCCAGGTTTCGGTCCCCGCAAACAGACCTCAGCCGCATCCTCGGATTTGGCAGAGAGGTAGAAACCGCAGGAACGTAGCGGAACCTGTGGAGGGAGTCAACAGCGCCAGTGTCCGGTGTCTTCGAACGGCCCTCCCGTCCTCCCGCCCGGGGGCCCGGGCCGGCCGCTATTCCCCGGGCCGATAGGGGGGCGGGGTCTCAGGCAGGCCGAGGAGTCGCAGCGCCATCTTGATGTCGTCCCAGCACTCGCGCTTGGCGCTCGGGTTGCGCAGCAGATACGCCGGGTGCCAGGTCACGACCAGCGAGATGCCGTGATAGTCCCAGACCCGGCCCCGCATCCGGCTCACCGACAACGGGGTCTCGACGAGAAAGTGGGCCGCGACCGAGCCGAGCGCGATGATGACCTCGGGCGCGACGAGTCGGATCTGGGCTTCCAGGAAGTGGCCGCACGCCTGCTGCTCCTCGGGCGTCGGGTTGCGGTTTCCCGGCGGCCGGCATTTGACGACGTTCGCGATGTAGACCGCGGTCCGCGGCATGCCCATTGCCCCGTGAATGATGTCCGTGAGCAGCCGACCGGCGCGTCCGACGAACGGAATGCCCTCGCGATCCTCGTCGCGACCGGGCCCCTCACCGACGAACAGGACACGGGCGTCCGGGTTTCCGTCGGCGAACACGGCTTGCGTCCGCTCGCGGTGGAGCGGGCACGCCGTGCATCGTTCGGCCTGTCCCGCGAGGCGTTCGAGCTCCGCCGCGACGGTTGAAACGGGAGCGTCGTCCTCGCGGTCGTCTCCTCGGTCGCCACGGCACTCGGCCCTTGGTACGAGGAGCTCGGGACCGGCGATGGAGATCCAGTGCTCGAGCAACGACCACATGCCGGGAGTTTGTCTGGTTGCGGGTGATTGCACAATTCGTCTCGGGGACGTTTGGTGCCATTTCTGCCCCTCGTGGCACAATTCGTCTCGGGGACGTTTCGTTCACTTTGCTCTGGTCGCGCTTGTGTGCGATTCTCAGGTGATGGATCCCGCCGAAAGCCGAACGCGCGCGGGCTGGGGCTTCGCGCTGCTGGCCCTGGTCTTCTGTCTCGGGTTGAGCTTGTGGGCGTTCGGGCCCGGGTTGCGGGGCCAGTTCCTCAACTACGACGACAACCTGACGGTCGTCGACAATCCGGTGTTCCGGCTCCCACCGCTCCAGGCCGTGACCCGGATCGTGAACCCGGTCGCAGCGCCGATCGCCGACGTCTACTACCCGGTCACGTATCTCAGCCTGTACTTCGACCATCTGGTCTTCGGCGGCCCGTTCGGCTTCCACCTGCACTCGTTGCTGCTGCACGGCCTCGTCGCGTTCGTGCTCGTGTTGCTGCTTCTCGACCTCGGCGTGCCGACGTGGGGGGCGTTGCTCGGTGCCGTGCCGCTGCTGATCCACCCGGCGATGGCCGAGAGCGTCGTGTGGATCACGAGCCGCAAGGACCTGCTCGCCGGGTTGTTCGTGCTCCTCGGGCTGCTCTTCGGGCGTCGCGCGCTGCGCTCCGGCCGGGGTCTCGGGTGGGTGGTCGCGTTCGTCGTGCTCGCCTGCTACAGCAAGGGCACGGCGATCGTGTTCCCGCTGCTGGCGCTCGTCCTGTGGAGCCCGCCGTTTCTGCGCGAGCGGCTGCGCCTGCGCCGAAAGGCGCTCGAATTCACCGCGGCCGCCTGCCTGGTCGCCGGCGCTCACCAGTTCTGGCTGGCCCAGCTCGCCGGGACCAGCGTGTTCCCGGGGGACGTTGCGGCCTTGCCGGGCACCTTCGTCCACTACCTGCGCGTGCTCGTCTGGCCGGTGGACCTCGCGGTCCACTACCCGCGTAGCGAGACGCTGGCCGCGTTTGCCGCCGGGCTTCCGGCGAAGCTCACGTACCTGATCGCCTATATGCTCGGCGCGCTCGTGCTGTTCCGCCAGCGCACGGTCGGACTGCGGTATGCCGGGGCCGGGATGCTCCTGTTCCTCGCGGCCTTGCTGCCGTTCAACAACGTGTTTCCGGCGACCGCGCTGCCCGCGGCCGATCGCTACCTCTACCTCGCACTTCCATGGGCCGGGCTCGCCCTCGCCGGGCTCGTCTGGGCGTTGCCTCGCCGCGCCGGGCTCGGCGTGGCCGTTTCGCTGCTCGTCGTGTCCCCGGCGCTGCTCCTGCCGCGTGCTCGCACGCGTGCCGAGGCGTTCCAGAGGTCGGACAAGCTCTGGTTGGCCAACCTGGCCGTCTGGCCGAACGACGTGGTCGCGAAGACGAATCTCGCGCAGTGGCATATGATGCGCGGCGAGTTCGAAAACGCCGAGAAGCTGCTCCGCGATGCGGCGTTCGTCGCTGCCAACCCGGTCTTGAAGCTGCGGGTTGCAACGATGCTCTACACGTGCACGCACATGCTCGGCGACGTCCAGGATGCGACGATCCAGATCGAGGCCGCGACCCGGCTGGCCGACGCGCTCGCCGGCGGCGGGAAGCTCGGAGAAGGACCGCTCGAGCACAGACGGCGACGGATCGAGTTCCGGTTGCAGTGGGCCGAGACGCTCGAGGACGCGGGACGCCTGCCCGAGGCCGAGGCGTTGCTCGACGAGGTGCTCGAGGTCTCTCCGAACGAGCCCGACGCGCTCGGGATGAAGGCGTCTCACCTGCTCGATGCCGTGCTCGCCAAGCACCCGAAGCTGCCCCTGCCGGCCGACCATCCCGCGCTGGTCGCCGCGAAGGCGATGCTGGCCCGCGCGATCCCGGTCGAAGGCCGCCCGGCCAGTGTCCGGCTCGCGCTTGCCCGCGTCGACTATCACCGGCTGCTCGGGCAGAGCAGCAAGGCGATGGCCGTGCTGACGTCGATCAAGAAACAGCGACCCGGGAACGAGCGGATCTTCCTCGCCGGAGCCCGGATCTACCTCGACCAGAACCTCGTCGACGGCGCGATCGAAGAACTCGCTACCGGCCTGCGCTATCGGCCGTCGTCGGTGCGCCTCAACCAGACCCTCGGCGCGATCTATGCCGGCGAGGGCCGGTTGCCGGCCGCCGAAGCGTGTCTGCGCACGGCGCTGCGCCGGAACCCGTCGAGCCCCGCGCTGCGGCGGAGCCTGGCTCGCGTGCTTGCCGGGCGCGTCCGCCAGCTCGTCTCGCTCGAGAAGGCCGAGGTCTACGCGCCGCTCGTCGACGAGGCCGCGAGCCTCGACCCCGAGCTGCCGGTCCTGCCGTTCTTGCGAGCGCTCGTCAAACGAGCGCACCGCGACTTCGCGGGCGCCTTGGCTCTCGCCCGCGAGGCCGAGCGTGCTCTGCCCGATGACCAGGAGATCGCCCGGTTCGCGCTCGACATGCTCAAGCAGCTCGGGTGGTGGGAGCTCCTCCAGAACAAGAACTCGGACGTCGCCTACCGGCGGTTCCGCGAGCTGCTCGACATCGCGCCCCCCGACTACGACGTCGCCGCCGTCCGCGAGGCGATGCACGGCGAGTTCCGGTCGAGGATGAAGGCGGCCAGCGCCGCGGCGTCGGTCGGGGACTGGGACAAGGCCGAGAGCGCGTGGCGTTCCGCCCGGGAGCTGTTTCCGAATCAAGATCGGGTCCTGCTCCAGCTCGGCGTCGTGACGTACCTGCGCAAGGCGTTCGACGAGAGCGAGAAGCTGCTGCGCGAGTCGATCGAGCTCACGGAGAAGCGGCACGCAGACCCCGGCCGGGCCGTGTACTACCTCGCCAAGCTGCTGATCGACCGCGGACAGAAGGACGACGCGGTCGCGCTGTGCAAGCTCTACCTCGAAGGCGAGAAGAAGGACCGCATCGTCGAGCTCGACATGAAGGCCCGACTCGTGGCCCTGCAGCAGCTGCTCGCACAGCACTGAGTTCGAGCTACTCCGACTTCCGTAGCGGTTGCGCGTCGAGTAGGATGCGCCGTGTGGCAGCGCTTGGGCGGTCTTGCGCTGACACGGGGCGGGGAACCCGCCGAACACCCGCGCTGCGGGGTCGCCAAGGGAGGACGTGATGCGTCGAAGGACTACGACGGTTCTGGACGTTCTGCGCAAGACGCAGGAAGCGATGTTGGCGAAGGGGAGCAGGCGGCCGGCTGATAACGACGGTCGATCCGAACCTTCGGTTTCTGAAGCCGATGACGAACGGCGCGGCAGCCATAGGGGCCGCCGCGATCGTGGGGATGCGCCCGAGCGTCCGTCATCCGGACCGGAGTCATCCCGACCGAAGATGCAGACCGCGGCAGCTCGCGCCGCGGCCGCGAAGCTCCGGGCCGCGCAGGCGCGCAGGGAGACGCGCAGGCGGGTCGGTGCCCGACTGGGCAAGTACTGGAGCGCGTCGGTCGCGATTCCGAGGCTCGTGATCTTGATCGTGTCGCTGGCAGGCGCTGGTCTGTTCGCGGCCGGGTACGGAGTCGGGATCGTGCTCGCCGGCTCTCGCGCCACGACTGCGCAGACGCGGCGGATCGAGATGGACCGCGGATCGCGGAACATGGTCGCCGGGCCTACGGTCAAGGACCCCGGCGGGATCGAGCCCGACCCGACCATCGTGCCGGCGGG
>Ga0210086_1000400_pt1 | contig 25526 bp, 22 predicted proteins | sample China_Galinas_PW_3_FD_184867 | JGI IMG/M metagenome (GOLD analysis project Ga0210086, IMG submission 184867) | Wetland microbial communities from San Francisco Bay, California, USA, that impact long-term carbon sequestration - China_Galinas_PWB_D2... | ecosystem: Environmental > Aquatic > Marine...
CTATACCATTGCATGGTAGAGAGGCCAACTATTTTTTGGGATTGCGCCATATCGTGTTATCATTGTGCTTATATTTTTTATAAGGATATAATGTATGAATAAACAACTATTTGCAGTAAGTCTACTGCTCACCAGTATATACTGTGTAGGAGATGTAAACATGACACAAATTTCACCCGCTCAAAAATCAATTATGACCGTGCAAGAGGAAGAAAATATATTACTGCAAGAAATTAAAGTTGGCGGTATTTATCAACATTACAAGGGTCACCAATACAAAGTTCTTGTAGTATCACGCCACACAGAAGATCTTACTTGGTATGTTGTGTATGAAGCGCTGTATGATAACGCGGTTAGTAAAATATGGCATCGCCCCATCAAAATGTTTTTAGAGACAGTAGATATTGAAGGTAATACTATGCCAAGGTTTAAATTAGTAAGTTAATTATCGCTATAGTACTTCCCAAGATCCCCATATAATACCGGGGATTTTTTATGCATAAAATAACTAAATTATTTTTAGTATTGTGAAATAGATACAAAAAAAGTCACACTGTAAAAAATGGATTACTAGTGTGAGGTATGATGAAGATAAATTTATTTGCGAATATACCGCTATTTAAGTATGGTGTTTGCATAGTGATGATCTTTATATGGTATGGGGAGAATGTAATGGCGCGTACCAAAGATTCATTAAAAAAATATCGTGAAAAGCGAGATTTTGTCGTATCACCTGAACCAAAAGGTGAAGTTTCTAAAAAGTACAAAAACATTTTTGTAATTCAAAAACATAAGGCAAGTCATCTGCACTATGATCTGCGTTTGGCAATTGATGGTGTGCTCAAATCGTGGGCGGTGCCAAAAGGGCCATCTATGGACCCAAGTATCAAGCGTCTTGCGATGGAAACAGAGGATCACCCAATGAAGTATGCAAGCTTTGAAGGGGTAATCCCCGCAGGGCTGTATGGTGCCGGTGTGGTGATGGTTTGGGATAAAGGTACATTTAGAAGCATAAAAAAAACAAACAAAAAAACATCGCCGTTTAAAAAAAGTTTTGATGAAGGCAAAATAGAGTTTTTTTTAAAAGGGAAGAAAGTTTATGGTGGATTTGCCTTAATAAGAACTGGTAAACCATCTGATAAGCGCTGGCTGCTCATCAAAATGAAAGATGAGTATGCAACGAGTCGCAAACAACCCTACAAAGATGCGAATAAATCGGTAAAAACCGGGCGTACTATGGCAGAAATAAAAAAAGATGCGTTGCGTAAGAAGAAACCTAAAAAATCTTAATCAAAAGGGGGAAGAAGTAAATGTCGAGCTCCATTAAAGTTGGCAGGCGTACCATAGAAATTTCTCGCGAAGATAAAATTATATTTCCCAAAGACAAGATTACCAAGGGCGATGTAATAGATTATTATCATCGCATCGCAGCAATCATGGTGCCGCACATCAAAGATAGGCCATTAACGGTGCAACGCTTTCCTGACGGGATTGGCAAAGAAGGTTTTTACCAAAAAGATGCACCGGATTATTTTCCTGATTGGATTGAGCGTATATCAATCTCAAGAGAAACTGAGTCAGGGACGACGCATTATCCATTGTGTAATAATGCTGAAACGCTTGTCTATTTAGCGAACCAGCTTTGTTTGGTCTATCACATATGGTTAAGCAGTATACCCAATCTAAAATATCCCGATCGATTAATTTTCGATTTAGATCCTCCAGCTAAAGTTAATTTTGCATTAGTGCGTTGGACAGCGCAAGAAATTAAAAAGGTGTTAGAGCAGGTTGGACTCACTGTTTTTTTGATGACTACCGGATCGCGTGGGGTGCATGTGGTGGTGCCACTTAAACGTACACATAGTTATGCTGAGGTAAAAGCGTTTGCCTATGAGGTAGCCCATTTTTTAATTGATAAGCATCCGGATAAATTAACCGTAGAAATGAGTAAGAAAAAACGTGGGAATCGTATTTTTATCGATGCATTACGTAATGCATATGGGCACCATGGCGTGGCGCCATATTCGATTCGACCCAAACCGGGTGCGCCTATTGCAACGCCTATAGAATGGCGTGAATTGTCAACTTTGCAAAGCTCACAAAAATATACAATCAAAAATATTTTCCGCCGGCTGTCTCGTAAAAAAGATCCGTGGCATGATATAGATCGGCATGCGCAGACATTAACGGCAGCTCAAAAAAAATTAAAAGCTTTAATTAAAAAGGAGAAGGAATGATGCAGTTGCTTAAAGCATTTGTATGTACGAATAATAGCACACTCATCGATCTTGGCCTGTGTATTGTGCGTATAAGTGTTGGCATAATTTATATTGTGCATGGGTATCTTAAACTCACCAGAGGGCTTCCGGAGTGGCAATGGACCGGTGAACAAATGGCCTATTTGGGCATTCATTTTTTCCCGGTCTTTTGGGGCTTGGCAGCGGTGGCTGCAGAATTGTTTGGTGGTATTGCATTAACTATTGGGTTTGGCACGCGTATAGCGGCAATGTTTTTAGCGTTTGCCATGTTTGTGGCAGTTGTTATGCATGTCTCAAAAGGAGATAGTTGGGGGTACGTTTCATATCCGATGGTCATTTTATTAATATGTTTAGGGCTTTGTGTTTCCGGTAGCGGAACCTATTCACTAGATTATTTATTGTGCAGAACTTGCCCAAAATAAAAAAGGAGTGCCTATGTTTGCTCATATATTTGTGCTGGCAGCTATTGGCCTTGCAGTATCGGTTTATGGTGCCATTGTAGAAAATAGAATAAAAAAAGATGCATCATATAAACCGGCATGTGATATTTCTGCTAACATTTCTTGTTCGCGTCCCTTAAGTAGTAAGTATAATAAAATACTGAACATACCAACCACCATTATAGGTATATTTTTTTATCTGACCATGATGATGCTTGCCATGTTGGAGTATGTCACCCTTTTGTGGTGGGGTGCATTAGCTGCTGTATTATTTTCTATAGTGTATGCATATATTTTATTTTTTAAAATTCGTACCACATGTCTGTTGTGTATAACTATTTATCTGATTAATTTTGCATTGTTATATCTGATTTCTTTGTATTAAGGAGATGTAATGAATTGGCCAAAGAGAATTGAACAAGATATTGTGCTTGCCACAATACGCATAGGGCTTGGTATCTATTTTGTGGTGCATGGCTGGCAGAAACTGCTGGGAGGTACGCAGACATGGTTCTGGCTTGGGCAGCAGATGAGTCACTTTGGTATTTACAGTATGCCAACTGCCTGGGGTTTTGCGGCAATGTGTGTGGAATTCTTTGGTGGCATTGCATTGATACTGGGGTTATACACACGTCTTGCAAGTGCGTTGATTATATGTGTTATGGTAGTAGCAATTACCATGCACTGGACTAATGGTGACTCGATATTGATTATTCTCAAACCACTTTTAATCGGTTTAGTCTTGCTGCAATTTTGTTTAATAACCGGTGGCGGCCCATTTTCTCTTGATTATTGGTTAAGCAAACCTAAAGGAACTCATTCATGAAAATTTTTTTAGATACGGCTGATAGTAAAGCCATACAGCACTGGACGCAAACCGGTATTATTGATGGTGTAACCACCAATCCAACACATCTGAGCAGAGAGGGTGGTGATCCGGTAAAAAAAGTTTTGGAAATCTGTGCATTGTTGCCAAAAGGTGAGATAAGTGTTGAAGTTACCGAAAAAGATCCACAGCGTGTGTATGAACAAGCCAAAGCAATTGCTGCACTTGCCAAAAATGTGATGGTAAAAATTCCGTGCCATGTAGATTATTATCATGTGATTCATAAGCTGGTACAAGAAGGTGTGCCGCTCAATATTACACTTGTGTTTACCGTGATACAAAGTTTGATGATGTGCAAGCTTGGTGTGCGTTATGTTTCTCCTTTTATTGGCCGCTGGGATGATATTGATGTTGAAGGTTTTAAAATACTGCACCGCATTAGAGAGATGATAGATCAATATGGGTATAAAACGCAGATACTGGCAGCATCATTGCGGCATGTACGTCATTTGCACCATGCAATTATGAGCGGGGCTGACGTAGCAACCGTACCGGTTGATGTGCTTGCAAAGGCAGTTGAGCATCCATTAACTGATCGCGGCATAGAAAAATTTGATGCTGATTGGCAGAAGTTGGGCATAAGAAAATTTCCGTAAATAGTATTAACATTTTGTGTCAAAAGGGAATGCAATGAATAAATACGCAGCAATTTTTATAGTTGCCTTATCAACTGTATGTAGTGGTATTTTGGTTGCATTATCCATCAAAGATCTTATTGATAATCATAAAATATTTGCGCTTAAGCATATTTGGATTGGACCGAGTGGCAAGTATGTTGATATTGATTTGAGCAATATGGGACTGACCAATGTTGATGGCTTCTATTATCTCTTGCGCGATTTTTCTATTAATCCAGCACTTATACGCAACTTTGATTTGAGTAATAATAAGATTAAGTTATTGCCAAATGATTTTTTACAAAAATGCATAGGTCTGCAGCGATTGTTTTTGAATAATAATCAATTTATGAATTTGCCGGATCAATTTTTAGTTCAAAATACAAAGCTTAAAGAATTGCGTTTATTCAATAATTTTTTAATATCTTTACCGCAAAAATTTTTACAAACTAATAGCAAGTTGGTAGCAGTAGGATTATCGCATAATAAAATATTCCAACTGCCCGCTAAGTTTTTATCGCAATGTCTTAAGCTTAAGGTGTTGTGGTTGCATAATAATGATTTGACTGCATTGCCTAAAAAGTTCTTAGTGCCAAATAAAAATATATTGTATTTGACCCTACACCATAATCCATTTGAAGATAATATTTTATTGCCCTCGTATGCATTGCAGGCATTAATGAATAAAGATGCATTGCGAGAAGTAGAGGAGTGTGTATGGCAAGAGTTAGTATATTGTGTCAACAATATTTAATTCTTAGCAGAAGGCGAGATTAATTTTTTATCTTGCAGGCAGCATATTTGCTTTGAGTATGTTTCTCCTTTTTTATATATTTGCACCTGCCGCGCGGAAGGTACAAACTTATGAAAAAAATAAAAGTGATTAAAGGGGGAGGACATATAAAAATTTAGTATTCAGCAAGAATCACTTCTGTATGTTGTTGACACCATATATCTGGTATACTATTTATATAAAAAATATAAAAGGAATCTTGTCTTGCGTATTGCCTTTATAACTAACAATTTTACACCGTACAGTGGCGGGGTAGTCAGTTCGATTAATGCAACAACCCAAGCATTGCAATCTGCCGGACACACTGTGCATATTATTACGCTTGATTTTTTGGGAACTCAGCACAAAGATCCTGATTATGTGTTGCGTGTGCCATGCCCGGTTAAGTTTACGTACAAAAATAACCATATGGCGGTGCCATTATTGCAAACACGCTATATCGAGCAATACATTCGTGAGCTTCGGCCTGATATTATCCATACACACCATCCTTTTTTGTTGGGTGCAAGCGCATGCAAGGTGGCAAAGAGGTATCAGATTCCTATTGTTTTTACATATCACACATTGTACGAGCGTTATGCGCATTACATACCATTGCCGCAGATGGTTACCACAGAACTGGCTAAACATCTTGTGCGTACATTTTGCAAACGGGTAGATGGTATTGTGGTACCAAGCTCAGCTGTTGCGCAGATGTTGTATGCCCAACAGATTACCACGCCAATAGAAATTATCCCGAGTGGCTTGCAAGATATCTTTGTGAAACAACTTGCATTGCACATGCGTACACAAAAAAATGACATGATGAACTTGTTGTATGTGGGGCGTTTTACGAAAGAAAAAAACATTACTTTTTTGTTGGATGCTGTTTCTTTATTGCCGGATAATATAAAATGGCATCTTACACTTGTCGGGTACGGGCATCAGCTTGAAGTGCTGCGGCAGTATGCCTATGAACATAAAAAATTATTACCCGATCATGTGCGCTTTATTCACAAGCCACATAAAAAAGATTTGGTCAGCTTATATAGTCAGGCAGATCTTTTTTTATTTCCTTCTACTACGGACACGCAGGGTCTCGTTCTGGCAGAAGCCATGGCATGCCAGACGCCCGTTCTTGCAATTGAGGGGATTGGGCAAGCTGACATTGTCAAAAACGCGCAGAATGGATTTTTGGTGGTAACGGCAGAACAGATGGCAGAGCGTATAGTGCAGGTAGCTCAAGACCGAGGTTTACATCAACATTTACGGGTTGGAGCTTATCAAACAGCACAGCAATACCACCCTGATTATCTGGTTAAAGATGTACTATCTTTATATCAAAGAGTTTTAAACTCTTAACTTCAAGTAATGCTTTTTGTTATGATCAAACTAATATATTAGAAATATTAGTTTGAAGGATAGAATATGAAAAAGTTATGGTTTAGTCCGCTCCTTTTGGTTACTTGTATATCCTTTGGGATGGAAAAAGAACCGGTTCAAGGGTTTATGCCTTCTGCTTTATTGGTGAAAATGGGGCAATCGTCTACATCGGCATTATTTGGTGAAGCTATCCCGCGAAATATTATAACGGCAATTAATGAAGTGCCAAAAGATGGATACATCGGCATAGATATGCAATATTTAACGGACGACAATATTATAAAAGCTTTAATTGAGGCAAAAAAACGTGGTGTTGAATTACAAATAACTATACGCGATGATGAAAGGAATATGGAAACCGTTAATAAATTGCTGGGAGAAAGCATTACTGTACAGTGGTCGCCATATAACCATTGCAAGCGGGTGCTATTAAGTGCATTAAGGTCTTATAACATAAATATATATAATCAAAAAAAATTAAAACTGCATTGTATTGTGTTTGAGGGTTCTTATAATGGCAGTCGCATTGCACACAATCATCAAGAAATCATGGTTAAAACATCGGGCGATCCGGCTTATTTTATGCAACATTATCATGATCATCAGAATGTTATGCAATGGACCTATCCTACAAAGGCGATGTCTAAATTAAAAAACGTTTCTCTTGACCCGGGCATTGAAGGTTTACCTATTTATAAAAAGGTTATTAATTCTTTCAATACGCAAGATTGGCTAGCATCATTAGCTCGAGCTTTATGGAAATTGCAACAAGGTGATGAGATTGATGTAACAACTATGACTATTGATAATCAATATTTTTTAGCAGCTTTACGAGAGCGGAGTAAAGCTGGCGTTAATGTACGGCTTTTTGTGGATCCGGATGCTATAAAAAATTTTGATATAAGCGATAAGCTTTCTGATGTTGTAAATGCCGGTGGAAGTGTATTCGTGTATAATCCGCATGGTGTACATATGGCATCTACTCGCTACCCAGCTTTACTACATGCAAAATCGATTAATATTTTAAGACATAAAAATAACGAGTTGATGACAATTATTAGTTCCGGTAATTTTACGGATGATAGTATATCTCAAATAAATCATACGAGTTATCATCCTAATAATAGGAGGCTATATAACCAGGTAAAAGGATTATGTACTAGGCTTCTCTCGGAATCTATGCCATTGAAACAATATATCAATTTGCCACAGGTGATAGAACAGCTTGAAATAGAAGAAGAGCTTAGAAATCTTATGTCTGCCCGCAAGAAGCCAAGATACCGGTACTAAATAAAAAAGATTTGGTCAGCTTGTATAGTCAGGCAGATCTTTTTTTATTTCCTTCTACTACAGACACGCAGGGTCTCGTTCTGGCAGAAGCCATGGCATGCCAGACGCCTGTTCTTGCAATTGAGGGGATTGGGCAAGCTGACATTGTCAAAAACGCGCAGAATGGATTTTTGGTGGTAACGGCAGAACAGATGGCAGAGCGTATAGTGCAGGTAGCTCAAGACCGAGGTTTACATCAACATTTACGGGTTGGAGCTTATCAAACGGCACAGCAATATCATCCTGATTATCTAGTTAAAGATGTACTATCTTTATATCAAAGAGTTTTAAACTCTTAACTTCAAGTAATGCTTTTTGTTATGATCAAACTAATATATTAGAAATATTAGTTTGAAGGATAGGACATGAAAAAGTTATGGTTTAATTCGCTCCTTTTGGTTACTTGTATATCCTTTGGGATGGAAAAAGAACCGGTTCAAGGGTTTATGCCTTCTGCTTTATTGATGAAAATGGGGCAATCGTCTACATCGGCATTATTTGGCCCTTCTATTGCATGTCACATTATAGTAGCTATCGATGAAGTTCCAAAAGATGGGTATATCGGTATAGATATGCAATATTTAACGGATGATAATATCATTCAAGCACTAGTAGAGGCAAAAAAACGTGGTGTTGAATTACAAATAACTATGCGTGATGACAATGAAAATAATAATCAACAGACGGTTTATTGGTTAGGTAAGGAAAATATTTTATCGCGATGGTCAAAGAATAATCATTGCAAACGAGTGTTATTAAGCGCACTAAAGCCATATAATATAAACATATATAATCAAGCAAAATTAAAACCGCATTGTATTGTGTTTGAAGGTTCATATAATGGCAGTCGTCTTGCACCTAATCATCAAGAGATCATGGTAAAAACACTGGGCGATCCGGATTATTTTATGCAACATTATCGTGATCATCAGAATGTTATGCAATGGACCTATTCTACAAATATGACACAACCTCAACTGACAAGGATGCCAAGTAAGATTAATGTTCAAGATGTTACTGAACACAAAACGGTTATTAATTCATACAATACACATGACTGGTTAGAGTCTTTGGCAAACGTAATTGATACACTGCAGGCAGCTGATGAGATTGATATAACAACTATGACTATTGATCACCTTGCTTTGTTAGTAATTTTGAAAGAGGCGAGCAAAAAAGGAGTTGTAGTTCGTCTATTTATAGATCGAGAAGCGGTGAAGGACAAAGATACAGAGATCATAAAGAAGTTGTTACGAATTGCAAATGCCGGTGGTAGTGTATTTGTTTATAATCCACTTGGTATACAGATGGCATCAATTCATTACCCATCTTTATTGCATGCAAAAACGATTAATATTTTGAGCAAAAAATATAATAAATTACTTACTATTATCAGTTCCGGTAATTTTACCGGCCATAGTTTAAGTGAAATAAATCATATTAGTTACCATCCTGATAACCAGAGCCTTTATAATCAGGTAAAGGGGCTATGCAGTAAGCTATTGCCAAGCTCTATTCCGTTGCAGGAATATATCAATAGGCCTCAAGGTGTAGAACCAACTGAGTCAGAGTCAGGTTCACCTCCTGCTAAGAAACGCAGATTTGAATAATGGTTCTCTCAGGTTTGGTAGGTATTTTCCCCCATAAATATACCTATAACCTTTTGCCTATGAGTAATATTTTGCTATACTGAATATAGCTGAAATCAAGCAGATTTCAGGTGTTTTTTAGGGGGAAATAAAATTATGAAATCTCGTCTTATAGTACTTATGGCATTACTCGCTATGCTGCCCATCACAGGTATGCAGAAGGAACCTGAGACCTGTGCAGTAGTATCGGCGAACCGTACCAATATATTCAAGTCGGTTCAAGAATCTATTGAGAAGGGTAAATTCATCTTTGTAGATGCCTATGTATTTACCAATGAGAACGTATTCGATTCACTCAAAAAAGCACATGAACAGGGTGCCCATATAGAGGTGCAGGTTGGCAATTTTGCCCAAAACCGGGAGTTGCTCGAAAAGCTCCAAGAGCTTGGCATTCAAGCGCAAGAGGTCCCGGGCTTGCATATGAAGCGCATTTTAATTAGTGAACAAAACCCACGCACAGGTTTGCCGGGTAAATCTACGGTATTTATGGGTTCATCTAACTTGAGTTACTATGCCTATAAAAATTTTGAAGCAGCAACTAGTACGCAGGATGCGACCAATTATTTTATGCAGCAGTTCAGAAATCATGAACGTATTGCTACACAAACAACGCCACCACAAAGTACACAAAAATTACAGGTGCTGGATACCCCATGTGGGTTGCAGGTATTTACTTCGCGCTCATATAAACTTGGCGAATCAAAAGCATTACGTATTGATTCACTTGCAAATAGCACAAACCCTCATCGTTTACTTTATATTTCTTCTATGAACTGGAATGCGCCTGCGGTTACGCAAGCGCTTATTAATGCTTATCGCGAGGGTGTGGATATCAAAGTTATTGTGAATGGTTCTGCATTACGTGGTGGTAATGAGCAACTTGCCCAATTGCATAATGCCGGGGTGCCGGTCTATGTGTTCGATCCGCGTGGTGAAAAACGCGAAGCGCAGCATAGTAAATTATTATTGCGTTTTGACGGTAGTGACACATTAGTGATCAACTCAACGGCAAACCTCACCCCACAAGGCAATCGTGAATTAAATCTTGATGAATATAATCCGGATCCACAAGTGGCGGAGTACTTTAAAGAAGCATTTGATGATTATATCGCAAATCATTGTATACCCTATGGTGAAATTGAATTGCCTGCATCACAACCTTCGCAAGGTACAAAAAGAAAATTAACATTTGAAAAACAACCAGCTAACAAAAAGCCAAAACGGTAACTAATCATGAGCCTTTTTAAGCTGCATGCACCATTCAAACCGGCAGGAAGTCAGCCGGAAGCTATACAAAAATTACAAAAAGGACGCCCGGGAAAGTCTACCTTAATTGGGGTGACCGGTTCGGGTAAAACCTTTACTATGGCAAATATTATTGCCAAGCAAAACAAGCCGGTGCTTATTCTAGCGCCTAACAAAACATTGGCTGCGCAGTTGTATGAAGAGTTCTCCTTATTTTTTCCGGAAAATAAAGTCTGTTATTTTGTCAGTTATTACGATTATTATCAACCGGAATCATACCTGCCGGCACAAGATATTTATGTTCCCAAAGAAACAAAGATAAATAGTGAAATTGAGCGGTTGCGTGTAGAGGCAACCGCATCATTAGTTAATCGCCAAGATACGATTATTATCGCTTCAGTTTCTGCCATCTATTCACTTGGTAACCCGGATGATTATCGCAATCTTGCTCTGCCACTCAAAGTAGGGCAAGAGATGAATCGCGCTGATTTATTGCGTAAATTAATTTTTATTCAATATCAGCGCAATGATACGGCAAAAGAATCGGGTACCTTCCAAGTGCTTGGCAATACCGTAGAAGTTAATTTGCCCTACCAAAAAGAAAAATTACGTATCGAGCTTTTTGGCAATGTAATCGAGCGGCTGCAATGGGTGAGCAAGCACAATAATCATGTGCTTACTGAGCTTGATAATACGCTGGTGTTTCCGGCAAAGCATTTTGTAACTACCCAAGACAGCAAAGATGCGGCTATTAAAAGCATTCAAGCAGAATTGCGCGAATATTTGCCCACCGTCAAAAATCCAATCTACAAAGAGCGCATCGCCACCCGTGTTATGCATGATATCGAGATGATACAAGAAACCGGCCATTGCTCGGGTATAGAAAATTATTCTGCTCATTTTGAAGGACGTGCAACGGGAGAGGCACCATTCTGTTTGTTCGACTTTTTCCCCAAAGATTTCTTATTGATTCTTGATGAATCACATATTGCATTGCCACAGTTGCGTGGTATGTATGCGGGTGACCGTGCACGTAAAAAATCACTTATCGAGTTTGGGTTCCGTTTGCCTTCTGCCTATGACAACCGCCCACTCCAGTTTGCTGAAATTGAACGCTATTTTAACGATGTACTATTTGTGTCTGCCACGCCAAGTGATTATGAATTGCGCAATTCTGATGTAGTTGCCGAACAGTTGATTCGTCCAACCGGGTTGCTCGACCCACAGATAGAAGTGCATGGCCGTGTGGGGCAAATGGACCACTTGGTAGCAGAAATTAAAGAAACTACTAACAAAGGGTATCGCACCTTGGTAACCGTACTTACCAAAAAATTGGCAGAAGAATTGGCAGAGTATTTAGAAGAAAGACAAATCAAAGTTTGTTATTTGCATAGCGATCTTAAAACGCCGCAACGTACCGAGTTATTGCAAAAATTACGTTTGGGTATTTTTGATTGTTTAGTTGGGGTGAACTTGTTGCGCGAAGGGCTTGATCTGCCCGAGGTTGCTTTGGTCGCCATCATGGATGCGGATGTAGAAAGCTTTTTACGCGATAAACGTTCACTTATTCAGATTGTTGGCCGCGCTGCACGCAACATGGCGTCCAAAGTTATTTGGTATGCAGATAAAATGACGCAATCTATGCATGCCGCGCTGGACGAAACTAACCGCCGCCGTGCATTGCAAGAGGCGTATAATGCTAAGCACAATATAATGCCGGTAAGTGTAAAACGGGATGTCACCAAAACGATTACCAATCTGCAAGCACTTATTGCCGCAGCATCAAAACAAGGTAATAAAAAGAAACAACAAAAGGCGTTAACGCCGGATGAAATACGTGCGCGCTTGCTTGTGCTCGAAACACAGATGCGTGATGCCGCAGACCACTTGGATTTCGAAACGGCAATTACGTTGCGAGAAGAATGGCAACAGCTCAAAAAACAGATATAAATAAATGATAATCAGTTTAAATGGAAGAGGTTCCCATGCGTAAATTATTATTCATTGTATTAACCGCTTTTGTTACAAGCCCACTCGCTGCGATGGAATGCACTGATATTGCAATGGTTGATGTGGCGCAAGAGGATGCACCATCACCATTAATGAAATTGCCAATAGATATATGGCTTGAGGTTATGAAATGGGCGGGGCATAATTCCCTTAAAGAACATATACGCACTTTGGGGCGGCTGTGTAAAGCTCACAGTTTTTTTTATACTAACGTATGCATTCCGCAACATATGGGATGGTCTCTCAAACAAGCTGGATATCAGCAAGAATTAGAACAATGCTTGTTTGATATTTCGCTACAATTTAAAAATCCAAAGATTTGGCTACATACATTAGTGCATGCAGGAGCAAATATTGATGCAACAGAAGGATTCGGGTGGACTCCTTTGCATCAGGCGGCTCGATTTGGTTGTAGGGGATTTGTGCAATCACTACTGAGAGCAGGAGCACAAAAAAATAAGAAGGATAGGGGGGGCAGAACACCAGCTCAACTTGCAAAAGAGTCCAGACATAAGAATATTGCAGATTATATAGAACAATGGCTAGATGAGGAAAATATACAAGAGTCTTCTAATGCGTAAATTATTTATTCATGTTATTAACAGCTTGTATGATAAATCCACTTGCTGCAATGGAATGCACTGATGTTGCAATGCCAGATGTGCAGCAAGAAGAAACCTTTCCATTCATGGATTTACCACCAGAGATGCAATTGCATGTGATAACACATGGTATCTATTCAACATTATCTAAAGAGCATAAGAGTGCGCAGCGATTATTGGTTGCAGAAGCAGGGATAAGCGTAGAGGAGGTAGGGCGGGCCATCAGTTTAACCGTTAGTGAGATACCTAATAGGCGTCAATTAATTGATAGATTTATAGTTCTACATAATAGTTTGCAAAAAGTTTCATCTGCATGTTTAGAGCATGTGCGTACATTAGCAATGATGCGGCAAGTAAGTAGATATTTTTTTGATATTTTTACATCGAGTGTTATGAGTAGGAGCTTGATAAATGGCAACTATAATCCATCATGTTTATATGTGTGTTTGGATAAATCTGTATCGCATGATAATGTAGATATTTGGTTGCACACATTATTAGATGCTATAAAAAATTTGGCTCAGCAAAATTACTTAGGCCTTTTACACCAAGCTATCTTTGCTAATAAAGAATCATATGTACAGATATTATTAGAAAAAGGAATAGATGATGCAGAGCCTGCTGTTATATCTGGCATGTTGAAAACAGTTCGTCTTAATGCATCAGTATTGCGGGTAGAAAAATGGCTTCAGGATAAAAATATATAAGAATATTATATGAGTTCTTGCAAATATGATGCAGCGATGGAATACTATGAGGCATAACCTGCAAATAAAGAAGGTGTGCAGCGTCTTATGCGGAAAAAATTACTCATACTCATATTAAGTACAATCGTGTTGAATGTAATTGGTATGGCATATGATGTAGTAAATCCAGTTAAAGAACAAGAAAACAATTCAGTTCAACTTCCACCAGAAATGTGGCAGGCAATTGTACAAAATAGTATACAATCTTCTGTGCGAATTCATATAAAAATATATGCTCGATTACGTCAGACGTGTAAACAATTATATAATTTACTTACACCACAAATCATATGTGCTTTACTTAGACAGCCTGGCTATGTAGGCAGACAACTCAATGCCTCTTTGCATGATATTATTGCAACCAATGACCAAGGGATGGTGTGGTTGAATATTATGTTGTGTGCCGGTGCAGATAAAGATGGCTATATTAAGACTAAAGCGCCATTGCATCGTGCAGTGCAAGTAGGATATATGGCATATGTACAAAAATTACTTGATAAAGGAGCTGATCCAACGTTATGTGATTATAGTGGCAGAACTCCGTTGCATTATGCTGCACAGGCAGGTAATGATGATATGTTAAATTTTTTTTTACAGCAGCCAATAAATAAAAATGCAAGAGATAATGAGGGCAAGACCCCCTTGATTTATGCCGCTGCCAATGGATATAAGCGCTGTGTCTGCTCGTTATTGAAAGCTGGAGCAAATAGCATAATACCGGACAGGCGAATAGGTAGAACGGCTGCACAGTGGGCACGAGGCAATGAATATGTTAGTATTGCAAATATGATTGAAAATTGGGTTACACAGTCTGATGATATTCTTTAATATGATGTAGTAATGATGAAAAATAGATATCTTTTCTTTTTGATATTGATGTCAGGTAATGTGCAGAGCATGGAATTTGAAGCTCAAACAAGCTTACCTCTAGAAATATGGTCTCGTATAATTTCATTTTTAGATGTGCAAGACAGAAATGCGGTGCGTGCAGCATGCAAATCATTAGGCGCTCTCTCAACACGTAAAAATAATGCCTGTTTACCACCTCTTGAATGTGCGGATAATTTTTCAGCGAAGGAAAAGAAATGTCTCATAAAGTTTTATGCAAAAGAAAATAATGTAGCAGGTGTGACCCGATTTTTAGACTTGGGCGCTACTGATATTCAAGGAGCATTACTTAGTGCGGTGAAGGACAATAACAATGTATCCCAATCGGCTCTTATACTAGCAAATCGATGGCAACAGCATGTAACCTTATCCAGTTTGGGCGTAAAAGATTTATTGTATTATGTGGGCAAGGGAGGGCACCGTACTGTTGCAGAGGTATTGGTAGAAAAATTAGGTACTCCGTGTGTAAAATATATATTTAGAGGTGCCGCTGCCGGCTACTTTACAGGCTATGTTCGTGAACTTCTTACCACATGGGGCGAACAGCTTACTTCTGAAGATTGCCGTGTAGCTCAAATGAATGCAGCTGCCGCGGGTAAAATAGCCAACATTCAGCTGCTATATGAATGCGATGCTGATGCAACTGAAGATGTATTTTATACAAGCCTTAAATATGGCAGGCGAGAAGTGCTCAATTATTTATTTGATACCGGTAAAACGAAAGATATTTCTAGATCAATCTTGTATAATGCATTATTAGAATTTCTTAATTATCCATGTGATAGTGAAATATTATCTCTTGTGTTTGAAAAAATGAGTGCACGTATAGATGGATCAATTGCAAATTTAATGTTAGAGACTGTAGCACAGTCACATTATAATATCGCGGTTCTCAAATATCTTTTGCGAGATGAAACATGCATTACTGACCCTAACCCTGCATTGCGTGTGGCTACAATGCGAAATAACTGGAAGATTGTACAAGAAATTTTGAAGCATTCCGCCGTATCAAATGCGGGTATACAGGAAGCATTAGAGATTGCCCGTCTGCTTAATGATGAAACTATAATTACTATGCTAGAAGGGGCATTGGAGCTTATTGCAGAAGAGAATGTAGAAGGGAATATATATGATGATGATTCATTGAGTACAGATGAGTTAGAAGAGAGTGCTTCTGGATCAGAGTTAGATCTTGCAGATATCCCTGGTGAAGCCATTGTAGATATAAATGGTATTCTTCTATTCAATTATTCTAGTTCAGCAACAGAAGAAGAAGAAGAAGAAGGTGAAGAACTGGAGCAACCGGAGTTGGTGCGATTACCAAAAAGACGTTCCGGCCTATGCATACTTGTGTGAGTTCAATACTATAGATTTTTACCTATATACTCTTATACTAGTTTAATATTGATAGTTAAAGGGATAAAGCGATATGAAAATAAGATTATGGCATGTTGCCTTAGCAGTATTCATTGGTCTAATTAGTGTAAGTGTAGGGATGTGTACGATGAAACAAGAACAATTAATTGATACGATTATCAGTGCAGAGAGTGTAATTAAACTGTTGCCAACAACGCCGGAGCAAATAAACGAGCAACTTAAAACTTACATGTCACAAGCAGATCAAGCGATAGATGCTATTATTGCTATTCCGGACGAACAACGTACCTTTGCAAATACGGCTCAAGCATTAGATGAAGTAGCAGGTGCATCAAATTTAGCCATTGGTGGCAATATGATTGATGTTATGGAGCATGTGCATCCGGATGATGCGATGCGTAATGCAGCACACCAAGCAGCCATACAGATGCAAGCATTCTGGATTGACCATGTGAGCAATAACAAAAAATTATACCAAGCATTCAAGGCTTATGTAGCGGGCAACAAAAAGAAAGAGCAACTTACACCCGAGCAAGAATATTTTATTCATGAAACTATACAAGACTTTGAACGTGCCGGGCTCAATTTGCCGGATGAGCAATTGCACAAATTGAGTGCGCTTAAAAAAGAGATTGGTGAACTGTGTTTGCAATTTTCACAAAATATTGGGACCGATCAATCACAGATTGTGGTAACACGCGCAGAACTTGAGGGACTCGAAGAAGATTTTATCAATAACCTAAAAAAAGATAATGCCGGCAATTATATACTGGGTGTTGATTATCCTACTTTTTTTAACGTGATGGAAAATTGTGCAGTAGAAGGTACGCGTAAAAAATTGTTAATCGCATTCGACAATCGTGCATATCCGGCGAATGAGGAAATTCTTAAAAAAATTATTGCAAAACGTGAAGAACTTGCACGCATGCTTGGATTTGCAAGTTATGCAGATTTTGACCTTGATAATCAAATGGTTGGTAGCGTGAGCAGAGCGCAATCATTTATGGATGATTTACTGGTTAAATCTCAACAAAAAGTAGATAAAGAGATTGCAAAGCTACGTGCCGACATGCCCCCCTCAGTTAGTTTGACTACAGATGGCAAAATAAAGCCATGGGATCTTTCTTACCTGATGAATAGCTATAAAAAGAAACATTTTGATATTGATGAAGTTAAAATTGCAGAATATTTTCCGATGCAAAAAACCATTGACGGTTTATTTGATATTTACCATCAATTTTTTGGTGTTGATTTTAAAGAGGTGCCGGTACAAGGGTTATGGCATAAAGATGTGCAACTTATAGAAGTACATGATACCAAAACCGGCGAATTACTTGGTTATATTTTCTTGGATTTGTTTCCCCGCCCGAATAAGTTTAGCCATGCAGCGCAATGGGGCTTGAGTCCGGCATTAGTACGCGATGGTAAAAAGGTACCGGCAGTGGTGTTAGTGGTTGCCAACTTTCCCAAACCAACTGCAGAAAAACCATCATTATTAAAACGTTCTGATGTAAATACCTTCTTCCATGAATTTGGCCACGCATTGCACACAGTTTTTGGTAGAACCGCATTAGCAACCCAGGCAGGCACCAATGTAAAACGTGACTTTGTAGAATTGCCATCACAGATGTTAGAAGAATGGCTATGGGATCGTGATATACTCAAAAAAGTAAGTAGACATTATAAAACCGGCGAGTCATTACCGGATGAACGTATTGATAAAATTTTAAAATTAAAAACATTTGATTCAGGTAATTTTTTGCAACGTCAATTAATACTTTCTAAACAGGCACTTGAATATTACCTGCCCGGCGCAGAAAAAGATTTATACCAGATTATGCATGATGTGCACAATAAGTATCGTGCACAGCTTGCATGGTTGCCGGAAAATCATTTTTATGCATCATGGGGCCACTTGACCGGTTATGCTGCAAAATATTATGGCTATATGTGGTCAAAAGTATTTGCACTTGATTTGTTTGATACTATTAAACAACATGGGTTACTCAATCCCGAAATTGGCCAAAAATATATTCATGATGTGATTGGCAGAGGCGGCAGTGCTGATCCGAATGAGTTGCTCAAAAATTTCTTGGGGCGTGAGCCAAATAATAAGGCATTTTTGAAAGATTTAGGGTTGGTTTAATATTGTATTCACAATATATGAAAAGAAGTCTTTAGCAGACGGCAAATATAATTTCTTTGTTTTGCAAATGCTTATTTTTCTTACTTAAGCTTTTATTTTTCTTTGTATATTCGCCCTCCTCGGGCAGCGCCAGGTGTTTTGCTTGTACAAAACACCTGGACCAAAATACACAAGCATCCTGCTTGACCTCTATGCGCTTAAAAGGTTACCTCTCGCCTTAGTTGCTCGCTAATTTTTTGACCATGTATAACGTGCTTAGTAACTTTTTGATTTAGTGTATCCCGCAGCCGCGCGTTCACTAACTCAATAACTTGTTGAGCACATTACGCGTAGCAAATGCATAAATTTTGTAAGCAGTAAAGGCGAGAGGTAACCTTTTAAGCGCATAAAGGGATTTTAAAAGGGAAGCCCTTTTTTGCCCTTGTATCAAATATATTGGGCAGGCAATATATTTGCCCCGCGCGGGAGGCGCAAATATATACAAAATAAAAAAGCTAATCGAAGAAGAGGTGAATAAAAATTAGTTTTCTGCAAGAATTACTTCTATATTGGTGACGCAATAAGTCTCTTTCGCGTCGGAAGGCGCAAACTAATAAAAAAAGAAAAACATAATCGAAGGCAATAATATAAAAATAAAATTAAGATTTTGCGGCATTCTGCTAAAGAATCATTTCATATATTGTTGACACAATATATTTGTCTCGCGTCGGGAAGCGCAAACATAATAAAAAAATAAAAGTAAATAAGAAAAACACATTATTACAAAAACAAAAATATGTTATCAGTTGTCTGCACAAGACTCACTTATATATATTGTTGACACAATATATATGTTATCCTTTTTAAATAAAAATAAAAAAAGGCTCACATGACTCGTCATTATGGCATAGTATTACATCGCTTTTTTCCTCAAAAAAATAAAATTGCATTACTTGATAATGTATTGGGTCGTATTGATGGCATTATACGCTATGATACTACTATGCTTGGTGCTTTAATTAGCTATGAAGTAGAACATAAAAATACTGCCTATTTTGTGCAGCGCATATGCACAGAAGATGCACCCTTAGCACTTGCACGTACTGATATTTTATTTGTTCACCACGTATTGGAACTGTGTTATCATTTTATACCGATAGGCAGCTGTGTGGACGGAATTTTTGAATTATTGCAGGTTTTGTATATGCCGTATGCATCAGATTTTTCTACGCAGAGCAAAAAAATTTTTTTATTTAAATTGTTGGCTACACTTGGTATACATGCATCGGTACAGGTATATGCGGTTGATCTCTTTGATCGGTTGATACTGATGTCTATTGACACAATTGGTTACGAACAATTAGATTTAGAAAGCGAAAAAAAATTAGATACGTGGTTGTTGTATTGTATGTCTGAGTATGCAAATATTGATGCGCTAAAGACTATGCAATTTTTAATTAAAAGCAGGGTGGCATGAAAAAAATTATATATATCACTTCTCTATTTCTTGTATTGTTAACATCTGTTCCACTACGCAGCGATGCAGGTGATTTACTTATGCAAGCGGGGGCTAAAATCCGCAGTGCAGGCGATAAAATATTTGTTGACGTTGGCGAAGAAAAAAAACAAAAACGTATCGAGTTGCAACAAGAGAAAGCAAAATTTGAAGAAGAGAATGAAAAACTTTTAGTTGATACAAATAGTCGACTTGCTGAGGTCGATAGAGAAATAGAAACAACCAAGGCGGCACTACGTCGCACGCCGGCAGATGAGTTTCTTAATAAAAAAGTTACGATTCTTAACGAGCTGTATCAAGGAATTAAGGATATACAAAAATCGCGTGAGCAGTTGGTTGCAATGTATGATGAGCATATCAAATTATTAACGTCATATATAGAAGATAGTACGCACAGCAAATTCAAAAAAGAACATAAATTTAAGGATTACCTGATCTATTATTCATTTGATGATTTGCATAGATTATATCAAGAAATATTAGATCAAGAACGTCGTGTTGTGCAATTGACTGAGCAAATTAATAATGCAAAAACAGAATTAGGGCATCGCAAACAAAGTTCTGCTGCTGCAGCGCAAGTTTTTGCACAAAAAAGAGAAGCGCGAGAAGCGGCTGTTAAAGCATCAGAAGGCCAAGGTGATACGCAATATGCAATAGAACTGCTCAATTTAGAAGAGCAGCTCTTTAATAACCGTAATAAGCTTGATGAGCTTCATTTAAAAGAGATCGAAGAAAAAATAAACCTTCTTGAAACAAGAAAATTTATTGCAGAAGGGCAGTTGCGTGTACTTAAAGATGAGTTGCGCCGCATTAAGCCGTCAATTCGAGTTACAGAAACAGATGTGCTGAATGCGAAACAAGAACTAGCGAATCAACGTAAAAAACGTCTTGGCATGCAAGATGTATACCGTCAACGCATTAGTGTGGTATTGGCAGAAAAACAGGAACAAAGCAAAGCACTTGAGACACTGAGCAAGCGGTATAATATTTCCCTTGATGCAAATCTAGATACCTGGCGTGTTGAGCCACCACAAACCGTAGTTTCTTATGTAGGATTAAGCCAAGTTGGTGCATTGAATGCATATATTTTATTACTCGAGGCCAAGCGACGCTTGCTGGAAGAGTTGAGTACCTTAGAATCTGTGGCAATGAATAATGAAGCCGTACAGGTGCAGGTAAAAGAATCATTCTATAAAATTGCAAGCCGTGCATTTGGATCAGAAGATGCGATTGCGCAAGAAATAAAAAAATATGATGCACCAAAAGCAGAAGCGCGTGCGAATATTACGCTTTTCAAAGCAGAAATGCAAAATGTGGGTGAGCGGATAGAGACGCAGAAAAAAATATTGGATACTATTGCCGAGTTACGTCAAGATATTCAAAGTAAGCAAGCACGTTTATTTAAAAATGCCGGGAAAGAATACCTTACTTGCATAGAGATGTTTGCACGTGCAGAACGCTCAGTCAAAGAACGCATGGATGTGTTCAAACAAATGAATGATGCGTATGCTCGGGGCATTGAGATTGTTGAACGTACGATACGCCAAATAAATTTTATTGTTTCTGAATTGAATGCCATTACTATTTGGTATCGCCCCGAATATGCTATATCGTGGGAAGGAGTTAAAAATATGGTGGGCGATGTCGAAGTGTTTTTTGCCGATGTCGCAGCATATGTACAGCGATTGGATATCGATACTATCTTTGTCATGGTCAAAGACATGGTCAAACAGCCGATGGTATTAATCTGGCCGTTATTACAATTATGTATTGCATTGCTTGTGCTTTTTATATTGCGTATCTATTTGCCTACGGCGACGCACTTATTATTGAGTGTACATAGTGAGCGTGGTGGTGTAGTGCGCATGTTTTTTGCATTGCTTGCAGCTATCTTGGGCTTTATATATACCTACTATATTAGTCTCGTGGTATGGGGCCTCTTTTTTGTCGCAAGTGTAGTGCAATTTGTTGTATTGGATCCCTATATTTATATTTTATTTTATCTTGTTTCTATTCCATACCTCCTTTTACTGGCAAATCGGTTTGTGCGTTATATAACCAACTTTAATGAGCAACAGAACTATGTCATATTAAGTCAAGAATTTCAGCATAGGTTTATGTTGGTTTTTTCTACGTTATTGTATGCAACGATTATAATTTCATTTTTCCGTGAATCATTTGAAGTGTTTCGTTGGACAAAAAATTATAAATCTGAACTTTCAAATATATTATTTGCCATAAATTATATTATTTTTCAAATTGGACTGATTTTCTTAATTTCTAAAGAGCAAATTTTGAATATTATTCCGGAAAAGAATATTTTTGGCCATTGGTTGCATGAACAGGTAGATCGCTATTATGCATTGTTATTGCTTGTGGTGATTACGATTATTGTCATGATTAATCCTTATGTTGGATTTGGAAGTTTGGTTTGGTATGTCCTTAAGGGATTATTTTTAACTGGGCTGCTCGCATATGGACTCGTGTGGCTTTACGGATTGTTTAAAAATACTGCATCACGCGTATTTTTTGCACGAGAAGATGAGGTAGTCCGTGAGCGCTTTTCTCATGCCAAAACATGGTTTGGTCTTTTAATTATAGCATTGTTTTTATTGGTTACTATTTTTGGTGTAGTAGTTTGTGCACATATTTGGGGATGGCCTATTACCTTAAAAGAGGTGATAGGTTGGTTGAATGAGCCGCTTATTCCGGGTATGACGCCACCAATAAATGTTATTGCGTTTTTTAAGCTTATAGCTTTTATTCTTTCTGGTTTTTTGGTTTCATATGCGCTTGATAGATTTGTACTCGACAAAATATTTGATCTACTCCTGATTGATATGGGGGTACAGCATACGGTAAACAGTATTACACGATATTTAATTGTGGTAACAGCCGTATTTCTTGGTCTGCAGAATGTAGGGCTTGGTAATATTGTTGTATGGATTATTGGTGCCTTGGCACTTGGTGTTGGTTGGATTTTAAAAGAACCAATTAGTGATTTTGTTTCATACTTTATTATTTTAGTGCAACGTCCGCTTAAAATTGGTGATTTTATTCAGATTGATGACAATACGGTAGGTGTAGTCAGAAAAATTACCCCACGCTCAGTTGTGTTGCGTAGAAAGAACAGTACTACCATTGTGGTACCAAACTCATATGTAGTGAACCATTCGATAGTCAATTGGAATTATATTCGTAAATTCATTGCATTCAATGATATTTATGTGCTTATTCATTATACAGAAGATCCTGTATGGGTGCGTCAGTTATTGTTCGAAGCGGTTGAATCACATAGTAAAATACTAAAAAACCCACGACCTTTGGTGCGGTTAGATGAATTTGCAGAATATGGATACCGATTTATGGTACGTGGTTTTCTAAGTGATGTATATACACTTGATCAATGGGATATTGCAAGTGAAGTGCGCCTTGCTATTGTTAAAAAATTAAAAGAAAATGGCATTATGCTTGCCGTGCCGGTGCGTGTTTATGTTAACCCAAATAAACCTGATGCATCGGTGCAACCTACAGGCGCTGTAGAAGAAGGCAAGGGGATGAAAGAATAGTTATTGTTTTATCTCTACACATTGTTTTAACAGTTTGTGGATGGCAGATGGCAGTTGATTGTATTGCCTGCGTAATTCGGTATATTTGCGCAAATCAATATGCGTAGTCGTGCGTGCAAATCTTGCAACTGAACAGAGTAATAACAACTCATCAGTATTACTTGTTGTTTTGATGGTATTGAGCGTATCTAAAGTAGTCGTATCAAATAAATTCCATAATATTACCATATGATTATCAAGTAAGCTTATAGCAATCTGCGTTTGATCTGCACTGATGCAATAATAGGCATCATGTAATGTTTTTATTTTTCCGGTTATAGGTGTAGATATAGGCAGCATATTGTGAGAATAAATGTCATTAAAAATATTGGTAGGGTGACCAGCAGTATTTTTATATAATTTAGCTTGTTGCGTATACGTATGGCTTGATAATGTTCCTTTTTGTACATCCCATGTATTTACCGTGTCATCTATATGTTGAGAGATGAGCATAGTGCTTTCTTTGTCAAAATATAATTTGGTAATGGGCGCAGAGCTGATAGGTATATGGGTAATACATGTATTATTTTGTATATCCCATATGCACACCGTATTATCATCTGCATATGAAGCGAGCATGCTACTATTGCGATTAAAGCATACTGATTTAACATCATCAGTGTGCCCATGTAATGAGCATACAAGTTGATGTGACTGTGTACCATATACATGGATGGTATAATTATCTTGTGGGATTGCCAATTTGTTTCCATCTAGACTTAAATCACATATTTTACCTTCAAAAGTTTCTCCAAGTGGTGTGAATTCATCGATATTATCAAATATCCATAATTGGATTTTTTTATCCGCCGCAGATGTAGAAGCTATCATGGTACTTTCTCGATTAAAATGAAGCGAGGTGATTGGTTCTGTATGAATATCTAGAGATATGCCAAGACGTTTTTTTCTTTGTGCTGACCAGAAATATATATAGCCATGTATCGTGCCAGTTACAAATACTTTGTTATCAGGACTCAAGCCGATGCAGCTGATGGGGTTGCTTGAAATGTATTGCCGTGCAGCTTTTTTTATCTTTTCCGTATTAAGTACGGCTAACTGATCGGTAATATTTTTTCTGAGTATGGCATCAATTTTGTATATCATATTCGGTGGAAATTTGTGCAAGCCTTGATCCATAATTGTGCGCCATTGCCACAATGTATGCGGTGATGTTGTGATTTTGTAAATAAAGGTATTGAGTGCAGCTTCAAGAAGTAACGGGCAATCAAGAAAATCTGCAGTAATAATACATTCTTGGAGAGTGTGGATTGTTTTTTTTGATAAAATTGATTTAAGGTAGTTGGCTGGATATTGGTGTAATTGTGCTCTTGTAGTATGTGCTAACAATTTAGCCATGCGAAGGCATGTTTGCTCAGTTAATGCAAGTGGTATGGGTCCCCGTAATTTTTCTTGAGCATCAGCAATAACATGGGATTGATGTGCTATATTTTTATTTACCGCGATTAAGTTTTTGGTATCACTCGGAATAATGGTGACCATGCTCCATGCACATGAGCTATACCACAGGATATGTATGACTGCATACATTTTGTGTATACGCATGATCACCACGCTTAGTAGTATAATTATTGATTTTTTTTACCAAAAAATATCTTGTAATAACCGGAAAGATAAATACCGTAGCCGATCATATAAAGTGCACCAACTTGTACAATACTATTAAAAAACGGAATAGGTATTCCTATTCTATCAAGTAAGAGTGCAAGGCCGGCAACCGCAATTATAATGCCTTTGTGTTGGTCGCTGAGTTGCTCAAACGGGTTGAGTATGTACTTCATAGCTATATTCCTTTTTTTTAGAAATAATAATACAATGCGATATGCAATTCTGTATTGCTAACTGGCACGGCGTTCTCTATTTCGCCTTTAGGACCAATGGTGCCATATGCAGCGCGATCATATTCAATTTCTGCACCGATAGTCAATGAATTTATGTCCCAACGAATGCGTGGCGCGATGCGAGCTTCATATTTTAAGTTTGGTGTGCGTGCAAAAATAATTGGATTGCCTTGCGCATCGCGAAAAAGTACATCTTTGGAACCGATATTTTTGGTA
>Ga0210086_1000401_pt1 | contig 25496 bp, 24 predicted proteins | sample China_Galinas_PW_3_FD_184867 | JGI IMG/M metagenome (GOLD analysis project Ga0210086, IMG submission 184867) | Wetland microbial communities from San Francisco Bay, California, USA, that impact long-term carbon sequestration - China_Galinas_PWB_D2... | ecosystem: Environmental > Aquatic > Marine...
CGTCCTACGAGAAGTTCGTCATGGACGCCGACCAGCTCGGCATGATGCAGGTCCTCACGCGCGGCTACGACCTTTCCGAGGACGCCCAGGCGCTCGACGCGATCCGCGAGGTCGGCCCGGGCAAGCACTTCCTTGGCTGCGCCCACACCCAGGCGAACTTCCAGACCGCCTTCTACCGCTCGACCATCGCCGACAACAACAGCTTCGAGCAGTGGGAGGTCGAGGGCGGCCTGGACGCCGCGCAGCGCGCCAACAAGCTGTGGAAGAGGATGCTGGCCGACTACGAGGCGCCGGCCATCGATCCCGGCGTCGACGAGGCGCTGCAGGATTTCATCCGGCGCAAGAAGGACTCGATGCCCGACGCGTTCTCCTGAGCGAGATCGCGCGGGCGCTCGCAGGGGAGGCCGGTTCCGAGAGGAGCCGGCCTTTCGATTCGGGGGACGGCCTCAATCCGGCGCCATGCCCTTGTCGGTCAGCTCCCTGACGGCGCTGTCGCTCTTGGACAGGCGATCGAGCCCCATGCCGCGCAGCACGTTGGGCGCCTTGGTGAACTGGATGCTCTCGTAGGCGACGATCTGGATCCGGTTGCCCCAGGGATCGAGGAAGTCGAGGCCGCCGCCCGGTAAGGGTTCGATCCCGGCCTCGGCCAGGGCCCGGCGCACGGCGTCCTTGTTGTCGACCACCAGGCCGAAATGGCGCGCGTCGTCCGGTGGCTGCCTGCGGCCCTTCTGGAGCGCCAGGAACTGATCGCCGAGATCGATGAAGGCCGCGGTGCCGCTCTTGCCGCGCAGCTCGAAATCGAACAGCCGGCCGTAGAAGGCCAGCGCCTCGTCGATATCGCCGACCTCGAGCGCGACATGATTGAACCCGACGGCGCGCGCTTTTCTTGCCTCAGGCATGGGCGCCTCCGATATCCCGTTCGGTGAGTCCTTACCTATGTAGGCGCGGGAGTGGGCCGGTTCAAATCGTCCCAACGGGGGCGAACCGGCCTAATAGCGGTCGATCACCGTGATGCCGAGGGTCGCGAAGTCGTCCATCGACGCGAGCACCGCGCCGGCCTCCTCGAGCGGGACGGTGCGCGTCACCAGCTCGCCGGGCTTCAGCTTGCCGCGCGCGATCATCGCCAGCATGGCGCCGTACTCGACGGCGGGCATGCCCTGGCTGCCGACGACGACCAGCTCGCGCTCGACGATCAGGTCGATCGGCAGGGCGATGTCGCCCTGCTCGGCCGCGCTCGTCATGCCGATCTGCAGGTGCCGGCCGCGCGGCCTGAGCGAGCGCACCGAGTTGCGGCAGGTCGCGGCGATGCCGAGCGCATCGACCGAGAGGTGGGCGCCGCCCTTGGTGATCTCCTTGACCGCCTTGGCCGGGTCGGCGTTGCCGGCGTGGATGGTCTCGACGGCGCCGAGGCGGCGCGCGAAGTCGAGCTTGGCCGGGTCGATGTCGATGCCGATCACGTTGCCGCCCAGCGCGGTGGCGATCTGCACCGCGGAGAGGCCGATGCCGCCGCAGCCGTGCACCGCGACCCACTCGCCGGGCCGCACCTGCGCCTGGGCGGCGAGGCCGTGGAACGAGGTCATGTAGCGGCAGCCGAGCCCGGCGCCGTCGACGAAGCTCATCTCGTCGGGCATCGCCACCAGGTTGACGTCGGCGTGCGGCACCGCGCTCAGCCGGCCGAAGCCGCCCCAGTAGCTGAAGCCGGGCGCCATGCCGTGCCGGCAGACGTTGGAGTGACCGGTGCGGCACATCTCGCAGCGCCCTTCGCCCTGGCTGAAGGGGACGATGACGCGGTCGCCCGGCGCGAAGCGCGTCACCTCGCGGCCGACCGCCTCGACGACGCCGCAGAACTCGTGACCCAGCACGTGGGGAAATTCGAAGGTCAGGCCGAGCCAGCCCCAGTCGCCGACCCAGCCGTGCCAGTCGGAGCGGCAGATGCCGTTGGCCTCGACCCGCACCACGGCGCCGTGCGGCGCGCAGTCGGGATCGGGCAGCTCCCGCACCAACAGGGGCTGGCGCACCCCCTCCATCACCGCCGCACGCATGTCGTTGTCCTCCGAGGATTACCTAATTTATTATGGTTTCTCGACAGTCTTTCCTAATCCCGATGCCAATGGAGAGTGATCCCGAGTATTGGTAGTAAGTATGACGGAGTCACGAGGGCAAAAGAATGCAAAATAAGCATCGCCCAAATTCCGGCAATCTTTGTCACCAAAACCGGCTGCCGGTGTACGCACTACCTTTCTCAAAGCCTTCGCCCGTCGCCTGCCTTCTGGGCTCTCTTGGGCCTTACTGATCTCTCTCAAGACTCGACAGTGCTCTGGGTTGGCGCGAAGGCTTGATACCAGTGCGCATTCGCCAGATGGTTTGCATCCCATACGCTCTTGATCAAACAATCCAGCCTTCATAATCGGCTTTGCCTCGTCGAAGCAGGGAAGTTCTTGTATTGTCTCGCTAGTAACTCTCCGGCGCCGAACCCAAGCGCGCCTCAGTGTGCTTTCGAGGTTCAATCGTAAGACCCGACATTGAAAATCGTCGTGAGAGACGCTTCCAGCGTATTTTGCATTGAGTTCGGGCAACGACTTGGGACCGATGATATCTTGGGAGTTGGCGTAAAATTCAAGTATCGTCGATACGAGATTTGGTTTTGCGCGCCATCTTCCGATTATGCGTATTAGTTCAGGAACCGATTTTAATTCGACAAGTTTGTTATGAGCCCAGGCTAGGTTATAGAAGGGCCCCGCACGAAATTCCTTGATTGCATAAACAGGCAATTCCGTCCGCTCATAACGCGCAAGGCTGCGCTGGGCGCGCGTCCTCTGGTTGCCAAACTTGAGAAGACGATCAACAAGGATCGTCGTATCAACGAATGCCTTTTTCATCGGATTCTGTCGGATCGACGATGACTGCGTCCGCAATCATGCCAATGATCGGAGAATCTATTGTCATGCCGGCATCTTCAAGCGCAGTTACCCATTCAACAGCATTATCCATGTGTACAAATGGACGTTGCATCAATTTTCGAAAAATTAGTCTCAGTTCCTCTAGCTGCTCAAGCGAAGGTGGTTCGTAAATTAAATGTGATGAAGCTTGATTCACGGCACGTATGCATTCCGCAAAGCCATCCCCCAAATCCTTTGATAGATAGAAAAGTTCGGGAATGTCTTTGCGAACGTGTATTAGGTAGTTGTCGACGGCCAGAAGATCATCGATTTGGCGAGCGGCCATGGCCCCAGTTAGCTGGTCATAAATGTTTCCTAGCAATTTGGAGATTGTCTTCAAATGCAGAGTTTCGACTGATTCGCCACGATACAACTCATCCATCGTCATCCGAGCCAAAGTCTCAGATCGCTGGCCTCGAACTTCTTCCGCAAGGGCCTTAGCTACAGGGCGAATCTTATAGTGCTCATCAGTCGAAGTAAGATTGGATGCTGTGGACGCTTGATCTCCAGTGCTGGCCACTAGAGCCGATGAATCCCGATGTCGTGTAGCCTTCGGGTTTCCTCGATCGGAATCTCGATATTCATCTAAGGATATGACGTCACCGCTTTGAACCATTGCCACCTCCCAATAATTCCTCGATGCTTTCTTTAATCGTTTTTCCTGCGAGTTCCATCCACGGTCGCGGTCGGTAAAGATCGGAAGACACTGGTGTTAGTGTATAATAATCAACATCGATTAATAACCCATGGCGTTCGGAATGGATGGGCCGAAGTTCATGGAATGACGGGGGGAAATCAGCGTCAATTGTTTCGGTTTGAGGCTGAATGCGCAAAAGAACTCCAAGAGTCTCATCTTCCCTGCGTATGACAAATTCTTTCGTCTCATTCGATTTAATCCCAAAAAGCGTAATATCAGAGAGTGCCGTCAATCTCAGTGCATCGATTGCATTGGCGGCCATCTCCCTACTCTCATACCTTTTCAAATATTGTACACGAAAACCGATTCTGGTGAGGACTTCTATCTCGAGTCTTGAAACTAAGAGCTCTACGAACTTTTCGCTGATATCAAAAAACTCTCGTGTATCAGAACCTGCTAGATGGCCTATAACGTGTGCTCTTTCTAGTGTTGCAGCAAGTTCGTATTGATTTTTCCAACGGAAGCTAGTAACGGCAGGTTCGCCTCTCAGCAACTCGATACCGGGCAATTCCCTGGCCATTTCGTGCCAAACCCGGCCGATGCTATCCCAGTGAAGATACGCACGATCATGTCGTATCTCCTGAGTCATCTTATAAATTGAAAATTCATTGAAATTCATGCTGAGCCGAAAAATTACAGTGCCCACGTGGTGACAGATTTGGAAGCATATCAGCAAATTCGGTACTTTGTGGCAAACAAAGACTTATCACTTTGATTTTACGTGTTGTTTGTGGACTCCTAAAAAATTCGTCATGCAAAATTCCAACATAATTCGCGTATCTGACTGACGTTTCTCACGTTTTATGTGAATACGCTTGGCGCGCCAATTTGCGTTCAACAATTTTTTGGAAGCGACGATCTAATACTATCTCCTTGGGCAGTATTACTTTTACTGAAGATGAAGATGGTGTCTCAGTCCTCGACCACGGCGACGCCGAACTCGCGGGCGGCGTCCTCGATCCAGGTCCAGAGGTATTCGGCGAAGCTGCGCAGCACGTAGAGCTCGAAGACCGAGTCCTCGTCGCCGGCGTCCGCGAGGCGGTGGAACACGACGGTCGCCTTGGCCATGTGGCTCTGGGCGCAGGTGCCCGGCGCGAAGACGCCCGGGTGGAAGTCGAGCGGGCAGCCCTTCTGCAGCACGGTCGCGGCCTTCGGTCCGGAGACGCGCAGGCAGGTGCGGCTTTCGCTCACGTCGGTGACGGCGACGAAGAGCTCGCCGAAGGCCTTGCGCAGGCGCTCGGCCAGCTCCGGGCCGGCCAGGGGGTCCGGCCCCGGCACCGTCACCCACCACTCGTCGGGGCCGAGCCAGAAGGCGGTCACGTCGCCTTCGCCCGCGACGGTGTTGGGCACCTCGGGCAGGGCGAAGCCGAAGACCGATTCGAAGCCGGCGGTGAAGGCGCCGTCGGCCACGTCGCCGCGCAGGTTGACGATGCCGCGGTACGGCGCTTCCGCCAGGCCGACGCCGGCCTCGCCGCGGTCGGCGCGGGCGCGGGGCTCGAGGCCGAGAGGGTCGAGCGGGCTCTGCCGCAGGAAACCGTCGGTCACTTGAGGCGCTCCCCTTCCGGATCGATGAACACCGGGCCGACGATCTTGCAGGCCACGGTCTTGCCGCCGCCGAGCGGTGCCTGCACCGTCTGGCCCATGCGGGCCCGGCCGCCCTTGACCATCGCCAGCGCGATGGAGCGCCCCAGGTTCGGGCTCATGTAGCTCGAGGTGACGTGGCCGATCATCGGCATCGGCGGCTTCGACAGCACGCGCTCGACGAGCTGCGCGCCCTCCGGCAGCACCTCCTCGGGGGCCTCGGTCAGCAGGCCGACCAGCTGCTTGCGGTCGGGCTTGGCCATGTCGGGCCGCGACAGGGAGCGCTTGCCGATGAAGTCCTTCTTTTTCGAGACGATCCAGTCCATGCCGAGGTCGAGCGGCGTGGCCGAGCCGTCGGTCTCCTGGCCGACGATGATGAAGCCCTTCTCGGCGCGCAGGACGTGCATGGTCTCGGTGCCGTAGGGCGTGATCGAATACTTCTCGCCGGCCGTCATCACGGCCTGCCACAGCGCCATGCCGTAGCTCGCCGGGACGTTGATCTCGAAGCTCAGCTCGCCGGTGAAGGAGATGCGGTAGACGCGCGCGCGGATGCCGGCGACGTGGCCTTCCTTCAGGCTCATGTGCGGGAAGCTCTCGCTGTCGAAGGCGATGTCGTCGCTCAGCTCCTCCATGAGGCGGCGCGCGTTCGGCCCGGCGACCGAGGCCGTGGCGAACTGTTCTGTGACCGAGGTGCAGCGCACCGCGAGCTCGGGCCACTCGGTCTGCAGGTACTCCTCGAGGTGCCCCAGCACGGCGGCGGCGTTGCCGGTGGTCGTGGTCATCAGGAAGTGGTTGACGCCGAGGCGCGAGGTCACGCCGTCGTCGCGCACCATGCCGTCCTCGCCCAGCATCAGGCCGTAGCGGCACTTGCCGACGCCGAGCTTCGACCAGGCGTTGGTGTACACGCGGTTGAGGAACTCGGAGGCGTCCGGCCCCTGGATGTCGATCTTGCCCAGCGTGGTGGCGTCGAGCACGCCGAGCGAGCCGCGCACCGCCTTGACCTCGCGGTTGACCGCGTCGTGCATCGACTCGCCGGGACGCGGATAGTACCAGGCGCGGCGCCACTGCCCGACGTCCTCGAACTTGGCGCCGTTGCGCTCATGCCAGGCGTGCATCGGCGTCTTGCGTACCGGGTCGAGCAGGTCGTCCACGTCCCGCCCGCCGAAGACGCCGAAGGCGACCGAGGTGTAGGCCGGGCGGAAGGTGGTCACGCCGACCTCGGGGATGGGCTTGCTCAGGCTCTCGGCGACGATGCCGATGGCGTTGACGTTGCTGGTCTTGCCCTGGTCGGTGCCCATGCCGGTCGTGGTGTAGCGCTTGAGGTGCTCGATCGAGCGATAGCCTTCGCGCAGGGCCAGCTTCAGGTCGGCCGCGGTCACGTCGTTCTGCTGGTCGACGAAGTGCTTGCCGCCGCGCCCGACCGGCTGATCCGAGGGCACCAGCCAGGTCCAGCGCGCCGGCAGGAAGCCCTCGTCGCTGGCGCGCGGCGTCGGCGGCGCGACCGCCGTCGAGGCCCCGGCCGCCTTGGCCGCGGCGGCGCCCGCCTCGAAGCCCTGCCGCAGGCAGGAGGCGAGGCCGAAGGCGCCGTTGCAGGCGCCGGCGGACCGCTCGGGCTGCATCGACGCGCCGGGCACGAAGCAGCCGAGGTCGTCGTCGAACACGACCTTGCCCCGCGACTGGCTGAACAGGTGGACCGTCGGGCTCCAGCCGCCGGACACCGCGACCAGGTCGCAGTCGATCATCTCGGCCGGCCCGGTCACGGCGTTGCCCGCCGCGCTCATTCGGGCGACGCGGACTTGCTCGACACGGGTGCCGCCGCGCGTGCCGATCACGGCATGGCCGGAGAGGACGCGCAGGCCGGCGGCCTCGGCGCGCTCCGTCGCCGGCCCATCGGGATGCTCGCGCAGGTCGACGACGCTGGCGATCTTGACGCCGGCCGCGGCCAGGTCGAGCGCGGCCCGGTAGGCGCTGTCGTTGTTGGTGAAGACGACGGCCGTCGCACCCGGCTTGACCGCGAAGCGGTTGACGTAGGCCTGGCACGCGCTCGCCGACATGATGCCGGGGCGGTCGTTGTCCCGGAACACGAGCGGGCGCTCGATCGCGCCGGTCGCCAACACCACCTGCTTCGCGCGCAACTTCCACAGACGGTGGCGCGGCAGATGGGCCGGCGGGTCGGCCAGGTGGTCGGTCACGTTCTCGACCAGGCCGATGCAGTTGTGGTCGAAGTAGGCGTAGGCCACGGTGCGCATAAGCAGCGTGACCTCGGGTCGCGATTCGAGCGTGCTGCGCGCCTCGGCGACCCAGTCGAGCGCAGGTTTGCCGTCGATCTCCTCGCCGGCCAGGGCGAGAAGCGCGCCGCCCAGGGCGAAGTCCTGCTCGGCCAGGACGACGCGCGCACCCGTCTCGGAGGCCGCCAGCGCCGCCGCCAGGCCGGCCGGGCCGCCGCCCACCACCAGCACGTCGCTGTGCGCGAAGGTCTTGTCGTAATGGTCGGGGTCGCGGCCCTCGGGCGCCCGGCCGAGGCCGGCGATGCGGCGGATGACGTACTCGTACTTCATCCAGGCCGAGGCGGGCCACATGAAGGTCTTGTAGTAGAACCCGGAGGGCAACAGGCGCAACAGGGGACTGTTCACCGCGCCGACGTCGAAAGAGAGGCTGGGCCAGCGGTTCTGCGATTCCGCCGTCAGCCCGTCGACCAGTTCGACCTGCGTGGCGCGCATGTTGGGATCGCTGCGCGCGCCCTTGCCGAGCTGCACCAGGGCGTTGGGCTCTTCCGCGCCGGCCGCGACGATGCCGCGCGGGCGGCGATACTTGAAGCTGCGGGCCACCAGATGCTGGTCGTTGGCGAGCAGCGCCGAGGCCAGGGTGTCGCCGGCGAAGCCCTGGTACTCGCGCCCGTCGAAGCGGAAGCGCAGGGGCCGGCCCCGATCGATCAGGCCGCCCTCGGAAAGTCGCAGGTGTTTGGCCATTTCGGCAGTACAGCTCCGGCTCAGACGACGGGTTCGCTGTCGATCCGCGGCGCGGCGTCGCCCATTGGATAGACCGCGAGAATCTCGTAGGTCACGGTGTTGCGCGCCACGTTGAACCAGCGGCGGCAGCCGTGCGCGTGCACCCAGCGCTCGAGGAACACGCCCTGGGTGTTGCTGCGCATAAAGACGTACTCGGCCCACTCTTCGTCGCTGATCGACTCCGGCTCCTTGGGCCGGGCGATGTGCGCCTCATTGCCGTAGGAGAACTCGGTCTCGGCGCGCGGGCCGCAGAAGGGGCAGGGAATGAGCAGCATCCAACGGTGTCCTTCGGCTCTCGTGCGGTTCAGTGCGCGACGGCGGCGGCGCCGTGCTCGTCGACCAGGTAGCCGTTGCGGTAGCGATCGAGCGAGAAGGGCGCGTTGATCGGGTGCGGCTCGCCCTTGGCGATGGTATGGGCGAAGACCCAGCCGGAGCCAGGCGTCGACTTGAAGCCGCCGGTGCCCCAGCCGCAGTTGATGAACAGGTTCTCGACCGGCGTCTTGCCGATGATCGGGCTGGCGTCGGGGCAGGTGTCGACGATGCCGCCCCACATGCGCATCATCCGCATGCGGCGGAACAGCGGATAGAGCTCGCAGATCGCGCCCAGCGTCTCCTCGGTGATCTGCAGGCTGCCGCGCTGGCCGTAGCCGACGTAGTGGTCGACGCCGGCGCCGATCACCAGCTCGCCCTTGTCCGACTGGCTGACGTAGGCGTGGATCGCGCCCGACATGACCACCGTGTCGATGATCGGCTTGACCGGCTCCGACACCAGGGCCTGCAGCGGCAGGGAACTGACCGGCAGGCGGAAGCCCGCCAGGCCGGCCAGCACGCTGGAGTGGCCGGCGACCACGATGCCGACCTTGCGCGCCTTGATCGGTCCCTTGCCGGTCTCGACCCCGGTCACGCGGCCATCCTCGATCTGGAAGCCGGTGACCGGGCATTCCTGGATGATGTGCACGCCGCGCGCGTCGGCGGCGCGGGCGTAGCCCCAGGCGACGGCATCGTGCCGCGCCGTGCCGCCGCGGCGCTGCAGCGAGGCGCCGAGGACGGGATAGCGGCCCTGGCTGCGCAGGTCGATGATCGGCACCATGGCCTTGACCTGCTGCGGCGTCAGGAACTCGGAATCGACGCCGTTCAGGCGGTTGGCGTTGATGCGCCGCGACAGCTCGCGCAGGTCGTGCTGATTGTGCGCCAGGTTGAGCACGCCGCGCTGGCTGAACATCACGTTGTAGTTGAGTTCCTGCGACAGCCCTTCCCAGAGCTTGAGCGCCAGCTCGTAGAGCGCGGCGCTCTCGTCCCACAGGTAGTTGGAGCGCACGATCGTGGTGTTGCGCCCGGTGTTCCCGCCGCCCAGCCAGCCGCGCTCGACCACCGCGACGTCGGTGATGCCGTGCTCCTTGGCCAGGTAGTAGGCGGTCGCCAGGCCGTGGCCGCCAGCGCCGACGATGACCACGTCGTAGGACGGCTTGGGTTCGGGGCTGCGCCAGGCCTCGGGCCAGTCCTCGTGGTGGCCGACGGCGTTGCGGGCCAGGCTGAAAATCGAGTAGCGCGTGCGCATGTCCGAAAGAGTCCCCTCAGGCCTTTGACACTAAAAGGAATGCGCCCAAATACAAGGCCACGGGTACCGAAATCCGGGGCTTCGGCGGCTGTCGCGCCGGCGACAGAGGACGGGAAGCGGAATGCCCGGGCTCGCGAGTCGGCGGCGTGAAATTTTCTGTTCGCGACATCGGGCCGATTGTGCCAAAGTCCCGCAATTAGGGCGAAAAATGAGGGTGGCGGACCCTCTGGATTATGCTTGGAAACGCGCCTCGCGAGCTGCCGCAGCGGATCGGGCTGATCCTGGTCCCCAACTTCTCGATGCTTGCCTTTACCGGCGCCGTGGAGACCCTGCGGCTGGCCAACCGCGTCTCCGGCCGGGAGCTCTACAACTGGCACATCTTCAGCCCGGACGGCCGGCCGGTGCGGGCCTCCAACGGGATCGAGCTGCAGGCCGAGGGCGACCTGGAAAAGGCCTCGGACCTGACCACCGTCGCGGTATGCGGCGGCGTCGACGTGCAGCGCTTCCAGGACAAGGCCATGCTGTCCTGGCTGCGGCGCATGGCCCGCAAGGGCGCCGACATCGGGGCCCTGTGCACGGCCAGCCACATCCTGGCCCGGGCCGGGCTGCTCGACGGCTACCGCTGCACGATCCACTGGGAGAACCTGGCCGGCTTCGTCGAGGACTTCCCGCAGGTCGAGGTCACCAGCGAGTTGTTCGAGATCGACCGCAACCGCTTCACCTGTTCCGGCGGAACCGCGGCGGTGGATCTCATGCTCAACCTGATCGGCCGTCAGCACGGCCAGGAGCTTGCCGGGCACGTCGCGGACCAGGCGCTGCACGACCGGATCCGCGACCACCACGACCACCAGCGCATGTCCTTGCCGGTCCGCCTCGGCATCCGCCATCCCAAGCTGCTGGCGGTCATCCAGTCGATGGAGAAGAACCTGGAGGAGCCGCTTGGCCGCTCGGAGCTGGCCGAGAGCGCCGGGCTCTCGACCCGCCAGCTCGAGCGCCTGTTCCGCAAGTACCTGAACCGCTCGCCGGCGCGCTACTACCTCGAGCTGCGCCTCGACAAGGCGCGCCTCCTGTTGCTGCAGACCAACATGTCGGTGATCGACGTGGCGCTCGCCTGCGGCTTCGTCTCGGCGTCGCATTTCTCGAAGTGCTATCGCGACTTCTTCGGTCATACCCCGCGCCGCGAACGCGGCCTGCCCAACGGCGCCGCGAACGCCGCCACACAGGTCGCCTACGCGGCCGGTCCGGCCGGCGAATAGCGGGCTCCGCGGGCCCTCGGGAAGGACCCGGACCGGCGGATTTTCCTGTCCCGGCGGCGCCGCGATCTGTTTACATCTGGGAAACTTGCCTTCATAATAGGAAAGTTCTGAACGGGCCGCAGGCCGGGCCCGCGAACGCTCCCGAACCCCGAAACTTCCGGGGTCGGAGAAAGCGTACGCGGGGCCCGGTGGGTTGCCCGAGCCATCATGGAGAATGTCACCATGTGCGGTATTGCCGGGATCATGTCCAAGCGGGACGGCAGCAACGTCGTGACCGCCAAGGCGCTGATCGACATGCTAGACGGGTGCCAGCACCGCGGGCCGGACTCGACCGGCTTCGCGCTCTATGGCCAGGAGCACGACGGCGACCTGAAGCTGCGCCTCTACGTCGGCGAAGGCGCGGAGGCCGAGGACGGCGTGCGGCGCATCAAGCAGGTCCTGGACGAGCAGGGCGCGGCCATCCTGGAGGAGGAGCGCACCGGCGGCTACTACCGCCTGGTCGTGCACCTCAAGGGCGACCTGCAGCAGTTCTCCTATGCCATCGAGCATGCAGCCAAGGTGATCTCGATCGGCGAGAGCCTGGAGATCCTGAAGGACGTCGGCGGGGCGCACGACGTCGACGAGCGCTATCACGTCGGCGACTTCCTGGCGTCGCACGGCCTGGGCCACGTGCGTCTGGCGACCGAATCCGACGTCAAGCCGGAGGCCTCGCATCCCTTCTGGGCGACCGGCTTCGCCGACGTGGCGATCGTGCACAACGGCCAGATCACCAACTACTGGAAGATGCGGCGCCGGCTCGAGCGACGCGGCTACCAGTTCAACACCGACAACGACAGCGAGCTGATCGCCGTCTACCTGGCGGACAAGCTCAAGCAGGGAGTGCCGCTCAAGGAGGCGCTGAAGATGTCGATCGACGACCTCGACGGCACCTTCTCCTTCCTGGTCTCGACCAAGGACGAGATCGGCTACGCCAAGGACCGGCTCGCGGCCAAGCCGATGATCATGTACGAGAACGACGACATCATCGCGATCGCGTCCGAGGAGGTCTCGCTCAACCGCCTGTTCCCGGGGCAGGCGCTCGACACCAAGGAACCGCCGCCAGGGAGCTACCAGACATGGTCACGATCGACCTAGCCAAAACCCCGGTCCGTCGGGCCAACGAAGAGATTCGCGCGTGCGGCGCAAAGGGTGAGGACGTTGAGCTCCTCAATCCCGACGCGCGCCATCACATCGGCGTCGGCCTGACCGACCCGATCACCGTGCGGGTGCGCGGCTCGGCGGGCTATTTCTGCGCCGGGCTGAGCGACAGCGCCAAGTTCGTCGTCGACAACAACGTCGGCTGGGGCCTGGCCGACAACATGTACAAGGGCTCCGTCGTCGTCGGCGGCAACGCCGGCGCTATCGCCGGCGTGGCGATCCGCGGCGCCGAGGTGGTGATCCGCGGCAACATGGGCTCGCGCGCCGGGCAGGTGATGAAGGCGGGCACGCTGTGCTGCGCCGGCAACGCCAACTTCATGGCCGGCTACATGATGTACGGTGGGCGCATCATCATCCTTGGCGAGTCCGGCGAGCGCCTCGGCGAAGACATGTCGGGAGGCGAGATCTACCTGGCCGGCAACCTCCATTCGCTCGGCTCGGACGCCAAGGTCACCGACATTTCGGGCGAGGAGCTCGACAGCATCCGCGAGTTCCTCGACCGCTACGAGATTCCGTTCAAGGGTAGCCTCCAGAAGATCGTCAACGCGGGCACCAAGCTGCGCTACGGCACCAGCGAGCCGACGGTGCGCAGCCTGCCCTTCTTCACCTTCTCCGGCACCTCGGACTATTGGAACGGCAAGGTGCAGGAAGACGTCTACATCAAGTCGCAGATCGGCCGCTACCGGGTGCGCGGCTACGGCGGCGCGCGGCCGGTGCCGCACGTGACCGACATCGCCTTCCGCAAGGACCTCGGCAAGCTCGACGAGATCGACGATCCGGTCTCGAAGGTCAGGATGCGCACGACCGTCGGCGGCAAGAACGGCGCCAAGCCGCTCGCCCTCTCGATGCCGCTGCTTATCGCGCCGATGAGCTACGGTGCGCTCAGCCGCTCGGCCAAGCAGGCCGTCGCCATCGCCTCGGGCATGTCCGACATCGCCGAGAACACCGGCGAGGGCGGCATGAGCGACGCCCAGCGCGACGCGGCCAAGCAGCTCATCTTCCAGTGCCTCGGCGGCCGCCTGGGTTGGAACATCCACGACATGAAGCGTGCCGACGGCCTGGAGATCTACATCTCGCAGGGCGCCAAGCCCGGCTTCGGCGGCCAGCTCATGGCCAAGAAAGTGACCAAGGAGCTGGCGGCGATCCGCGGCATCCCGGAGGGCATCGACCTGCGCTCGCCGTCGCGCCATCCCGACATCCTCGGCGCCGACGACCTGGTCATCAAGGTCGAGGAGTTTCGCGAGGCGACCGGCTATCGCCTGCCGGTCAGCGTCAAGCTGGGCGCCGGGCGCATCCGCGACGACATCAAGATCGCGGTCAAGGACGGCTTCGACTTCGTCGAGCTCGACGGCATGCAGGGATCGACCGGCGCCGGCGGCGCCGAGGTCATGGAGCACGTCGGCATTCCGACCGTCGCCGCGATCATCGAGGCGCTTGACGCGCTCGAGGAGGTCGGCTGCCGCGACAAGATCGAGCTCGTCCTGATGGGCGGCATCCGCGACGGCGTCGATGCGGTCAAGGCGCTCTGCCTCGGCGCCGATGCCGTGGCGATGGGCACCGCGGCGATCATCGCCGGCGGCTGCATCGCCTGCATGCAGTGTCACGTCGGGCAGTGCGTCACCGGCATCGCGACGCAGGACCCGGAGCACGAGCAACGCTACAAGCCGCAGGTCGAGGCGCAGCACATCCACACCTTCCTGGAGACCGTGCGCTGGCAGATGGCGGCGCTCACGCTGGCGCTCGGCTACGACGACATGCACAAGCTGTCGCGCGACGATCTGGTGGCGCTGACTCCGGAGGCGGCGCGCATCACCGGGCTGCCCTACGAGCCGGGCTACCGTGCCCGCGAGGCGGCGCTCTACAGCAAGGTGGGCTGACATGACGATCGAACGCACGGCGCAGGGCACCGAGGCTTACCTCGAGCCCTCGGAGATCGCCGACGACACCGACGACATCCATTTCGTGCCGGCGCCCTGCCAGAAGGCCTGCCCGGTCGGCACCGATGCGCCGTCCTACATCGCCTACATTTGGGAAGGGAAGTTCGCCGAGGCATTCGAGGCGATCACCGCGACCAATCCGTTCAGTTCGATCTGCGGGCGCGTCTGCGACGCCCCCTGCGAGCCAGCCTGCCGCCGCGTGGCGAGCGATGGCGCGCTGCAGATCCGCAACCTCAAGCGCTTCGTCATGGACAAGGTCGGGCACGACTACGACCCGGCGCCCGTCCCGGTCACGCGCAAGGAGACGATCGGCATCGTCGGCTCCGGCCCGAGCGGCATGGTCGCCGCGCACGACCTCAGCGTCGCCGGCTACGAGGTCCACCTCTACGAGATGACCGATCGCCTGGGCGGCTTGATGGTCTGGGGTATTCCGGCCTTCCGGCTGCCGGTCGGCGTGATCGACGAGGACATCGTGCGCCTCAAGAAGCGCTGCCCGGGGCTCAAGGTGCATCTCAACACGGCGCTCGGCCGCGACGTGACGATGGACGAGCTCAAGCGGCGTCACGACGCCGTGCTGCTGGCCATCGGCTCGTGGTGGGGCAAGCGCATGGGCATCCCCGGCGAGGACGACGAACGGGTGATCGACGGCGTGGAGTTCCTGCGCCGGGTCAATGCCGGCGAGCGGCCGACCCTGCCGAAGACCGTCGTGGTGATAGGCGGCGGCGACGTCGCCATGGACGCCTGCCGCGCGGCGCTGCGCCTGCCGGGCTGCGAAGAGGTCAAGGTGGTCTATCGCCGCGGTCCCGAGGAGATCCCGGCGCGCCGGATCGAGCTCGAGGGCGCCGTCAAGGAGGGCGTCGAGTTCGTCTACAACACGCGCCAGGTGGCGATCGAGCCGGACGGGACGGACCTGCGGCTGCGCTGCGTCCGCACGGAGGCCGGTGCGCCCGACGCCGACGGCCGCCGCCGCCCGGTCGACGTGGCGGGCAGCGAGCACGACATTCCCTGCGGCATGGTGATCGCCGCGGTCGGCCAGTACGCGGCGAGCGACGAGCTCGAGGGACTGGGCCTGATGGACGGCGACCGGGTGCGCGCCAGCTTCGAGTCGATGCGCACCGAGGACCCCAAGGTGTTCGCCGCCGGCGACGGCGCCTTCGGCGGCTCGACCATCGTCATGGCCATGCACCACGGCCAGCGGGCGGCCTACTACGTCAAGGCCTTCCTCGAGGGGCGCGAGACCCCGATGCCGTACAAGACGCCGTACCGCACGCGCCGGGTGCGGGTCGCACCCGATCAGCGCTGGGAGCTCCTCGGGCTGCACCACCCGGAATTCTTCGGCCTCGGCAAGGAGCCCGTGAAATTCCCCGAGATCGAGGGCACCTACGACTGGCAGACCGCCAAGGACGAGGCGGCGCGCTGCTACCGCTGCGACGCGGAGACCGGCTCGGCCGACTACTCGGTGGTCAACCGCGAGGACATCTTCGACATGGCCCGCACGCCGGCCAAGGCGGTGCCGGCGCAGCGGGCGATGCTGCGCAAGCGGCTGCAGCCGCGCGACAACCCCTTCCCGGAGGACCGGCCCGGCGCGCTCGACGATCTGGTGTTCCTGCCGGCCAACCTGTCGCGCCTGGTAATCGACCCCTACCGCGAGGCCTGCCGGATCGACACGGAACTCGCCGGCGGTGCCTTCCCGCTGTCGCAGCCCTTCATGGCGACCGGCTTCGACGACGCGCCGGACGACGTGCGCCGCGGGGTGGCGCGCGGGCTGAAGGAAAGCGACACCCCCTATGTCGGCCTGCGGCCGATCGGCGAGGGCGTGCGCTGGCTGCAGCTCGTCGTGCCCGGCCAGATCGAGCCCGACGCGGCGGCGGACGGCCTGATCTACGCCGTCGGGCACCGCTTCGTCGTACCGCAGGCCGAGCGCCTGCGCGAGGGCCAGCTCCTCGGCCTCGCGGTCTCCGCGCCCGACGCGCTGGAGAAGGCGATCCCCTACGCGCTGGAGAACGGCTTCGACGCGCTGCTGCTCGACGCCACCGCGCGGCTCGGCTCGCCCTGGGCCGAGCTGACCGGTGTGCCCGACCTCAGCATCCTGCGCGACGCGATCCGCATCCTGCGCCGCCTCGACCGCGAGGAGGAGATCGACCTGATCTACTTCGGCGGCGTGCGCTCCGGCACCGACGGGGCCAAGGCCATCGCGCTCGGCGCCATGGCGGTGGTGCTCGGCGTGCCGCTGGCGCTGTCGGTCGGCGGGCACATCACGGCGCGCCACGGCATCGAGTTCGAGCCCGACCGCAGCGAGGAGGAGCGCGCCCGCGGCATCGTCAACATCGTCAAGGCGAGCAACGGCGAGGCCTCGATGATGGCGCGCTGCACCGGCAAGACGAACCTGCACAACCTTGAGCCGGAGGACATGCGGGCGCTGTGCATCGCCGCCGCCGAGGCGACCGACATCCCGCTCGTGGGCAAGCGGGCGAAGGCGTAGGGCGGCCTAGCCGGCGCGCCGTCGAAATCGCCGGACCCGCCCTGCGGCCGTCACGGCAGCTCGTGCAGCGCGAACAGGCCGAGCCCGAGCGCCGTCAGGGCGATGAAGATCGTGTTCAATAGATAGAGCGTCCGGGAACGCTTCTCGCGCTCCGCCGCGGCGGCCATCTTCTGCTCGGGCGACGCGGCCGCGGCCCTGGCCTCGTCCAGTTGCCGGGCGTAACTGGCGACGTCGCCGCTGCCGTGGCCGCTGTCGATGACGGCGTGACCGCCGTGCAGGTCGACCCGGCTGGTGACGATCAAGCCGGCAAGGCCGAGCAGGCCGACTCCGATCCAGCCGACCAGCCAAAGCGCGCCGACGGATAGAACGCCGATCGCGGCGCATCCCAGAATCCAGGCCGCCTTTTCCGACCGCAGGACCGGCATGGGGTCCATGGTGCCCTCACGAGCGCGGGATCTGTGTCAATGATAGCAGGTTTTCGAAATCCCATCCTAGGCGGGATCGGATACGCGAGGCCCGGCGCCCCGATCGGGAAAATTTTCCGGCATATACGGGCCAGCGGAACAGAACCGAGGCCACGCGGCGCGCCTTCGGCGTTCCCGCTAAGGTGAGGCTTTGGCGCCGCGCAGGGCGCTGAAGCCGACGAGCCGGCCGGCGTCTTCGTCCCACAGCGCGAGGCGCAGGCAGCGCAGGCTGTCGCGCAGCGTGATGCGGCTGATCTCGCGCAGGGCGGCGTTGTCGGCCAGGCATTCGCGCAGGCGATAGTTGGGGATCCGGCTCGACAGGTGGTGGATGTGGTGAATGCCGATGTCCGCCGTGAGCCAGCGCAGCGGCTGCGGCAGGTCGTAATAGGAGCTGCCGCGGATCGCCGCCTCGTGGAAGCTCCAGTCGTCGTTCCTGCGCCAGTAGGTGTGCTCGAACTGGTGCTGGACGTAGAACAGCCAGATGCCGGCCATCGATGACAGCAGGACGACCGGCGCCTGGACCATGAGCGCTCCCGCGACGCCGAGCCACAGGGCGAGGCCGGCGATGAACCCGCCGATCGCGACGTTGGTGGCCATCACGCTGGCGAGCGTCCCGCGATGCCGGCGCAGCAGGTCGAGCGGCAGCCGGAACTTGATGACGAAGAGGTAGAGCGGCCCGATGCCGAGGAGCGCGATGGGATGCCGGTAGGCGCGGTAAGCCAGGCGCTTCCAACGCGGCAGGGCCAGGTACTCGCGCACCGTCAGGACGTGCACCTCGCCGATGCCGCGCTTGTCGAGGTTGCCGGAGGTGGCGTGGTGGATGTTGTGGGCCTTCCGCCAATAGCCGTGGGGCGTGAGCGTCAGCACGCCGATGGCATGGCCCAGCAGGTCGTTGAGGCGCGGCGAACGCAGGAACGAGCGATGGCCGCAGTCGTGCTGGATCATGAACAGCCGCACCAGGAACGCCGCCGTCGGCACGGAGAGCACCAGGGTCAGCCAGTAGGCGTCGCGGACGGTCAGGCTCATCGCCGTCCAGAGCCCCGCCAGGGGGATCACGGTGGTCAGCAGCTGAACCAGGCTGCGCCGCGGATCCGGCGTGGCGTAGCGGGCCGCGACGCGCGCCCAGCCGCGCGCCGAAAGGGATGCCGCGGGGGATGCGACCATGGTGGCCCTCCCAGCCTCGTACGCCGTTTCTCGCGCGCGCAGGTTGTCCGTGTGAATGTCCGGGCCTCCTTGTTCTTGGCCGTTGACGCTATGCGATAGCGCGGGATCGCGGCCGAATGATGGCGAGCCGGCGGCAAAGTCGGACACCTTGCGGACCCCGCGGCGCAGGACGACGCGCGGCAAGGGTCGCCCACGCGACTTTGCCTGAGGTGCGGCGCCCCAGGCCCGGAGGCCGCAGGGGTGTCGTGAGGGCTGTCATGGGAAGGGGCAGGGCGCAGGTTTCGACGCCGATCGTCGGCCGGCGGTTGCCTGCGCCCGGTCTTCGCGTCCGGCGCCGGATGGGATCGGGCGCCCGGAGATCGGGTCCGGCGGCCGCTTCGGATCGGCGTGAACGCCGGCGTCCGGGTTCAGCCGCGATCGCTGTCCGCCTCGCTCGGCGGGCTGTCGTCCGAGGTGTCGCTTGGACTCTCGGTGGCCGGCTCTTCGTCGCGACTTTGTGTGCCTCTTCTTTCGGCTCGCGCCTGCAGCCGCGCGGCCTTCTTTTCGGCCTTTGCGCGTGCACGCTCGGAGCGTTCAAACCTGTAATTGGGCTTCCGGGGCAAACGTCTTTCTCGTCCTCTTCGTTACAAATCAAAGGGGCGGCCGATGGCCGCCCCTTGCATCGATTCAGTCGAGAATGCTTAGATTTTCCGCCGCCGACTTTCCGTCGCGGCCGGGAACCAGTTCGAACTCGACCTTCTGGCCTTCGTTGAGGCCGGACAGGCCGGCGCGCTCCACGGCCGAGATATGCACGAAGGCATCCTTCGAGCCGTCATCGGGCGCGATGAAGCCGAAACCCTTGACCGCGTTGAACCATTTGACAGTGCCTTTCGCCATGATTTCTTCCTTTCACGACATGGTTGAGGGAACGCCACCCAATAGGCGTTCCGATCTAACGTTCACAATGTCGGTGAAGTAACCTGGCTAGCCGCCGTAGCGGATAATCACGGTCGCAACTACGACCTCGTAACGCAAGCGTGACCATACACGCCGGAAATGAATATACAAGCGATATCTCAGACCCGGCCGCGGGCCTCCTCCCGGCGCCGCCCAGGCACTGCCCGAAAACGGCGGTCTATGGCCCAATTGCCCAAGCCCCGGCGGACCCATCCTGCCTGCCGAATGCGGGCCCTAGCCTGACAGGTCGGCGGGTTTTCTTTCCGCCGTTTCCGGTTAGATTGGCTAGCATTGCCGGGGCCTGCCCGGTGATAATCGCGGGCCGATCGCAACCCGCTGCGCTGGACCGCTGTTGTTGCCGCCGAGAGCCGGCATCGGGCCTTTTCGCCCGTGCGACGAGGAACACGACAGGGGCGCGGCCAGGCGCGAATCGACCCCGGGGAGTGCGTCGTGAAGCTGTTCGAGTGCCAGAACTGCGGCCAGTTGCTCTTCTTCGAGAACACCCGATGCGAGCGCTGCGAACGCCCGCTCGGTTATTTGTCCGACCGAACGGTGCTGAGCGCCCTGACCGCCGAGGGTAACGATCGCTGGCGGCCCTTGGCCAACCCCGACGAGGCTTTCCGCTTCTGCGCCAATGCCGTCTACGACGCCTGCAACTGGCTCGTGCCGGCCGACGGCCCGGACACATTCTGCCGCGCCTGTCGGCTCAACCGGACGATTCCCAACCTCGGCGTGCCGGAAAACGTCCTGCTCTGGCAGCGCCTGGAAGCCGCCAAGCACCGCCTCGTCTACGGGCTATTGCGCCTCGGGCTTCCGTTGGCGAGCCGGTTCGAGGAACCGGAAAGCGGGCTCGCTTTCGACTTCCTCGCCGGCTCCGGCGCGACGTTCCGGGAAGGTCCGCAGGTCGTTACGGGGCATGCCCGAGGCGTCATCACCATCGACATCGCCGAGGCTGACCCGGCTGAACGCGAGCGCCATCGCCGTGAAATGGTCGAGTCCTACCGCACGCTGCTCGGACATTTCCGCCACGAGATCGGCCACCACTACTGGGAGCGGCTGGTTCGGGATGGCGTATGGCACGAAGCCTTCCGAGAGGTGTTCGGCGACGAGCGCCGCGACTACGGCGCCGCCCTGGAATCGCACTACGCGAACGGTCCGCAGTCGGACTGGCAGGAGCGTTATGTCAGCGGTTACGCCGGCGCGCACCCCTGGGAAGATTTCGCCGAAACCTGGGCGCACTATTTGCACATCGTCGACACCTTGGAAACGGCGGCCGCTTTCGGCTTGCGCATTCGCCCGAAGGTCGGCCGCAATCCCGAGCTGGATATGGAGATCGATTTCGATCCCTACCGCCAGGGCGACTTCGATGCGTTGGTCCATGCCTGGCTGCCGCTCACTTACGCGGTCAACAGCCTCAACCACAGCATGGGTCAGCCCGACCTCTACCCCTTCGTCCTGGCGCCGACGGTCATGGGGAAGCTACGCTTCGTCCACGGCCTCGTGCACGGAAGAAGCGGTTAGAACTGGGCCGCCAGTTTCTCCATGCAGGCGCGCGCGACATCACGGCTGGGATCGTTAGATCCCGGCATCGTGGCCCAGCCCGCCTTCATGAGCATGTCGCTCCGCTGATAGCTGCCGGCGCTCTTCAGCTCGGCGAGCGTCTGGGCGACCTGTGGATCCTGCTTGGATTGCTCGACGCAGATCGGCACCAAAGCAGCGACCACCTCGATCCGTGCCTGATCGGACGCCATTTGCTTGGCGGTTCCGCCGGTCACCCAACCGCCCCATGAGAAGCCGGCGATCGCGAGCGCGACGGCGCCGGCTGCCGCGCCGTAGAGTCCGGGTTTCAGCCATTCGGGGGTGTTCATCAGCATTTCCTTATTTCAGGGAAAATTGATTTCTTCCCTATAATATTTCTGAGCCTATGTTAGAAACACGATAAATAAAAGTGAGATTTACAGAAATATTTTAAAAATCATGATTTTAGGCATAACTTACTGATAATAGAAATTTTATTGTTGTCTCCGTGCAGAAGATTTGACAAAACGCGCGTGAGTCAAACATTTCTCGTGTTGACCGAGCATTGTCACGGCACCCGGACATCATCGGTAGCGTGAGCCTACGCGGCGCCGACAGGGCGGGATCTGTAAACCGCGGAAGCCTTCAAAAATCCGCAGCCGCCAGCAGGTAGGCACCCTTGCGGGTTCGCGAATAGACCTTGCGGGCGGCTTCATGGATCCGGTCCCGCGCGGCATCGAAGGCTTCAAGATAGCCCGCTTCCTCGTTTCTGATCTGCGGATCGAGCTTGTAAAGGGCACCCAGCTCGACGAAGAACGTAACCTCCAGCGCACTGTCATAGCCCCAAAAGCGGATAAGGTTTCGCCGGGTGTCGTAACTCCGGCTCGCGTTCGGGAAATTCAGGGTCATGGCTGTAGCTCCTAGCTACCCCGCCGGCGCCGCACGCGACTCCTGTGCCGTGTCTTGCCCGGAATGGAACCGTTTCTGCTGCGACTCTGCACGACGGCGACAAACGAACAGGATGTGGCTCGGGCCGGTTCCCGACCGTTCATCTGTCGCTTCACCGCAGGACCGGCAGGCCACGGATCCATGGCGCCGATATCGTCCTAGAGGTGGCGCCCGAACGCCGTACGGCCGCCTTTCCGCGATGGCGCTGCTCTCCGCAGCCTTGGCGCCGGTGGCTTGGCGCCGCATTTCGGGCAGGCGACGACCTCCTTTTTCAAGTCATAGTATTTGATCATGCATTCGGTGCAGACATGCTTCAGGCCGCGGTCGGATCTGTTCATATCCCTGAGTTCCTCGAGTGATGGTTGGGGCCGGAGTTGGAAGGCGGTTGCCGAGAAGGAGTGGGCTTATCACTTCCGCCGAATTTCCGGTGGAACTGCAAAGGGCTGTCGCTCGGGTTGCTCAAGCTGAATGCGGGCGTGATGCATCAACCCCCGTGACCGGAAATGTACGGTATGTGGGGCGAGCCGCTTCGCCAGGCATTCGTGCCCTTGCAGCGTGAACAAATCCGCTCGCCGGCCCATTTGCTCACGAATCCGGTGCGGCATCTGAGGCATTGCCGCGTCTTTGGAACATCCGGCGCGGGCCGATCAGTTGGCGCGTCTTTTGACGAGGAGCCACTCATGGAGACTCCTTCGTCCGGTCGCACAATTGGGCGAGGTCGTCCAGCGCATGCGCGATGAGCTCCTTGCGCCGCGGATCCTGGGCCTCCGCCGTCGCGGCGAAAAGTTGTATGAGATATTGCGCCTTGGCCGCGGCCTCGGGCCAGGTTTCCGCCGGGGCTGCCAGAAGAAGCCGCTCCAGCTCTTCTTGGCGTCGTCGCAGGGCCGCCTGATCGGCTTGAAACTCGTGCAGGCGTTGGCGGCGCATTTCGGTCGCCTGCTGGGCGGCCATGCCGCGGCGCTCGTCGAGGTCGACCGGGTCGTCGGTCATGGTCTCCTGCCTTTCGTCGAACTGGCTCGTCGCCTTAGGACCTGGCCGCTTTCCATCCCGAGCCGGCCTTAAGACCACCGTATTGCGTTCGATGTTCCGCGAATGCAAGGTCAAACGGGATCCGGGAGCGCGATGTTCGGTGCCACAGAGCCCGCGCCGCGCCGCCGCCCTCCCTTCGCTGCACTCAGGGCAGTACGCATTGATCCTGCCGCTTCCGGTAAGGGCGATTGCAGTCCCAGTCGTGTCCCGAATAATCGAGATGGGCATTCGCCGGCATTGCCAAGGCGACACATGTCTCGCTGGCCATGCGGTAGCCGCGATCGCATTCCCAGCCGGACCCGTAGGACGAGTCCACGAAATAACCGTTCTTCGGCACCTCGACGGGCGCACAGGTGTTGCCCTCCGCGCGGTAGCCGCGATCGCATTTCCAGCTAGGGCCGTACGAGGAGTCCACCAGATAGCCGTTCGCAGGAACGTTGATAGCGACGCAGGTCCCGTCGACCTCGCGATAACGTCGGCCGCATTCCCAGCCGTCGCCGGAAGCCGTCAGATAGGCATTGGCCGGTACTTTCACGGCGATGCAGGCGCCCTCGATTTCCCGGTAGCCGCGTTCGCAACTCCATCCCGAGCCGTAGGATGAGTCCACGAAAAAACCGTTCTTCGGCACCTTGACGGCCACGCAGCTGCCCTCGGCTTCGCGGTAGCCGCGGTCGCACGCCCAGCCGGACCCATAGGCCGAATCGGCCAAATATCCGTTCTTCGGCACCTTGATTGCGGTGCAGGCTCCTTTGCCCTCGCGATAGCCACGCTCACACGCCCACCCTTCGCCGGACGCGTTCAGATAGGCATTCGACGGCACCTCGATGACAACGCAGGTCTTACCGATTTCGCGGTAGCCCCGACTGCATTCCCAACCGCGGCCGTAGGACGCGGTCGTCGGATAGGCATTCGGCGGCACCTCGACGGCGACGCAGGCCTTGTCGACCTCTCGATAGCCTGGATCACATTCCCAGCCGCTGCCGTAACCTTTCGCACTCGCATTTTCAGGAATGCCGACCGACGCGCCCTGGGCGTGGACGACGCTTGGCCCGGCAGCCATGAGCACCATGACGATTAGAAATTGAACGCAATCGGTGCGCGCGCGTCGTGCTCTATTCATCGACCACCACAAGCGTATCGGCATCGGGCGGCACCACGCTTTCGAAGTGAGGTCGCTGCCGCAACGCAGGCTTTTCCTCGTTTCCGATCGCTATGACCGGGGCTCGTGGGTGGCTTTCGCCGGGGTGCTATCAGGCTGGGCAGGCACCCGGGCGCCGGCCGGCGGAGCCTTGGATTTGTTGCCCGCGTCTTTGTCGGGTTTGGCTTTGGCCGGTGCATCGTGGGTCGAAGAAAATTCCTTAAAAGTCATGTGGTGGTTCTTTCGCTATGAGAGACATGTATTTTGATTGGTGTTTATGTGGTAATCTTAGAAGTATAATTCAATAGCGTGAGCGATTTATTTTTATCGCGTTTCGTGTTATGCAAATAATTCAGAGTTAAAGTACAGATATATGTTCCAGATCATTTTAGAGAAGAAGCGCTTATATTTGAAGTATCGTATAAGAAATTGCGCGAGCCTATGTCCCTGCGGGATGTCGTCAACATGCTGGGAGCGGTTCCGAGGTAGATGTCGATGGCCACACGACGGCTTACGTCTCGGTCCGTGTCCGCTCGCGCATCGGCAATGCTGCGAAGGCGCCGCTCGGCAGGGCGTTGGACCGGCGCAAGGGCGCAGCCGAGGTCGATCCGTGACGGGAGCCGGCGAACGCTCCGGCGCCTCGGCGAATCCGGATGATAGGGCCCCCGCACCTTGGGCCTCGCCCGCCCGCGCCGGACGATTTAGATTCCGGCGGTGCCCCGGTGCTTGCCGGAGCCGGGGCCTGAACCTGCGTCGTGCGGACTGCGAGCTCGCCGCCGACCGGGGTGGTCGCACCAAGGAAGCAGCCATGACTCTCTCGTACCGGGCAATGCGCGTCGACGACCTTCCGGCGGCGCTCGACGTACGGCTCTCCACGATCGAGAACGCCGTGACGCCGGAGGAGCTGGAGCGCGACTACGGCGTAACACCGGCCTCGGTGGTCGAGGCCATGCGGTCGCACGTCAAGGGCTGGCTCTGCGAGGAGTCGAACGAGGTCGTCGGCTTCGCCATGGGCGATGCCGCGACCGGCGAGGTGCTGGTCGTCGCGGTGCGTCCGGAACACGAGGCCAGGGGGATCGGCAGCACCCTCCTGGGGCGGGTCGAGGCCTGGTTGTTCTCGCAGGGGCATGAGGCGCTCTGGCTGCTCGCCAATCCCGATCCTGGCGTGCGCGCGCACGGTTTCTACCGCAAGCGCGGCTGGCGGGCGACTGGCAGGATGCCCAAAGACGACGAGGTGATGGCACTGCGCAAGGCCGATGCCGGGCCGGCCACCGCGGCGGACGCCGGATCGTCGGGCGGAGGGTGAGCGGCCTGCCCGGCGCCCGGACCCCAATGGAAAAGCGGGCCGTCAGTGACGGCCCGCTGGCGGTTACGCAAGTTCGACGGCGTTACGCGGCCTTCTCCAGCTTCTTGACCTTGCCGGCGGTCCGAATGGGGACCTTCTTGCAGGATTTCTTGGCCTCCGCCGTCTTCGGCAGGTCGACGGTCAGCACGCCCTTGTCGAAGGTGGCCTCGACCTTGTCGGTCACGACCTGGACGTCAAGCGGCAGCGTGCGCCGGAACGAGCCGTAGGCGCGCTCCATGTAGCTGTGCGCCTTCTCGGTCTCTTCCTTCTCGACCTTCTTCTCGCCCTTGATGGTCAGC
>Ga0210086_1000402_pt1 | contig 25477 bp, 12 predicted proteins | sample China_Galinas_PW_3_FD_184867 | JGI IMG/M metagenome (GOLD analysis project Ga0210086, IMG submission 184867) | Wetland microbial communities from San Francisco Bay, California, USA, that impact long-term carbon sequestration - China_Galinas_PWB_D2... | ecosystem: Environmental > Aquatic > Marine...
CCCGCCGTTGGTGTACTGCATCGAGGCGGGATCGACCGAGTACTGGTCCTCGGGCGGGGGGCTGACGGGCGAGCCGCTGCCGGTCGAGAGCGGGACGTTGAACTGGACCACGCCCCCGCTGGCGACGCAGTGCCCGGCGCTGAGCATGCAGTTGTTGCCGATGATCCACGCGGTGCACCCGGCGGGGAAGTAGCGCCCGTCGCGTGCGTAGTTCGAGAGCGTGCGGTCGTCGGTCGAGCCGCAGATCGAGCGCTGGTCAAGCCCGTCGGGCTCGCCGGCCGCGGCCGAGAGGACCTCGACACGGTTGGGACCCGTGCCCTCGGCGCTGAAGATCTCGACGCGGACGGCGTCGCCGTTGAAGTAGGCGCTGGTGTGCTGCCACTCCTCGACGTGACGCGCGTTGAGGTACTGGGTCGCGCCGTCGCCCAGCGAGGTGATGATCAGCAGCGACTCGTTGATCGTGTCGGGCTGACCCGAAAGGAGCACCTCGCCGAACTCGAGGCGGATCCACTCGGCCTTGGAGACGCGGACCTCTTCGCTGTAGATGACCCCGGCCCGCCCGGTGTCGTTGGTGATCAGCCCGGAGTCGGTGCTGATATCGACGGCCCGGAAGGCGGGTGTCGCGGGCACCGGCGCATCGTCCTGGGCGGGCGCGGCGCCAGCAAGCAGTGACAGACACACCGCGGCGAGGATCGTCTCTCTCGTCATGTCAACCTCCGTGACGGATCGATCGGGTCCGAACGGACCGCGCTGGGGGCAAAGGCCGCAGCCCGATACGGCGTCGGGAGCGGCGTGGATGCACCGGTTCCGCCGGTTCCTGCGGGGAGATTCCGCTTTTCGGGCGTTGGGTCACGGGCACCCGGCCACCCACGCGTTGACAAAGTAGTTGAGATCCGAGGCCGACACCAGCGCGTCGGGCACGCCGTACATCGGGTCGCCGGAGGCGGCGCCCTGGGTAGTGACGTCGGCCACGACGAGCCCGCCCGCGGCCCAGGCGTTGACGAAGTAGTTGAGGTCGGCGGCGGTGACGGGCTCGCCCGTGCCGTTGCCTTGGTGTCGTGGCGGATGTGCCGCGATGCGGCGTGCTCGGCGATCGGCGGCGTACCCCGTCTCTGAATTCAATCCGGGTCCGGCGGCGTGTCGGCGTCGGGAGCCTCGCGTGGCGGGATGCAGTTGGGGTGGAAGGGTTCGGTGGGTGGCCAGAGCCCCTCGCGGTGCAGGCGGGCGCGTTCCTCGTCCATCTCCTTGAGGAGGTCCATCGGGTCGAAGCCGAGTTTGGGGCCGAGCGCCTTGGCGATGTCGTAGCTCAGAACCCGGTCTGTTCCCAGGTCGAGCATGATCGACTTCAGACGAGGGATCAACTCCGGGTGATCTGAGCTGCGCTGGACGAGGTAGTGGGCCCAACTCTCGCTCCGCGCCGGCGGCTCCATAAGCAACAGTTCGAACGCGGGTTCGATGAAGATGTCCGAGTGAAGCACGGCGGCCGCGCTCATGGCTTGACTCATCATCCCGGAAAGCCCGTCCTTGAGGCTGCGGACCCTGAGTAACTCGTCCTTCTTGGGACCGGGCGACCCGGCGCCGAGGCGGGCGTCTTCCTCTTGCCATTCACGGTACGCTCGTTCGTACAGGGGCAACGCCTGTCCGTAGAGCCGGCGGGCGCGGTTGAAGAAGTCGAGCAGTAGCGGCTCGGCCCGCTCGCGCCCGAGCAGCGGTGTCAGTTGGATGGCGCTGAGCTGCTGACGCGCCGACCATGTTCGCGTGGCTTCTGGCTCTTCAACGTCCCAGTTCTTGAGTTGTTCCGGAAGCAGGAGCATCTCGGCGATCAGCGGTGCGAAGGCGTCGGGCTGCTCGCGGATGCGGTCGAGGTACGGCTCCCGTTGCTGGGGCCATACATCGGCGGTTGTGACGAACCCGAGCAGTTCAGCGGGCGTCTGCGTCTCCGGGTCCGGGAGCCCGGGGTACGAAGGCGTCGCGCAAGCGCCGATAGTGCATATGAACATGCAGACGGTTGACGCTACGAGCGCAGGGATGATTGTCATCTTCATCTCCATCATGGGTTGCGGAGCAACCGGTTACCTGTCGCTGTCAGATTGCCGGTGGGCCGCTCCGTTCTTGCCTGTGATTCAGTTGCATGAGTGATGCGCCGATACCGCTCAACAGAATCGTCTGGCGGTGGCGGTGCATCCGCGTACGGGAAGAATACGTACGGCGGGCTTGTGGAGTCGGGGCGGTTGGTCAGTCCATGCCCGATCTCGTGTGCGAGCGTACGCCAATGAACATTGACGTTCGGGCCAACGAAAATGTATGTGTTCTCACCCAATGGCGATGGGAGAGTGCTCCCTTGATTCGCCGGCACGCGCGCGTAGCCGCTCGCTATGCTGAAACCAGCCAGAATCGGTCCCGTGAAGATGATCTCTGCTCTGTTTTGAGTCGCGTCGGGTATGGCGAGGATCGTGCGTTGGTCATGATTAAACGGGGCGTTGGCACAGAACCACCCGTCCGGGTGTTCGGTTAACAGCTCATCGGGCGCACTTTCGGTAACTTGGCTTTCGAGGATGACTTGGATGCCGGCTTGTGCCCAGGCGAGGTTTGCACGCTCGACTTGTGCATCAACCTGTGCCGCAGTCGCGACCGGCCCCCAGCTACCCGCGGGACCCTCGTTGCCGCGGAGCCAGCCGGGTGGAGTGGATGTTGACCAGTTCATATTGCTCAGATCCCGATACGGCTCGCTCGGTTCACCGATGTCGTGCTTGCCGTTGGAGTTGGTGTCCTGGAAGCTGAACACGCCGTCGCCGGCGCCAATCAGACCGATGCCGTAGCCCACATCCTGGAAGGGTTCGTAGTGGCGGTGGATGCGCAGGCGGAGGATCTTGTAGCCCTCGACCGGGTACGCCCCGCTGGGGCGTCTGCGGTCGCTGACCGGGCGCGTGAGGGTGCGTGAGCGCGTGGCGGTGGCTGTGCCGTACTCGAACCGGACCCGCACCGCGCCGTCCACGGGTACTTTGTGGGTGCGGTCGTAAGCCGCGTCGTCGAGGGGGTTCGCCCCCGCGCGGTCCGAGCGGACGCGGTGGTCGTCGTCCGGATGGTCGAGCGGCGGGAGGTCGAGAGAGACGAGCAACTGGTCCTCGGTGTCGAAATCGCCGGTGCTCGCGCCGGTTTCCGAGGAGATCAGGTCGGTCTCGTCGTCGATTTCGGCGCCGCCGCCCGAGTTGTAGGCGTCGCGCGTGGAGAGCCAGAGGCTGAACTGGTCGGGGTTGGAGGGGTCGTCGTCGGCTCGGGGGTAGAACACGTGGACGCGGAAGCGGTCGGGATCCCCGGCCCGAGTGACGGTGGTGCCGGCGAACGTCCCGCCCTCGATGAACGTCCCGTTCACGTTGCCATTGTAGAGCGCGTTGCTGGTGTTGTAGCCGGTCAGGGTGTTGCCCGTGCCGTCGTCGCCCCAGTGCCCGATCCGCAGGAAGCGCGGTTCGTCGCCCGGGACGGCGCCCTCGACCTCGATCCCGTACGCCGTCGCGCAGCGGCTCGTTTCCTTGTCCCAGGGATCGCCGGAGACGGTGCCCGCGTAGTGCACCGTGATGTTGATGTCCTTGGGCGCACCGCTGTGCTCGATCGCCTCGACGGCCAGCGTTCGGCTCGGGATCTCGCCCGAAACGTCGTGTCCGCTGGGAAAGCGCACCCACTCGACTCCGTTGCGCATGCGCCTCACCCGCTGGGCTACGGGTATCCCGAAGTAGTCGCCCCCCGCGGGACGAAACCAGAGCGCGAGCCTGCCGGAATAGGAGATCCACCAATGGGGATCCGCGAGGGCGGCCGGCGGGCTGGATGGCGGGCCGATGGTGAACGCGTAGAAGTCGTTCTCGTCGTCGACGCTCTGATCTTCGCCCGGCGTCCCACCCGGAGCGGTGATCTCCTCGAGGTCGAAGATGCCGTCGAAGTCATCATCGTCGTTGTTGACCCACAAGATGACCGAGCTGCAGGTGGTCGAGTCGTCGTCGTCGTCGGAGTACTCGTCGTCGGGCGGCGGGGGGTCGCCGCTTCCGCCTCCCCAGTGCCCGATCGGATCGTTGTCGCCGCTTCCGGTCGGTGGGCCGCCGCCGATCGAGCCGCCGCCCCTCCCGATTCCCCTCGAGCCGCTCTGCTCGCTAAGCGTGAACGTGGGCGGATTCCCGTCGGCAGGCCCGGCGGTGTGGTGCAACCGATCCGAATCACCCGCCGCCCGGATGGTGTCGGGAGAGCCCCGAGGGCTCGCGGCCCCGCCGCGGGTGTCGCGTTTCTGCTCTTCCGGCTCAGTTACCCCCCCCCGCGTTCCGAGCCGGACAGCCGTCGACCCAGAGGTTGACGTAGTAGTTGAGATCGGCGGCGGTCACCTGTCCGTCGGCTGTGCCGTACCCCGGGTCTCCCGCGCCGGCACCCTGCGTGGTCACGTCGGCGACGGCGAGATCGCCGGCGAGGTAGGCGTTGACGAAGTAGTTGAGGTCGGCGGCGGAGACGGCGCCGTCGGGCACGCCGTACCCCGGGTCGCCCGATCCGGCGCCCTGCGTGGTGATGTCGGCCGGCGAGCAGGAGACCCCCTCGCACTCGTCGGGGACGCCGTTGCCGTTGGTGTCCTGGCTGCTCGCGGCGCCCGAGGGAGCCAGCGAGAGGACGACGTCGGGATCGACGGATGCGGTGTTGTACGACCACTGCTCGGCGGTGCCGTCGCCCGCCTGGTAGCCAATCGTCGCGGAGGCGCCGTCGTTGAAGCCGATATCCTGGAAGTCGGTGTCCTTGTAGATGAACTGCGCGTGGATGCTGTTGACGGGCGTCTCGAAGACCTGGACCTCGAACGAGACCTCGTTCCCGTCGAGGACGGTGTCGCCCGAGAAGTGGGGGCGGTCCTGCCACTGGACGATGAACGTGCGGTTCGGGGCGGTCCCGATCGTCTCGTAGTAGACGTCGCCGGTATCGGAGTCGATGTCGTCCCAGAAGGGGAGCAGCGCTTGGGCGCCGCCGAACACGCTGGTTGAGGGCAGCGTGCCGTTCGTGTAGTCGAGGTCGCCGCCCGAGACGAAGCCGATGCCGCCGTTGTTGCCGATGGTGACGTCGCCCGAGGTGAAAACCGGGGTGGTGAAACCCATCGGGACGGTCGCCTCGCCGTCGTCGCTCAGCCCGAGCGCGGTGCCAGTGGTGTTGATCCCCTGCCAGCCGATGATCTCGGGCTCGGCGTCGGTGAACTGGAGCCCGGGCGGTGCGATGTCGCACGAGTCCGGCACGCCGTTGTTGTTGCAGTCCAGCGCGACCCCGGCGGCGAGTTCGCACGAATCGGGCACGCCGTCGCCGGTGCAGTCCGGCTCGCCGTTGGCGATGTCCACGACGTCGGGTGTGCCGTTGCCGTTGCAGTCCTGGATCGCGCCCCACGCGTTGACGATGCCGTACCCGCGGACGTAGAGCGGGTCGTAGGTGCCGTTGGCGACCGCGTCGCTCGCCGAGGCGAACAGGGCCGAGCGCAGCTCGTCCACCGTCCACTCCGGGTGGGCCTGGATGAGGCAGGCAACGGCGCCGGCGACCAGAGGCGTCGAGAGCGACGTGCCGTTCGCCGTCGTCAGGCTCGTGTCGTCGAATGGGTAGATCGTCGATGTCCCCGACCCCAGCGCCAGCACCTCGGGCTTGACCCGCCCGTCGGCGGTCGGCCCGTCGGAGCTGAAGCTTGTGATCGTCCCGCCCGAGTCAACCGCGCCGCAGGTGATGACCCTGAACGCGTCGGACGGCGCGATCAGGCTCGACGTCGCCGGGTTCGAGTCGTGGTACTCGTTCCCCGCGGCGTTGCACGAGTGAACCCCGTTGTCGTTCAGCGTGTTCATCGCGATGGTGGTGACCGCGGTGAGCCCGTCGAGGTCGCCCTGGGTGTACCAGTCGATATACCCGAGCGACGAGGTGGTCATGTCCACGCCGTTCGCCTCGGCGAACTGGAGCCCCGCGACGTAGTTGTCCTCCTCGCCCTGGTACTCGCCGGTGGTGTCCTCGGTCTTGCAGAGCACGTACGACGCGTCGAACGCGCCGCCGACCAGCGTCCCCGGCAGGTACGACGCGAGCGTGCCGAGGATGAGCGTCCCGTGCTCGTGCTGGCTGCTGGGGTCGCCGGTCTCGGGCGCCGGATTGGGGTCGTTGTTCACGAAATCGTACTGGGCGATGACCGTCAGCGGGTGGTTGACATCCTGAAACGCGACGTGCGTCTGGCGGAAGCCTGTGTCAAGGATGCCAACGACCACGCCTGCGCCTGTGTACCCGTCGTCGTGCAACTTGATGAGGTTGATCTGGGTGAGCTGCGCCGTGGATGCGCCGTAGTCGATCCCCGAGCGTGTCGTGGCCCCGCTCTCGGGGAGCTTCGCCGGCTTGACGTTCGGCGGCTCGTCATCGCGCCACCGCGCTACGGGTTGGACCTTGGTCACGAATGGGAGAGCCGTCAGTGCGTCGATCTGTCCTGGCGTCGCTTCGACGCTCACCGCGTTGAGCCAGGTACTCTCGACGCGGAGGGTCGCACCGGTCGCGCGGACGGCGTCCACGTACGAGCCGACCAGCGGGAAGTCTCGCTCGTCGAAGATATCGCCGCCGCGATTGTCGTTCTCTCCCCGCAAGCGCCGGCGCTCGATCGCGCGTCGGTTGTAGGTCTGCTCGAGTTCGGCGATGCGCAGGTCGCGGTCGCACTTGTTCGTCACACCTTTGTCGGCGAAGAAGACCCAGACGCGGTAGGGACCGGCCTCGGCGTCCATCAGGTGGGACAGCGCGGGAACCACCTTGCCCGCCTCCGGCGTCGGATCGATCCGGACCCGAGCAACCTGTGCCTGCGCCAACGACCCCGCCACAACCGCCGCCAGCGCCAGCCGCGCCGCGTTCTGCGCGTTCCGCATCATCGATCGACCCCCTGTGCGGCGTTCGTCGCCGCCGCCTCCGTGTTCTCGGACCACGCGCGCCCGAGCGCGGGCGTGACGGGCCCATGGTACAGGAATCACGCCGAGACTCGACCCCTCGATCCGAGATTCACGGGGGGCGTCTCAGGGGCATCCGGCGACATAGAGGTTGACGTAGTACTGCACGTCGGCGGCTGTGATCGAGCCGTCCGGCACGCCGTATCCCGGATCGCCGATACCCGCGCCGGTGGTGGTAAAGTCGGAGGCCGGATCGGCGGCGACGAAGAGGTTGACGTAGTACTGGATGTCGGCGGCCGTGAGCGAGCCGTCGGGGACGCCGTATCCCGGGTCGCCCGAGCCGGCGCCCAACGTGGTGAGGTCGGCACGCGACGGGTTGGGTCCGCCCGGCGTCGCGAGGAGTTGCGCGCGGATCTGCGGGTCGCCGTCGCAGTTACGACCCTCCGAGACGTCGGTCGTCTGCGTGCCGAAGGTGACGGAATCGACATCGGCGTGCAGGTTCTCGGCGCGGTCGAACAACCCGACCGCCTCGCCGCTCGCGCCGAGCTTGAAGTTCGCGTGGTAGGTTCCCTCGCCGGCCTCGTCGTCGCACCAGACCAGCAGGTGCCCGCCCGCGGGAATGACGGTCCCCGCCGGGATCTCCCACTGCGTCTTGTCAAGCAGATTGTCGCTCATGAACATCCCGCCGATATCGACGGGGGCGGGTTCGGCGTTGTAGAGCTCGACCCAGTCATCGAAGTCACCGGCCTCGTCCTGGATCACGTTGTCGTTGTCGGCCATGTACTCGTTGATGAACACCGCGGGCGTCGGGCCGGGCTCGCCGCCGGGCGTGTCGTCGTTGGCCGCCTCCGGCGTGACCGTCTCGAACACCATCTCGGTTTCCGACCCGTCGGGGAAGCGCCCGTACGACGTGTCGGTGACGAGCGGCGGGTAGGTCAGCGCGTCGATCAGCACGTTGGCCTCGGCGTCGGTGTGGCTGAGCCACACGCCCTCGCCGCCCGATGAGAGCTTGAACGTCGCGTGCAGAGCCCCTTCGAGCGGCTCGTCGTCGCACCAGATGAGCAGGAAGCCCTTCGGCCCGATCGTGGTCCCCGCGGGGATCTGCCACGCCTTGGGCTCACTGCCGTTGTCCGACAGGTACATCCCACCGAGATCGACCGCGACGTCCTCATCGTTGTACAACTCGACCCAGTCGTCGTAGTCGCCGGCCTCGTCCTGGATGATCGAGCCGTTCACCGCCACCATCTCGTTGACATACACCCGCGGCAGCCGACCGGGGTCACCGACCGTGTTGCGCAGGTAGTCGGTGCGGTTCGTGATGTACGGCTTCAGCCCGTAGTCCCACCCGGATCCATTGTTCTCGTAGCTCGTCGGCGAGGTGTACGACGCGTCGTAGTCGGCGGCGGTGTAGCCCCAGTCCATCTCGTCGGCGAACGAACCCTGGAACGCGACCGGCAGCCCGAGCGCCTTGAGCGTGTCGATCGTCGGTTCAACGGTGCCGAGCGTGAACGGGCCGTCGATCGGCGCCGGCGGAGACAGATCCTGCACCGTGTACGTCAGGTACGGGCCGGGGGTGGAGGCGGTGGTGAAGTTCGGCGTCGCGACGTTGGGGTTCGAAAGGTGGTCGAGCCCGGGGATGAATCCCCCGCCGGGGTCGTCGGTCGAGACGCAGTCGAAGTCGAACGAGTCGCCCGGGCTGAGCCCGAGATTCGCCAGCGCAACGGTGTACCGGACGATGCCTGAGGGCGCGTCGGAGAGGTCCTGCGAGAGCCCGGCGGTACCGAGGTAGTTCCACCCGCCGTCGTAGTCGTAGTAATGCACGCCGCCCCCGCCGTCGGTCCAGCTGCCGATGTGGTAGTCGTGCTCGACGGTGGCGTTGATCTGTCGCCCCCAGGCGTTGGTCGTGCTGCCGCCGGGGCGCGTGTCGAACAGGAAGATGAACCGCGCCTGGTCGGTGGTGCCGCCGACATCGATCGGCCCGGTCGTGTGGATCGTGAGGTACAGGTTCGTCTCGTCGTTGCTCACGTCCACCGATGAGATGTCGAAGTGCGGGTCATCCGGCGAGAAGAACAGGTCGTCGGCCGAGTCGGTGTAGGTCGTGACGGACGGCTCAGGGCTGCTCTGCGAGCCGACCAGCTCACGCACGTACCGGTCGATCTGATCGCGGAACTCAGGGATCTGGAGGATGTGCCGGATCAGCGGCGGGGCGTCGGGGTCCCACCCGAATCCGTTGTCGCCGAACGTCGCGCCCGGGCGCTGCGACCAGTCGATCCCGAAGAAATCGACCCCGTACGTGTTATCGAAGTCGAACGGGATGTACTCGAACGCGCCGGTGTCCTCGTTGTGATAGAGGTAGAAATTGTTGGCGCCGAACCAGTAATCGTCCCAATTGCCGGTGCAGATGTCTACCGCCATCGCCCGCAGGAACGAATCGACGTTGATATAGTCATTGATGCCGGCAACGAACGCCGCGTCGTCGTTGAGCGTCGCATCGATGAACGCGATGAAGTCGGCCAGGTCGGTGTAGTCGGTGCCGGGGTCGTTGATGTGTTCCTCGTAAACCTCGCCGCCGCCGAGGTTCGCGTAGGTCGCGGGGTCGCCCGGCGGGACGTACCGCAGGTCGGCTCGCGCGCCCTGGTACCGACACTTGTACAGATTCCCGTTGTTGTTGCCGAACCAGACGTCGGCGAACTCCTCGTCCACCTGCTCGACGTTGGTGTACAGCCCCTCGACCAGCGCCCCGTCGTTGACCTTGAAGTAGACGTTCGATGAACGAGGCGCCGGCACTCCGAAGCGGACGAATAGGTCGCTCGAAAGCTTGGCCCGGATGATCGACGGGTCGTTGTGCTGCCCGTTGATGTTGAACTTCTCGAGCCCGTGGACGTTCTGCCCGGAGACGTACTCGTTGAAGTCGAGCTTCCACGACTTCTTGATCGAGCTTCGGCTGGTGTTGCCGCGGGGGCGCATGCCCACGTTCGCGTACACCTCGTCGATCTGCGAGTTGACGATGTGCACGGTGCACGGGTACATCGTGTCGGAGTACGGGTCGGCGAGCATCGCGTCGAGGTCGCCGGGGTCGACAGTGACGTAGATCTGCGTCAGCTCGTCGTCGAGGAAGACGTTGTTCTGGGCGTCGTCGAACTGGGCGTTGCCCTTGGGGGGCGGCGTCTCGGCGAACGCGACCACGCCGCACGCCGCCACGGCGAAAGGGACCAGACGGAACGGCTTCATGGCTTCCTCCCCCGGGCGGACGGGCCGCCCTCTCCGCCCCGGGGCGATTGTATCAGTTCTGGGTCCGCAATCCGAGCGCGCCGTCGAAGCCCGATAGCCACCCGGCGGGCGCGACACCCTACGCGTGGATCACGCGCCCCTCGCTCGCAAGGGCGGCCTCGTGCACGCTCTCGTGCATCGTCGGGTGCGCGTGCACCGTGCAGATCAGCTCCTCGCTGGTGGCCTCGAGCCGGCGCGCCAAACTCAGCTCGGCGATCAGTTCGGTCGCCTGGTCGCCGAGGATGTGCGCGCCGAGGATCTCGCCGCGCGGCAAGCCGCGGATGATCTTGGTGAACCCGTCGGTGTGCGCGGTCGCGATCGCCTTGCCCAGCGCGGTGAACGGGAACTGTCCGACCTCGTAGTCGGTGCCCTTCTTGAGCCCCTTCGCCTTGAGCGCGTCCTCGGTGAACCCGACGCTGGCCACCTGCGGCAGGCAGTACGTGCACCCGGGGATCACCGAGTAGTCCATCGGGATCGGCTCGTGGTCGAGCTTCTTGTCACGCCACGCGATCCGTTCGACGCAGAGGATCGCCTCCTCGCTGGCGACGTGCGCGAGCCACGGCGGCCCGATCACGTCCCCGATCGCGTACAGACCGTCGATGTTCGTCCTGTAGTCGAGCGGCTGGCTGACCGTCTCGCCCGGCGTGTAGTCGGTGACGATGTGGTCGCGCTCGATCTTCAGCCCGAGCGATTCGTCGCACAGCCCGTCGGTGCGCCCCTTGACGCCGATCGCGAGCAGCACGCGGTCGCCCTCGAGTACTTCCTTCTTGCTCTCGTCGGCCTTGCCGTCCTTGAACGGTGCGATCGTGACCTTCACACCCTTCTTGGTCTTGTCCACCGCGAGCGTGGTGTGCGCGGTGCGGATGTCCATCCCGCCCTTCTTGTAGACGCGCGTGAGGGCCTTGCTCACGTCTGAGTCCTCGACCGGCAGGATGCGGTCGAGCATCTCGACCACGGTGACCTTGGTGCCGAACTGGTGGTAGAAGTAGCTGAACTCCATGCCGATCGCGCCGGCTCCGACGACGATGAGCTTCTCCGGGCGCTCCTGGTTGAACATCGCCTCGCGGGCGCCCCAGATTCGGTCGTGGTCGAATCGGGCGAACGGAAGATCGCGGGCGACCGACCCGGTCGCGATGATCACGTTGGTCGCGGTGATGGTCTCGCGCGCCTTCGCGCCCGGGGTCGCCGGCGCGTCGGTCCGCTCCTCGTCCACCTCACAGTCGTAGACCTCGACGGTGCACTTGCCGCCGGTGCGCCCCGAGACGATCTTCCCGGACCCGACGATATGCTCGATCTTGTTCTTCTTGAACAGGAACTTGATGCCGTTGTTGAGCTTGTCGGCCACCTCGCGCGACCGCCCGATCACCGTGTCCCACTCGAACCCGATCTCGCCGTTGACCTTGAGCCCCCACAGCTCGCGGTGGTGCAGCTTCTCCATCAGCTCGGCGTTGGCGAGCAGTGCTTTCGACGGGATGCATCCCCAATTGAGGCACACGCCGCCGAGCTTGGCGCGCTCGACGCACGCGACCTTGTAGCCGAGTTGAGCGGCCCGGATGGCGCCGACGTACCCGCCCGGCCCGCCGCCGATGACCACCATGTCGTAGTGCTTGTTCGCCACCTTGCGCTCCTGATTCAAGAGTCGGCCCGACTATAGCGCGGCGTGTCTGAACAATCGCATCCCGAACGCTCCGTGTGCGGATAGGCTGCCCGAGGAGGAGGCCTTACATGCGCGCAGCTCTCGCCTGGTTGGCGGTCGTCCCTTCGCTTGCGTCGGCCCAGCAGGTCACGACTACACCGGTCGCGAGCGGGCTCTCGCGCCCGGTCTATGCAACGCACGCGCCCGAGGACGAGTCCCGCCTGTTTATCGTCGAGCAGCGCGGGCACGCCGGCGTTGCCGACCGCGCCGCGATCCGTGTGCTCGACCTCACGACCGGACAACTGCTCGCGGCGCCCTTCCTCGAGATCAACGGCGTGACCACGGGCAGCGAGCAGGGGCTGCTCGGGCTCGCGTTCCACCCGAACTACGCGAACAACGGGCTGTTCTACGTCAACTACACCGACGACATCCCGGGCAACTCCACCATCGTCGATGAGTACCGGGTCTCCGGCGATCCCGACGTGGCCGACCCCGTCCCGCTGCGGCGCATCCTGACGATCGCCCAGCCGCAGACGAACCACAACGCCGGGTGGATGTCGTTCGGGCCCGACGGATTCCTGTACATCAGCACCGGCGACGGCGGCAACGGCGGCGACACCGGGCCCGGGCACTCCGCGCAGGGCAACGCCCAGGACATCACCGACAACCTGCTCGGCAAGATGCTGCGCATCGACGTCAACGGTGATGGTTTCCCCGCCGACCCGGACCGCAACTATGCGATCCCCGCGTCCAACCCGTTCGTCGGCGTCACCGGCGACGACGAGATCTGGGCGTACGGACTGCGCAACCCGTGGCGCAACGCCTTCGACCGCCTGACCGGCGACCTCTACATCGCCGACGTCGGGCAGGCCGCGGTCGAGGAGATCGATTTCCAGCCCGCCGCCTCGCCCGGCGGCGAGAACTTCGGGTGGCGGGTCATGGAGGGCGACACCTGCTACGACAACTCGCAAACCGACGGCGCACCGCCGTGCTTCGACACCTCGCTCACCGAACCGATCCACACCTACCCGCACACCGACGGGTGCGCGGTCACCGGGGGCGAGGTCTACCGCGGATGCGCCGTCCCCGGGCTCGATGGCACCTACTTCTTCGCCGACTACTGCTCCGACCGGATCTGGTCGCTGCGCTACGACGGCGTGAGCGTCACCGACTTCCAGGAACGCACCGCCGAGTTCGCCGGCGTCTCCACCATCGTGGGCTTCGGGCTCGACGCGGACGGAGAGATGTACGTCTGCTCGCTCTCGGGGACCGTCTCACGCATCGACCCCCCCGGCGGCATCGTCGATCTCGACGCCAACGGCACCCCCGACCCGTGTGAGCCCGCCGGCTGCTCCGACGCCGACGTGACGACACAGGGCGCCGGGGTCGGCGACCCGGACTACGGCATCCCCGACGGGCAGGTCACCGCCGCCGACGTTAACTTCTTTGTCAACTTCTGGGTCGTCCAGAGCCCCCTGGCGGACCTCACCACCACCGGCGCGGGCGCGGGAGACCCGGGGTACGGCGTTCCGGATGGTGCGGTTACCGCCGCCGACATCCAGTTCTACGTCAACCTCTACATCGCCGGCTGCCCCTGACGTGTCCCCTTCCCGCGTCTCATAACAACAGCGTGATGGGTCCGGATCACCCGCTCGGGGGCTGATGCACGTGATCTCGGCGACGCCGCCGCGAAGCCCGGATTTTGTCGCGAGATTCGTCGGGCGCTCCGGCGGCGGGCTCCGCGTGCTCCGCCGAGGAGGCTCTGGATATGCGGACTATCACCTGCGGAATCACTGTGCTGTGCGCGCTCGGCGGAGTCGTGTCGGCTCAACCCGCCGACCACCTTTCGGCCGAACCCGACGTTCTTCCCGCCAAACAGATTGCGCGCCCCGTGCGTGTCGGCGTTGACTCGACGTTTGTTGCCGACGCGACGGCGCAGGCGGCGCAACTGGTCGCGCTGACGCCGCGCAAGCAGCCCGTCGCATTCGAGATCCCCGGCGGGACAGTGTCTGCATCGTTGCGTGTGCTGCGCGACAACGGACCGGACCACTTCTCGCTCGCGGGATCGCTCGCCGACGAGACGGCGAGCCAGGTCGTCGTCACCGTCGAACGGGGCGTGGTGCTCGCCAGTGTCGTCTCGCCTTCGCGGGGGTCGTTCCGCATCCAGTCGAACGGCGACGGGTACGACTTGGTTTCTGTTGATGCCTCCACCGCGGGCGGGTGCGGCGAGCCGATCGAGCCCGAGCACCACGCGCACACCCCGAAGTTCTCCGCGACCATCGCCCCGCCCGGGCTCCGTGCTCCGTGCTCGGAGGACGGCTCTGGGATCGACGTGCTCGTGGTCTACACACCGGGCGCGGTGACGCTCGCCGGCGGGCAGGCGGCGATGGACACGCTGATCCAGGCGAGCATCGACGAGATGAATCTCGCGCTTTCCAACTCACTCGTCCCGACGCAGGTCAACCTCGCCTGGTCCGAGGAGGTCTCGTACACCACCAGCGGCTCGTTCTCGACCGACCTCGCGCGCCTCCGCGACCCCTCCGACGGGTACATGGACTCCGTGCCCCAACTCCGCGACGACCTCAAGGCCGATTTGGTCTGCCTGATCTCCGAGCCCGGCGACGTCTGCGGCATCGCCTACATCAGCGTGCTCGCCGGCGAGACCCCGAACGAGGACCTCGGCTTCAGCGTCGTCAACGTCAACTGCGCTACCGCGCCCGTCTCGGCTTTCGCGCATGAGCTCGGGCATAACTTCGGCGTGCGCCATGAATGGGCCGCCCTCCCGTGCGCCAACGGCGCCACGAAATACGCCAAGGCGTACATCGAGCCGTCGGATACCTTCGAGACCGTCGTCGCCACCGGGACCGCGCCGCGCGTCCTCTACTACTCCAACCCGGACGTGAACTACGGGGGGATGCCCACCGGCGTCGCCGAGGGCATGACCGACCCCGCCGACGCGGCGCGGACCATTACAGAGGTTGCCCCCGAGGTCGCCGCCTACCGCTCGCGCGACTGCAACGGCAACGGCATCTGCGACGTTGACGACATCGCCGCGATGACCAGTCTCGACTGCAACGCCAACGGATACCCCGACGAGTGCGAGATCGACTGGAACCACAACGGCGTGCCCGACGACTGCGATATCACGAGCGGCACGAGCCTCGACACCGACGGAGACGGCGTGCCCGACGAGGTCGAGCTGTCGCGCATCTACGTCGATCAATCCGCAACCGGCGCCGAGACCGGGGCGGGCTGGGGCGACGCGCGCACCGACCTCCAGGAAGCACTCGCCATCGCCGAGGCCTCGGGCGATGTCAGCGAGATCTGGGTCGCGTCCGGCACCTACAAGCCTGTGCCCAACACCTGGCGCGACCGTCCGTTCGACATCCCGCCCGGCGTGTCGATGTACGGCGGCTTCGCGGGGACAGAGACCTCGCTCGACCAACGCGACATCGCCGCCAATCCGACCATCCTCTCCGGCGACTTGCTCGGCGACGACGCGACCGGGGTGGTCAACCGTGACGACAACTCGCTCCACGTCGTCCACATGTGGCAAGCCGGCACCCTCGACTTCGACGGCTTCACCGTTACCGGCGGCATGGCCGAGTTCCCGCCCAACTGCAACCTCGACAACTACGCCGGCGGCATGTTCGTCTTCGGCACCGACGTCACCATCCGCAACTGCCTGTTCACCGAGAACGCCGGCGTCTACGGTGGCGGTCTCGCCGTCGTGCAAAACTCCCACGGCAACATCGTCGATAGCGACTTCATCTCCAACGACGCGATCAGCACGCCCTCGTCGGCCAGCGGCGCCGCGATGTACTTCTCCAACGGGCCGGTGGCGGGCTCCGACCCGGTCGTCGTCAACTGCCGCGTGATCGGCAACCACTCGCCAGGATCTGCCGCGGTCGTCAACATCGGCGGCGTGCCCAGCTATACCAACTGCCTGTTCCTCGGCAACCGTGCCTACTGGCTCGGCGCCGCGATGAGCAACTCGAGCGCCAACGGCGCCGACGCCATCGTCACCAACTGCACCTTTGTGGACAACGAGACGCAGTACTCGATCTACAGCGGCGGCATCGAGAACTACAAGTCCGACCCCGTCATCACCAACACGCTGCTCTGGAACAACCGCAACGGCAGCGGCGCGACCGAGCAGGCGCAGATCAGCAACGTCGTCTCAACCCCAGTCATCAACTACAGCATCCTCGAAAACTGGAGCGGCTCGATGGGCGGCGTCGGCAACTCCGGGCTCGACCCGCTGTTCGTCGATGAACTCGGGGCGGACATGACCGCGGGCACGCTCGACGACGATCTACGCCTCTCCGCCGGCTCGCCCGCACTCGACGCCGGCGATGCCGACGCGCTGCCCGCCGACATCCTCGACCTCGACGCCGACGCCGACACCGCCGAGACCATCCCCTTCGACCTCGACAACAGCGCCAGGCTCGTTGACGACCCGACGCCCGATACCGGCGTGGGATCTGTGACCGACCTCGACCTCGGCGCGTACGAGCGCAACGCCGGCCCGACCGCCTGCTCGCCCGCCGACGTCACCACCACCGGCGCCGGCATCGGTGACCCGGGGTACGGCGTTCCGGACGGCTCGATCACCGCCGCCGACATCCAGTTCTACGTCAACCTCTACGTTGCCGCCGATCCCGCCGCCGACCTCACCACGACCGGCGCGGCGGTGGGCGACCCCGGGTACGGCGTGCCGGACGGCTCGATCACCGCCGCCGACATCCAGTTCTACGTCAACCTCTACGTCGCCGGCTGCCCGTAAGCAGACCCGACCTGCTGTTGCTCTGGACCCATACCCGCACAGCCCCCGGCATGCGCCCGGGGGCTGTCCATTCGCCTACCCCCAGGGGGCAGCGGTCTCGCCCCGTTCGGCGTGTGGTCAGAGCCCGCCACGGCGGAATCGTTCACCGCCGTCCCGCGAAAGACGCTGGTCCGAATCCGTCCGTGCTGGCAGGCCATACCGCCGCCGCGCTGGCTCAGGTCGGTGTGCCGAACGCCATCCGTCCCACGCCGCGGGCGCCGGTCGGGGTTGACCCGGTGTCGGTTCGCGCACGCACACATACCGAGGTGTGGGTGGTCAACCACGTCTCCGAATCGGTCAGCGTCGTGGACCTGTCGTCGATGAACGTGGTCGCGACGCTCCCGACAGGCGACGAGCCGGCCGACGTCGTCTTCGCCGGCACGCCCCAGCGTGCCTTCGCCACCGCTTCGCAGGCCGACCTCGTGCAGGTCTTCGACCCCGCATCGCTCGGTTCGGCGCCCATTGACATCGCGATCGAGGGCAAAGAACCGCGTGCGCTCGCGGTCAGCCCGGACGGGCAGACCGTCTACGCCGCCGTCTTTGAATCGGGGAACACCACCACGATCCTCGGCGGGGGCTCGTTGATCTCCGGCGGGTTCCCGCCCAACATCGTCAACGACCCCACCGGCCCGCACGGCGGGGTCAACCCGCCGCCCAACGACGGCGCCGTGTTCAACCCGCCCATGAACAGCGCGCTCCCCACGCCGCCCAAGGTCGGGCTGATCGTCCGGCGGGACGCCAACTCGCTCTCGGTTTCGTACACGGGCGGACTGATGAACGCCTGCATGGCTCTCGGCGTCAACCCCGCCACCGGCGATGTCACCGTCGTCGGCACCGACGCCACCAACGAGGTCCGCTTCGAGCCCGTCCTCAACGGACGTTTCGTCCGCGTGGACGCGGCCACGTTCACCCCGGGCGGCGGCACATCGACCATCAGCGATCTCAACCCGCACCTCACCTACGGTGCCACCGTCCCGTTCGCCCCGATCCCGTAGCCCGACCGCGACCTCGACACGTACCTCGACCGCGACGAGATCGACCAGTGCGCCGATCCGGCCGACGCGCTCAGCACACCGCTCAACGCCGTCTGCGGCATCGCCGACGCGACAACCACCGGCGCGGGCGTCGGCGACCCCAGGTACGGCGTGTCCGACGGGCAGATAACCGCCGCGGACCTCAACGACTTCCTCAACGCCCGGGTCGCCGGCTGCCCGTGGTCTCTGGCTCCTCACACCACGCCGTCCAAGGGGAAACCCGGGCGTCACCCGCCCCATCGGCGCGCGCTTTCAGGAAATCAAACAGGGTGATAAGCCTCACTCCAGTTTCGGGGGGTAGCGGCCGAAATGAGGGGGCCAGCCCGCGAGGCGAGCACCCTCGGAGAGGTCCATGTCCGCGACCGAGTTCGACCGTGTCATCACGGCGAAGAACCTGCCATCCCTGCCGGCCGTGGCGGTCCACGTGCTTGAGCTCGCGCGCAACCCCGACGTCTCGCTCGACGACATCGCGCGGGTGATCCAGAACGACCAGGCGATCGCCGCCAAGGTGCTCCGCACCGTCAACTCGAGCTACTTCGGGCTGGGGCAGCCTTGCGGGACGATCGCCCGAGCCATCGGCTACCTCGGGCTCAACGCGGTCAAGAGCCTCGTGCTCGGGTTCAGCCTGGTGGACATGTCCAACAGCATCGAGGACGGGTTCGACCTCGAGGCGTACTGGCAGAGGTCCATCTACTCGGCGGCGGCCGCGCGACGAATCGCCGATGAGGCAACCAACGTCCACCCCGACGAGGCGTTCTGCGCCGCGTTGTTCGCCGACATCGGCATGCTCGCCTCGTTCGTCGCGTTGGGCGACAAGTACTCGGCGGTCCTCGCCCAGTCGCCCGACGCCAGCGCCGGGCTGGTCCGGTGCGAACGCCAGTCGCTCGGTTTCGACCACACCAAGGCGGGCGCCGAGCTGGCCCGGAAGTGGAAACTCCCCGGGCCCATCATCGAGGCGATCGCGTTGCACCACGCCGGAGACGCCGCCGCGGGCGCCAACGCCGGTCTGGCCCGCACCGTGGCGCTCGGTGTCGGCGCCGCCGATTGCTTCTGTGGGCGCCCGAGCACGGCTCGCACCAACGCTCTGCTCGCCAACTTCCGCGCCTGGTGCGACAGGGGCGCCAACGAGGTCGAACGCCTTCTCAAACGCATCCAGGGCGACGCCGCCCAGCTCGGTGATCTGTTCGAGCAGGACGTCGGCGGGACACAGTCGACGTCCGAGATCATGGCCGAGGCCTCCGATGCCCTCGCCGAGCACACCTTCAGCGTCCAGCGAGAGTCCGAGCAACTCCAGCAGGTCAACGAGCAACTGATGGAGCAGTCGCTCACCGACGCGCTGACGAAGGTCGGGAACCGCAAGCGGTTCGAGCAGGAGATCGCAGCGATCGTCGAAGCGGCCAACGCCGCATCCGACCCGCTGAGCATCCTGTTCATTGACGCCGACCGGTTCAAGTCCGTCAACGACACGCACGGGCACCAGGCCGGCGACTCCGTCCTCCGCGCGATCGCGCAACGAATCCACAGTATGGTGCCGGAGCCCGGCGTCATGTGCCGGTACGGCGGCGAGGAGTTCGCCGTGCTCCTCCCCGCCACCGGGCTCGACGACGCGGTCGCCGTTGCGGAATCGTGCCGAGAGCACGTCTCAGCCAAGCCGATCCCGACCGGGATCAAGGGCGTCGGGAGCCTGCGGGTCACGGTGAGCGTGGGTGTGGCGTGTGACACGGGCCCGACGATCGCCGCCACCGATCTGGTCGAAAGGGCCGACCGCGCCGTCTACGTCGCCAAGGCGAACGGACGCAACCGGGTCGAGGCCGACCGCCCGGAGCACGGCTCCACAGGCGCCGCCGCACGGCAAGACGCCGCCGATCGCCTCAACGTCCTGTTGATCGAGGATGACGCGCTGGCCGCCAAGCTCATCCAGGTTGTTCTCTCCCGGACCAAATCCGTGCGCACGATCTGGCTCACACGCGTCCGCCCCGCCGTCGAGTTCCTCTCCCGGTACAACGAGGCCGGCAGCCCCGTCCGCATCCACCGCATCCTCGCCGACATGGGCTTCCCCGACGGCGACGGTACCGACATCATCCGGGCAGCCCGCGCCAACCCCCACCTCGCCCACGTCCCCATCTTCGCCGTGAGCACCGACGAACGGCGGCGCCAAACCGCTCTCGACGCCGGCGCCGACGAGTTCTTCTCGAAATCCGCTCTCAGCAAGGACACCGCGGGACTGCTCGGAGGCGTGCTCGGGGCCCATCGGGCGGCCGCCTGACGTCCGCCGACACCCTCATACCTGTGGTTATCGGGCCTTTCCCCCTTTTCGTCCCCAAGGGTGATCCGCGCCCCGGCAGCGTGCGTATCGCCCGGCGTGGGGAGAGGCGTCGCCCGGTGTTCTGCCGCGCCGACCGTCTTCGTTACGTCACGGGCTCCGAAGCCCGATCCAGAACCGAAGCGGCCGTGCCGGCCGCCGTATCCGTGGAGCCGCCATGTCACACCTTGCCCGTTTCCGGATTCTCGTCGTCTTCAGCCTCCTCGCCGGCGCCGCCAACGCCCAGGTCTTCTCCAACACCGACCCGATCACGACCGTCTCGCCCGAGCCACCGGCACGGATCAATGACCGGCAGACGACCATTTCGTACGGCGCCCTCGACCTGAAGTCACTCCGCGAGATCGAGACCGAGCGCGAGGCACAGGGGCTCATCCGGAACTTCGCGATCCCCTCCGACGTGGACCTCTCCCCGGCCGACGTCGGCGAGATCACCTACCACGACGACGGGTTCGTCTCGTGGAGCCTCCGCATCCAGTCCAAGAACGCCAAGAACATCAACCTCGGCTTCGTCTGGGACAACGTCCCCGAATCGACGTTCGTCCTCCTGCTCGACGGCAACGGCGAGCCCGCCGACGAGCCCATGCTCGCCGACCTCAACAACCCCAACGGCGAGATCTACACCGCCATCGTCGAAGGCAGCGCCATGGAGGTCTACGCCGAGGTAGACGCCGACGACTGGCAGGCGTTCCTCAACAGCTTCCGCATCAAGCGCATCAGCCTCGGGTTCCTCGACTTCGGCGAGGCGCTCGACTTCGGCGGCAACACCCTGCGCTCCAACGCCTGCCACACAGACGTTGTCTGCCCCGAGGGTGACCCCTGGCCCAGCCAGATCAGCTCTGTCGGTGCCTACACGCTCAACGGCTTCGGCACATGCTCCGGCTCGCTGGTGAATAACACCGCGGAGGACGGCATCCCCTACTTCCTTTCCGCCAATCACTGCGGGCTTCAGAACAGCCCCGGCACCATCGTCGTCTACTGGAACTACCAGAACTCCTACTGCCGCACCCCCGGCAGCGCGGCCAGCGGTGCCCCCGGTGACGGCCCGCTCAATATGCATACCAACGGCGCCCAGGCCCGCATGACCTACCAGCCCTCCGACACCACCCTTGTCCGGCTCAACAGCGTCCCCAACCCCGCCTGGAACGTCGACTACGCCGGGTGGGACAACCGCGGGCTGACCGCCCGCCCACCCAACGGCTTCGGTGTCCACCACCCCAACGTCGAAGAGAAACGCATCGCCTTCGAAAACAACACCTTCAACAACACCACCATCTCCATCGGCGGGCCCGGCATCTCCGTCTGGTCGATCAACTACGACGTCGGCGGGCTCGAGGGCGGGTCCTCCGGGTCGCCGCTCTACAACAACATCGGGCGGATCGTCGGCACCGCCACCGCTGTCAACACCTTCAGCGTCATCTGCGGCTCCGGGCAGGCACAGTACTACGGGCGGTTCGACCTCGGGTGGACCGGGGGCGGCTCCTCCTCCACACGCCTCAGCGACTGGCTCGACCCCCTCGGCACCGGGCAGGGCACCCTCAACCCGCTCAACTTCACACCTCCCGAGCTCAGCGACTTCGACATCGTCGCCCCCACCGACGGCGACCCGCTGGTCCCCGCGACCGCCACCATCGACTGGACAGACTCCACCAACGCCGAGGAGTACCGCCTCCTCGTGGACGACGACCCGAACTTCGCCAGCCCAGCCATCGATCAGACCATCGCCGCGCCCACCAGCGAGTACACGCCCGCCCAGGGCGAGTTGCTCGACGACGTCACCTACTACCTCAAGGTCGACGCGATGAACTACCTCGAGACCCGCGCGTCGCTCCAGGGCACCATCTCGTTCACCACCATCATCGACTGCAACGGAAACCTCATCAACGACCCCGACGAGCTCGCGACCAACGACTGCAACGGAAACCTCCAGCCCGACGACTGCGACGTCGTGCCCGCATTCGTCGGTGCGCAGTCCGGGCAGCTCAGCCCCATCGGCTTCGGCGCCAACAAGAGCTTCATCATGAACTTCGTCCGCGAGGCGACCGGCGACGTGACACTCGACTTCACCGCCTCCGGCGACTTCGACGCCACCAGCGAGAAAGTCTCGGTCTTCATCAACGGTGTGCTCGAGGGGCAGGTCCTCGAGATCGGCACCAACTGCCCCAGCACCATCGTTGACACCGACCAGCTCATCGTCCCGATGTCCAACTGGAACGCGGCCGTCGCAAGCGGCGCCGGGACCGTCACCATCAACATGACCCCGACCAGCCAGGTCAGCGCCAGCGAGTGCCTCAGCGGCTCGTACATCCAGGTCGCCGTCAGCTACGACGGCGCCGCCTACAGCGCCGACGCCAACATGGACCAGATCCCCGACGAGTGCTCCGTCGCCTGCGGACCCGCCGACGTCACCACCACCGGCGCCGGCGTCGGCGACCCCGGGTACGGCGTGCCGGACGGCGCCGTCACCGCCGCCGACCTCAACTACTTCGTCAACGCATGGGTCGCCTCCGACACCTCCATCGCCGACGTCACGACCACCGGTGCCGGCGCCGGTGACCCGGGGTACGGGGTGCCGGACGGCTCCGTCACCGCCGCCGACCTCAACTACTTCGTCAACTTCTGGGTCGCCGGCTGCCCGTGACCCCAACCACCCTCTGAAACACGCGAGCCCCGGGGCAGCCCCGGGGCTCGTTTCGTATGCGGGCGACAGGAGTCGAACCTGCACGGCCTTGCGGCCACGGGGACCTAAACCCCGCGCGTCTGCCAGTTCCGCCACGCCCGCTCTGCCCGATCCTAACGCCGGAAACGCCGAAAAGCCGATTCCCAGTCAGGACTCCCGTTGGCTGCGACCATGCGACTGCGCGACAAGATCGCCCTGCACCTTGCCCCCGTTCCGCTGAGGATCGTCCTCGGCGCGGTGTTCCTCTGGGCCGGGCTCGGCAAGATCAGCGAGCAGATGCCGGTGCAGGGGCGCGACGCCGCCACACTCGCCAACCTCGGTGTCCGCCTCAAGACGCTCGCACCCGTCGAGGCGACGCCCCCGCCCGAGGCGCCGGGCGAGCAGCCGCCCCCTGCCGAACCCGAGTCCGCGGCGCCCGCCGATGAACCGCCGCCCGATCAGACCGGCGATGGGTACTCGGTTTCGCTCGTGCAGGCGCGCACCAACTTCACCGCCGCCGACTTCCCCGAGCCCGTGCGCACCATGCGCCTCTACTCGCTCGTGCTGCTCATGCACGGCGCGGCTCACCCTGGGTACGACGACGAGGGCAACCCGCTCGAGCCGATCTGGCCCGCCTGGGCCGCCGACTCTCCCACCGTTGTCGCACTCGCCTGGGTCGCCGCCCTCTCCGAGATCGTCTTCGGCTTCTTTCTGCTCATCGGGCTTCTCGCCCGCCTCGGCGCGCTCGACCTCGCCTTCGTCATGGGCGTCGCGATGTGGCTCACCCAGATCGGGCCCGCTGTCCAGTCGGGCGACACTATCCTTGGCTTCCTTCCCAACTATGCGCCGTTCGATGGGCAGGCCTGGCAGACACTGCTCCTCCAGTTCGCGCTCTTCGGCGCAGCGATATCGCTGTTCCTGCTCGGGCCCGGCGAGATCTCGATCGACGCCCTCGCCTTCCGCTCCGCCCCCGAGCCCGCGGAAGAAGAAGAGGACGAAGAGTCCGAGGAGGACGAGGAGTAACCCGCCTTCACCGGGGTAAGCTCGGGGTGTGCGTGAGCACCCCTCGTACTTCCGCCGCGCGATCGTCCCCACGGCCACCAGCCTCGTGCTCCACGTCGCGCTGCTCGTCCTCGTCCTGACAATCACCATCACCGTGACCACGGTCGCCCGCTCCGGCGGCGCCGGCGAGTACGTCGCCACCGTCACCCTCGACGACCCCGCCACCACGGAGCCCGTGGACACGCCCGATCGGGTCCTCGCGCCCGCCGGCGTGCACACCGCCTTCGACCCCCCGCCCCCGTCGGTCCGACGCCCCCGCTCCGAGCTCGGGCGCATCGCCCGCCCTCTCGGATCGGTCACCATCGCCCGTGTCCAGCGACCCGAGCAGGCGCCGGCCCTCGACGAGTTTCGCTCCGGCGCCCGCGCCGTCGGGCGCAGCGCCACCTTCGCCGGGATGCGAGCCACCTCCGTCACCGACGTCGTCTACGTCGTGGACGTCTCGGGCGCGATGGTCAACTCCCTCGGCTTCGTCATCGACGAGCTCCAGCGATCCGTCTCGCGCCTCTCCATCCGCCAGCGGTTCCAGGTCGTCCTGTTCCACAACACCGGCGACGCGCTCGTCGAGACGATCCCCGGGCGCACCGGGCTCGTTCGTGCGTCCCCCGCCGAACGCGAACGCACGGCGCTCTGGCTCGACACCGTCTACGCCGGCGGGCGCTCGAACCCGCTCGACGGGCTGCGCCGCGCCCTCGAATTCAAGCCCGACGTCGTCTTCATGCTCAGCCGCAGTATCCAGCGCACCGCCGACGCGCGGTGGGGGCGCGGCAAGGACGCCATCCTCGCCGAGCTCGACCGCCTCAACCCGCGCGACCCCGACACCGGACGCCGACCCGTCGTCATCAAGACCATCCAGTTCCTCGACGAAGACCCGACCGGCATCATGCAGGCGATCGGGCTCGAGCACGGCGACCCGGGCGACCCGCAGTCGCACTCGGTGCTGACCCTCGACGACCTCGTCGAACGCACGCGAAACGCGATGCACGACGACGACGAATCGCCCGAACTCAACCGGGCCGCCTCCGCCCTCGCCGACCTCGCCACCGACGGCGCCGACACGGCCGTTCTCTTCGGTGTCCCGTTCGACGAGCAGCGTTTCCGCGTGAGCCGCGCCGTCGCGCAGGCCCTGTCCCTGCTCGCCCGCGCCGGCGCGTCCGCCTCGATCGCCGAAGACCGCGACCTGCGTGTGCCGTTCCTGCGCGCACGGGCTCTGGTGCTGCGCGCGGCGCTGGCCGGGCCCGACGGACGCGACGCGCCCGCCTCGGCCGCCGCCGCCCTGCTCGAACCCATGGACCTCGACGCGCCGGTGCTCGAGGCCGCACGCCTCGTCACCCTCGGCGCCGCTGAGATGCTCCGCGGCAACACCGAACGCGCACACCAGCTCTTCACCAAGGTCACCGACCTCCCCAACGACCTGGCCGACATCGATCCGTTCACGACGGCCGAGGGCTGGTTCGGGCTTGTGCTCTCGGCGCCCGATGATGCATCGCTCGCCGCGGCACTCGACCGCCTCGACGCCGCGCGCGCACAACCCCCGTTCACGATCGACGGCGTGCCCGATCCGGCGCTGACCGTCGCCAGTGCCGACGCTGTCACCCGCGCGTGCGCGCGATCCGGTGATCCCGTCCTGCTCCGACGCGGGTTCGCCGCTCAGCTCGCCCTGCTCGACAATGAGTCGCTCGGGCTCGACGCGTCCACACGGCGCTCGCTCGTGCTCGAGCACCTCGCGGCCCTGGCCCGCCCCGACACACCCTTCGCCGGGGTCCAGC
>Ga0210086_1000405_pt1 | contig 25394 bp, 18 predicted proteins | sample China_Galinas_PW_3_FD_184867 | JGI IMG/M metagenome (GOLD analysis project Ga0210086, IMG submission 184867) | Wetland microbial communities from San Francisco Bay, California, USA, that impact long-term carbon sequestration - China_Galinas_PWB_D2... | ecosystem: Environmental > Aquatic > Marine...
CCTATCTCGCCGACCGAATTCAGGCGGCTCATGCCGCTCACCTCCTCGGGGACGCTGTGATGTCGATACTGGGACGCTACGACGCGCCGGAGCCACACGTCATGACCACAACGAAGCATTTCGGCAGCAGGCCGATGATGGTCAGATATGACTACGGGACCGGAGCTGCGGCGGCTGCCGACCCCGGGTGGACCGACACGTGCCCGATATGGACGCCACGGCTGAGGCCGGTGGGGTGCGGCGAGTTCTTTTCGACGCGCTGATCGGCTTTCTGCGACGCCTGACCGCGGATCGCCCGATCGCGTTGCTCCTCGAAGACCTGCATTGGGCCCAACTCCCGACGCTGGCGATGCTCGAACACGTCTTGGCGGGTTGCGCCGATGTACGCATGCTGGTGGTAGCCACATTCCGCACCACCGCGCCCGACCGATCCGACGATCTGGTCACCCGTCGTCAGGATTTGACCCGAGCGACCCCGGCGAGCTTCTGACTGCCCCGCCCGGTGAGCGCGGGTCGCATTGTCTGTCAACGCCTTCAGCCTGGACTTGATTGCACTTTTCCGTGCTCTCATCCCGGATCCGGCTGGAGGCATGGAGAAAGGACGTTCAGTCCGCGTCACGCGTGGTCCACCGTCGCCGCGAGTGCCTCGGCGTCGAGGCGCATCAGCCGCAACTGCCCGGTCATGTTCACGCGATATCCGTTGAAGTACAGCCCGGGCGCGTTGGGGTGGGTGTCTCCTCTGCTGGTGAGTGGCCGGCCGGCGGCGTCGAGCACGCCGAGATGTCCGACCAGCTCCTCCAACCCGCACCGGTATCCGGTGGCCGCGATGACGACGTCAGGGTGGATGCTGCTGTCGTCGTCGAGAAGGACTGAGCCACTGTCGAACCCACGCACCGAGGGCACCACCCCGATGCGGCCCGCCTTGAGATCGGCGACGAACCCGTCGTCGTAGGCCGGGGCCTGATGTCTGTTCCTGAGCCGAGTGGCCACCCCGTCACCCGAACTGGGCAACCCGTATCGCCGCAGGTCGCCGAACAGGTGCCGGGCGGTCAGCCAGCACACCTGGTCGGCCACCCGCACCGGTAGGCGTTCGAGCATCATGCCGAGCACGTTCGAGTTGACGCCGAAGACCTTGCGCTGGATCAGGTTCGGTGGTGTCCGGCAGGACACCCGCACCTTTGCCGCACCGGCGGCGACGAGATGGTGGGCGATCTCGGTGCCGGTGACGTTGGGTCCCACCACCAAGACGTCGCGCCCGCGGTATCGGCAGGCGTTGCGGTATGCGCTGGAGTGCAGCAGCTCGCCGGTGAACCCGTCGCGACCCGGCCAATCCGGGACCAGTGCGTGCCGGTCGTGACCTATGGCGACCACGACGAGATCCGACACCCTGGTTCCACGGTTGGTCTCGACGTGCCAGCCGTCGCCGGCGCGCTCGATCCGGGTGGCCTCGACGCCGAACTGGACCTCGAGGCGATGGTGGGCGGCGAAGTCCTCCAGATAGCGGACCCAGTCGTCGCGGGTCGGGAACTCGCCGTACTCGCGTTGCCGGCACGGTAGGTCCGGCAGTGCCGACATCCGTCCGGTCGTGTTCAACCGCAGCCCGTCATAGCGGGCGCGCCAGCTCGCACCCACCGCGTCGGTGCGTTCCAGCACGGTGACGTCGGCGCCCGAGCGTTGCAGCGTCGCTGCGGCGGCAAGGCCTGCCGCACCTCCACCACAGACAGTCACTTTCACCATCGGGTCATCTCCCGCTGCCAAAGAGATTCCGTGGCCCTTTTTGGGTCGGACGGGACAGCTTTCGGACCGCGACCGCGAGGTTCGACTCCCGGGCGAAGGCGAGGGCAGCGGCGACGTCTGCTGGAGAATCGCAGCGGGCGATCACTGCAGGGCGCTTGTCGATCATCGCGTTGTAGACAGCCCGGGGGCCTCGTCGTATCCCGGATCGTCGGGCAGGATGACCTCTCCGCCCAGGTGGCCACCTATCTCGCCGACCGAATTCAGGCGGCTCATGCCGCTCACCTCCTCGGGGACGCTGTGATGTCGATACTGGGACGCTACGACGCGCCGGAGCCACACGTCATGACCACAACGAAGCATTTCGGCAGGCAGGCGATGATGGTCAGATATGACTATCGACCGAGCGATCCGGAAGCGGCTACGTTGGGCACATGGCGCAGTGTGTGCCGCGACCGCTTCTGTCCGGCTGAATGCCCGAGGCGATGGGTAACCTCAGGCGCAGGAGCGGTTTGATGTTGCTGCCGAGGCTGACTTACTGCCGACGCCGGTTGGGGTGAGTAGCTCGGCCAGTCCATACTGGCTCACGAGATCGATGTTCTCCGGTTCGGCTTCGGGCGATGAGCTCCGCTCGGGCCGGTGGACAGTTCCCAGGTACAGCTCCGTGGCAGCCTTGGCCTGAAACATTCCAATGACGGCCTCGTTGTGTCGTTCGGTGCCGAACTGTGTCAATGCGGTGGTGAGCTTGGCATCGACGTAGTCCAGCGTGTGCTCGATCTGGTGCAGCGCTCTCGCCTCCTCGCGGGCATCTTCACGCTGCGCCTGCGACTTTCGTCGATCGTCGAGGCACCGCATGGTGATGGCGCCGACCGCGGCTGACAGCATCGGGATGAACAGCACTGTGGCGGCCACGCCCAGCGAGCTGTCGAACGTCAACGCGGCGACGATGCTCGAGGCCACCAACACGGAGAGCAGCGCGAGCAGCAGCGTGGTGGGTGATGCCGCGGCTACCCGATCTCCAGCTCGGCGTACGACTGGGCTGAGCTTAGACGACACAGTGGCCGCCTGCCGGGCCACGGTGCGGCTCCACTGTTGTTTCGGCCGAGACGTCGCCAGCGGTGCAGCAACCGGCACATCAGCCGTGGGTGCCGACTCGGGGCGCCCATCCTCGGCGGGCGGCGGTCTATCGGAGGTTTGGGCCATGGGGCCATTGTGACCTGAGTGATCTGTGATTCTGAGGAGGTGATCCGGCCCGGTCCAGATCTTCTTCGAACCGCACACTCCCGATGGGTACCGGCCTCATCGGCGAGCGCGCATGAACGTTGTTCATGCGGCCCGACGACGGGCGAACGCTCATTCATTCAACCTCGGCACTATTTTTCGCTGGCGTGCGAGTTCTTCATGGGTGCGTTGCGCCAATCCGCGTACAGCAGTTTGCATCCCAAATACCCGAAGATCAGCGGGGACACGAAGTATTGGTACTGAGTCCACAGCAGCGCCAGCAAGGTATCGGCGACGCCGCCCGGCATGTTCGGGAAGCCGGCGAAGACCTCACTGAACGAGAAGATAAAGGTCGCCACAACCGGTTCGCCGGCGCCCAGTACGGGGATCAGGTAGCGCAGCCTGGAACCAATTCTGTTTAGCCGCCAGAAGGCCAGGGCACCGGCGAGGTTGACGAAGGCGTACATCTCCAAGGTGAAGAACGTCGAGTTGTGGTTGATCGTACGAAGATCGACTGAGCCGAATGAAGCGAGGTCCCACCAATACATGTGCAGGATGTTCTCGCGCATCCATGGCGTGTAGGCGATGACGTCGTTCAGTGTGCCCAGGTCATGGAAGACGAAGGGCGACAGGATCACCCACGGGATCTCCCACAGCAGATTTGTCATCACGTAGGAAACCAGCCACAGCACGAGGCACTCGTGGAAGAGCTGCCGCCGCTTGCGTGTGCGCGCCCCGGGGAGCAGCAGCGGAATGATCCATCCGTTGAGCCAGATGCTGATCCCGTACAAGGAGGCTTTGGCGCTCGTCGGGAAGTCGAGTACGCCCACATAGAACAGCGTCGCGAAAACGCCGGTGGCGCCCCAGAACACCGCCGTCCAGATCGCGAAGGCGCGCCATGTCGTCGACGAGACGCGGCGCTGCTCGGCTCCGCGCCACGAGGCTTTGTCGGCCGCGAAGCTCGTCAGTAGCGTCACCGCGCCTCCATGCTCTTGTTTATGTCGAAATATCGACATAGTGTTCGATATTGTGACAGACAAGCTAGACGTGCCACGCACGCCGCGTCAAGGCTTATCGCCACCGACCGAGCGGGTGATCGCCGTCCTCGAGCTGCTCGGTCGCGAGCCCGCCACGCAGTTCTCTTTGGCCGAGCTCTGCCGCCGGCTGGGCCTCAGCCGCGCCACCGCCCATGTGATCTTGACGACGCTGGCGGCCCGCGAGTGGGCGAACAGGGATCCCGTGACGGGCCGCTACGCGTGGGGACCCGCGATCGCCGCATTGGCCAGGCCGACCGCCGCCCAGCTCCACCGTGTGGATCTGCAGGAGTTGGCTCATGTCACCGGCACGCAGGTGTCGCTGGCTCGTCGTGAAGGCGCCACGCTCGTGGTCATCGACACCGTCGGCGAGCACGTGCGAGGGCCTCGGATTTCATCCGGAATGCGAACACCGTTCGTCGCACCAATCGGCCGCGACTATGTGGCCTGGTCGGGCGCCGAGGCCCAGGAGCAGTGGCTGCGGGCAATCGGAACACCCAGCCGCGAGTTCCGCGCACGAATGACAGCCGTGCTCAACGAGATTCGGCAACGCGGCTTCGTGGTCGAGCGACTCACCCGCGAGTACGTGCGCGTCTACACCGCGCTGCGGGCGCTGAGCGCCGACGGCGAGGTCGACGAGATCACCACGCAGCTCGCCGGTGCCTACGCCAATCTCGCGGTGATCGACATCCTCGACGAGGAACTCGCCAGCGACGCGGCACACAGCATCGCCACGGTGTCCGCACCGATCACCAGCGCCGACGGGTCCGTGGCGCTGGTGGTGATGGCCTCGCCTTTCGCCACCCTCAGCGGTTCGGCCATTCGTGCGTTGGGCCAACAGGTGCGCAGCGCAGCTCAAGCCATCGAGAAGCGCATCGCTCGCTACGCTGAGGCCGAGGCCCGATGATCGTCGCCGTGACGAGTCCCGCTGAGCTGGGCGAGGACGTCAAAAGGACGCGACCGGGGACGTTTCAAGCCCGTACCGGATGCGTTGTGCGTCAGTAAGTAAATAATTGCGGTGTGGGATCATGGTGTATGCCGCCATCTTCGCTCCCACCAAGGCGTCCGACGCGGTTCGTTCGACAGCGTCCAAGAACTCACCACCGCCATGAGCGCCTGGAGTCAGCGCTATCACCCCTATGTCTGGACAACGACTGCCGACGAAATCTTGCCTCACACCCGTAAACGAGACTCAGACGCAGGACACTAGGTGACCGGGACGACCACTGACAGGTCGGGTGGAACCGGGCGCTACCGTACGCTGCTGGCCCAGGGCACGCTGTACATCACGGGCCTGCAACTGGCGAACGTGTCAGTGGTATTGCCGTTCATCGCCGCCGAGTACAACCTGCTGTGGGTCGCGGGGCTGTTGTACGCGGCATACAGCGTCGGCATTGTGGTCGGAAATTCTCTGTCGCCCTACGTTCTGCAGCGTGCGCAACACAACAAGCACTTCCTCATCGCCGGATCGACTGCCGCCATGGCCGCGTTCGTTCTGGCCACTGGGTTGTCCGCGCGGACGGGTCTGCTTGTTGCCGCCGTCTTCCTGACGGCATCCCTCGCGGTAGGTCTGGTTTCGGGGATGTCCAAAGTCGCCTTCTCCGAATTGATTTCGAGCAAGCTGTCAGAGGTCCGGCGTCGCGACCTGGTATTGGCCCAGGGAGCACTGGGTGCGGTGATGGCCATCCTGACGACGCTCTTGCTGGTGCCTTACCTGGCGCAGCGCGATCCGCAGAACAGCCAGCTGGATCTGTTGTGGCTGGGTGCCGCGTGTTTCGGGGCTGCGGCGGTGCTGGCCACGTTCGTCGGGCCGGTGGCGACCGGTGTCCGTCACGATGGTGTCACCTTCGGTGATACCTACCGCCAAGGCCTGGTGGCTGCACGGTCCCAGCGCTGGTTTCGCCGCTACGCGGCGATCATGGTGCTGTTCGTGCCGGTCAGTTTGGGCACCCCCTTCTACAGCGTGCATGCCTCGATCAATCACGCCGGCTCGGCGGGAAGCCTTCACGTACTGGTGATTTCGTCGAGCACCGGACTGGTGGTTGGCGCGTTGTTCTGGCGAAGAGTCAGCCGCCTCGGTGTTCGCGCGATGTTCGTCATCAGCGCTCTGTTGGGCTCGACGGCGGCGATGATTTGTGTGGTGATCGAATACCGGCAGGAGTGGAACCACGTCTGGATCTACGCGATCGTCTTTGTCCTCGCGACCGTCGCCAATCAGGCTATCTTCACCGCCGGCCTGATCTGGGTCAACGCCAACGCCCCAGACCAACACCGTGCCACACTGCTTGGATTCGGAGCGCTGCTGATCGCGGTCGAATCATCCTTGGTGGGTGTAGCGCTCGGCGCACTCGCGCAGAGTGCCGCGATCATCGGGCCGCTGCTTGCTCTGCTGGCGTTAAATCTCGCGGCGGCTGTCGCGTCCGTTCTACTGGCTCCGACACGCGACCACCGCACATCCGCGTAGCTTTGACGCATGCGTCCCCGTCCGCGTCGGAGCTGTTCGTAGGTCTTGCGACATGACACTCGGCGCGAGAGCAATACCGAGGGGCGGCGATGTGAGGTTTGGCGTCTTCATGCCGCCGGGTCGATCCGCTCCGCCGACCTTAGGCTAAGCCCCCATGGGGTCCTCCGAGCAGGGACATGAGGTAACAGTCGGCGAAACAGTCTGTGCCGACGGCACAATGATTCATCACCTCGAAGCCGGCAACGGCTCGCCCTTGGTGTTGCTACCCGGCTGGTCTCAGTCGGCGCAGACATTCGTGAATCAGTTGACCGGCCTGTCGCAGTCGTGGTGGACGTTGGCTATCGACCATCGTGGACACGGGCATTCCTCGGCGCCCGAGACCGGCTACCACATCCACCGGCTGGCTGCCGATCTGAGGGACGTCATTGTGTCCCGCAACCTCAATGGGGTGCACCTGCTGGGCCACTCGATGGGCTGCGCTGTGATCTGGTCCTACCTCGAGTTGTTCGGTCGCGATCGGCTGGCATCGCTGATCCTCGTCGACCAAATGCCCTGTGCCCTGAGGAATCCCGCGTGGACCGACGCCCAGGCCCTCGAAGCCGGAGCGACGATGGAGGCCCCCGGCCTATTCGAGTTCACCGATGCACTGCGCGATACCGACGGTGCAGACCCCCGTGTCGGCTTCTTGACCGACGTCACGTCACCAGGCATGCCACCCGATCAATTGGCGTGGCTCGTCTATCAGAGTTTGACGTTCGATCGGCGCCACGCCGCCGACCTCATCTTCGACGTGGCGACGCATGACTGGCGGCCACTCATGCCACACATCGATTTGCCGACACTCGTCGTCGCCGGCGACTCGGTCAACGTTCCTATTGCCTCGCAAGAATGGATCAGTGGGCGGATTCCCGGTGCACGCTTCACCTGCGTGCCGGGGTCGGAGAGAGGCACCCATTTTCCGTTCCTGGAGAACCCGGACTCGTTCAATGCAACCGTCTGGGAGTTCCTTCAGCACGGGGCACTACGCGCTCACTGACCGCAAGACCGTCCTCATGCCAGCAGCCCTGCTGGCCGCCGTCGGCATCGCAATGGCTGACCGCGGATTCGGGCAGCTTTGGTTCTAGGGCAAGGCGACACCCGATAGCGCCGATACCAGTTTGCAAGACTGTAAACCCGGTCATTCATCGGCGAAGGAGAACGGATGCTCGTGCATCTAGGCGGCGGGGAGGACCAGCGTCGTGACGGTTTGATAGGTGCCGCACTATGACGGAACCGACGGCAGGTCCGCATGAGCCGGCCGATTTCCTGCAGGGATCGGTACTCGTCTGCGTGACGGCGACCATCGCGGGTGTACTCGTCGGTTTCGTCGGCGGCGCTTTCCGCTGGTGCCTGCAGGCGGCGGACGACTTGCGCATCGACTTCGTCGACTGGGCGCATCGGCTGCCCGGGCCCGGTTGGCTGATCCCACTGGCCGCCGCTGCGGCAGGCGCAACCCTTGCCGCTCTGGTCGTGCGGTGGGAGCCGCTCGCCGCCGGAAGCGGCATCCAGCATGTCGAGGCAGTCTTTCGGGGCGATGCGCGGCCCCCGCATATCCGCATACTTCCGGCGAAGTTCGTCGGCGGGGTGTTGGCGATCGGATCGGGACTCGTGCTGGGGCGGGAGGGGCCGACGGTCCACATGGGTGCGGCGATCGGCGCCGAGACAGCGCGGCGCGTTCGGCTTCCCGAGTCCGAGGTCAGAATGATGCAGACGGCGTTGGGTGGCGCCGGCCTTGCGGTCGCCTTCAATGCGCCGATCGGCGGCACTCTGTTCACGTTGGAAGAGGTGACGCGGTCGTTCAAGGTGAAGACCGTGCTGGCGACCCTTTTCGCCGCAGCAGCTGCGGTCGGCTGTTCTCGGCTCGTCCTCGGAAACCACCCGGACTTCTGGGTCGAACCCACCCGGGCACCGGCTCTCTCATGGCTTCCCCTCTTCGTCGTCTTCGGTCTGCTGACCGGATGTCTCGGCGCGCTCTACAACCGGTTGGTGCTGTGGTTCCTCGACCACGTCGCTGCGATGCGCCGAGTTCCGACCCTCGCGAAGGCGGCCCTGATCGGCGCCGTCATCGGGATGGCGATGTTCGTCTACCCGCTTGCGGTGGGCGGCGGTGACCCTCTGACGCAACTGATCGTCGGCGGACATCACATCGTGTTGACAGTCGTGATCGGATACCTTGCCGTGCGGTTCTTGGCCGGACCGCTGTCGTACTCTGCGGCCGTGCCGGGCGGATTATTTGCACCCCTGCTGGCAGTTGGCGCTCTGTGGGGAGTGCTGTTCGTCGGAGTCTTCAACGCCGTGTGGCCGGCAGACGCAACGTCGTTGGCCGTTCCGATGGCGCTCGTCGGCATGGCTGCGTTCTTCGGGGCCACTGTCCGCGCGCCGGTGACGGGGATGGTTCTCGTCATCGAGATGACGGCCACGACGTCGGTGGCCGTCCCGATGATGGCCGCCACTGCTGCCGCCGTGCTTGCCGCATACCTCGTGAGATCGCATCCGATTTACGACAGCCTGCGAGAGCGGATGCCCGCCGAATCCACACCAGGAGACTGCGACGGTTCATCAGCTCATTGATTGTCCGGCGATAACATTGAATCGCCGTGCGCTGTGGCGCGTTTCGCAACACCGGAGAGTTCTTCGCCCGTACGGTGACGAGGTGCCCTCGAACCGGACAGTGGAGGAGTTCATGCAGTTCGCCAACCTCAGGTTCACGATGTGACGAATCGCCCCGAGTTCGTCGACTTTCACTTCGATGTCATGTGCCCCTACGCGTACCAGACGTCGCTGTGGATCCGTGAGGTCCGCGACCTGACCGGGCTCAGGGTGAACTGGCGGTTCTTCAGCCTCGAGGAGATCAACCGCCGGGAGGGCAAGAAGCACCCCTGGGAGCGGGAGTGGTCCTACGGCTGGTCGATGATGCGCGTCGGGGCGCTGCTGCGCCGACGGTCGATGGCTGACCTCGACGCATGGTACGGACGGGCCGGCCGGGCTCTGCATGTCGACGGGCACAAGCCGCACGTTGAGGCCGTCGCCCGTCACCTGCTCGAGGAACTGGGCTTCGATCCGGGGCTCGTCGATGAGGCGATCGCCGATCCCACCACCAGTGCCGAGGTGCTGGCCGAGCACAAGCGGGTGGTCGATGCCGGCGGGTACGGGGTGCCGACGATGTTCTTTCCCGACGGGCAGTGCCTTTTCGGGCCAGTCCTGATCGATCCGCCCACCGGGGAGGCGGCCCTGCGGCTTTGGGACGCCGTCGTCGCCTGGACGGAGTTCCCGCACCTCTACGAGGTCCAGCGGCCGAAAACCCGCGACGACGAGCGGCGGATCGCCGAGACCTTCCGCCCTTACCTTGAGGCTCGCGACTGGGTGTCTATCAATCGGGGCGAAGTCGTCAGCTTCGGTGGCCCCGAGGCCTCACCGGCGGGGAAAGGGCCCGACGGGACCGATTGACGTGGCGCCGCAGAAGAACGGGTCACCGTCATTCTGTCTTTGCAGGCGATTTCGGAACATCAATCGCGTGCCTGCGCTGCCCCCGGAGGCTGCTCGGCATGGCGGCGGTATCCATTGGTCAGGTCGCCGGGCGCAGCGCACATCTCGATCGCCTTTTCGGTGTAGACGCGATAGCCGAAATTGGGCTGGTAGCCGTGAATCTCGGGGGTCCCCAGATCGCGAAGGAATGTCAGGATTTGCTGGCTGAACAACTGTCCCGGTACCAGCACCGGAAAGCCCGGCGGGTACGGTGTCACGAGCGTCGCGGACACGACGTCAATTCCGGCGTTGAGTTTCTCGTCGATCTGCTCGCCGGTCAGATATTCGCAGTTGGTGTCGTCGTAGGACAGATAGAACGCCCGGCGAACGTCGCCTTCAGGGGTCGCCTCCGTTCCCGACGGGTCGCGAAATGCGGGATGGAAGCCGCTGAAGTTGGGCAGCGGCGCCGAGCCGGAGGTCAGTCGGCACACCTTCTGCGCGAACCGTCCTCGCTCGCCCAAGCCCATATCCGAGATGCGTTCGTCGAGTTCACCGGCGATCTTGACGAGGACCTCGACGAGGAACGCCACCGAGCTGCGCGTGGTGCCGATATTGGTCATGAACAACACCGTGTTGCGCGAGGTTTTGTTGATCTGCACGCCGTGGCGGTCCATCAACTGCTCACGCTTGAACTGGTCGCCGTCGTAGCCGGTCCTGCCGATGGACAACGTGATTCGCGACGGGTCGAGCACGAATTCGTCGGTCTCCCACGCTTTCATCATGCTGGGCAGGCCGGAGCGCAGCGGCTGCTCGAGATGCGAGGCCCGGTACTCGTCGGGAATCAGATCTACTGTGCGCAGGCAGGCCATGTACTTGCTCAGCAGCGGATGGTTGTCGATGGCATCCCGTAGCTGCATGGCGTTTTCGAGCTGTCGCCCCACCAGCTCGATGCCTTCCAGCGCAACCTGACGTCGGCCGAGGTCAAGTGAAGCCAGGATTTGGTAGTTGGGCGAGGTCGAGGTGTGCGCCATATAGGCCTCGTGGAACGGTTCGGCCACCTTCTGGTCGAAGTCCTGGTCGTAGACGTGAATCATCGAGCCTTGCCGCAGCGACGTAAGCGTCTTGTGCGTGGACTGGGAAGCGTAGACGCGGACGCGCGCCTTGGCCGGATCGGGGAGAAGCCGGCGGTTCAGCAGTTCATCGTCGCTCGGCGGATGCTCGGCATCTTCCGCCAGCTGCTGCTCGTAGGCCCTGGCATAATCGTCGTCTGCCAAGCGTCGCCGCAATTTGCGGGCCGCCTCCATCGCGGTGCGGGTGCGAAACACCGGGTGGAACCGTGCGAACGCAAACCAGGCCTCATCCCAAAGGAACACCAAATCGGGTTTGATTGCCAGGCATTCCTCCATGACTCGTCCGACGTCGTACACGATCCCATCGAAGGTGCAGTTGGTCAGCGACATCATCTTGACGCGGTCAAGCTTTCCGGCACGCTTGAGCGCCAACAGTTTTGATTTGATCTCGCGCAGCGGGACGGCGCCATACATGGTGTATTCGGTGAGCGGATACGCTTCCAGGTAGATGACGTTCGCGCCGGCCAGCACCACTCCGTAGTGATGCGATTGGTGGCAATTGCGGTCCAGCAGCACGATGTCACCTGGCGCAACCAACGACTGCGTGATGATTTTGTTCGCCGTCGATGTGCCGTTGGTGACGAAAAAGGTCTGCCGGGACCCGAACGTTTCGGCGGCCAGCTCTTGGGCCTGACGCAGCGGTCCGGTTGGCTCCAGCAGTGAATCCAGTCCTCCGCAGGTGGCCGAGGTTTCCGCCATGAAGATGTCCAGCCCGTAGAAGCCGACCATGTCTTTGATCCAGTGCGAGTTCACGATCGACTTGCCTTGCGAGATCGGCAGCGCATGAAAGACGCCGGTGGGGCGGTGACTGTACTGCTTGAGCGCGCTGAAGAACGGTGTGCGGTAGCGGTTTGCGACCCCCTGCAGGATGCTCAGATGTAGCTCGAGGAAGCCCTCTCTGGCGTGGAAAACACGTCGGAAGTACCTACTTAGCCGGCCCGCAACGGTTTCCACCTCGATCTCGGTCATCAGGTAGAGGTCGAGTAGGGGCCGCAGTTCGGTCAACGACGACGCGAGGATCTCCGCACGTTCGTCGGGCGGCCTGTCGTCGTCGATTTCGTCACAGATGTGCGTGTCGACGAAATCCGTGAGCATGGACAGGTCGCGGGGGGACTGCGCGGCGAAACGGCGCCCGATCACCACTGCTTGCAAGTTCAAGTTGAGCCGAGCGGCGATCATGGCCTCGGCCGCGCTGGACACCACGACGACCTCGTAGACGAATTCATCGTCGGGACGACGCCAGCGTTGCACCTCCCTGCGAAGGGTCCGTTCCTGGGCTTCTGTCAGCGACTCGACCGCCAAGACCTCGAAGTACAACTGGTCGCGTGTGCCCGCCGGTTTTGCCTCGATTGGCCGGTCGGGCGACAGAAACCCTTCGTCGTCGAGGCCTATGGTCTCGACATTGCCCGAGCGATAGGACTCCGTGGTCAGCGCATGGTTGATGCGGGCGACCGCCTGCGCGAACTTGTCATAGCTGCCGGCCGAGAACAGTCGATTGACCTGGGCGAACTGCAGCGCGCCAGGATATGCCCAGTACGGCTCCAACGGGCTCAGCCGGGCAAGCAGGTCCGTGCAGGTCTCGTTGATCTTCTCGATGGGCCTGCCGGACGCCGCGTGTCGGGTCAGCTGAACGGCAGCGTCTTCGAGACGACACCAGGAATCAGCCCTGAGCTGCCAGACGCTGTTGTACGCGCGCGACTTCCCTGCCATCACCGGCCCCTTCACCGGGAGAAATATCACCATACGTCACATCGGGTAGATACCGCCGAGCATTGCGGAGGTAGGCCAACACGTGCGCGGATCCTCTTCGTTACCTCAACTGAAGATTCACTCCAAGCCGTACCCAGAGGTCTCGCAGTCGTCGTCGGCCTGCTTCGGTCGTCCGGCATTCACCCAGACCCGGTCGACGTGGTCCTCAACGCCCCTCGAGCACGTCTCATCCCTTGTCGCCCGACACCGTAAACAGTTGATGGGCAACGACATTGGTTTCGTCGGCGCGGCCATCAACCGGGCGCGCGATCTCGCCTGGACATCTCACAACAGCTGGCTGGTGATCCAAAGTCCAGCCGCTGCAGAGCAATTGACAATCAGCTACTGCCATAGCCTGGTGGTGCAGACGAACAGTGTTGGTTCGAGTCCGATTGGGTCGGCTACTACTCGCGCGAAACTATTCGCGGGGGCCGCGGCTCGCAGGTCAGGCTGCATCGCCGCCATCGAGGATCATCCGGCATTCACTGTCGGAGTATCCCTGCTTCTGGCACGCGGCCCAGGCGATCTGATCGGCAACCCAAGGGCTTTGATCGGGCTGGCCGTTGTCAACGACCCAGACGTAGCCAACATCGTTGTCGGCCATGCAGCGGATGGCCACGCCGTTGATATTCGTGGTGGTGTTATTCAGCAGGCCGTTATAGCAATGATCGCCGACGTCGGGTGGCGCCGCGGACGCAGTTGGCGCCGCGCCGACTGCAAGCACAGCTGCCGCCAGCACCGCAAGCACGATCCCCTTCACGAGCTGTGATCTTAGCGGGCGAGCGCGCGGATGGACCGTCGTTGGTCATAATCGTAGGGCGTCACGAATACGCGGAGATGGGAGGTATAACCACTCGCGCATGCGGAGGAACGTTATTCACCTCATCGAGACCAGCGTCGTACCGTTGCGACGCTTGCGACATCTAGAGTCAAGACGCGGCGTCAAGAACTGGCACCGAATTCAACGTCGAAAAGAGTCCACGTGAGCGATAAGCCGAACATCCTGATCATCTGGGGCGACGACATCGGGCAAAGCAACCTGAGTTGCTACAGCAACGGCTTGATGGGATATCGCACTCCCAACATCGACCGCATTGCCAGCGAGGGGGCGCTGTTCACCGATTACTACGGCGAACAGAGCTGCACCGCCGGCCGGGCCGCGTTCATCACTGGCCAAAACCCGTATCGCAGCGGCCTGACCAAGGTCGGTATGCCAGGCGCCGAACTCGGTTTGCAGGCCGAGGATCCCACGATCGCGACGGCGCTCAAGGCGCAGGGTTACGCGACGGGGCAGTTCGGCAAGAACCACCTGGGGGACCGGGACGAGCACCTACCGACGATGCACGGTTTCGACGAGTTCTTCGGCAACCTGTATCACCTCAATGCCGAGGAGGAGCCCGAGCTACCCGACTACCCCAAGGATCCAGAATTCCGCAAGAAGTTCGGACCGCGCGGCGTGCTGCACACATGGGCCAACGGCGACGGCACGCAGCGCATCGAGGACACCGGACCGCTCACCAAGAAGCGGATGGAGACCTGTGACGACGAATTCCGCGACGCGGCAGTCGATTTCATCAAGCGCCAGCACGAGGCGGACACGCCCTTCTTCGTCTGGTTCAACACCACACACATGCATTTCCGCACGCACACCAAGCCGGAGAGCCTGGGCCGGTCCGGGCGCTGGCAGTCGCCCTATCACGACACGATGATCGACCACGACGACACGGTGGGCAGCCTGCTGGACCTGCTCGACGAGCTCGGCATCGCGGACAACACCATCGTCATGTACTCCACCGACAACGGTCCGCACATGAACAGCTGGCCCGATGCGGGCATGACGCCGTTCCGCAACGAGAAGAACTCGAACTGGGAGGGTGCCTACCGCGTTCCGGCCGTGGTGCGCTGGCCGGGGCGAATTCCGGCTGGAACGGTGCTGACCGGAATCGTCAGCCACAACGACTGGTTCGTCACGCTGCTGGCCGCGGCGGGGGATCCCGACATCGCCGACAAGCTACGCACGGGTGCCAAACTCAACGGCACTACGTTCAAGGTGCACCTGGACGGGCACAACCAGTTGCCTTATATCACCGGTGAAGTCGATGAGGGCCCTCGCAAGCACTTCTTCTACTGCTCGGATGACGGTGACCTCACCGCGCTGCGGTATGACAACTGGAAGTTCGTCTTCCTCGAGCAGCGCTGCAGCGGGACCCTGCAGATCTGGGCGGAACCGTTCACGGAGCTACGCGTTCCCAAACTCTTCAACCTGCGGACCGACCCGTACGAGAAGGCCGATCAAACGTCGAACACCTACTACGACTGGTTGCTCGACCACATCTACCTGTTCGTTCCGGCACAGGCTTACGTCGCCGACATGCTCAAGTCACTGGCGGAGTTCCCGCAGCGGCAGAAGTCGGCCAGTTTCAACATGGAGCAGGTGATGGCCAAAATGCAGGACGCCACCGCCGGCAGCAGCTGAGCCTCACCGGCTCAGCTGCACCAGCGGTAACCACGCCTGCTGACTCAGCGGTGCGGCACTGTGTATCAGCCGCTGTTGGCTGCCGGTGCCTGCGGAGCCTGGAACGTAGCCTGCGGCGGCACCGGGAATGTGATTGTTCTCTGCCCCCCGCGCGGGGTTGACTCTGCGGGGTTTTGAGCGACAGCGGCAGGCGCCGTGCACGTTCCCTCCGTCCTGCCGGCGACTCCGCCAGAGAGGACGCAGCAGTAGTCGGCATCCCTGACCGTCTTTTTCATACAGCTGTCGTAGGTATCGATGTCCCACTCTTGGGGTTCTGCACTCGCGACAACGGGATACCCGAGCGTGGTGCCCGCAAGGGCGAGCGCCGCCGCGGCGACGGCGGCAGGCGCGAGCCGATGGAGGCGGGCGACAATGGCGACGATAGATGTGATGGCTGGTCCAACTTTCCCGGCTGCCTGCCGCCGATCCACGAAAGAAATCGGACGGAAAGCGGCAGCCGCCAAAAGAGCGTATGGCCTGCGCTGATGCGCCGTCACGTTCGACAAAAGGGCCGATGCGCTGCCACCTCCGGAAGTCATCTGCGGACGCGGATGAGGGACCCCGATCGGTGCCCCTCATCCCTGGCAACACGCAGTCGTTACCGTCTGGCTGGCGACTCGCGCTTCGTGTCGTTTTGGTACCACCCGAAAGCGTTCTGGCCCTGTGGGCTGAACCAGGAATGGGCGTCGCCGCCTGTCTGGTGGCCCGGGGGTTGAGGTGGATAGGTAGGGCCCGATGGAGCGGCGCCGGCAGACGCCGCCAGTCCGATGGACAGCGCTGCGAAGGCTGCGGCAACAGTGACGAACAACCTCTTCATTTCCTTACCTTTCTTCGTGCCTGCCCGCGGGTCGGCCAGGCGGTCGATGCCGGGCCGAGGCCTAGGCATCGCGGTTGCAGCTGAGGTCGAGAACACGGTCGAGATGTCAGCGCCGTGCCGAGGCAACGACAATTCTCGATTGCGACCGGTCGTATATCATTTTCCGGATTTCTGCCCGCCCGTCTCGAATAACGTTTTACATGACCAGCCTAAAGTGCTTACGGCCGCCCGCCCGATATTCATATCGAACTCAAGGAATTCAAATTAAATGCAAAGTATTCAGGCCGAACACACATGAACCGCGACAATAACGCGACCAGGCCGTGACAACACCGCGGCTAACTCAGATGCCGAGTGGGATCGAAATGAGACTTGATTACGGCAACGACTGCGTCAGCAGTTTCGGCGCGTCGCCGGTGGGGTCGTCGATCAGTGGGAGGCGCACCCGGAAAACGGTCTGACCGTTGGCGGACTCGGCAGTCACCGAGCCGTGGTGTGCCTCCACGATCGACGCGACGATCGCGAGGCCGAGGCCCGTGCCGCCGAACTCATGTGTTCTCGCTTTGTCGGCGCGCACGAACCTTGCGAACAGATGCGGCAACAGGTCCGCGTCGATGTCCGGACCGTCGTCGGTCACGCTCAACTCGGCGACGGCCCCCGCGCGCTTGATCGCGGTGGTGACGGTAACGCCGGCCGGCGTGTGGACGCGGGCGTTGCTGAGCAGGTTGGTGACGAGTTGGTGCAGCCGCGCTCGATCGCCGTGAACCCACACCGGCTCCGGGGGAAGGTCCGTGACCCAGCGGTGATCAGGACCGGACACCGTGGCGTCGTTGACTGCATCGACGATGACGTCGACGAGGTCGACGATGTCGCTGTCCAGGTCCTGGCCTTCATCGAGGCGCGAGAGCAGGAGCATCGCGTTCACCAGCGAGGCCATCCGCACTGCTTCCGACTCGATGCGCGCCAGCGCGTACTCGGTCGTCGGCGGCAGCTGTTCGCTGTCCTGCCTGGTGAGCTCGGCGTATCCCTGAATAGCGGCCAGGGGTGTGCGCAGCTCATGGCTCGCGTCCGCGACGAACTGCCGCATCCTCCGGTCCGACTCGGCTCGTTGGGCCAGCGCCGAATCGACGTTGGAAAGGAGCCGGTTGAGTGCCTTGCCCACTACGCCGACCTCGTTGTCGGGATGCGTGTCGTCCGCCCGCACCCGGGCCGTGATTCTCGGATCGTCGTCCAGTGTCACGTTCGCCGCCTGCGCCGCCGTCGCTGCCACTCGGTGTAACGGCAGAAGCGCGTATCGCACCACCAGGAACGTCCCGACCGCCGTGACCACCAACGCCACCGCGATGAGCCCGCCGGTGATCATGGCCTTCTGCGCGATGGCCGCCCTGACCTGTTCGAGCGAGACTCCCGACACCACCACGTCGCCGTCGGGCAGGGTCCGGCTCTGCATTCGGTAGGTATTCCCGTCCCCCAGCTTCACCGTCTGGGGCGGGCCGCCCGTCCACGAACGCGCCTCGATATCGCGGACGACAGCGGGGGGCGCGGGCGCCGGCTCGTCGTCGGCGAACACTTCGGCCTGCACGACCACGCCGTCACGCAACACCGCGAGCACGCTTCCCTGCATCTGGCCGATGAGCCTGCCGTCGTGTTCGAAGGATTGGCTCGCTGCGGCCAGCGATCGCGATACCTCCGAGTCGATCATGCTCATCACGTACGTGCGCAGGATCAGCACCGACACCGCACCGACGGCCAAGAGCACGACGGTAACCACCGCGGTCACCCCGAGAATCAACTGCCTGCGCAACGACTGCGGCCACCACCTGCGGAGGGCGCGCAGCCGTGTCATCGCGGCGGCCGCAGCATGTATCCGACGCCGCGCACGGTGTGGATCATGGGCTCTCGCCCAGCATCGATCTTCTTCCGCAGATACGAGACATAGAGGTCCACAATGCTTGCCCGCCCGCCGAAGCCGTAGTGCCAGACGCGGTCGAGGATCTCGGTCCGGCTCAGCGCGCGTCTCGGCTTTCGCATCAGGTATCGCAGCAGCTCGAATTCGGTTGCGCTGAGCGAAATCGGTTCGCCTGCGCGGGTCACCTCGCGACTACCTGAGTCGAGGACCAGGTCTCCGACTTTGAGTACCTCGTCCTTGGCCGCCTCCGTGACGTTCGACCGGCGGATCAAGCCGCGCAGCCGAGCGACGAGCTCCTCGAGGCTGAACGGTTTCGTCATGTAATCGTCGGCCCCCGCGGTGAGGCCGGTCACCCGATCCGTGACCGAGTCACGCGCGGTGAGAAACAGGATGGGCGTATACGTCTCCGCCTCCCGGATCCGCTGCAGGATCTCCATGCCGTCGATATCGGGCAGCATGATGTCGAGGACCAGCACGTCGGGATCGGTCTCCTCGAACCTACTGACCGCTTCGTGCCCGTTGTGCGCGACGTCGACGATCCATCCCTCGTAATGCAGTGCCATCTTGACCAGGTTCGTCAACGCCGGCTCGTCGTCCACGAGCAGGACACGTATCGCCGACCCGTCGGCGCGGTGGATACGGGGCAGCTGCCCGAGGATCGGTTGCCGGTGGCGGAGGTGGTCGGTGGGCACGGACAGCGTCGTCATGCTTCCATGGTCCACATCGCATATGTTCCTGTCACGTATCTCATATATTTCTCCTACAAAGCCTGTTCGCGCGATATGCGCGTAGGCATCGTGTGTCGGCCACCACAACAATCGATCAATGCGGTGGGGTTACACATTATTTGTGTTCTCTATGCGTTCGGCATTATTGCTTGACGGACATTCTTCGCAATCAATACGTTGGCGAACGGGCCGAACCGCGAATGCCTGAACGACGGCCGCTAAGTACCAGGCGCATTATCCCGATTAATACGCCCCGAGGGGAGCGACCCATTCAGCTAATAGATGCGCCGACGCGGCCAGGCGTCGGCAACAAGGCTTCTGGGAGCCGTGCCGAGTGGCTGCGGCCGATTCTGCGGTACGACGTGCCCGCGTCGCTGGTCGTATTCCTTGTCGCGCTTCCGCTGTCCATCGGCATCGCGATCGCCTCCGATGCACCGGTACTCGCCGGCATCATCGCCGCCATCGTCGGTGGAATCGTCGCAGGCGCGTTCGGAGGTTCACCGCTGCAGGTCAGCGGTCCTGCCGCCGGGCTCACCGTCGTCGTGGCGGGGCTGATCGCCGAGCTGGGCTGGACGGTGACCTGCGCCATCACCGTCGCTGCGGGAGTGCTGCAGGTTGTATTCGGGCTGAGCCGCGTTGCCCGCGCCGCCCTGGCGATTTCGCCGGTCGTCGTGCACGCGATGTTGGCCGGCATCGGGATCACAATCGCGTTGCAGCAGGTACACGTTCTGCTGGGCGGCGACTCGCAGACGTCGGCCTGGACCAACCTGGTCGGCCTCCCGGCTCAACTGCTCGACGCGGACAGCGGCGGCTTGTTACTCGGCATCTTGGTGATCGGCACGCTGATCGCATGGCGGTGGGCACCGGGCTGGCTCAAGAAGGTGCCCGGACCGCTGGTCGCCATCGTCGCGGCGACCGTCATCTCACTGGTGTTCGCGCTCGACGTGGAGCGCATCAAGATCGACGGATCGCTGATCGATGCGCTGGCGCTGCCAAGCCTGCCTGACGGAAAGTGGGGCGCTGTCGCAATGGGTGTCCTGACGCTGTTCCTCATTGCCAGCGTGGAGAGCCTGCTGTCCGCGGTGTCGGTCGACCGGATGCACGACGGCACGCGCACGGACTTCAACCGCGAAATGATCGGGCAGGGCGCGGCCAACATCGTGTCCGGAACGATCGGTGGACTGCCGATCACCGGTGTGATCGTGCGCAGCTCGACGAATGTGACCGCAGGGGCGAGGAGCCGGGCATCGGCGATCCTGCACGGAATCTGGGTACTGCTGTTCGCTCTGCCGTTCGTCGGCCTGGTCGAGCAGATCCCGCTGGCCGCGCTGGCGGGCCTGCTCGTCGTCATCGGAGTGCAGTTGGTCAAGCGTGCGCACATCGAGACTGCCTTGCGCACAGGAGATCTGGCGGTATACACCGTCACCGTTGTTGGTGTCATATTCGTCAATCTGCTGGAGGGGGTGCTGATTGGGTTTGCCCTCGCAATTGCGTTGACGGTTTGGCGTGTGGTGCGGGCCCGGATCCACGCCGAGCCCGATGGCGATGCCGCGTGGCGCGTGGTCGTCGACGGTTCGTGCAGCTTTCTGTCTCTTCCCCGTCTCACCGGCGTGCTCGCGAAGATCCCGGCGGGCACGACGGTCACCATCGAGTTGTCGGTGGATTTCATCGATCGCGCCGTGTACGAGACGATCGACGAATGGCACCGACGCCACCGTGCATCGGGCGGCACCGTAGATGTGCACGACGTCGGCGCCGTCGACATCAAGGATGCGGTGACCGGTCCGCCGGCCAGGGGATTCATTCCACTGGACAAACGATCGGGCGTCGCTCCGTGGAGTGCGTGGCAGATCCCAAACGGCAACGGGCACAACGGCCAGGGTCACAACGGTAACGGGCGCAATGGCAACGGGCACAACGGTAATGCACACGACAGCGCCCGACCGTTGCTCAACGGATTGGCGGTGTATCACCGTCGCACCGCACCGTACCTGCGTGTGCATATGAAGCCACTGGCGCACGCACAGCAACCCCAGACGCTCTTCATCACGTGCACGGACTCGCGGATCGTGCCCAACATCATCACCAGCAGCGGACCGGGGGACCTGTTCACCGTCCGCAACGTGGGAAACCTGGTTCCCGAAAACCGCGAGGACCCGTCGATCGAAGCCGCGATCGCATTCGCCTTGGAGAAACTGGAGATCTCGTCGATCGTCCTCTGCGGACACTCGAGTTGCGGAGCTATGAATGCCCTGCTGCCCGAGCGCCGTCCGGTGGGCAGTGCCGGGGACGAATCACTGCGCACCTGGCTCGCGCACGCCCACCCCACCCTCGCCGCGTTCGACGACGGCGACCACCCGGTTGCCCAGTCGGCCGCGGCCGCGGGCTTTGATCCCGTCGACCAATTGAGCATGGTGAATATCGCCGTACAGGTCGAAACCCTCGCTGGCCATCCGCTCATCGGTAAGGCCCGAGAACAGCGGGGGGTCAAGGTCATCGGACTGTTCTACGACATTCCGAGTGCCGGCGCGCTGCGGGTCAACCCGACCGGCGTCGAGACGCTCGCCGGGGATCGGGAGGCTGTTGGCTGTCGCTGAGGCGCTTAGCTTCGCTGCCCCGATTCCCGGCCCAAGACCGCATACGCGATCGGCATCGGCGAAGCGCTCTGCGCTCGGCGGCGTGATTCCTATGCAGTGGGCCGCTGCGGCGCCAGCTCAACCCTGTTCGACGACGCTTGAGTTACCCGCACGGAAGAGGCGCGCAGCTAATTTGCTCGACTACTGACAACAACCGTTGCCTGGTGGCGCTGACGCCAAAGGTGCCGACTGGGTCGGTAATTTGCCGGGGGCAAGATGACGACAACCTTCAGTCAGCTACTCCGCCGACACCGAGCGCAGTCGCCGAAACGACCGTGCGGCAAACTGCAACGAGAGTTCGCCGACGCGCGCGTCAAATGCCGCGTATGTTCATCGTAGTGGAAACTATCGTGAATGTGCGGCGACTCCGTCGGTCCCGCTGGCCGGTTGAGTGCGGGATAATGATTACCTTGCCCAGCCAGCAAGTTCGCTGGCGTTGCTCGAAAATCAGTCAGTCTGCCGCCTTGTTGCTGCATGGTCGAACATCCTCGGCCGGTGCGCCACCACGAGGTCCTCTCAGGAACGCGACGCGATACCGGTGACGCGGTTCTCTATTCCCGCCCTCCTCCGCGAACGCGCCAAGACCCAGCCTGACGACGTGGCGTACACGTACGTCGACTACGAGATCGACCCCGCCGGCTACGAGGAGAGCCTGACGTGGTCGCAGGTGCACCACCGTGCCGAAATCGTCGCGGAAGAACTCGGCATGTGTGGGTCCAGTGGTGACCGGGCGGCGATACTTGCGCCTCAGGGACTGGATTACATCGTCGCATTCCTGGGTGCGCTGCAGGCAGGCTTCATCGCGGTACCGCTACCTGTGCCACAGCCGGGCAGCCACGATGAACGGATCGCCTCTGCGCTGCAAGACAGCCTGCCGGTCGTCGTCCTCACCACATCCGCTGTCGCCGGCGAGGTCGCCCCTTATGCCCGCGCTCACGGCGGCTATTCCGCGCCACGACTTGTGGAGATCGACTCGCTGGACCTGGAATCGCCGGCGCAGATCGATACCGGGCACCGCGCGCCGTCGAGGACGGCGTATCTGCAGTACACGTCTGGCTCGACTCGCTCGCCCGCGGGTGTGGCGATCTCGCACCGGAATGTCATCGCGAACCTCGAGCAGATCATGTCCGACTACTTCGAGCATCTCGGAGGGGTGCCGCCCCCGGACACCGTTCTGGTGTCCTGGCTGCCCTTCTATCACGACATGGGCTTGGTGTTCGGCATATGTACGCCGATCACGGACGGGTTGTCGACGGTTTTCATGAGCCCGATGGCATTTCTGCAGCGGCCGGCGCGCTGGATTCAATGGCTCGCTCGTGTCGGCAAGGCTTTCTCGGCAGCGCCGAACTTTGCCTTCGAGTTGGCGGTCCGGCGCACGAGGGACGATGACATGGCCGGGCATGATCTCGGAAACGTGTTGGGAATCATCAGCGGAAGCGAACGGGTGCACGCCGCCACCGTGCGACGGTTCAGTGAGCGTTTTGCGCCGTTCAACCTCAGTGAGGCAGCGATACGGCCTTCATACGGCCTAGCCGAGGCAACCGTCTACGTTGCGACGCGCGAGCCGGGGCGATCATCGAGTCCGGTTCGGTTCGAGTACGAGAAACTGTCGGCAGGCCACGCGAAGCGCTGCGAGAACCAGGGCGCGGGTGGAACCGAGTTGGTCAGCTACGGCTCTCCGCGCGCAACGACGGTTCGGATCGTGGACCCCGACACCGGCGGGGAGAATCCGGCCGGTGCAGTCGGTGAGATCTGGGTGCACGGTGAGAACGTCGCGATGGGCTATTGGCGAAATGCGCAGTTGACCGAGCGGCTGTTCAACGCAAAGCTCGTGAACCCTTCGCCAGGCGCACCGGTCGGCCCGTGGCTGAGGACCGGAGACCTGGGCGTGATCTCCGACGGCGAACTGTTCATTGTCGGCCGCATCAAGGATTTGGTGATCGTCGACGGGCGCAACCACTATCCCGACGACATCGAGGCGACTATTCAAGAAATCACCGGAGGCCGCGTCGCTGCCATCTCGATCGCCGACGATCACAGCGAGCGCCTAGTCGCGATCGTCGAACTCAAGAACCGCGGTGAGTCGCACGATGACGCGATGCAGAGACTGCGCGCCGTCAAACGAGAAGTCACCTCGGCGATTGTGCAGTCGCACAATCTGCGCGTCTCAGACGTCGTGTTCGTACCACCCGGCTCGATACCGATCACGACAAGCGGCAAGATCCGACGGTCCTCCTGTGTGGAGCGGTACAAACAGGACGGATTCGCACGACTGGACGTTGCTGTATGACGGCCGAGATCCAAAAGGCCGAACTCCGTCACTGGTTGGTTGACTATCTGATCACGAACATCGGCTGCAATCCGGACGACATCGGGCTCGACCGGTCCCTGAAGGACCTCGGCGTGGGATCTCGCGATGCGGTGGTTCTCTCCGGTGAACTCTCCGAGTTGCTCGGCCGACCGGTCTCCCCGGTCGAGTTCTGGCAGCATCCGACGATCAATGAACTCGCGCACTTCCTTACCGCATCCGAACCCGATGCCACAGAAACCCGACCCGCGACCGTCCGCCACGCCCAGATCGATGAGCCGATCGCCGTCATCGGGATCGGATGCCGCTTCCCCGGGGGGATCTACGGCCCGGAGTCGTTGTGGGAGTTCATTTGTGACGACCGCTCGGCCATCGGGGAAGTGGACCCGGACCGGTGGAGACCATTCGATGACGGCTCACCCGAGGCTGCCGCCGCGTTGGCCCGCACCACCCGGTGGGGTGCCTTCCTTGAAGAGATCGACGGGTTCGACGCGGAGTTCTTCGACGTCTCGCCGAGCGAGGCGGTCAAGATCGACCCGCAGCAACGCCTCCTGCTGGAAGTGGCCTGGGAAGCGTTGGAGCACGCCGGAATACCGGCCGACTCGCTCCGCCGTACCCAGACCGGTGTGTTCGCCGGAGCCTGCCTCAGTGAGTACGGGTACCTGGCATCTAATGACCTGAGCCAGGTCGACGCCTGGACGGGTACCGGTGGCGCGCTGAGCATTATCGCCAACCGTCTCTCCTACTTCCTCGACTTGCGCGGACCGTCGATCGTGGTTGACACGGCGTGCTCGTCGTCACTGGTGGCGGTACACATGGCCGGCCAGAGCCTGCGGTCGGGCGAGTCGCAGCTGGCCATCGCGGCCGGAGTGAACCTGCTGTTGTCGCCGGCGGTTACCCGCAGCTTCGACCAGGCCGATGCGATGTCGCAGAGCGGCGCGTGTCATGCATTCGACGCGGCCGCGGACGGCTTCGTCCGCGGTGAGGGCTGCGGGGTGGTGGTGCTCAAGCGGCTGTCCGATGCGCAGCGCGACGGGGACAGGGTGCTGGCGGTGGTGCGCGGCTCCGCAGTCAACCAGGATGGCCGGTCCAATGGACTGATGGCGCCCAACCCAGCGGCGCAAATCGCGGTACTGCGCGCGGCGTGCGCCGACGCGCATGTGCAGGCACGGGATATCGATTATGTCGAAACCCATGGCACCGGGACATTGTTGGGCGACCCCATCGAGGCGCGTGCACTCGGAACAGTCCTAGGCCGCGGACGCCCGGAGACTTCGCCGCTACTTCTGGGCGCGGTGAAGACGAATCTGGGCCACATGGAGGCGGCGGCCGGCATCGCCGGGTTCATCAAGGCGACGCTCGCGGTGCAGCGAGGGCATATACCCCCGAATCGGGAGTTCGCAACTCCCAATCCTCTCATTCCGTTCGACGACATGCGCCTGAAAGTTGTTGCCGCGCCTACACCCTGGCCGGTGTCGAATCGGCCGCGTCGGGCGGGGGTGTCGTCCTTCGGTTTCGGCGGGACGAATGCGCATGTGGTGGTGGAGCAGGCGCCGGATTGTGGTGTGGTGCAGGGGGAGTCGGGGTCGGTTCCGGCGGTGGTGACGTTGGTGGTGTCGGGTAAGTCGGCGGGGCGGGTGTGTTC
>Ga0210086_1000409_pt1 | contig 25261 bp, 23 predicted proteins | sample China_Galinas_PW_3_FD_184867 | JGI IMG/M metagenome (GOLD analysis project Ga0210086, IMG submission 184867) | Wetland microbial communities from San Francisco Bay, California, USA, that impact long-term carbon sequestration - China_Galinas_PWB_D2... | ecosystem: Environmental > Aquatic > Marine...
GACGCCTCGCTGATCGGGCGCGAGGTCAAGATCGTCCAGACCGGCCTCAAGCCGAAGGCGTACCGGTTCATGCTCGGTGACAAGTCGGAGGTCGGCATCCCGTGACGCGCGTCCCTTCCCCCACCGGTCGCGCCGCCGGCCCGGGCCGCCGAGCCGGCGGCCGCGGGAAAGCGTGATGCGCGCCGTCGTCTTCGGCGGCACCGGCATGCTCGGTCGCGACGTCGTGACCGAGGGCCGGCGCCGCGGCGCCACGGTGCTCGGCCTGTCCCACGCCCAGGCCGACGTCACCGATCCGGACCGGCTGCTCGCGTGGGTTCAGGGGTTCCGGGCGGACCTGGTGCTCAATTGCGCCGCCTTCACCGCGGTCGACGCCTGCGAGGAGGAGCGCGACCGGGCCTACGCGGTCAACGCCAAGGGGGCCGGTCACGCGGCGGCGGCGGCCGCCGCCGCTGGTGCCCACCTGGTCCACGTGTCGACCGACTACGTCTTCGACGGGGCGGCCGACCGGCCGTACGCCGAGGCCGCTGCCACCGGGCCCCACTCGGTCTACGGGGCATCCAAGCGGGCCGGCGAAGAGCGGGTCCTGGAGTACGAGCGCTCCACGGTGGTGCGCACGAGCTGGCTGTTCGGCCCGGGCGGACCCAACTTCGTCGCCACCATGCTGCGCTTGATCGACGGCGGGACCGACCCGCTGCGGGTGGTCGACGACCAGGTGGGGTGCCCCACGTCGACCCGGTCTCTGGCCCGAGCCCTCTGGGACCTGGTCCGGCTCGCGGAGATCCGCGGTACGGTGGGTGGAGGCGCCCCGGGGGCGATCGAGAGCCCGCGCGGGGTGGTTCACTACCGCGATCGGGAACCGGTCTCATGGTACGGCTTCGCCCGGGAGATCGTCCGGTCCTGGCGGCCCGCGGTCGAAGTCGTGCCGGTGACCACGGACGCCTTCCCGCGCCCGGCCCGCCGGCCGGCCTACTCGGTGCTGGCGGTGGACCGGTTCGAGCGGCTCACCGGCCGCCCCGTCGAGCCCTGGATCGCCGGCCTCCAAGAGCTCCTCACCCTCCACCGCCGCGGTCGCACGAGCTTCCAATGAGCCCCGACAACGCACAGACGACCCCCGGGCGGTGGCATGCCCTTTTCCCCACGACCGTCCCGGCGCGGTGACCCGCGCCGTAAGATAGGAGACACACCATGAGAGCGCTGGTCACCGGCATCACGGGCTTCGCCGGGTCGCATCTCGCCGAGCTACTGCTCGCCGAGCACCCGGAGGTGGAGATTTTCGGCACCTATCGATGGCGAAGCCGGATGGAGAACATCGAGCACCTGCACGACCATCTGGGCGGTCGGGTGCGGCTGGTGGAGTGCGAGCTGCGGGACCCGAGCTCGGTGCGCCGGGCGCTCGAGGAGTCGCGTCCCGACGTGATCTTCCACCTGGCGGCCCAGAGCTTCGTGCCGTCGTCCTGGACCGGGCCCGGCGACACGGTGGTGTCGAACGTCAGCGGACAGATCAACCTGTTCGAGGCGATCCGCGCCCTCGACCTCGATCCGGTGGTCCAGATCGCCTGCTCGTCGGAGGAGTACGGCATGGTCCTGCCGGACGAGGTGCCGATCCGGGAGACCAACCCCCTGCGTCCGCTCTCTCCCTACGCCGTCTCCAAGGTCGGCCAGGACCTCCTCGGTTACCAGTACTTCCAGAGCTTCGGCCTCAAGGTCGTCCGCACCCGCGGCTTCAACCACACCGGCCCGCGGCGGGGCGACGTCTTCGTGACCTCCAACTTCGCCCGCCAGGTGGCCCGTATCGAGCTTGGCTTGGCCGAGCCGATGATCAAGGTCGGCAATCTGGGTGCGGTGCGCGACTTCACCGACGTGCGCGACATGGTCCGTGCGTACTGGCTGGCGGTGACCAAGGCCACGCCGGGCGAGGTCTACAACATCTGCACCGGCGAGGGACTGACCATCCAGGAGTTGCTCGACCGGTTGATCGCCATGGCCAAGGTGGAGGTCCGGGTGGAGACCGACCCGGCGCGTCTGCGGCCGTCCGACGTGGAAATCCTGATCGGCGACAGCTCCAAGTTCCGGGCGGACACCGGCTGGGAGCCGCGCATCTCCTTCGATCAGACGCTACGCGACACGCTCGACTACTGGCGGGACCGAGAAGAGCGGAGGAAGCGGCTCGGGGGCGGAGAGTGAGGGGCGGATGCGGGTCCTGATCACCGGCGTCAGCGGCTTCGTCGGTCGTCACGTGGCCCGGCGGCTCCTGGAAGAGGGGGAGCAGGTGGCAGCGACGGTCTGGGGAGAGGCGCTCAGCCTGCCCGGCGTCGCGCTGCACGAAGCGGACATTCAGGACCCGGCGGCGGTCGACCGCGTGTTGCAGGCGGCGGCGCCCGACGTGGTCATCCACCTGGCGGGGCTCTCCCACGTCGGCGAGTCCTGGGCCCGTCCCGGCGAGTACTTCCGGGTCAACGTGCTTGGCACGGAGAACGTGGTGCGAGCGGCCGCGGGGGCCAAGGTGCTCGTGGCCTCGAGCGGCGAGGTCTACGGCGCTGTGCCGGAGGCCGAGCAGCCGATCCGGGAGGACCGTCTGCCCGCGCCGACCAGCCCGTACGCGCTGACCAAGGCCGCGGCGGAGCGGGTCGCTCTGGCCGTACCGGGTGCCCAGGCGATCGTCGTGCGCTCGTTCAACCTGATCGGGCCGGGGCAGGCGCGCCAGTTCGCCCTGCCGTCCTTTGCCGCCCAGCTCGCCGCCATCCGCCGCGGCGAGCAGGAACCGGTGCTCCACGTCGGCAACCTGGCGGCCCGGCGGGACTTCGTCCACGTCGAGGCCGCGGCCCGTGCCTATCTTCTGCTCGCCCGTTCCGGTGTGCCGGGCCGGGTCTACAACCTGGCGAGCGGCCGGGCGGTGTCGATCGCCGATGCCCTGGACGCCCTGGTGCACGCCTCGGGGGTGAGCGCACGGATCGAGCAGGACCCGGCGCGCATGCGCCCGGTCGACGTGCCGCTCCTGGCGGGGGACGCGGCCGGCCTGGCGGCGCTCGGCTGGTGCGCCGAGCCGGGCTTCGAGGCGGCGGTCTGCAGCCTCTGGCACGAGGCGCTGGCCGGCACGGGCGCCTCCTGAGCGCGCCGCCGGCGCCGGACCCGGCGGTATACACTTCGTCCGAGGACCCGCACGATTCCGGTTGCTCCGAGGAGGATTTCCATGGCCGATGATCTGGACACACCGTACGGCACGCACGGCGACGATGGACCGGAGAGCGCCTTGCGCGAGGTGGCCGACGAGGCTGCGCTGGTGCGCTCCGAGGACGCTCTCGCGTCCCGCGCGACGGACCTTCCCAGCACCGGGTTGCTCAGCTTCTACGACCGTCTACGGGAGCGGATCATCGCCTGGGTGGACCGCCGCGGTGGGCGGCTCGGTGACGCGTCGGTGCGGGCGCTGCTCCTGGTGCCGGACGTCTTCATCCTCCTGGTGCGGCTGGCGCTGGACAAGGAGGTCCCGACCTCGGCGCGGATGTTGATCGGCGGTGCGCTGGCTTACTTCGTCCTGCCGATCGACCTGTTGCCGGAGGCGCTGATCGGGGCGGGGGGGTACATCGACGATCTGGTCTTGGCGACGGCGGTGCTGGCGCAGGCGTTCAGCGGGGAGCTGGAGCCGTATGCGCGGCGGCACTGGAGTGGGTCGGAGGATCTGCGGGCGGTGATCCAGGACATCACGTACACGGCCGAGAACCTGCTCGGCGCCAAGGTCTACACGCGCCTCGAGAAGCTCCTGGCCAAGCGCGGGATCAAGCTGCCGCGGACGGAGGAGTCCGAAGCGTCCGAAGTGTAGTTGGCCGCTGAGAAGGGTCCTTCGGCGGGGGGTTTGCCGGGAGCGTCCTTCGGGGAGGGTGCCAGGGGCCGGCTCGGATGGATGGACTGCGGACGCGAGTCCTCGCCTGCCCGACGCCCGCGTTCGCCGGGGTTTCCCTCCACAGGCCGTGGAGGTCGCGGTCGTCGAGCACCCCTCGGCGCCCCTCCCCGAAGGACGCTCCAACTTTCGGGGCGGTCGCTGCCGTAGCGCGGCTGTCCTTCGGCGGGGGGTTTGCCGGGAGCGTCCTTCGGGGAGGGTGCCAGGGGCCGGCTCGGATGGATGGACTGCGGACGCGAGTCCTCGCCTGCCCGACGCCCGCGTTCGCCGGGGTTTCCCTCCACAGGCTGTCGAGGCCGCGGTCGTCGAGCACCCCTCGGCGCCCCTCCCCGAAGGACGCTCCAACCTTCGCAGCGATCGTTGCCGTACCGGTCCACGTTCTTGCCCGCTGCTTCACCCATAAGGGGCCTCCGGCATCTCGACCTCATCGGTTCTGCGAAGAAATGTCTTCCGGGATCAACAGTGGTGGGGACGCTCGGCCCCGATTGCTGACCTGCCCGAGAAGGTCCGGTCACCGCGGGGAGGGAATGGGAGGCGAGGCCCCCGGCCAGAGGGCGTCGAGGAGCGTGCCCGCGAAGGTGGTGGAGTAGGCAGGGCGGCCCGGCGCGCTCCGAGCCGAGGCGAGCGATTGTCTCCCAACCGCCCGTGACGCTCGCCGTCCCGGCGGGCCGGGGGCCTCGCCGCCCATTCCCGCGGCTCCCCGTGCAGCGAACCCCTCAGTCAGCCCAACAAAGTCCCGAGGTCTTGGCGCAGCTTGTCCATGGCGTCGGGGTCGAGGGAGTCGTAGTAGCCCCGGATCTTGCCCTGGGCGTCGACCAGCACCAGGCGCGTGGAGTGGATGATCGGCTGGGACGGATCTTCTTTGTTGAGCGTCGCCGACAGCTTGAACCCGTCCTGGGACAGCGCGAACACCTTCTCCTGGTCGGTCCCGGTCAGGAACAGCCACGAGTCCGGCGCCTTGCGCTTGGCCGCGAACTCCGCCAGCACCTCCGGCGTGTCGTGCTCCGGATCGAGCGAGATCGACACCAGCTTCACCTTCGCCGCGTCGGGCAGGCCCCGGGTCACCCGCGCCATCTGGGCGGTCATCGCCGGGCAGATCGCCACGCAGCGGGTGAAGATGAAGTCGAGCACGTACGGTTCCCCCGCCAGGTCGGCGGAGGAGACCTGGCGCCCGTCCCGGTTGGTCAGCTCGAACTGCGGCGCCGTGCCGAGGACCGGCGGTGGCGCCTGCCGGCACGACCAGCCCGCCAAGGCGGCGGCGCCGAGGGCCAGCAGAAGGCCGGCCCGAGCCGCGCGCCGGCTGAGAGTGCGGGTGATCCACCCACTGCGACAGATCCGTCCATCAGTTGCATCCGACATACTGCGCACCTTCCTCATTCAGTCCTTCCAAGTGACGCGTCACCCCAACCCACCCAGAACTTCGGGCGGGGGCGTCCCCTTCCCCCCGCGAGGGTGGGAAGGGGATCGAGGGGATGGGGGGAGATCCAGCGGATCATCCAGGTCGATCGGAGCGGCGGTACCGCCCCATCGAGCCAAGCTGCCTCCGTCGTCACGAGCCGCCTCTCCGTCGATGTTCTAACTCGTCTTGCGGCTGCGGATCACCAACAGATCCAGCGCGAACGCCGCCGCGGCCGCCAGCGCCAGAATGCTCATCGACCCGGCCAGGCCCGGCAGCGTGCCGCCCGAGGCCGGACCAATGGTCCCCGGGTCGAACGCTTCGCGGAGCGCGGCCACGCCGTAGGTCAGCGGGTTCGCCCGCATCACCCAGACCAGCCAGGCCGGTCCGCCGGAGAGCGGAAAGAGCGCGCCGGACAGCAGCCAGAGGGGCACCAGCACCAGGTTCATCACGGCGTGGAACCCCTGGGTCGAATCGACCCGCCAGGCGAAGGCGAAGCCGAGGGCGGTGAGCGCCACCGAGAGGAGCGCCATGGCACCGGCCGCGGCGAGCATGGCGCCCAGGCCCAGGTGGATGCCGGCGAACCAGGCCAGCGGCAGGAAGACGAGGCCCTGGACCCAGGCCAGCGTCGCCCCGCCCAGCACTTTGCCCGCCGCCAGGGCGCTCCGGGGCACCGGTGCCGCCAGCACTCCCTGCAGGAACCCCTCGCGGCGGTCCTCGATCACCGAGATGGTGGAGAAGATCGCCGCGAACAGCAGCACCAGGGCGACGGTGCCCGGATAGAAGTAGCGCAGGAAGTCGATGCCGTCGGCCGCGGCGGTGCCAGCGGTTCCACCGGCGGCAGCGCCGGCCGGTCCGCCGGGCAGCTTGAACGACGACGACAAGCCGACGCCGATCAGCACCCAGAAGACCAGTGGCGAGCCGATCGCGCCGGCGACACGGCTGGGCTGGCGGAAGAAGCGCTGCAGCTCGCGCTGCCAGAGGGTGAAGACGGGAAGCAGGGCGTTCATCGTGCGTCCTCCCCGTAGAGGCCGTGCCCGGTGTGGCGCAGGAAGACGTCTTCGAGCGTCGGCCGGGAGACGGTGACCGATTCGATCCGGCCCGGGAACGCCTCCGCCAGGCGGGCGACGAAGCGGTGGGCGTCCTCGCGCTCGAAGCGAACCGCGGCGTCGGCCGTCTCCGTCTCCTCAGGCGTCGGCAGGTGGGGCGCCAGCTCGGGGAAGCGGTCGGCCAGGTCGCGCGCGAACGCCGCCGTGCCGTCCCGGGGGACGACGGTGACCACGTCACCGCCGATCTCGGACTCCATCTCCTCCGGGCTGCCGCCGGCGACGATCCGCCCGCGGTCGAGCAGCAGGAGCTGGTCGCAGCGCTCCGCTTCCTCGATGAAGTGGGTCGTCAGCAGCACGGTCATGCCGGCCCGGCGCAGGTCGTCCAGGGTGCTCCACAGGTCGCGGCGCGCCCCCGGGTCGAGGCCGGTAGACGGCTCGTCCAGGAGCAGCAGGCGCGGCCGATGGAGCAGGGACTTGGCGATCTCGGCCCGCCGCCGCAGGCCGCCAGAGAGGGCCTTGCCCCGCTCGCCGGCGCGCGCGGTCAGGCCGAGGCGCGCCAGGGCGTCGTCGATCCGTTCCGCGAGTCGCGCGCCGGTCAGGCCGTAGAGGTGCCCCTGGTGCACCAGGTTTTCGCGCACCGAGAGCTCCAGGTCGAGGCTCGGCGACTGAAAGACGACCCCGAGCGTTCTGCGGGCCGCGGCGGACTCGGCCGGCAGCGAGTGGCCGAAGACCCGCACGCTGCCGCCCCCGGGGGGCAGCAAGGTCGCCAGGATGCGGAAGAGCGTGGTCTTGCCGCCGCCGTTGGGACCGAGGAAGCCGAACAGCACCCCGGCGGGGACTTGGAAGGTGACGCCGTCCAGGGCGACCCGCTCCGGGTAGGCAAAGCGAAGGTCGTCCGCCGCGACGGCAGGCGGGGTGATCGGACCGTTCATGATGTGCTCACTATGTCAGCGGGAAGGACCGGACAGCTCGCAGCCTCACAGCGAAGCTTCGCCGAAGACCAATGATACCCCCGGGTGGGGGCGTCCCCTTCCCCCCGGAGGGCGGGAAAGGGATCGAGGGGTTGGGGGGCGGTCCAGTGGACGGCGTCCCTTTCCCCCCGGAGGGAGGGAAAGGGATCGAGGGATTGGGGGGAGATCCAGTGGATCATCCAGGTCGATCGAGGTGCAACGAGCCTGTCGGCGCCTTAGACACCCGAGAGCTGCGGCCTCCTTTCCAGCGCCCTCCCGAAAGGGATCGAGGGATTGGGGGGAGATCCAGTGGACTGTCCCTTGCCCCTCGCGACGGTGGGAAGGGGGTGCGAGGCGGGGTCGGGAGCGGCGCGGGAGGCCCCGGCTCCGGGACACCGCGCGATCTGGATGGTTCGGCGCTCTGCGCGCGGCTCGGTTCGGCCTCGCGCGTGGACCGGTCCGGGCACGCGAACGCACCAGTGGCGCGGGCCTCAAGCCCTCCACCGGGGCCTCCCGCACCGCTCCACATCCAGACCGCTCGTCGACGTGCCGAGGCGGCAGAAACGCACTCCGCTAAAGAAGCAACGAAGCGGGAGGGGGCGTCCCCTTCCCCCCGTGAGGGTGGGAAGGGGATCGAGGGGATGGGGGGCGGTCCAGTGGATCATCCAGGTCGATCGCGGCTCAACGAGCCGCTCGGCGCCTGCACTGCCTGAGAGACACGACTTCATCCCAGGCGCTCTCCCGAAGGGGATCGAGGGGATGGGGGGAGATCCAGTGGATCATCCAGGTCGATCGCGGCGGCGCAACCGACGGATCAAGCGAACGTGACCCGGTCGTCACGAAGTCGGTCGTTGTACTAATTGATCAACTGGATCAGCCGGTCGGCCATCATCGCCCCCAGGATACCCGGAAGGTAGAGGATCGAGGCGATCAACAGGTTGCGCCCGGACGGTCCCGTCCGCTGGCGCCCGAACGCCAGGCTGGCGCCCAGGTACCCGAGGCCGAGCACCAGCGCGCCGACGGCGTAGACCGTGCCGACCAGGCCGAGGGCGGTCGGCACCAGGGAGAGCGGGATCAGCGCCGCGGCCCAGATCACCGACTGGCGGGCGGTCGACGCGCCGTCCGGCTCGAGCACCGGCAGCATCGGGAAGCCGCCACGGGCGTAGTCCGCGCGGTACATCCAGGCGATCGCCAGGAAGTGGGGGAGCTGCCAGAAGAACAGGATGCCGAACAGCGCCCAGGCACCGGCGCCGAGGGCGTCGGTGGAGGCGGCCCAACCCATCACGGGCGGCATGGCGCCCGGGGCGGCGCCGATCACCGTCGAGAGAGAGCTCACCCGCTTGAGCGGCGTGTAGATCAGGACGTAGGAAATGGTGGTCACGGCGCCCAACACCGCGGTCAGCAGGTTGACCGCCGCGGCCAGCCAGACGAAGCTCGCCAAGCAGAGCGCGACGCCGAAGACCGCCGCCGGGACGGACTCCAGCTTGCCGGACGGCAGTGGCCGGCCAGCGGTGCGGCGCATCCGCGCGTCGTGCTGGCGCTCCAGCACCTGGTTCAGGACCGAAGCCGACGAAGCCGCCAGACCGGTGCCGGCGAGAGCGTGGAGCAGCAGCACGATCTGCTGCGCGCTCCAATCGAGGCTTCCCTGAGCAAGGACGAAGCCGGCGGCGCAGGTCACCAGGACCATCAGCGTGATCCGCGGCTTGGTCAGCTCGAAGTAGAGACCGGCGCGCTCCCGGACGCGTGCCCAGGTGAGCGGGCCGGTCGCCACGGGTTGGGCGCCGGGCGCGATGGCTCCTTGTTTCATCCGATCTCCGGTGCTGTGGCTCGTCTTGCGTTCGTGCTGCCGCCGAGCGACGATCCGCCGCCTTCCGCGCGCGAGCGTTCGAGGTCTCGGGGCGTCTCGCGCCGCCCGAGCCTACCCCATCAGGTGGGCCGCGGGGCGGACCATCTCGCCGTAACGCGTACGGTGGGCGTCGGATTCCGAAGTCTACCCCAAGCCGTTACCATCTCGTTTCGGCCCCGACCCCGCCCGTCCGGAGGGGCGGTTTGACACGAACGGGTAGCCTCGGTCACAATCGGCGCCCTTGGAGGGGCCGGGCCCTCGCAAGACAGGATTGTGCGTGCAGGCCCGGAACGCAGTTTTCCGGAGCAAATCACAGGTAGAGAACGAGAACTTGCCGCGCCGGGATCACCCGGATCGACTCAGCTCGGTCCGACGAATCGTGTCCGGTGCCCATCGAAACAACGACCTCGGGGAGACCGTCGAACGTCATGCCGCAGCTCTTCCCTAAGAACGCCAACTACATCGCCCGGGGGAGCCTGGTGGCGCTCGTCGTCCTGCTCATCTCGGGCGGCCTCATGCTCGACCGGCTCCAGCGCTCGCCCTTCGTCACCCGCCAGGGCGAAGTGTTCAAGCAGCCCGTCCCGTTCAGCCACGATCACCACGTGGGGGCGATGGGCATCAATTGCCGGTACTGCCACACTTCGGTGGAGACGTCCTCGTTCGCGGGCATTCCTCCGACCTCCACGTGCATGAACTGCCACAAGGAGATCTGGAACGACAGCCCGATGCTCGAGCCGGTGCGCGCGAGCTTCCGGACCGGCGATCCCCTGAAGTGGACCCGCATCCACGACCTGCCGGACTTCGTCTACTTCAACCACAGCATCCACGTGGCGAAGGGGATCGGCTGCGAAAGCTGCCACGGGCGGGTCGACAAGATGCCGCTCATGTTCCAGCACGCGACTCTCCAGATGGAGTGGTGCCTGAACTGCCACCGCAACCCGGAGAAGTTCGTCCGGCCCCGGGAAGAGGTCTACACCATGGGCTATGAGCCCGGCCCGAACGATCCGACTCCCGCGGAGCTCATGAAGAAGTACGACATCCATAGCCTGACCTCCTGCTCCACCTGCCATCGCTAGTCGATCGGCCGGAGGTCCGGGTGATTCGAGGAGAACGGAAGGCCGGCCGCTCGGCCACGCGCCGTGCGGCCTAGCCAGGAGACGCGGATGGACCGTTTCAAGATTCTGAAGTCCGACGAGGGCGAAGCCTGCGGCCCCGGGTGCGGCTGCTCCTCCGGAGAGCCGGTCGCGCCGGAGATCCCGGCGGAGGATCGCGAGCCTTCCGGGGCGCCCGCGCTGAGCCTGGACGCCGTCCGGGAGAAGCTCGAGGGCGCGCGGGGTCGCCGGTACTGGAAGAGCCTCCAGGAGCTGGCCGAGACGCCCGGGTTCCGGGAAATGCTGGAGCGCGAGTTCCCGCAGGGCGCGACCGAGTGGCTCGCCGCCGAGGACGGTGGCGTCTCGCGGCGGCGCTTCCTGCAGCTCTCGAGTGCCTCAATGGCGCTCGCGGGCCTGACCGCCTGCACCCGCCAGCCGCTCGAGCAGATCGTCCCTTACGTCAAGCAGCCGGAGCAGATCGTTCCGGGGCGCCCCCAGTTCTACGCCACGAGCTTCTCCATGGGGGGCTACGCCCAGGGCGTGCTGGCCGAGAGCCACGAGGGCCGGCCCACCAAGATCGAAGGCAACCCGGACCACCCGGCCAACCCAGGCGGCGGCACCGACCTGTTCGCCCAGGCCTCGGTGCTCCAGCTCTACGACCCGGACCGATCGACCACGCTGACCTACCTCGACCAGATCCGCACCTGGACCGACTTCAAGCGGGAGCTCGCTCCCCAGATCCAGGCCTGGCGCTCGATTCAGGGCGAGGGGCTACGCATCCTCACCCCGACGGTCACCTCGCCGACCCTCGCCGCCCAGCGCGAGGCGTTGCTCAAGGACCTGCCGAAGGCTCGCTGGCACCAGTACGAGCCGGTCGGGCGCGAAGAGGTCCGCGCCGGCGCCGAGCGCGCCTTCGGCGAGCCGGTCGAGGTGCGCTACGAGCTGGCCGGCGCCGACGTTATCGTCGCCCTGGATTCCGATTTCCTGACCCAGGGCCCGGGCTCCGTGCGCCACGCCCACCAGTGGGCCGAGCGCCGACGCGCCGGTGCCGGTGCGGCCAGCGCGACCGGTGATGCCGACGGGGCGGACCCGCAGGCGATGAACCGGCTCTACGTCCTGGAGTCGACTCCGACCAACACCGGCGCCTCCGCCGATCACCGCCTGGCCCTGGCGCCGTCCAAGATCGCCGGCTTCGCCCTCGCCCTGGCGGCCGAGCTCGGCGTCGGCGGTGCCGACGCGTCCGGCATCGACTTCGGCGAGCAGGCCGACGAGGCGAACCGCTGGGTCAAGGCGGTGGCCGACGATCTGCGCTCCCGCAACGGCCGGTGCGTGGTGATCCCGGGTGACTCCGCCCCGGCGGCCGTCCACGTGCTCGCCCATGCGATCAACCAGGCGCTCGGTGCGGCCGGCTCCACCGTGGTCTACACGGAGACCGTGGCCGCCGCTCCCGTCGACCAGGTCCAGTCGCTCCGCGAGCTGGTCGACGACATGAAGTCCGGCGCGGTCGACGCCCTGTTCATCTTCGGCGCCAACCCGGTGTTCGACGCCCCGGTGGACCTGGACTTCGCGAACGCCATGGGCGGCGCCAAGCTGCGGGTCCACCTCGGTCTGTACAAGGACGAGACCGCCGCCTACTGCCAGTGGCACCTGCCCATGGCCCACTACCTGGAGAGCTGGACCGACGCCCGCTCTCAAGACGGCACGGCCTCGGTGGTCCAGCCGCTGATCGATCCGCTCTACAAGGGGCACACGCCCCACGACCTGGTCGCTCTGCTCGCCGCGCGCAACAACGTCACCGCCTACCAACTCGTCCGCGAGCACTGGCAGAGCCATCTGGGCGGCGATTTCGAGCGTGCCTGGCGGCGGGTACTCCATGACGGCGTCATCCCGAACACCGCCTTCGAGCCGAAATCGGTGACCGCCGGCGGGGTCGCCCAGGCCGCCGCGGAGGTCACCGAGCTGGTCGCCGGCCCCTCGGACGAGGCCGGCATGGAGCTTTCGCTCCGGCCCGACCCGACCCTGTGGGACGGCAGCCTGGCCAACAACGCGTGGCTGCAGGAGCTCCCCAAGCCGGCCACTCGGACCGCGTGGGACAACGCGGTGCTGATGAGCCCGGCGACCGGCCGGAAGATGAAGGTCTACGAGATCAAGCCGGAGCTGGTCCACGAGCGTCCGATGGTCCGCGTGACCGTCGACGACCAGAGCGTCGAGATGCCGGTCTGGGTGGTGCCCGGGCACGCGGACGACTGCGTGACGGTCCACTTCGGCTTCGGCCGCCAGCGCGCCGGCAAGGTCGGGAACGGTGTCGGCTTCGACGTCTACCCGCTGCGCACCACGGACGGGATGTGGACCAACCGCGCCCAGATCGAGCGCATCCGGCGCACCTACCCGATGGCGACCACCCAGGACCACCACTCCATGGAGGGGCGCAACCTGGTGCGCACCGGCACCGTGGCGGCGTACGAAGCCGACCCGGAGATGATCCACGCGATGGACCACGAGTCCGACGAGGTCTCGTTCTACCCGGGCTTCGAGTACGACGGTTACGCCTGGGGCCTGGCGGTGGACCTGAACGCCTGCACCGGGTGCAACGCCTGCGTCATCGCTTGCCAGGCGGAGAACAACATCCCGGTGGTGGGCAAGGAGCAGGTGATCAAGGGGCGCGAGATGCACTGGATCCGCATCGACCGCTACTTCGAGGGTCCGACCGAGGACGTGATCACCGGCTACTACCACCAGCCGGTGATGTGCCAGCAGTGCGAGCAGGCGCCGTGCGAGCCGGTCTGCCCGGTGGGGGCGACGGTCCACAGCTCCGAGGGCCTGAACGACATGGTCTACAACCGCTGCGTGGGCACGCGTTACTGCTCCAACAACTGTCCGTACAAGGTGCGGCGGTTCAACTTCCTCAAGTACACGGACCACACGATCGAGGTCGAGAAGATGGTCCGCAACCCGGACGTGACGGTCCGGATGCGAGGCGTGATGGAGAAGTGCACGTACTGCGTGCAGCGGATCAGTCACGCGCGAATCGACGCCAAGGTCGCCGGCGAGCGCGGCCGCGGCGACGGCAAGATCCACGACGGCGACGTCCGCACCGCCTGCCAGCAGGCCTGCCCGTCGCACGCCCTGATCTTCGGTGACATCAACGACCCGACCTCGGAGGTAGCCCGGCGCAAGGCCGAGCCGTTGAACTACTCGCTGCTCGGCGAGCTCGGCACGCGGCCACGCACCACCTACCTCGCGAAGCTGCGCAACCCGAACCCCCAGCTAGAGCCTGCACAGCAGACCGGAGGGACCGAGCATGGCAGTCATTGACAAGGGCGGGCAGTACCCGCCACCGGTGATCATCGGCGAGCACGACCACGGCTCGGTCACCGACAAGATCACCCACGCCGTTTTCGGCCGAACCCCCAAGTGGTGGTTCGGCGTGATGGCGGTCGCCTTCAGCATCGTCATGATGATGCTGGTGTCGATCAGCTGGCTGCTGGCCAAGGGCGTCGGGGTCTGGGGCCTCAACGTGCCGGTGGCCTGGGGCTTCGCCATCATCAACTTCGTCTGGTGGATCGGCATCGGCCACGCCGGCACGCTGATCTCGGCGATCCTGCTCCTGTTCCGGCAGGACTGGCGAACGTCGATCAACCGGTTCGCGGAGGCGATGACCCTGTTCGCCGTGGCTTGCGCGGGCCTGTTCCCGCTGCTCCACCTGGGCCGGCCGTGGCTGTTCTTCTGGCTCTTCCCGTACCCGAACACGATGTCGGTCTGGCCGCAGTTCCGCAGCCCGCTGATCTGGGACGTCTTCGCCGTCTCCACATACGGCACCGTGTCGCTGATCTTCTGGTACGTCGGCCTGGTGCCCGACCTGGCGACCATGCGCGACCGGGCGCGCGCCAAGTTCGCCCGCCGGATCTACGGCATCCTTTCCCTGGGCTGGCGCGGCTCGGCGCGGCACTGGCAGAACTACGAGTCGGTCTACCTCCTGCTGGCCGGCCTGGCGACGCCCCTGGTCCTCTCCGTGCACACGGTGGTCTCCTTCGACTTCGCCGTCTCCCAGGTCCCCGGCTGGCACACGACGATCTTCCCGCCGTACTTCGTCGCCGGTGCCATCTACTCGGGCTTCGCCATGGTGCTGACCCTGGTGATCCCGATCCGCGCCCTGTTCAAGCTCCACGACTTCATCACCGAGCGGCATCTCCAGGCCATGGGCAAGGTGATGCTCGCCACCGGGTTGATCGTCGGCTACGGCTACATGGTCGAGCTGTTCACCACCTGGTACAGCGGCAACGAGTTCGAGTGGTTCATGTCCGCCAACCGGGCGACCGGCCCCTACTGGCCCCAGTGGTGGATGCTGATCGCCTGCAACCTCGTCCTCGTCCAGCTCTTGTGGTTCAAGAAGCTGCGCTCTTCGCCGGTCTTGCTGTTCATCGTGTCGATCATCGTCAACATCGGCATGTGGCTAGAGCGGTACGTCATCGTGGTGACCAGCCTGCACCGCGACTACCTGCCGTCGTCGTGGGACATGTACGCCGGGACGTTTTGGGATTGGAGCCTGTTCATCGGCACCATCGGCTTCTTCCTGGCGTTGATGTTCCTGTTCATCCGCCTGCTGCCGATGATCTCCATGTTCGAGGTGCGTTCCCTGGTCCCCGGTAGAAAGGTCCAGGAGCCGCCCACCTTCCAGGAAGAGGTGGCCCATGAGTGAGGAGACCTACGGGCTTCTGGCCGAGTTCGGCAGCGAGGAGGAGCTGATCGCGGCTGCGAGCCAGGTGCGCGACGCCGGGTACACCCGGACGGACGCCTACACGCCCTATCCGAGCCACGACGTCATCGAGGCTCTCGGAGTGAAGCGCTCCAAGGTGCCGCTGATCGTCCTGCTCGGTGGCACGCTGGGCGCGCTCACCGGCTACGGCCTGCAGTACTGGATCTCGGCCATCGACTACCCGATCAACGTCGGCGGCAGGCCGTTCAACTCCTGGGTCTCGTTCATCGTCGTGACCTTCGAGCTGACGATCCTGTTCGCCGCCATCTCCGGCGTCCTCGGGATGTTCGCCCTCAACAAGCTGCCGGAGCCCTACCACCCGGTGTTCAACGTGCCGGAGTTCAAGTACGCGAGCCGCGACGGCTTCTTCCTGCTGATCGAGGCCGTCGACGAGAAGTTCGATCGCTCCGCAACCCGCGAGTTCCTGCAAGGCCTCGGAGCGGCCCGAGTGAGAGAGGTGGAACCATGAGCACGAAGCGGACCCGGGCCGCTGTGATCGTCCTGGCGCTCGCGGCGCTCGGGCTGGGCGCGTGCCGGCAGGACATGCACGATCAGCCCAAGTACGAGCCGTTGGAGCGGAGCACCTTCTTCCCGAACGGTAGCTCCGCGCGCGTCCCCCCGGCCAACACCGTGGCCCGTGACCAGTTGCGGGAGGACAGCGTCTACTACACCGGGTACACCGACGACAACAAGCTCATCGACAAGATCCCGCTGAAGGTCACCCCCAAGATGCTGAAGCGCGGACAGGCGACGTTCAACGCGTTCTGCTCGCCCTGCCACGACGAGGTGGGGACCGGTCGCGGGATGATCGTCCGCCGCGGCTTCCCGCAGCCGCCGACCTACCACCAGGATCGCCTGCGCAAGGTGAAGGACGGTTACATCTTCGACGTCATCACCAATGGGTTCGCCCGGATGCCGAGCTACGCCAGCCAGATCCCGGTCGCGGACCGCTGGGCGGTCGTGGCTTACGTCCGCGCCCTGCAGCTTTCGCAGCACATGCCGCTCGACGAGCTGCCGCCGGAGGAGCAGCAGAAGGCCGAGAAGGCCGGGCTCCTGCCGGCCGACGTCACCCAGGTCGACGAAGTCCGCGTGGACCCCAACCCTCCCGCCTCCCAGACCGAGGCCACCACTGACGGGACCCATTGAGACGATGAACGACCTCGCGCAATCGACCTCAGAAGAGACCTACGCCGCGCCCCGCGAGCTCAGCCGCTGGGGCACGTTGGGCCTGCTGGTCGGGCTGGCCGGTGCCGCGCTGCTGGCGATCGGCTACTTCACCGCCGGGCCGGAGCAATTCTTCCGCTCCTACCTGGTCGGCTGGACCACCTGGCTCGCGTTTCCGCTCGGCGCCCTGGCGCTGCTGATGATCTACCACCTGACTGCCGGCACCTGGGGCACGATCGCCCGCCGCATCCTGGAGGCGTCCACGCGGACGCTGCCGTATCTGGCGATCCTGTTCGTGCCGATCATTCTCGGCATGGGCCACCTCTACCGGTGGACCCACGAGGCGCAGACCGGCGCCAAGGCCCACTACCTGACCACCGGCTCGTGGATCCTGCGGGCGGTGATCTATCTGGGCGTCTGGATGCTGCTCGCGCTCCTGCTGTCGTTCTGGTCGAAGCGCCAGGACGCCACCGGCGATCCGGCGCTCGCGGTCAAGATGCGGCGCCTCTCCGGTCCCGGCCTGGTGCTCTACGGCTTCTCGGTGACCTTCGCCGCGATCGACTGGCTGATGTCGCTCGATCCGGCCTGGTACTCGACGATCTACGGCGCCTGGTACTTCGCCGGCGGCGGCATCGCCGCGCTCGGCTTGCTGGTCCTGATCGGCCTCTTTCTGTCCGGCCGGGAGCCGATGGAGTCGGTCATCACCCGGTCGATCTTCCACGACTGGGGCAAGCTGCTCCTCGCCTTCACCATGCTCTGGGCGTACTTCGCCGTCTCCCAGCTCCTGATCATCTGGTCCGGCAACATCCCCGAAGAGGTGCTGTGGTATCAGCAGCGGCTCACCGGGGGGTGGCAGGCGATGGGGCTGGCGCTCGCGCTGCTCCACTTCGGCCTGCCCTTCCTGCTGCTCCTGTCCCGGGACCTGAAGCGGCAGGCGAAGATGCTCTCCGTCGTGGCCGTGTTGCTCCTGGTCATGCACTGGGTCGACATTTTCTGGAACGTGGCCCCGAACTTCTCGCCCGAGCAGTTCGCCTTCCACTGGTTGGACGTGGTCGCCCCGCTCGCCGTCGGCGGCATCTGGTTCTGGCTCTTCGTGCGCGAGCTCGGCAAGCGGCCGCTCCTGCCCATCAACGATCCGTACCTGGAGGAGGTCTTCACCCATGGTGGACACTGAGGGAAAGACCGCGCGCGACGATCACGACCCGGACACGACCCGGCCGGACCAGGTGCCCCCTGGCAGCGCCACCCAGGGGGACGAGTTCGACCGCGACGTCAACATCCGCGCGGTCGTCTGGACCGGTGCCATCCTGACCGGGGTCACCGCCCTGTCGATCGTGCTCATGTGGTTCATGTTCAAGGGCATGGAGCACTACAAAGAGGCCCAGGACCCGGCGCCGTCGCCGCTCGAGGAGGCCCGCCAGCCCAGTCCCCCGCCCGGTCCGCGCCTCCAGTCGACTCCGGAAGAGGATCTGGCGACCATGCGCCACCAGGAGGACGTGCTCCTCCACAGCTACAGCCTGATCCGCGGCGAGAAGGGCTATGCCCGCATCCCGGTCGCCGAGGCCATGGACCTGGCGCTGAAGCGGGGGCTGGGCACCGGCGGCGGAATGTCCTCCAACGGCCAGGCCGTTGAGAGTCCAGGCGCTCCCGCCCACTCGTCCGAACCCACAGAGAGTCCATGAGGTACCGATGAACCGGACCACATTCAGTTTCGCCATGGTCCTGGCGGCCCTGCTCGCCATCACCATCCCGCCCACCGCGGGCGCCCAGTTCGGCGCGCCCCGGCCGGCGCCGGTTGCCGGGCAGAACCAGCAGCCCAAGGACACCGAGGGTGTCGACTTCGTGCAGAAGCTCGGCTCCCAGGTGCCCATGGGGACGACGTTCACCGACGAGACCGGCGCCAAGGTGTCGCTCCAGGAGCTCGGGCACGGCAAGCCGATCGTCCTGGTACCCGCCTACTACGAGTGCCCGATGCTGTGCAGCCTGGTGCTCGACGGCGCCGTCTCCAGCCTCGACACGCTAGAGTTCGACGCCGGCAAGGAGTACGAGATGGTCGTCATCTCCTTCGACCCGGGCGAAACGCCGAAGCTGGCGGCCGAGTCGAAGCGCCAGCACATGGCCAAGTACGACCACGCCGACGGCGCCGCCGGCTTCCACTTCCTGACCGGTGACAAGCCGTCGATCGACGCCGTGATGGACGCCATCGGCTTCCGCTACAAGTACATCCCCCGGCGCGACGAGTACTCCCACAGCGCCGGCATCGTCGTGCTGACGCCGGAGGGGAAGGTGGCGCGCTACTTCTATGGCGTCGAGTACCCGCCCCGGGACGTGCGCCTGGCGCTGGTCGAGGCGTCCGACATGAAGATCGGATCGCCGGTCGACAAGGTGATCCTCTACTGCTGCCGCTACGACCCGGAGACCGGCCGCTACAGTGCCGCGATCCTCAACATCATCCGCGTGGCGGGCGTGCTCACCCTGGCCGCCATCGGACTGTTCTTCTTGTGGAGCTGGCGCCGGGGCCACCACCACGAGACCGTCGAGGGAGAAGCCTGAGATGTCGCACAAGTTCCCCCTCCTGCCGGTCCAGGCGTCGACCGTTGCACCAGAGGTCGATGCCCTGTACTGGACCTGGGTTGCCATCAGCGCGGTGTCGGCGCTCCTCATCGCCGTCGCCGTGTTCTACTTCTTCATCCGCTACCAGCGGCGCAAGAGTGGGCAGATCGGCCACCAGGACCACGGCTCGACCACGCTCGAGATCGTCTGGTCGGTGATTCCGCTGGTGATCGTGCTGATCATGTTCGTCTGGGGCACCAAGGTCTTCTTCGACCAGTCCCGCCCGCCGTCGAACGCCGTCGAGTACTTCGCCACCGGCAAGCAATGGATGTGGAAGTTCCAGCATCCCACGGGCAAGCGGGAGATCAACGAGCTCCACGTCCCTGTCGGCCGGCCGATCAAGCTGACCATGATCTCCGAGGACGTGATCCACTCGCTGTTCGTGCCGGCGTTCCGGGTCAAGGCCGACGTGCTGCCGGGGCGCTACACCACGCTCTGGTTCCAGGCCACCAAGGTCGGCGAGTACCACCTGTTCTGCGCCGAGTACTGCGGCACCGAGCACTCGCTGATGGGCGGCACGGTCTACGTCATGGAGCCGGACGACTACGAGGCGTGGCTGGCCAAGGCGCCCGGCTCCGGCGACCAGCTCGCCACCGGCGAGCAACTGTTCCAGCGGTTCGCCTGCAACACCTGCCACTTCGACGGTCCGCGGGCGCGCGGTCCGAACCTGGAGGGGGTGTTCGGCAGCACCGTCAAGCTTGCCGACGGCTCGACGCTGACCGCCGACGAGGACTACGTCCGCGAATCGATCCTCACCCCGAAGGCCAAGGTGGTGGCGGGCTTCGAGCCGCTGATGCCGACCTTCCAGGGCCAGGTGACGGAGGATCAGCTCCTCCAGCTCATCCAATACGTGAAGTCACTGGGCGACAAGGGGGCGAAGTCGACCCCGGCCGGCCAGACAACCGAGGGGGCACAACCCGCAGCCGTCACGGGCGGCGCGGCGGCCCCGACGACCGGAGGTTAGGTCCATGAGCAGCACCACGGCCGCCCGAGCGGTCCCGCCACCCAAGTACAACTACCTGAACGCGGAGCACGGGATCAAATCGTGGCTCCTGACCCAGGACCACAAGCGGATCGCGATCCTCTACCTGATCTCGGTCTCGATCTTCTTCATGCTCGGCGGCATCTTCGCCGGCCTGATCCGCCTCGAGCTCCTGACGCCCCAGGGCGACCTGGTCTCGGGCGACACCTACAACCGGCTGTTCACGCTCCACGGCGTGATCATGATCTTCTTCTTCCTGATCCCGTCGATCCCGGCGGTGCTCGGGAACTTCCTCGTGCCGATCATGATCGGCGCCAAGGACCTGGCGTTCCCCAAGCTGAACCTGGCGAGCTGGTACGTCTACAACCTGGCCGGTTTGCTCGGTCTCTACGCCATGGTCCACGGCGGCGTCGACACCGGCTGGACGTTCTACGCCCCGTTCAGCACGACGTACTCCAACAGCTACGTGGTGCCGACGGCGCTCGCCGGCTTCACGGCCGGGTTCTCGTCGATCTTCACGGGGCTGAACTTCATCGTCACGATCCACCGGATGCGCGCGCCCGGGATGACCTGGTTCCGCATGCCGCTGTTCATCTGGTCGCACTATGCGACCAGCCTGATCATCCTGCTCGGCACGCCGGTGCTGGCGATCTCGCTTCTCCTGCTGGTGCTGGAGCGCACGCTCCACATCGGCATCTTCGATCCGAACCTGGGAGGTGATCCGGTGCTGTTCCAGCACCTCTTCTGGTTCTACTCCCATCCGGCGGTCTACATCATGATCTTGCCGTCGATGGGCGTGGTCAGTGAGCTGATCGCCGCGTTCTCCCGAAAACGGGTGTTCGGCTACAAGTTCGTCGCCTTCGCCTCCCTGGCGATCGCGGTGCTCGGCTTCCTGGTCTGGGGCCACCACATGTTCACCTCGGGCCAGTCGGTCTACGCGGCGACGGTCTTCTCCGTGCTGACCATGCTGGTGGCAATCCCCTCGGCGGTGAAGGTGTTCAACTGGACGGCGACGCTCCACCGGGGAGCCATCTCCTACGACACGCCGATGCTCTACGCCCTCGGCTTCATCGGTCTCTTCACCATCGGCGGCCTGACCGGCGTGATGCTCGGTACCCTGGGCATCGACATCCACGTCCACGACACCTACTTCGTGGTCGCCCACTTCCACTACATCATGGTGGGCGGCGCCATCCTCGGCTATCTGGGCGGCCTCCACTACTGGTGGCCGAAGATCACCGGGCGCCTGTACAACCGGTTCTGGTCCCAGGTGTCGGCGATCATCATCTTCGTCGGCTTCAACCTGACCTTCTTCCCCCAGTTCATCCTCGGCTTCGAGGGGATGCCGCGGCGCTACTGGAGCTACCCGCCGGAGTTCCAGGTGCTCAACGTCCTGTCCACGGCCGGGGCTTCGATCCTCGGCGTCGGGCTGATCCTGCCGCTGTTCTACTTCATGGCCTCGCTGGGCAAGAAGGGGCGCTGGGCCGGCCCGAACCCCTGGGGCGCCGTCGGTCTCGAGTGGGAGACCTCGTCGCCGCCGCCGCCGCACAACTTCCTGGAGCCGCCGGTGGTCACCCACGAGGCCTACGCCTACGAGGAGCTCCACCCCGAACCGACCCAGAAGGAGCCTTACGTTGCCTGAGCACCACCAACCCGGGGCGCTCGCCCATCACTTCGAGACCTACGACCAGCAGAAGGAGGCCTCGAACCTCGGAATGTGGCTGTTCCTGGTCACCGAGGTCATGTTCTTCGGCGGCTTCTTTCTGGCCTACATCGTCTACCGGAGCAAGTTCCCGCTAGACTTCGCCTACGCCAGCCACGAGCTGGACGTGACGCTCGGCACCACGAACACGGCCGTGCTCATCGCCAGCTCCTTGACCATGGCCATGGCCGTCCGCTCGGCGGCGCTGGCGAAGCGCAAGGCGGTGGTGGGCTTCCTGATCCTGACCATGCTCTTCGGCGGGGTCTTCCTGGGGATCAAGGCCCACGAGTACCACACCAAGTGGGTGCATCACCACGTTCCGGGCCCGCACTTCGAGTGGCACGGAGAGGGGGCGGACCCGCACCACGCGGAGATGTTCTTCAACTTCTACTTCGGCATGACCGGGCTCCACGCGGCCCACATGGTCATCGGCATCGGGTTGCTGACCTGGCTCTGCTTTCCGGCGTGGAAGGGGCGCTTCAACGAGGATTACCACAACCCGGTCGAAGTGGTGGGGTTGTACTGGCACTTCGTGGACATCATCTGGATCTTCCTGTTCCCCTTGCTCTACCTGATCGGTTTCCACATGCACGGCCATTGAGGCCTGCCGGATCGACAAAGGAGACGACTTCAATGTCCGTGCACATCGAACCCAAGCGCAACTACTTCCTGGTCTTCGGCGCGCTGCTGATTCTGACCGCCCTGACCACGTGGGTCGCCTACTTCGACTTCGGTGCCTGGAACAACGTGGTCGCCATGGGGATCGCCGTCGTCAAGGCGAGCCTGGTCGTGCTGATCTTCATGCACGTGCGCCACTCGACGCCGCTGACCAAGTTGGTCGTGGTCGGGGCGCTCCTCTGGCTGGTCTTCATGGTCGTCCTGACCATGAACGACTACGCCACCCGGGGTCTCCTCGGCGTGTTGGGGAAGTAGGGAGCGAGGCGCCACCGCTCGTGCGCCGCAACGAGACAGTGCTCGAGCTGCTGCTCGAGCTCCAGACCCTGGATCGGGTGCCACGCATGGGCTACGTCCTGCGCGGTGTCCCGGAGCCGGAGTCGATCAGCGAACACTCCTGGCACGTCGCCTTCCTGGTCTGGACCCTGGCGCCCAAGGTGCCGGGGGTCGATGCCGGCCACGCCATGGAGGTGGCGATGATCCACGACCTGGCGGAGGTCCGCACCGGCGACCTGCCCCGGGTCGCCAACCGCTACTTCGCCGACGGCGCCAAGGCGGACGCGGAGCGCTCCGTGGTCGAGGAGCTGGCCGGTCCCCTCGCCGATCGCGCTGGCGCCCTGCTCGCCGAGTACCGTGCCGCGGAGACGCCGGAAGCGCGTCTGGTCAAGGCGTGCGACAAGCTCCAGCTCATGCTCAAGGTGGCCGTCTACGAGCGCTGGGGAGCCGGGGGGCTGGTCGAGTTCTGGGACAATCCGGACAACTTCCCCGACTACGGCATCGCCGCCGTGCGCGAGATGTTCGACGAGCTGCGCGCCCTGCGCGAGGCGCGGCGAGCGGACGCCGGGCGCTGAGACTCCTCGCGCGGTAGAGTCGGCCGGCGAGGCCGACAACCATGATCGATCTGCACGCCCTTCCCGCCGTCAACGCCAGCCTGAACGCCTTGGCCGCGGTGCTCCTGGTCACCGGCTGGGTGCTCATCCGCCGGCGCAAGATCGCGGCCCACCGGGCGGTGATGCTCACCGCCTTCGGCTGCTCGATCCTCTTCCTGACCAGCTACCTCTATTACCACTCCCACGTCGGCTCCGTGCACTTCCAGGGCACCGGCCCGGTGCGCACCGCCTACTTCACCATCCTGATCAGCCACACCATCTTGGCGGCGGCGGTGCCGGTCCTGGCCCTGATCACCCTGGTACTGGCGCTCAGGGGCAAGTTCCCCAAGCACCGGGCGATCGCCCGCTGGACCCTGCCGATCTGGCTCTACGTGTCGGTCACCGGGGTGGTGGTGTACTGGATGCTGTACCGGATGGGGTTCTAAGGAGTCTGCGCGGCAGGACCACGTGACCGCGTTGCGAGCGCCGCCGCGATCAATCTGGGTGATCCTCGAGGCCTCCCCTACAACCCCCCATCCCCCTTCGGTAGGCCCGCAAGGCAACAAGACGGCGTCTCCCGGAGCTTGATCGCGGAGGGACGGCTCGAAGGGGCTGCGATCGACTTGGATGATCCTCCAGGCCCTCCCTACAACCCCCCATCCCCCTTCTCTCCCCCCGAGGGGGAGAAGGGGGCGCCCCCGGCCGGTTCACGGGCCCAGGCTCTGACGCTTGCGGCTTCGGTGGTGCTAGGATTTCCGCAGGCTCGCACCCGCTGACCAACTCTCCTCCCCGGGAGGATGCCATGCGCAGAGTCGTCGCCGCCCTCGGCCTCGCCGCCGTGGTCACCATCACCTTCGCGCTTCCCGCCGTGGCCGGTCCCGGCCGCTCACCTCTGGGCCCGAATCACGGGCACCCGGCCGACCGTTCCGGCCGGATCGAGGTCATGACCCGCAACCTCTACGTCGGCGCGGACATCTTCCGGGTGTTCGACGCCACGTCCGCGGACGAGGTTCCGCTGCTGGTCACCCAGGTCCTCCAGACCGTCTTCGCCACCGATTTTCCCTCCCGCTCCGAGGCCCTGGCGGACGAGATCGCCCGCTACCGGCCGCACCTGATCGGGCTCCAGGAGGCGGAGCTCCTGCGGGTCCAATCGCCGGGCGACTTCCTGATCGGCAATCCGGAGCCGGCCGAGACCGTACTGTTCGACTACCTGGACATCCTGCTCGCCGACCTGGCTGCGCGCGGCCTCGATTACCGGCCGGTCGCCGTGGTGGAGAACGCGGACGTTGAGGTGCCGTACGTCGCCGGCCTGGTCGGCGGCGTGCCCCAGCTCGACGACGTCCGGGTCACCGACCGGGACGTGATCCTCGCCCGGAGCGACGTGGCGACGGCCGACTCTCTCGCCGCCAACTACGCCACCGCCCTGCCCGTCGACCTCGGCTTTTTGAGCTTCGACTACCTGCGCGGCTACACGGCGGTCGACGCCACGATCCACGGCCGGACCGTGCGCTTCGTCAATACCCATCTCGAGACCACCACCTTCACCCCGCTGGTCCAGGCGGCCCAAGCGCAAGAGCTGATCGGCCTGGTCGCGGACGAGACGCTGCCGGTGATCGTGGTCGGCGACTTCAACTCGTCGCCGGACGACCCGTTCCCGTCGGCCTACGCCCAGCTCGCCGCCGCCGGGTTCGTCGATACCTGGCTGCGCCGCATCGGGCGGCCGGAGAGCGGCCTGACCTGCTGCTTCAACGAGACCCTGGACGACCCGGCGGCGGAGCTGACCGAGCGGATCGACCTGGTCTGGGCTCGCACCGGCATCGAGCGCCCGCCCTACCGTGACGGCGTGGGCCCGGTCCGGGCCACCGTGGTGGGCGACGCGCTCCGCGATCGGACCGACAGTGGCCTCTGGCCCTCCGATCACGCCGGCGTGGTCAGCGCCATGGTCCTGCGGACGCCCAGGTAGCGGCCCGGCCAGGAGCTGACGACCCTACTCCTCGCGCAGGATGGTCGCCGGCTCGACCCGGGCGGCCCGGCGGCCGGGGGTGAGGCAGGCGATCAGAGCGACGGTCAGGAGGGCGCCAACGACGCCGGCGTAGACCGCGGGATCGTGGGGCGAGACCTCGAACAGCAGAGGGCCGACGAAGCGCCCGGCGAGGAGCGCCAGCAGGATGCCTATGGTGAGGCCGAGGCCGGCCACGCCCAGGCCGTAGCGGAGCACGAGGCCGAGGATCTGGCGCCGGCGGGCGCCGAGGGCGGTGCGGATGCCCATCTCC
>Ga0210086_1000410_pt1 | contig 25256 bp, 32 predicted proteins | sample China_Galinas_PW_3_FD_184867 | JGI IMG/M metagenome (GOLD analysis project Ga0210086, IMG submission 184867) | Wetland microbial communities from San Francisco Bay, California, USA, that impact long-term carbon sequestration - China_Galinas_PWB_D2... | ecosystem: Environmental > Aquatic > Marine...
ACCATCTCGAGAGCCGCGAGAACCGCAGCCCTCTGGCGCTCAGGCACGACCGGCCTCCCGGGTTTAATCTTCGAGACCGAGCTGTCGGAGTTAAGACCGATGACGAGCACGTCGCCGAGACCTTTAGCCTCTTTCAGGTAGCTCACGTGTCCGGCGTGGATGATATCGAAGCAGCCGTTGGTGAAGACGACTCTCCGGCCCCGTGCCTTCTCCGCATCGAGGGCCTTCTTGAGTTCGTTCCAGGTATCGATTATCTTGCCCATGTCGTCAGCTGAATAGCCTGAAGATGTCGTTATATGTTACGAGCACTATAAGCATGAGCAGGAGCACAAGCCCAACCTTCTGCGCCGTTTCAACGAGTTTTTCGTTGGCGGGCTTCCTTGCGATGCCCTCATAGGCGAGGAACACGATGTGCCCACCGTCCAGTATCGGGATGGGAAAGAGGTTTATGACGCCCAGGTTGGTACTGATAAACGCCATGAAAAAAAGGTAATACGAGATTCCCAGCGACACGGCCTTGCTCGACTCGTGCACTATCGTAACAGGCCCGCCCATTGTCCTGAACGACACCTTGCCCGTAACGAGACCTTTAAGTATGTCGAGCACCGATACGGAGAGCTTCCACGTCGCCGCCGCCGCGCCGTTGATCGACTCCATAAGGCCATTGGCCTCGACGACGAAAGGCGGTTTGAGGACTTTCTTTACGACGCCTATCCTGCCTATTGTGACGGTATCCCCTTTGCTGTCCTTCACTTCGGTTTTCTCGGGCACGATATCAAGAGCGATAGTCTTGTCGCCCCTCTTTACTTTAAGCGACACATGTTCCCCTGGCTTTTTACTAATTTTATCGACGAGACCGAACCACGAGTCTATGGGTTTGCCGTCGACCTCTGTGAATACGTCATCTGCCTGAATGCCCGCCATTGCCGCTGGCGTGTTAGCGATCACCTCGCCGACCTCGGGTGCGATGTCGTCGAGAGTCGGGACGACAACCGGCAGTCCCACGCCGAGGAATCCGGCGAATATGACGAACGTGAGCAGGATATTGAACATCGGTCCGGAGAGCACGATGACAATTCGTTTCCAGACGGGCTGAGCGCTGAAGGCGCGCTTGAGGTCTTCCTCGCTCGCGGGCATCGGAGCCTCGTCGCCCTCGCCGGTGATGTGCATCTCTTCGCCCGACTCCTCACCGAACATCTTGACGTAACCGCCAATCGGGAGCATCGCCACCTGGTATTCGGTCTCGCCTATCTTTCCGCCGATGAGCTTTCTGCCGAAACCGAGGGAGAACTTGAGCACCTTCACTCCCATGAGCTTAGCGAAGATGAAGTGCCCGAGCTCGTGCACGAAGATTAATATTCCGAGAAGTATTATTGGCGCTATTATCGACATCGATATTTCTTTCCCTAAAGGTTTTTCAGTAGCTCCGAGGCGTATTGCCTGGCCCACAAATCGGCCGCGAGCACCGCGTCTATGCTGTCAGCCGCGGCAAGCTCGTGCGTATCCATGGTCTTTTTAATTATAACAGGTATGTCGTTGTACCCTATCTTTTCGGCGAGGAACCCCTCTACGGCTATCTCGTTGGCCGCGTTGAGGACCGCCGGTACCGTTCCTCCCTTTCTCAGGGCGTCATAGGCATAAGAAAGACACGGGAACGCCTCGAAGTCGGGCTTCATGAACGTGAGCTTGCCCATCCCCGGAAGGTCGAGGTGCGGTATCACATCGTCGAGCCGTTCGGGGTACGAAAGCGCGTAGGCGATGGCCCCACGCATGTCAGGCACCGAGAGCTGCGCAATGCATGAGCCGTCGGTGAACTCCACCATGGAGTGAATTATGCTCTGTGGATGAATAACAACCTCGATGTCGTCGGGGCCGACTCCGAAAAGGTGATGCGCCTCTATCACCTCGAGGCCCTTGTTCATGAGGGTCGCAGAGTCGATGGTTATCTTCTTCCCCATCGACCAGCTCGGATGGTTCAAGGCCTGGGCCAGGGTCACGTTCCTGAGCTCCTCACGGCTCTTTCCGGCAAACGGGCCGCCCGATGCGGTGAGGATTATCTTCTTGAGGGCCTTTCTGCTCTGTCCCTCGAGGCACTGAAAGACCGCGCTATGCTCGCTGTCCACGGGCAGAATGCTGGAGCCGCTCTTTCGGGCCTCGGCCATGACGAGGTCTCCCGCGGCCACGAGGGTCTCCTTGTTCGCAAGCCCTATGGTCTTGCCCGCGCGAACGGCAGCCAGCGTGGGAAGCAGTCCTGCCGAGCCTACTATGGAGGTGAGCACGAAGTCGGCGTCCTTGTGCGCTGCAATATCGCAGATGGCATCCGGCCCCTCAAGTACCTCGCCCTTAAACTTATCCTTGATCTCGTGGGCCGAACCGTCCGAGACTGCTATCGCAGCCGGGGCGAACTCCTCGGCCTGCTTAGCTATGAGCTCTACGTTGAGGTTGGCCGTGAGACCCACGACCTTGAATCGGTCGCTGTTTCTGGCTATCACGTCGAGGGCGCTCTGTCCGATAGAGCCCGTAGAGCCTAATATTACTATGTTTTTCATATGTACCACGTATTATAACGCATGCGCGGCCCCTCAAACGTAACGGGGCGGCCCGAAGGCCGCCCCGGGGTTATGCTCTGTGCTGGATGCGTGCCTATTCGATTGACACCTTTTTCTTCTTCTTTGCGGCCGCAGGGTTTTTGGGTATCGATACCTCGAGCACGCCGTCCTTGAACTTGGCCTTGGCCTTGTCGCTCTGCAGGCCCGACGGCAGCGGCAGCGTGCGGCTGAACGAGCCGTACGAGCGCTCGTAGCGATAATAGTCCTTCTCCTTGACCTTCTCCTCTTTCTTCTTCTCTCCGTGGATGGTTATGACGTCCTCGGTGACGTTCACGTTCAGGTCGTCCTTCTTCACGCCTGGCATCTCGGCCTTGACGGTAACGCCCTTGTCGTCCTCGAAGATGTCCACGCTCGGGTAACCGGCTTCCAGAGCCTCGGGCCAGAGCATTTTGGGCCACCGCATGAGCCCGAACGGCCTGCCGAGGAAATGGTTGAACATCCGGTCCATGTCGTCGAACATCATCGGCAGCCTCGGTGGTGAGTACGGGGCGACCTCCTTCTTCGCCTTTTCCGCCTTCTTCGGAGCCTTCTTCCCTGCCTTTTTCTCTGCCATATCCCCCTCCTGTCACTGATGTGTTATGGCTTACGAAAAAAGCTTATCACAGCCATGGAGGACTGTAAATATGTAAGCCAAGTTACTTGATAAATCTGACCAATCATATATAATTTCTTTGAGATTCAATATATTAGGAGGGCATGATTTGTCCCGAATTTTCGCCGATTACGTTAAGCGGGCCAGGCACATTCTCGATGATAACTGGACGGGCTCATCAACGAAGCCGTCGCGGTCGCTCTACCCCCATCAGTGGAACTGGGACTCGGGCTTTATCGCCATAGGCATGGCCCACCTGGACACAGGGCGTGCCATGAAAGAGCTCGAGACCCTTTTTGATGCCCAGTGGACGAATGGCATGCTGCCGCAGATAGTCTTCAACCCCGAGGAACTCGGCCACTATTTCCCGGAACCCGATTTCTGGCAGACCGAGCGTTCTCCCGATGCACCAGAGGGAAAGTTGACCTCGGGCATCACGATGCCGCCGGTGCATGCCATCGCGGCGGAGAAGATATACGAAGCGGCGGGAGGGAAACACAAGGCAGTGGAGTTCCTCAAAGACCTATACCCCAGGCTCATGGCGCTGCACGAGTACCTCTATCGCGAGCGGGATCCGCGTGACGAAGGTCTCGTGTACATCCGGCACCCATGGGAGTCTGGCATAGACAACTCTCCCACGTGGGACGGCCCTCTTGGGAGAATCGCCATCGACAAGCCATCGCTTCCGAAATACGAGAGAAAGGATCTCGACCACGCCGTGGACCCCTCGATGCGACCAAGCGACGATGACTACGACCGCTATGTCTATCTCGTTGACCTCTTCAGAAATGCCTCATACGACGAGGCAAGGATTAGGGATAAGTGTCCGTTTCTGATACAGGACCCCCTGTTTAATTCAGTCCTCTGCAGGGCGAACGAGTCTCTTGCAAGGATTGCGGAGATCATAGGAGAGTCGCCGGAGAAAGCCCGACAATGGTTCGAGAAGACCGCCCGCGCCATCCGAGAGAAGCTGTGGCATGGGGAGCGCGACATCTTCGATGCGTACGACCTCGTCGCCGACACACTCATTGAGGTGGATACGGCGGCCGGCTTCATCCCTCTCTTCGGAGGGGCCGCCACGCGGGAACAGGCGGAGATGATATTCCAGCGCCTGAACTCAAGCGCATTCTGCGCCCTTCACCAGGGTAACTGTTTTACCGTCCCGAACTACGATACTAGCAGAGACGATTTCAGCCGCACAAACTACTGGCGTGGCCCTATATGGATAAACATCAACTGGATGCTCGCCCAGGGGCTCAGGCGATACGGCTACACACTCAAGGCAGACTCACTGCAGAAAGACCTCCTGCAACTGCCGATACGTTTCGGGTTCTACGAATACTTTGACTCCTTCGAGGGCACAGGGTACGGAAGCCCCGATTTCAGTTGGACCGCCGCCCTCTTCATTGATCTCGTAAATGACTTCTATGAAACCGAGGAACGTTCCATCGACGACAGGATTGCCGAGTACGCCCACAGCGTTCTGCCGGGCGAACAGGTCCTAAACGACGGGCGCGATACCGCCGAAGTCGCCCCCGGGGATCTGGCAGGCAGGCTCATGCGCACCATGCGCTCGCTAAGGGACAAGTTCTATGATACGGGACGCGGTCGGGTGGATTATGACTCTCTCAGGTCTTCAACCGAGTTCGCCGAGTACCGCCTCCTTACGAATAACCTAAGACAATTCGACCCGGCGTCGCTGGTTGGCCGCAGGGAAAAGCTTGCCTTCTGGATAAACCTCTATAACACCATAGTCGTGGACGGCATCATATCTTTAGAGATAAAACAATCGGTAAAGGAGGTCCCGGACTTCTTCAGCCGGGTAAAGTACATCATCGGCCCCTACGGCTTCTCTCCTGACGATATAGAGCACGGCATTCTCAGGGACAACTCGAGGCCTTGGTTTCGACCGTTCCATCAGTTTGGTATCGCCGACGAGAGAAAGGACTGGGTGCTGAGCCCCGTTGATCCAAGAATACATTTCGCCCTCGTGTGCGGCTCGCGCTCCTGCGCTCCCATTGATTTCTACGACGCCAACAACATCTATGAGCAGCTCGATTCAGCCGCCAGGAGCTTCGTCAACTCATCGGAGGTGCTCGTGCTTCCCGAGGAGAACAAGGTGCTCATTTCGGACATTTTCAGGTGGTACGAGAAGGATTTGGGGGGAAGGCGCGGCATCCTGGACTTCCTGCTCGATTACATCGCCGACAACAAGGCCCGAGACTTCGTCAGGGAAAACGCCGAGGGGCTCGGCATAGAGCACCTTCATTACGACTGGAACCTCAACAGATAGCTTCGATGCGGCTCAGATACCTGCCTGCATCGCGCTGAAAGGCGATTTCCTCGATATCTTTATTATCGGCCGTATCGTAGCCAGCACTGACGTTGTGAGGGCGAGCAGAAGCGCCAGGGCCGCTACAGCGGCAATCGTGCCTGTGCCGGGGAGTAAGAACGGCACTTTCAATGCCGCCTCGACGAGGTCATGGAAACCCATTACCACCGCGAGCCCTATGATGACGCCCACCAAGCCTCCGGCTCCTGCTATGATTAGCATCTCATAGATGAACAGTTTGAATACGTGAGAGGGCCTGGCGCCAGTAGCCCTAATTATGCCCACTTCTTTTTCCCTTTCCGATATGCTCATGGCGAAGAGCACTCCTATCATGAAGAGGCTTACGAGCCACTGGACCACAACGGTCAGGGCCATCACCTTAAGTGGTACAGAGAGGTTCTTCCTCGCGGCCGAGAGCACCCTGCTTGAAAGGATTACCTTGACGCCCGGAATGGCGTTCTCTATCCTAAGGGCGGTCTCTCCGGGATTGGCCCCATCCTTTAGCTTAACCATGACGTCCGATATCTCGTCGTTGCCGATCGTGAGGGGCTTGACAGCCTTCTCTTTTGACACGGCAATCATATCCCTCACGCCCTGAATGGGAATAAATATCGAGCTGTCGATGTATTTCATCCCCGTGGGCTCGAGCTTACCGGCAATAAGGAACTCTGTGCCATAAAACTTCATATGGCCCTTTGGTTCAGCGAGAATATTACTGCCCACGATTATCTCCTTGGGTTGAAGCTTCTGGTGAAGACTCTCGCGAAGCCATGGCGAGATGGTGAAGTCGCGCTCCGGGTCGATGCCGACGAGCATGGTCTCGGAAACGGAACAGCATGAAAACGGGGCCGAGACAACGAACAGCTGTGTCGCCGTGTCGGCCACTCCTGGTACCTCCCTGACCATGTCTTCGATAGAGGACTTCATGTAAAACTCGGTCGGGCCGCCCGATAGCAAGACGCCCATGGTCTTGTCCTCCCATCCGCTCGGAACGACCATTGCGTCAGCACCGAGGCGCGAGCGACCGGCCTCTATGGAGTTGTTCACAGACAGGTGCACCAGCGAAAGCGCCACGAGCATTGCCGTAAGCGCGCATATGCCGAGGAATATGGCGGCAGTCCTCGACGGTTTTCTCCTGAGGTTAGCCAGAGAGATATGAAGGATGTCCATATCAGATTAGAAAGTAAGGCCCTGCCTCTCAAGGAGCATCTCGCCCAGGAAGCTGCCCGGCTTTATCTCGGCGTTCTTGATGAGCTCCGCCCCCTCGAGCCCCGCGTGCTTTACGCAGGATGCGCAGATATAGAACTTAACGTCAAAGTCCTCGGTCAGGGTCTTAACAAGCTCGGCCAGCGGCGAGAACTGCTCCTTCTTCTGCCAGGTAACCGACTCGGCGAAACCCTTTTTCGCAAGCAGCGCGGCCTCGTCCATGAGGAAGAAATCCACATGGGTGTCGAAGGCGAGCATGTTCGTGGCAAGCTGCATGGCACCCGCCGGAAGCTCCGGCCTGCTGTGTGACGTCGTCAGAATGAATACGAATTTCTTGTTCTCCATGATAGACCTCCGATATTAGTTTATTAGTGAGCGCAATTGTCGCCGTGGCCCGCGCACGTGTGCGTAGCGTTAAACTGACGAAGCTCACCCGATGCCAGTGACTCGAGGTTTTCTGCAATGGTGCCGTTCTGTGCCCTGTACACGGCGATACCCGCCATGTTGAGCTTCATTAGAGCGCCCCCGCCTATTCCACCCACCACCACACAGTCCACTTCCTGCCCGTTCAGGGCCTTCATGGGACTGCACATTCCGTGTGCGTGAACAGCGTTGGAGTTTGTTATCTGCCTGTATTCTCGGGTTTCACTGTCCACCAGCACAAATGCCGGGGCCGAACCGAAATGGCCGTAAACTTCGCTCTCTAACCCCTTCGACTCATTAACCGGAAAAGCAATCTTCATCTTGAACCTCCTGTTTATGAATTCTATTACTTAAATCATCACTTATTCAGATTGACGACATCCTCAAAGACAATCGCCTTACACCCACATAGGGCTTCGGCCGCCTTCTTTCGTCCGCTTGCGAGCATCCTCTGAACGGTGCCCCTGGACACGCCCATCATCCTGCCAGCCTCCTCCTGAGTTAGCCCTTTTGCGTCACAGAGCCGTAAGGTCTCAAGCTCGTCTCGGTAAAGCGTTACCTTATAGAGTTCTCCCATGGGAGTGCCGGTCGGCTTGAACGCTTTGCCCCTGAAACTGCATCCGCAGGAACGGGGTTTTTTATACCTTGGCATCGGGAGACCCTTTCGAGATAATGTGCATATGCACATTATAGAAATGCAAAGAAGTGCTTGTCAAGCCGCTTATCATCACGTAATCAGGCTGAAAGGCGCACTGACCCCGTAGATACGAGAGTAAATACTTTCTACGATGAGGTGATTATTTCTTGCTTCTCGTGCTTATGCCCAAAATCGAATATAACGGGCAGAGCCCCGTGAACGCCGTCAGTACGGCAATACCTGCCACAACAAGGGCAGCTATCTTAAGCCCGAAGCTGATATCCGTAGTAACCGCCACGAACACAAGCACAGCAGCGATGAGTAGCCTAATAATCTTGTCGGTCTTTCCTACTGTTCTTTCCATAACGAAATCCCCCTCACAAAGTATTAAGGTAGGCGATGATATCGCCGATTTCCGCTTCACTCAGATAATCGAAAGATGGCATCATGCGGTAAGGATTAATAAGCTGATTGCGAACGTTAGCAGCGGTTGCCGGCTTATGGCTGACCGGGAGTGTGCCGTTCTTGAGTATCCCCTTATGTCCCGGTCCCACCTTCGTCTTATTGCTATCACGGTAGTGGCATACGGCACAGTTCTTATCGTAGAGAGCTTTTCCCCTCTCTATGCTTGCTGTATCCGTGCGAATTACATACGCCCTCGATGATTCCAGCACCCCGTGGTCCGTATGGTCGCTCTTAAGAACGCGGTCGAAAGAAAGATCGGTGCCGAAACCGGTCATTATCAGATAGTACCCGCCGGACATGGCGATCATCACAAGGGCAAGAACCGCTAAAGTAATCCCGATATTGGGAATCTTTCCGTAAAACTGCCTGTATTTCCTGTTGAATGAGACCTTGAGCCCAACAAGAATTATCACCGAGACGGCTATGGCGGAGTGTAGCACCAGCCTTGTTGACAGCCTGGCGTGAACATCGTCCATAAGGCTTAGACAGAGCGCAGCGATTATGACATAGATAGCAATAAAGGCGTATCCGTTTATCCTATGTATGCGCTTAAGCTTGTCCGGAGAATACTTTCTCTGGTCGCTTGGCCTACCAAGAACCTCGAACATCGTGTACATGGCCGTCAGCACGATAACTGCCATGGCCATAGAGAGGATGGATTTCAGGAGAAGTATTGGCATCCGAAATATACTAAGTGAAAGCGGGAGGAAGCTTCAAGCTTCCTCCCAATATTTTGTTTATCAGTATCCGGAAGTCAATCCACCAGAAGACGAGCTGCCGGTATTACCATAACCGGAAGTCGAACCGCCCGAGGTAGAACCACCCGTGGTATCGCTGTTGGTAGTACCGTATCCTGGAGAACCGTATCCCGTTGTGCCGTAACCGGGAGCTTCGGCCTCACTGAGGGACATAATGTATGCGACCATGTCCTTCATGTTCTGAGAGTCTTCGGGAATAGCCTTGCCACCTACTGCCCTGACGATGCAGCCATTGATGGTTTCCACGAGGTCTTCGAGCTCGCCGGCCTTTTCAAGGCCATTGCCGTTTGGGTGGCATGCGCTGCATGCTTTCGTGCCGCCGAACGCATCGGGATTTGCGAAGAGAATTTTTCCGCTAACTGCGGAGCCCTCGTTTTCAGCCAACGCTATCGAAAACGCGAGGCCGAGCGAAATCATAACAATCAGTGCTACTTTAAACGGTTTCATGCGTGAACCTCCTTGTACGGCGCCTGCGATTTAACTCCCTCATACATAATAACCCATATGCCAGATTATTTTGTAATTATAATATTAGACAACCAGTAAGTGCAAGAAATCTATATGATCTATTAAAAGGCTATAATTATTAATGACAATTGTACGGCAGCTCGCTCTGAACGCCCTTCATGAGGTTCTGGGAAAAGGGTTCAAGCCCAGGGAGGTGCTCGACCACCTGTCCGGGAGCATCAGCGCCAAAGACAGGGCATTCCTTATGGAAACCGTCTATGGTGTACTCCGCCATAGGGACAGGCTCGACTGGACCATAGACAGATTTCTTAAGAAGCCCTCGGGCGTAAAGGGCTTTACGAGGGATAACCTCAGGCTCGGGGCCTATCAGATATCGGACATGAGGGTGCCGGAATGGGCCGCCGTGGACGAAGCCGTCAGTCTGGAGCAAAGGCATGCCCCGCTGGTAAACGCGGTGCTCCGAAACATCATCCGCAACAAGGATGTCATCTCGGGCGAGTTGAAGGATATGCGCCTGAGAGCCATGGACGCCGAGACCTCGACCTCGCAGTCTACCAAAGATATCTCGGTACTCACATCGCATCCCACGTGGCTCATACGCCGCTGGATCAATCGCTTTGGCGCGAAGGAATCGCTCGCCCTTGCCGAGGCCGACAACCGCATCCCTCCCCTAACGCTTCGAGTAAACGTCTTAAAGGCCGGGCGGGACGAGGTGCTGGCCGAACTCAAGGAGTCCGGAATAGACGCTCGACCGACGAAGAAAAGCTCCCAGGGAATACGGCTTAAGGGAACGCGCCCCATATCAGAGATAGCCGAGTATCTTGGTAAGGTGTACGTGCAGGACGAGGCGGCTCAACTGGTCTCGGAGATGCTCGGTCCAGAGCCCGGCGAGAGGGTCCTCGACGCCTGTGCAGCCCCGGGCGGAAAGACCACACATATGGCAGAGATGATGAAGAATAAGGGCGAGGTCGTGGCGGTTGAGGTAGACGAGAGGCGAATAGCCATCTTAAGGGAAAACATAGAGGTTATGGGAGCTTCGTGCGTTAAAGTCATCAACGGGGACATTACGGCGCTCGAAGGGCTCGGAACGTTCGACCGCGTGCTAATCGACGCGCCCTGCTCCTCTCTCGGCGTCATCAGGAGAAACCCGGACGTCAAATACAGACATAAGGCCTCGGACCTCTCGCGCCTAGCCGAGAGGCAGGGCAGGATACTCGAAGCCGCATCGAAGCTGTTAAAGCCGGGGGGCACGCTGCTTTACTGTACCTGCTCCACGGAGCCCGAAGAAGGCGAGCAGGTAGTGCAGAAGTTCTTGAAGACTTCGGGGGATTTCATTAATATAAATATCGGCATGTCCGGTGAGGATTTCATGAGGACCTTTCCGCACCGTGACGATATGGACGGTTTTTTCGCAGCGAGGCTAAAGTAACTCAAATGAAGCGTATAATGAAAATATTCGCATACTTTCTGATATTCGCGGCACTCGCCGCGGGCTCGACCTATGCCACCTACCGCTTCATGATTATCCGCATGACCGTCGAAGTCCCCGACCTTCAGGGCATGAACGTGGCAGATGCCGACCACGCGCTTGAGACCAGAGGCTTGTATCTCAAGGTTACCGGAGAGGAAAACGACCTTCAGATACCTGTAGGTCACGTACTCAGCCAGGACGCGGAGCCGGGCTCCAAGGTAAAGGGCAACGCCGAAATCAAGGTGGTTGTGAGTAAGGGCCCTGCCCTTAAGCTCATACCGAGCGCCGTAGGGGAGAAGATAGAAGACGCGCTTCAGTTGTTCACGGAAAAGGGGCTTGAGGCGAAGGTTATAAAAGTACACTCCGACACTACCGAGCAGGACACTGTCATAGCGCAGTGGCCCACCCCCGAGGAGTGGAAAGGCCAGAACGTAACACTCGTTGCCAGTGAGGGGCCCTATGAGGTAAGCTACTACTGCCCGTCTTTTCTCGGACTTCTCAAGGACGACGCGCTTAAACTTGCGCGTGAGCTTGGAATAAAGGTGGAGCTCACGGAGCCCTCTTCGAAGGGAGAGGAAACCGTTGAGAGCCAGAAACCGCTTCCGGGAGATGAGATAAAGAACGGCGAAACAGTATACCTTCAACTTAAAGGGGCCGACAATGACTAAGATAGCGCCGTCGATTCTCTCGGCGGATTTTTTAAGGCTCGGCGATGAGGTCAAGGCAGCCGAGGAGGCCGGGGCCGACGTCATCCACGTGGATGTGATGGACGGCCGTTTCGTGCCGAACATAACCATCGGCCCGCCTGTAGTGGCCGCTGTTAAGAAGGCCACGAGCCTCCCGCTCGACGTGCACCTCATGATAATGGAGCCGGATAAGTATATCGAGGATTTCGTGAAGGCCGGCGCCGACTATCTGGTCATACACGAGGAGGCAACGATACACCTGCACCGGGCCGTCCAGCACATCAAAGAGCTTGGAGTGAAGGCGGGGGTATCGATAAACCCCTCAACGCCGGTCTCCGTGCTCGAGGATATAATAGAGGACCTCGACCTCGTGCTCGTAATGTCCGTCAACCCCGGGTTCGGGGGACAGGCGTTCATACCGCGCGCGCTCGATAAACTGCGTCAGGTCAAGGCGATGATCAAAGCCAGGGGCCTTAAAAACCCGCCCATAATAGAGATAGACGGCGGCATCAAGCCCGATAACGCTCGCGAGGCAGTCGAGGCCGGGGCCGAAATGCTCGTCATGGGTTCGGCCTTCTACGGTTCGGGCGATTACAAGGCCCTTGTCAAAAAAGTCCGTGAAAACCTCGGCGAGTAAGGAGGCCTTCCGCAAGGCCGAATCCCTGAGGGCACGCTCCAAGTATCCCGAAGCCCTCGCCCTCTACAAATCCGCGCTGAAAGGCACTCGTGGAGCCGATAGGCTGACCACTCTCCTTGCCATGGCCGACACGTGCAGGATGATCGGAGAATTCAGCACCGCGGTCGGACACTATGAGAAGGCCATCGAGCTCGCCGGCACTCTGGGCGACAAGGTCTCCTCGATAGACGGCACCGTGGGTCTCGCGCTCTCCAAACGAGCCCTCGGCGACTGGCGCACCGCCCTCTCGCTTCTTAAGAAGACATTGAAATACTACGACAGGCTCGGCGACAAGGAGGGCATAGCATTTACCCTCTGGTCGCTGGCGGGTACCCTGAGAGTCAAGGGAGACATCCCCGAGGCGGTTAAGACGTTCAAGCTTGCGCTGAGGGCCTTTTCCTCAATGGGCGACGAACAGGGCGTTGGCTACAGCCTCTGCGGAATCGGTGGCTCAAGCAGGGTAAGGGGCAGATTTCTGGAATCCCTCGAACACTACGCCGCGGCCAATGAGCTTTTCAAGGACCTCAAGGACACCTTCGGCACGGCCTATTCCCACTGCGGCATAGGAAACGCGCTCAGGATGCGGGGCGACCTCGAAGGCGCACGCGACCATTTCAGGAAGGCGATCAGGCTCTACCGGCGCATCGGCGACATCGTCAGCTATTCCTACACCCTGTGGAGCATGGGAAAAACCTACATGGCCATGGGCAAGCGAGTGAAGGCCGAAGATTACATCAGCGATGCCATGTCGAACTTCAGAAAGACGAAGGACCCGCGTGGAGTGGCCTATTGCAAACTGGCCCTCGCCGAACTCAGGTTCATGGCTAATAAGAAGGCAGCGGCAAAGAAACTCGCCGATGCCGCACTGAAGGAAGCGCTGAAGTACGGTTTCGGCGTCGAGGCCTGCCACGCCCGCGCCATGATGGCCGTGATGTCTGGCAAGTCGCTCCCCGGCTGTTATAAGAAGCTCAGGCTGCTGATACCGGGGCTCACCGTAATACCCATGAACATTCCCTGAGGCGGCAGGCATGCGTTTCATTTTAAACATCCCAAACTCGCTTACCATGCTGAGAATAGTGCTTATCCCGGCGTTTGTCATCGCCCTTGAGTACGGTCGCGTCGAATTGGCGCTTTACATATTCTTCGCCGCCGCCATTTCCGACGGCCTCGACGGCCTCATCGCGCGGCACCAAGACCAGCAGACCGAACTCGGCACCGTGCTTGACCCCATCGCCGACAAGTTCATGCTGATCACATCGTTCATCCTCTATGCCCGGTACGGCTGGGTGCCCGAGTGGCTGACGATCATCGTTATCAGCCGGGACCTGGCGGTCGTCGCCGGCTGGACGGCGGTTCGCATACAGTCTCACCGTTCTATCATTACCCCCTCGAAGCTCGGCAAGACCGCAATTTTCGTCGAGTTCGTCCTTATCTGCTACATCCTCATTAACAAGAATTTCGGCGTCCTGCCGTCGTTATATTGGCCGCTCATATGGACAACGGCGGCGCTCGCCGTTTCATCCGGGCTACATTACGTGCACAGGGAGATGAAAATTGCAGCGAAAGGTTAGTGCCGGAGCTAAGATAGAACGCATTGAGCCCGGAAGCCCGGCCGAGGCGGCCGGAATTAAGCCCGGCGACGTACTTCACTCAGTTAACGGCCACAAGATTCGCGACCTCATAGACTACATGTTCTACGGCGACGATCCAGAGCTCAAGTTGTCGCTTTCGCGAAACGGCAAGAAGTACACGGCCGAGATAGAGCTCGAGGAGCCCGAGGACCCGGGTATTCGTCTCGCCCACTTCAAGGTGCACACATGCAAGAACAAGTGCATCTTCTGTTTTGTGTCGCAACTGCCAAAGGGCCTCCGTCGCACTCTCTATGTGCGCGACGAGGACTACAGGATGTCCTTTCTGTATGGCAACTACGTTACGCTGAGTAGTTTGACCGCCGAGGACAGAAAGCGCATAGTCACGCAGAGGCTAAGCCCGCTTTATATATCGGTTCACGCCACCGACAGGTCGGTGCGCAACAACGTGCTCGGCAACCCCAGGGCCGCGGACATCATGAAGGAGCTGAAGTACCTCAAGGACAACAAGATTCGCATGCACACCCAGGTGGTCCTCTGCCCTTCTGTAAACGACGGCGAGGTGCTTACAAAGACCATAAAAAACCTCTACTCGCTCTACCCGTATGTGGTATCCATCGCGGTCGTCCCGGTGGGCCTCACTGAGCATGGCAGAAAGATGCCCGCTCCCGTGACTAAAGAAGACGCCGAAGCCGCGCTAAAAACGATAGAGACGTTTCAGAAGAGGTTCAAGAAGAAGCACGGGGAGCTTATCGTGTTCGCCTCGGACGAGATGTACATCCGCGCCGAGCGTCCCTTCCCCGCGCTCAAGGATTTCGGAGAGCTGCCTCAGATAGAAAACGGCGTCGGCATGGTTCCGGCGTTTACGAGCCGCGCCCGACGCATGAAGCTCGACCTTAAGCCCTCGCGCAAGCGGTTCCGCCTGTTTACGGGCGTTTCCTTCTATCCGTACCTGAAGAGGTTCGCCGAAAGGATTGAAAAGGCGGGCGCCGATATCAGCGTGGAGGCCGTGGAAAACACTTTCTTCGGCAGGTCAGTGACTGTGACAGGACTTCTTACTGGCAGGGATGTGATAAAATCAATATCGAAAGTCGCGCGTAAGGGTGATGTGCTCATAGTGCCCGACGTTGCCCTGAAGGACGGGACGATATTTCTCGACGACGTTACTGTCGCCGACCTTGAAAAGGCCCTCGGGATAAAGGCCCGGGTGGTGGAGTCCACGCCGGACGGACTGATAGAAGGTCTTAATAATGAAGATTGACGCAAAGACAAAAGTAATGGCTCTCCTTGGCCATCCGGTCAGGCACAGCTTTTCGCCCGCCATGCACAATGCGGCGTTCGACAAGCTCGGCCTTAACTGCCGCTACGTGGCCTTCGAGGTCCATCCCGACAACCTTGAGGCCGCGGTGGAAGGTGTCAGGGCCCTCGGCCTCGCGGGAGTTAACGTCACCGTGCCGCATAAAGAAAACGTCATTCAGTATCTCGACGATGTCGACCCGGAGGCCAAGTTCATAGGCGCCGTGAACACAGTAGTTAACAACGACGGTCGCCTGAAGGGATATAACACCGACGGCAGGGGTTTCATGCGAAGCCTCAAGGAAGACGGCATCGACCCCTCGGGCAAGAGAATTCTCATCGTCGGCACGGGCGGCGCGGCTCGGGCCATAGGATATTACCTGGCCGAGCAGGCGCGGGAGCTTCTCCTATTCGACGTACTCAAGGACAAGGCGGATGCCCTGGCCGTGGAACTCAAAAAGAGAGGCACAGTAACACGGGTCGACGATCTCGACGGCCTTCCCGATATGGACATCATCATCAACGCCACGCCCCTGGGCCTGAAGGAGGAGGACCAACTTCCCTTCGACCTCTCGGCCGTCGAGAAGCGGCAGGTCATCGGAGACCTCATCTACAAGGAGACCCGCCTTCAGCGCGAGGCCGCAGCGATGGGCTGCAAGACCTTCAACGGGCTCGGAATGCTTATCTGGCAGGGGGCGCTGGCCTTCGAGCTCTGGACCGGAGAGACAGCCCCGTACGAGACCATGCGCAATGCCATAGAAAATCGCTGATTTTTCTCTGGCATGTATATTGCATAATTTCGCTTTACACCCACCCTCCCCTGTGATAGTATTAAATGTGAGAAGATTACTCCTTGTGGCGGTCGTTTTAGCGTTGACTGTACCCTCAATTTTCATATTTTCGAAGGGTAAAGTCGATGAAATTGCTTCTATTTCAGGCTCTTTCATGGAGGGCGTTCGCGTGGTCAATAAGGGCCCTGGCAAGGATAGATGGATACTCAGCGCCAAAAAGGTGGACATTTCCGCCGATAACAAATCCTCCCGCCTGCAGGGCGTCACGATAACCCTTCCGGAGTACGACATGGACGTCACCTCCGACACCGGGGTTTTCGATATCGAGGGCAGAAACCTCACCTTGGCCGGCAATATCGAGGCCAGAGGCAAGGGATTCTCGCTCAAGACAGATTCCGTGGAGCTGAATTCGGAATCGAACGAGCTTTCAAGTGATGACAAGGTAGTCCTTGAGGGCAACAATTTCCGCGTCGAGGGCGACGGATTTCATACTACAGGCGAAAAGAAAGTGATGATTGACCGAAATGTTAAAGCGACTTTTTTCTAAGATTCTCCCTACAGCTGTAGTGATTGTGGCGGCCCTTCTCGTTACGGGCGCGTTTGGAGATAACGCCAAGGGGCTGCTTAAGGGCCCAATCGTGATAACCTCCGACACCCTCTCGGCGGACGCGGCAAACAACACGGCCGTATTCGAGGGGTCCGTGGTCGCAAAGACTGGCGACCTGAGCATGTACTCCGACAAGATGACCGTCTATTACACCAAGGACGGAGGTATCGACAAGATAGATGCCGTAGGCAACATCAGACTCGTAAAGGGCGAACGCGTGCTCACCTCAGATAGGGCTACCTATCTCGCCTCGGAGGGAAAGATAACCTTCACGGGCGAACCAAAGGCAGTCGAGGGCGCGAACACCATTACCGGCTCGGAGATAGTCTATCTCATAAACGAGGACCGCTCGATAGTGCACGACAGCAAGGTATATATAGACCAGGGCGGGGATAAGTGATATGCATACACTGAGCGCAAGAGGCCTTTCGAAAAAATACGACGGCAGGTTCGTCGTGCAGAACATGAGCCTCTTCGTGACGTCCGGCGAGATAGTCGGCCTTCTCGGCCCAAACGGCGCGGGCAAGACCACTACATTCTACATGATAACGGGCATGATGAGGCCCGAGGCCGGAAGCATCACGCTGGATGGCGACGAGATATCCATACTGCCCATGTACAAGCGCGCCCTTAAAGGCATCAGCTATCTGCCGCAGGAGCCTTCGATATTCAGGAAGCTCACGGTGAGGGAGAACATAAGGGCGGTGCTCGAAATACACGAGCTTCCCGAGCAGGAAGTGGAGGAGCGCATAAACAGGGTCATAGAGGAGTTCGAGCTCACCCGCTTTGCCGACCGCGACAGCATCAAGCTCTCCGGCGGCGAGAGGCGCAGGGCCGAGATAGCCCGTTCGATAGCTATCGAGCCGAAGTTCATACTCTTCGACGAGCCCTTCGCCGGGATCGACCCCATCACGATAGTAGAGCTCAAGAAAATGCTCAGGTACCTCAAGGACAAGGGGCTGGGCATTCTGATAACGGACCACAACGTCAGGGAGACCCTCTCGATAACAGACAGGGCATACATACTCTCGGAAGGAAAGATCCTCGACGAAGGAACGCCCGAAAGCCTAATAGCGAACCCCAAGGTGAAAGACGTGTATCTCGGCGAGGAGTTCAAGTTATAGGATATGGAACATAGACTCGAACTAAAGATGCTCCAGAAGCTGATCCTGACGCCTCAGTTGCAGCAGGCGATCAAGCTTCTGCAGCTCCCACAGCTCGAGTTATCGCAGACACTGCAGAATGAACTCGTGGAAAACCCCTTCCTCGAAGAGGTAAGTGAGGAACTGACCGGAGAGGAAAAAGCCTCCGAGGAACGCGTGGACACGGGCATTTCCGAAAACACCGAGCCAGAGGTGAACGTTGGCGGAGAGGTCGATTTCTCCGTCTCCGACTACTTCGATAACCGTAGCACCGACGGGCGGGACCTTGGATACTTCTCGCCCGACGTAACGCCTACGCAGACGCTCGAGCATTATGTTAGCGAGGGCACAGACCTCTACGACCATCTCACATGGCAGCTCCGGCTGAGCGACGTGCCACAGGAAATGCGTGAGATAGCCGAGGTGGTAATCGGCAACATCGACGACAACGGCTACCTCAAGTCGTCGGCTGAAGAGATAGCCGCGTACGCGGATTGCACGGTTGAGAAAGCCAGCGAGGCCATAGCGATAGTGCAGACCTTTGACCCTCTCGGTGTGGCGGCAAGAGACCTTAAGGAATGCCTGCTGCTTCAGCTTGAACCCCTGGGCCTCAAGGGAACGCTCATTGAGAACCTTATCGCGGACAACCTCGAGGACATCGAAAAGAGACGCTACCAACAGCTCGCGACGCGATACGCCTGTTCCATCGACGAGATCAAGGAGGCCGTGAAGGTCATAGGCGACCTCGAGCCCAAGCCCGGTAGAGGATTCTCTGGCTCGCAGCCAATCTTCATCAAACCCGACGTCTATATTGTCAGGGCCGACGACGGTTTTGAGATACTTCTTAACGATGACAGCATGCCCAACATACGAATCAACAATTACTACAAGAAACTCCTTCTTAGCAAGGACTCGCTGGATAAGGGCGATAAGGCATACCTCGAAGACAAGCTGCGTTCGGCGGTCTGGCTGCTTAAAAGCCTCGACCACCGCAACAAGACTATTTACAGGGTCACCGAAAGCATCCTTAACTTCCAGCGCGAATTCTTCGAAAACGGTGTGTCCCATCTGAAGCCTCTTAACCTGAAGGACGTGGCCCAGGAACTCGAGATGCACGAGAGCACCATAAGCCGCGCCACGTCGAACAAATATCTTTCATGCAGTCACGGGCTTTTCAATTTCAGGTTCTTCTTCTCAAGCAGCCTGAAGACCGACACCGGAAGCGTGTCGTCCACGTCCGTGAAGGACATGATAAAGAAGCTGGTGGCCGAGGAAAACGCCAAGAAACCCCTCAGCGACCAGAAGATATCGGAGATGCTCAAGTCTTTCAATATAAAGGTAGCGAGGAGGACCGTAGCAAAGTACCGGGAGGAGTTGAGCATACCGCCTCAGAACATACGAAAGAATATCGACTAAAGAAGGAGGCACTTATGAACATTGTTGTCAATGGCAGAAACGTTGATGTAACATCCGCGCTTAAAAGCTACGCCGAAGAGAAGATATCCAGATTCGACAAATACCTTCCGAAGATTACGGAAGCCGTGGTTACGCTGAGCATCCAGAAGTTCAGGCATAAGGCAGAGGTCTTGATAAAGGCCAACGGCACCCAGATACTGGCGGAGAGCGAGACCGACGAGCTCTACTCGGCCATAGACGAGGTGTCCGAGAAGGTAGAAAGACAGATAAAGAAGCTCAAGGGCAAACTCCAGACCCACAGAAAGGGAGACGGCAGGTCCAAGGTCGAGGGGGCCGTGTCACCGGTGGAGGAACCAGTCGAGACCGGACGCATAGTCAAGAAGACCGTGCAGGCCAAGCCAATGTCTCCTGAGGAAGCCGCCATTCAGATGCAGACCACCAACCAGGAGTTCATGGCCTTCATGAACTTCGAGAGCGGCGATATGAACGTTATCTACCGCAGGGCCGACGGAGACCTCGGCCTCATCGAGCCCGTCAAGTAGGGCCCGAGTTATAAAGGGTAATTGAAGCCGCTAATAGTAATCGTAACGGGACTCTCGGGCTCTGGGAAGACGATCGCGCTCAGGGCCCTTGAGGATACCGGCTTTTTCTGCGTGGACAACCTCCCGCCCCAGCTGATCGACAGCTTCGCCTCAACGATAATGGAGAAGGCCGACCGCAGGAGGTTTGCCATCGGCATCGACATAAGGGAGAAAGACCTCCTGTCTGTCTTGGGCGAGGCCATCAAGAGCCTGAGGGAAAAATATTCCATTGAGATACTTTTTCTTGAGGCCGACATAGACGCCCTCATTCGGAGGTTCAAGGAGACGAGGAGGCCCCACCCTCTCGTCGCGGTAGGCGGTCCCGGCCTCGAGCACGCCATCGAAGAAGAGGCGGACCTCCTTAAGCCGATCAAGGCGGAGGCCGACCGGGTGCTTGAGACCTCCCAGTTCACCCCGCACCAGTTGCGCAAGTTCATGAAATCGCTCTACGGCGGCAGTGAGGATTCGATGAGCCTTACTCTGATCTCGTTCGGCTACAAGTTCGGCATACCCGTGAGCGCCGACCTCCTGTTCGACGCCCGGTTCATCCCGAACCCGTATTTCGTGCCGGAGCTCAAGGAGCTCACCGGCCGTGACAAGGCGGTAAAGGAATTCGTGCTTGGGAGCGCTCAGACGAAGGATTTCATCAAGCGGCTCTCGGACTTCCTTAACTATCTCATCCCTTTGTACCAGGCCGAGGGAAAGACCTACCTTACGGTCGGCATCGGCTGCACCGGCGGCAGGCATCGCTCCCCTGCTCTCGTGGAAGAGCTCGCCCCGCTCGTCAAGCAGGGTTCTCTCCGCGTTGAAATCGTCCACAGGGATATGTGATCGTGGAGTTCAAAGCCTCCAAAGATGACGCCTTAAACCGCATAGACAAGTTCGCCTCGGAGAAGGCCGGCATTACCCGGTCCCAGATACACCACCTCATCGAAGAGGGGCTTATCACGGTCAACGGCAAGCAGGCCAAGGCCAACTACAGGATGCACGAGGGCGACCTGGTGGACATAACACTTCCGGAGAAGTCCCCCGAAGAGCTCGTGCCCGAAGACATCCCCATCGACGTTCTATACAGTGACGAGCACCTGGTGGTAGTCAATAAACCCGCCGGACTCGTGGTCTATCCCGCGGCGGGGCATCCGGGCGGCACCCTGATGAATGCCATCCGGTTCCGATTCGGGGAGCTGACCGCACCGGGCGCGCCGCTCAGGCCCGGCGTCGTCCACAGGCTCGACAAGGACACCTCGGGCATCATGGTGGTCGCCCTGAGCGAAGAGGCCTACCACAACCTCGTGGAGCAGTTCAGCGAGAGGGAGATAAAGAGGAGCTATGTGGCCCTGCTCTGGGGCAACCTCAAGGGCGACAAGGGCAAGATAAAGCTCAAGATAGGCCGCTCCATGACGGACCGCAAGAAGATGTCCGTCAGGACTCGCAAGGGCAAGGAGGCCGAGACCTCGTGGGACGTGCTCGAGCGCTTCAAGGGGGCCACGATGGTCAGGGCGAAGCTCTCAACCGGCAGGACCCACCAGATAAGGGTTCATTTCTCCGCGGAAGGGCACCCGGTTCTGGGTGACGAGACCTACGGCCATAAGACATCCATAAAGCTCGGGGGGAAGGAAAAACTATCCATCCCCCGGCAGATGCTCCATGCCAAGGTGCTCGGTTTCAGGCACCCGGTCACGGGCAAGAAAATGCGTTTTACGAGCCCCCTGCCTGAAGATATGAGCGAGGTGCTAAGCGCTTTAAGGGCAGAAATGCCTGATGAGGAAGCGTCTAATTAATTAAAGCTCAGTATTAACAATAAGCCAGTATCAGTCTGATTTAATTATACTTTAATTATCGCCTCAGTCAGGTGAACCCTGGGCGGCGGAGCAGGCACCCTGGCGGGCCTTCCCACGGGCACTATGGCTACTGGCCTGAGGTTGGTCGGCAGGTCGAGGGCGGCCGTGACCTCCTCTTCCCTGAACGCCCCCACCCATACCGTCCCGAGCCCCTCGTCGTGGGCGGCGAGCATCATGCACATGACGCTGGCCGAGACGTCCTGAATGGCGTAGAGATCGACCCCTCGCTGGCCGTATCTGGAGTGGATGACGCTGTCTGTGCACCCCACAACAACGAGCGGAGCGTCGGCGATAAAGCCCTGATTGAGCGCTGCCGCGGCAAGTTTCATCTTCATTACATCGTCCCGCACGAAATAAAACTTCCTTGACTGGAGGTTACCCGCGCTGGGCGCCCATATAAGTGCCTCCGCGAGCCTCTGCTCGGTATCCTCGGGGATGTCGTAGTTGGTGAAGTTCCTTATACTGCGCCGGTCTTTTATGGCCTTAAGCACGTCGGTCATCGTGCCCCTCCCTCAGACCTTAAGCAGAGCGAGCCCCACCGAGGGGTCGAGTTCGCGGCTAGCCGTTATGCCTTTTATCTCCATGATAACGGCCTCGAGCACCAGGAAGGTCTCGGACTCGCCCCTAAGGCAGCCCGCCCTTACCTTGTCGTGCTTGCCGAACGCGCCGTGCAGGTGCACCTTGGGCGTGTCTCCCTCATAAAACAGGGTGCCCGTGGCTACGACCTCGTGGCTTTCGGGGATGTCGTACCAGACGGGCTTGGGCGGCAGTTCGCCCTCCTCCGCGGGGCCCACGACGGCACGGCCCTTCTTTACGCCGCCCACGAGCCAGAGCACCGCCGAGCGGATGTCCTCGTCCTTTGAGACCTTCGTAATGCCGTCCATGATGTCGTCGCCGTCATTGAACCGGGCCACCACTACCCTGCCCGCGCTTCCAACCTGATAGTCCATTATTCCTCCCCGAACGCTTAGATAGATATCACCATGTCATCGAAAGGACGTTCTCTATCTTTGTCCTCGATTTATTGTATTTGCACTCAAGCACCATGCACTCGTCGGACCGGTAGCAGTATCTGCCCTTTATGACCACATGTATATTGATGCCCGTCCGTTCCTGGAATGGGCATGGGATGTGGAGCTTTCCGGTAGATTCGCTGTAGCGCTTCTCTGAAACCGCGGTGCGCTTCATAGCCCATATTATACTCCACGGGCGCAGTGAAGCTTCAAATGCCCCTGAAATCGAGATATAATAAGTGTATGCCGCATTTCGGATTGATGGACCCCTCAAGCATGACACCGGCCGAGGCGTCGCTCATGCGCGCCAAACTACATATTCGCGGAGGGAAAAGGCGCTTACGCCAGGGGAAGATATCGGCTGGCATCGTAACGCTCTACGACGCACTCACCTACGCAATCGACTGGTACCTCTCCGACGCCGCTCACCGGGACAAGCTTATCGTAAAAGAAGGCGAGCGCATCACAAACGACAGCCAGGCGTTCGCGATACTTCATCGTTCGGGAGTCTTCGGAGACGATGTTGACCCGCGCGAGATGGATAAGGTTTTCGAGGAAGCGCTTGAGGGCGATATGCCCGATTACGATTACTCCGGTTTCCTTAAGTCCGTAGAAACGGCTATGACTCACCTCGGAGTAATGCCCTTTGACGAATCTGCGTTACCCCCCGAGGACCCTAAAACTTTTTAAGGAGGCGGTTATGGACAAGCTATCTCTGAATGTAAAGAAAGAGTTCTGCGCCGAATGCCAGATGGCTATACGCCGCTTCATGGGCCACATGGACGGCGTTGAGGATGTAACGGTCGAAAACGGCAAGGTGACGATCAGTTTCGACGGCGAGAAGATCGCCGAGAGCAAGGTCTTTGAGATTTCCAAGGACAGCATCGAGAAGCTCGGCTACGGCATCGAGGAAGATTAATCAGCCCTTAGGCACACCCTCCTTCGCTTGACACGGTGCGAGCGGTCATATTATTCTATTGTTATATGACATGCGCGACGCCACACCAGCCGCGAAACACAATTCATGAAGGAGACGACCAAATGGTAAACAGGAAACGCACTTTTATCGTTTTGCTAACTTTGATCATATCCGCAGCAATTCTCTCTACCGGTTGCGCCAAGGACGCTCCGGCCGCCCCCAAGAGCAACGCCGCCATCAAAAGCGCCCTGGAGTCAGGCAAAAAGACATTCCTGTTCTTCCTTAACCCCAAGGGCGGGCCGTGCCAGCTTCAGGACGTGGAGATGAAAAAACTCGTCCAGACCCTGGGAGACAAGGTTAACGTAGTCTATGTCAGCGCTCTGGACCCTAATGAACAGAAGGTCTTCTACGATTACGGTATCAGGTCTCTCCCCTCTCTCGTTCTCGTAGACAGCAAAGGTGGAGTGGCTAAGTACTTTTCGCCGGGCATCCACAAGTACGATGAGCTCTTAAAATCTTACAACAGCACCAAGTAACCTTATGGAATTCGGGCTTGGAAGTATTTTCGTAAGCATCGGGGCCGGGCTGGCGAGCGTGCTTTCGCCGTGCGTACTGCCAGTCATTCCGGTAATTGTGGCCGGATCCACAGAGGAAGACAGGGCACGCCCCCTTCTTATCGTGATCGGCCTTGCCATTACGTTCATGACAATGGGAGTATTCTCGTCCATCTTTGGCTCCCTGATGGTCGGCAGGATGCGGTCCATCGAGATAGTTGGCGGCGCGATCATCTCCCTGATAGGGCTCTTGATACTGCTCAACGTAAACGTTTTTAAAAAGCTCCATCGCCTGCAGAACATCCGCGTTAATTCCGAGGGCAAGTTCTCGGGGCTCGTGCTCGGCCTGGCGCTCGGGGTGATATGGATCCCCTGCATCGGCCCCATACTCTCGGCAATACTCGCCATGGTGGCCACCACTGGAAGCATATACAAGGGAGTGGTCCTGCTCGGGTTCTATTCGCTTGGCTTCGCCATCCCCATGCTGACCTTGGGCTATTCATCCCACATAGTTCAGAGGAAGATGCGGGCTATCCAGAAGCACGAGGCTCTGGTCAGGTACCTCACCGGCGGAGTTCTCCTGTTCTTCGGCCTCTATATCGTAATCAAGGGAAATTTCGCTTTTTAGAGCCATCACCCGCCTCTTGTTAATCTCTCGGTGCTGGGGATATAATATCCCCTATGCTTATATCTTATAACTGGCTTAAGGAATTCATAGACACGGGGATGAGCGTGGACGAGACGGCCCACGCCCTGACGATGGCAGGCTTGGAGATCGAGGGCCTCGAAGAGCACGGCGACGACCATGTATTTGAAGTCAACGTGACGCCAAACAGACCTGACTGCCTGAGCGTGCTCGGCATAGCCCGCGAGATGCGTGCCATAACCGGGAAGCCGATAAAACTTCCCCCACACCAGATAAAGAAGGACAACCTCACCCAGTTCTATATAGAGATCAAGGACAAGGACCTCTGCTCGAGATACACGGGGCGTGTCATAAAAGGCGTGAAGGTCGCGGAATCTCCCGACTGGCTCAAAAACAGGCTCGAGATCTGCGGCATACGCTCGGTAAACAACGTGGTTGATGTGACTAACTACGTACTTCTTGAGCTTGGGCATCCGCTCCATGCTTTCGACCTGAGCACTCTTCAGGACGGCGTCATCCGAGTGGCAAGGGCTGGCAA
>Ga0210086_1000411_pt1 | contig 25249 bp, 20 predicted proteins | sample China_Galinas_PW_3_FD_184867 | JGI IMG/M metagenome (GOLD analysis project Ga0210086, IMG submission 184867) | Wetland microbial communities from San Francisco Bay, California, USA, that impact long-term carbon sequestration - China_Galinas_PWB_D2... | ecosystem: Environmental > Aquatic > Marine...
TCGATATTTTTGACCTGTTTTATCATTCGGCACCGTTGATTCTTTTGATTATTAAATTTATGAGAGATTATTCAACCAAATGAAATAGTAACGCCATGTTTATTTTTCTTGATACAGAGACAACCGGAACAGATGAAGATGACAGGCTCTGTCAGATTGCTTTTAAAACAAAAAAAAGGAATGTCGTTGAATTAGTGTGTTGGTATGGTATCCCACCTGTTAGAAGTAACGATTCAGATGCGTATTGACTCAAACACAAAAGAAGGTGAAGAAATGGAGAACGTGGGCTGGGAAATTAAAGGTGATAAACTTATTATTGAGATAGATTTAACGAAGGACTTCGGACCCTCTAAATCTGGCAAAACAATAACCATCGCCAGTACACGGGGTAACCAGAAGATCGAGGGAACTAATGCTATAATCGGTTTGAACGTTTACAAATATCCAGAGGACGTATAACACCCCCCGATTCAGTCAAACAAATTTAAAAAACTACACATTGACACTATACCTTTCAAAAGCGAAAGGAGTTAGATATGTCTCTAACTCCTTATAAATAGTTGGTGATCCCAACGGGGTTCGAACCCGTGTTACCGGCGTGAGAGGCCGGCGTCCTAACCACTAGACGATGGGACCTTGAAAAATATATGATTATAGAAATTGGTTTCCCTTGTCAAATAATATTTATTTGCTAATCCTCTTGCACCGGCTTCTTGCCCTTTCTGAACCCAAAGATCAAATAAATCAGCCATCCCACAAACGGAATCAAGGCAATGATTCCCCAGAGTGCTTTCTTCCCGATGGTCCCGAAATCCTTGCGCACAATGTCAACAATCGCCAATATCGTCAACAGGTAAAACACCACACTGATTTTTATCCATACAATGGCAGTTGCAATATCCAATTTGGCCCTTTCATCTGATTCGAAAGTAGCTAAATGAGTCCATGTTTTTCACCGCCCATTCGCTTCGCTCATTCGAGGCACAGAGTTCACAGAGATGTATATATTTCCCATCGCCGCTGAGAGGACGGCGATAGGGAAAGCCCTCAGCAGCTTACGCTGCACAAACGACAAAAGCCACCAATTCTTTGGCTACGAGGTGCCAATACGGGTATTTAATTACCCGAAAGGTTGAGTCGTTTTGCTTTTCGTGTCCTCCGTTCCGAAAATAGCGGAGCCTATCCTTCGGGGTCAGAGAAAACCAAAAACTCTGCGATCTTTACGACTCTGCGGTAAATAATTTTTTATTGAAGACCCTTTTGGGTGGTTATTGACTCAGGTTTTAGATTTCAAAAGCTTCGATACTTTCAATATTGTATCCACATACTGTCGGCTGTGGTTATAATGATAAATGACGTTGTAGGCCTTTTTGCCGTCGATTCCAGGATACCATCCGTAATGTTTCAGATAACTCGCGATACTGATAATGGCATCCGAATGGTCAAAAAGATTTATTTGTCCGTCGTCGTTACCGTCTTTTGCAAAAGCAAGTACGTTGGTCGGCATGAACTGAGCAATTCCCATGGCGCCTGAATAAGATCCGGGAACAGCAGCAGGATCCATATTCTCTTTAGCGGTATAATTCAAAAAGGCTTTGAGCTCTTTGTAAGCCCATGACGACTTTCTTTTCACCCATTTTTCGAACTGTTCACGGGTGAGCCGGGTTGACTTTGAAACCTTTACCCAAAACATATCCCGGACATCAGGGCCTGCCAGTGCAGCCATTGTGGAAAGCGTATTCAATACAGACGGCCCTCCGATCATCCTCCCCAAGCGCGTTTCCACCAGGATGATGGCCGTAACAATCTCTTTATCTACACCGTAAGTCTTTTCCGAACTTTCAAGAATTTTTTGATGCTGCTCCATATATTTTAATGCATTTCGAATCGATTTTTTGCTTGTAAACTGATGGTAATTCAGCGAAGCCTCACTATGGACCAAAAACCGGGAAACCCCTTTAGTTTCGAAATATACTTCGCGCCTTTTGTATAGCTCGCTGATACGATTTTTATCAAGACCATCTTCTATCAGCCGCTTTTGAAGGGATTCAAAATAGTTGTTGCTGTTTTTTGATCCGGCTGCATTTTGTGAAAAGAAAATGAAGCTGAGTATTAAAATACCCATAAAATAAACGGTATATTCTTTAGCTGTTATTCTAATAAGAGGCATTTGAACCTTTCGTGTCAATTCGTGTCAATTTTATGATGATAGATTTATCAAATCTGTTTAGACTAATTCAGGCCAAAATTGATCGATTTTTTTCTATAATTCTTATTTTATAATATTCCTGTCACTACTTGAAACGCTCAGTTTAGGTTTGGGTTATTGAGACTCCAACACACTCCCGTCTTGTAAAAGTCGCCAGTTTTCTGTATCCGATAGATAGGAGGGTCGGTATTACCCGTTCAAAGTGGTTGCCCACATTGACCGGATGGTGCGCATCTGAACCAAGAGTGATACGAATTCCCTGTTCATGGCATTTTTTAAGTATCTCCAAAGAAGGGTAAATGTCTCCAGCCGGATGGTCATAACCACTGGTATTCACTTCCACGGTTAAGTTTTTGTCTTTTATGATCGACAGTATTTCATCAAATTCTTTTTCAAAAGACCTCGAAGGTTTTTGACCGAATTTTTTTATAAGGTCTATATGGCATATCACATCAAAATATCGATAATCCAGCATCTTTTTGAGATGATCGAAATAAAGTTCATAGACATCATCAACATCTTTTTCCCCATGACACCATGCTGAGCGGTGACTGACAACATCCAAGCCACCCGGAAAATGTAACGAGGCCGCAATAACATCAAATGCAAAAGTCTCGATAATATCCTGAAAAAAATCGATGTGAGCCGGATTAAAATCCATCTCGAGACCAGCCTTGACGCTTATCTGATTTCTATATTTTTGTTTCAAAGCCTGAACAGCTTGAAAATAGTAAGGGACCTCTAACGGTGTCATGGAAAGCCCGGGTTCCGCTTTCTGGATGGTCAGATGATCCAGGAAACAGATCTCTTGTAGCCCCAAATCGATGGCTTTTTGGATATAACTTTCCATTCCGCCGACGGCATGGTTACAAAACAGTGTGTGCAGGTGGTAATCGATCATAGATTTTGATTCAATAATAATATTGTGGTTAAATTGCAGCGTTAAGACATTGGTTGATCAGATCTAAATGACATGTTATGAATGACTTTGTCAAACCCTTATCGTGTCAAAACTTAACGGAGTATTCCTTAATTGAGATACCTTTCAGCGATCATTTTATATGGTTAAAAAAACCTCAAAAACCGTATTTTCCTGTCAGAGCTGCGGTTACCAGACACCCAAATGGATGGGTAAATGCCCTGACTGCGGACAGTGGCAAAGTTTTGTGGAAGAAAAAATAGCGGTTAAACCCGCCCAAGGGGCTCGAGGGATGTTGTCTTCTTCGCAGACAAAACCGGTCCCCCTGGATGCCATTGACCTTGATCCGGAAGAACGCCTTTTAACCGGAATCAGAGAATTTGATCGTGTTTTGGGCGGCGGGCTCGTCCCCGGCACCCTTATCCTGATTGGCGGAGATCCGGGAATCGGAAAATCAACCCTTATGCTTCAGGGACTACACGGTATTGCTGAAAGAGGCTCAAAAGTATTGTACGTGTCCGGAGAGGAATCGGAACGCCAGATGAGAATACGCAGCCAAAGGCTGCTGTCCGCTGTATCGCCGAACTTGATGGTGGTTTCGGAAAATGATATGGAATCGATCCTGTTGATGGCTGGATCTCTTCGGCCACAGGTGATGGTGATTGATTCAATCCAAACCATGTTCTGCTCTGATTTAACCTCCGCTCCCGGGAGTGTTACTCAGGTACGGGAATCGACCATGCAACTCATGCTCATGGCCAAGAAGACCGGAACACCCGTATTTCTGGTGGGACACGTAACCAAAGACGGCGCCATTGCCGGACCGAGGCTTTTAGAGCATATGGTCGATACGGTGCTTTACTTTGAAGGTGATCGCAACCATGTGTTCCGGATTTTAAGGGCGGTGAAGAACAGGTTCGGATCAACCAATGAAATCGGTGTGTTTGAAATGAATGAAAGCGGCCTCAATGAAGTGGTCAACCCTTCAGCTGTATTTCTTTCCGAACGACCTGAAAACGTCCCGGGCTCCGTGGTTACGGCCAGCATGGAAGGTACAAGGCCGATTCTTGTTGAACTTCAGGCCCTTGCAAGCAGTACAAGCTTCGGGAATCCTCGAAGAACAATTTTGGGAATTGATCACAACCGGGTTGCCCTGCTGGTTGCAGTAATGGAAAAAAAATTGGGCATGCATTTGATGGGGCACGACATTTTTATCAACGTTGCCGGGGGGGTTAAGATAGACGAACCTGCTGTCGATATGGCGATCGTCGCTGCTGTAGCTTCTAGCTTTTTAGACCGACCCATTCAAAAAGGAACCGTTATTTTGGGTGAAATCGGTTTAACCGGTGAAGTCAGGGCCATTGGCCGGGTTGAAACCAGGGTTGCTGAAGCAAAAAAAATGGGCTTTAATCGATGTCTTGTGCCGCAAAGCAACCTGAAACGGACCACCGGGATGAAAGGCATAAAACTCATCGGCGTAAAAACGGTGTCAGAAGCTATGGAGAATCTATTTTAGGCTTTACCATGAAACGATCTGCAAAAAAACACAACCAATGGCAAGATCATTATACTCAGCAGGCAAAAAAGGAACAATTTCCAGCTCGATCGGTCTACAAACTTGAGGAAATACAAAAAAAATACCATATTATTAAAAACGGAAACAACGTTCTGGATCTGGGATGTGCGCCCGGTTCATGGCTTCTTTATTCTGCCAACCTGACCGGGAGCACTGGGCGAGTGACCGGCATCGACCTCGTACCGGTCACCATAAACGTTCCTCCCCATGTCAGTGTTTATACCAATGACATTCTCTCAATGGATGATGATTTTTTCAAGTCTCTTGGAACAGATTTTAATGTCGTTATCAGCGACATGGCCCCGTCCACAACCGGAAATAAATTTGTGGACAGCACCCGATCTTTTGACCTCTGTCTAAAGGCATTGTCCATTGCACAAATGACATTGACCACCGGCGGGTCGTTTGTCTGCAAAATTTTTCAGGGAGAAGATTTCAGGACATTTATAGACTCAATCCGACCTGTTTTCAAAAACCACAAAATTTTTAAGCCCAAAAGCAGTCGAAAGGCCAGCAAGGAAATTTATGTTATCGGATTTGGGAAAAAATGATATATAGTTATTAAAAACACATGGAGATAATTCTTCAATTTTTTTCTGGGAACAACAGGAGGATAAAATGTCAGGTCACAGCAAGTGGTCTTCCATTAAACACAAAAAAGGCGCTACAGATGCCAGGCGGGGAAAAATATTCACAAAACTCATTAAAGAAATTACAGTGGCAGCACGTATGGGCGGCGGGGATCCCAACGCAAACCCAAGACTTCGAACAGCCATCCTGGCTGCAAAAAGCGAAAATATGCCCAAAGACAATATTGAACGGGCCATAAAAAAAGGGACCGGTGAACTGGAAGGGGTGAATTACGAAGAAAGCATTTACGAAGGATATGGTCCCGGCGGTGCAGCGATATATATTGAATCGCTCACCGATAACAAAAACAGGGCGGTCGCAGATATCCGCCACATTTTAACCAAGGCCGGAGGGAATCTCGGGTCCAATGGGTGTGTTGCATGGATGTTCGACAAAAAAGGATATATTGTTGTTGAAAATAATGTCGTTGATGAGGATACCTTAATGGAAGCCGCCATTGAGGCCGGAGCCGAAGATGTCAGGGAAGATGACAGCAATTATGAAATCCTCACCGCCCCCCAGGATTTTGAAGCGGTAAAAACAGCCATTGAAACGGAATCGATCCCTTACATTGCTGCGGAAATTACCATGTTTCCTCAGTCCACCGTGAACCTTCAGGGCAAAGAAGCCGAGCAGATGGTCAACTTGATGGAAACTCTTGAAGACTGTGACGATGTTCAGAAGGTATACACAAATGCCGACATTCCGGAAGACCTGGTCAGCTGAATTTACTTTGAAAGGAACAAATCAACCATCCTCTGAACCGCCTTAAACGCGGGCTGTCTGATATTTTCAGGCACCTTGACCTCGCCTTCCATGAATTCGAGGCTCCTGAGAACATCTTCAAGGGAGATCTTTTTCATGTTTTTACACAACATCTTGGTTGAAGCAGGATAAAACATCTTATCAGGATTGGCTTTTTTCAAGGGATAAATCAGCCCGATCTCCGTACCGACGATAAAAGAGGAACTTTTAGACTCTTTTGCATAACGGATCATGCCCGAAGTGCTGCGAATAGCATCTGCCAGTTCGAGGACTTCCGGCCGGCATTCAGGATGAGCCATGAAAACAGCGTCCGGATGGGCCTTTCTGGCATTATGTACATCTTCAGGTTTGAGCCGATCATGGGTAGGACAATATCCATCCCAGGTGTGTATCTTCTTTTTGGTCTTTGAGGCAGTGTACAGGGCAAGATTCCTGTCAGGTGTCATGAGCACCTCGTCGGCATCCAGACTGTTAACGACATCGATGGCATTGGCCGAAGTACAGCAAATGGTGGAAAGCGCCTTGACCGCTGCGGTTGAATTGACATAGGTAACAACCGGCATTGCCGGAAGCTTATCGATCATAATCTGAAGCCCCTCGGGCTCGATCATATCAGCCATCAAACACCCGGCATCTTCTCGGGGAAGGAGCACCGTCTTATCCGGAGACAATATCGAAGCGGTTTCCGCCATAAAATGAACCCCGCAAAAAACGATGACTTTGGCATCAGTCTGAGCGGCCTTGATACTCAGCTCCAGAGAATCACCGCAAAGGTCTGCCAGATCCTGAATTTCCGGGGGCTGATAATTATGTGAAAGCATGATAGCGTTTCTTTTTTTCAGTAAGCTTCTTATCTTTTCCTTCATTCTACAGTTCCTATTCTATTAAAAATTCTGGCCTTTACGCCAATACAGACAACACTTTTTGAGTATAGAGTGTTGGTGATCGGTTTGGGTCAGGGTTGAATTTTCATTTTAGAAAATAGATAACCGCAAATGGACGCAAATATTATTATTTTAATTTGTGTTCATTCGTGTTCATCCGTGGTTTCCCCTATCCTCTTTCCTATTTCCTCTTTCCTATTTAATGATGTTCTTCAAGGGCCTCCTTGCTCATCAAGATTCAGGACTTCTATACCCTCAGTGATCTTAAAACTAAACAGGGAATCATCGAGCTTCTGTTTAAGCTGTATATTGTTAAAGACGATCCGCGTTTCATCACCGTATGAATTATAAGTCAAAATCCTGACCACATCAAAAGTATTTCTTGAAATCCACAGGTAGATTTCCGCAATATCGTAGGTTTTTTCTCTGGGTAAAAGTTTGAGAACAAAAAAACCCTCTTTAGACTCTTTTTCAAGAACCATGTCGAATTTTTGTTTTATCACCTTCATATCAGAAAGGAAACTAAATCCTTTACCACCTTTAAAAAAAGAAGGGGCCTTTCCAATCATGACCTGGTTGTCTTCAGGTCTAAATACCCACAGCGTTTTGCCATCCGTAATAATCATTTGTCGGTCAGGTGTTTCATATTCCCATCTCATTTTGCCGGAACGTTTGAAAAAGGCTCTCCCCGATGCACTGTCTGTTATTTCCATGGCCTTTATTGACGAAGTCTGGGAGAAATCTGCGGTAAAGCCAGACACAGAATAATGCTTCTCAAGTTTTTTAATCACATCATCCAGGGATAAAAGCGAGGCATCAGGGGCAGATGCTGTTTTAGAGGACAAATCAGATGCCAATGTCATCTGTCCACCAAAAAATAAAAAAATAAAAACAAGAAATAAAATTCTTTTAAATCGCATCAACGAATCTCCTATTCCGGACAAGCCGGAAAAGTTAAAAGTGATCTAAAGTTGTTGTTGAGTCGCTACGCTCAGACTATTTATATTTAATAAAATTGAAAAATACATTAACTTCCTCGTTTAATACGGGACAAATAGGTTTTTGAGAAATATAAATTTAAATCACTTCACACTTTTTTAAGTTAGTCCATCACGCCATATTTTTTAAGCTTTTTGTGAAGGGTTTTTCTGGTAATACCCAGACGTCGTGCCGCCTCGCTTTTATTGCCGGCTACGGATTCCAGCATGCGCAATATAGCGGCCTTTTCCACCTCCTCAAGGGGCATGTCTATATTGTCAAAATCAGATAGGGCAGGAGCTGGCTGCTGTGACAACGGATTCAAGATGGAAAAATCCTGATCATCAAGATAGTCTGTGCGGGCCAGTACCACCGCTCTTTCAACCGCATTCATCAGTTCGCGGACATTGCCGGGCCAATCATACCGAATGAGCTGGTCCATTGCTTTGGGCGTAAATCCTTTTATCTCCTTTTTGTTTTTCTCGGCAAAAATTTCCAGAAAATGCCGGGCAAGCAATGGGATATCGTCTCTTCTCTTCGTAAGCGGCGGGATTTCAAGACTGACAACGTTCAACCGATAATAGAGATCCTCGCGGAACAATCCTCTGCTTTTCAGATCCACTAGATCTTTGTTTGTGGCAGCAATGACCCGGACATCCACAGGTATGACTTTTTCGCCGCCTACACGGGTTAACTCTCTTTCCTGTAATACACGCAAAAGCTTAACCTGCATGGTTAGAGGCATTTCACTCACTTCGTCAAGGAAAATGCTGCCCTGGTTCGCCTGATAAAAACGCCCTTCTTTTCTGCGGTCAGCGCCTGTAAAAGACCCTTTTTCATGCCCAAAAAGCTCTGATTCAAGAAGCGTTTCAGTAATGGCGGCACAATTAATTTTAACAAAAGGACCGTCTTTTCTCGGACTGTTATAATGAATCACTCCGGCAATTAATTCCTTGCCTGTTCCGGACTCGCCGGTAATCATAACGGTAGCTTCGGACGGGGCCACATGGGCCACCGTTTCCAATAGGCTTATCATGGCAGGACTTCGACCGATGATATTTTGCATATCAAAATGTTTTCCGAGGCTTTCCCTCAAAAGACGATTTTCCTCTTTAAGTCGGATGTGCTCCATTGCCCTTTCAATGGTCAGCCGCAACTTGTCGAAATCGAGAGGTTTAGTCAGATAATCATAAGCGCCCTTTTTAAGAGCTTCAACAGCCGTTTCAACTGAAGAATACGCTGTCATGATCGTTACCGGAATGGCAGGATTGAACGCTTTTATCCGGTCCAGTGCTTGGAGACCCGAAACCTTCAGCATTCTGATATCCATTAAGATCAGATCAAAGGGCCGTTCTTGAACCCTTTCAATGGCGGTTGAACCGTCATTCGCCTCAACAATATCATATCCCCACCCCCCAACAAGGGTTCTCAGCATGGTGCGATGGGCGTCATCATCATCAACAACCAAAATTGTCTTTCTATTTTTCATTTTTCATCTCTTGTTTCAGCATAGGGTAAAAATATTGTGACCTCTGTTCCCTGTCCTAAACGACTCTCAATGGTGATTTCCCCGCCATGGGCTTCCATAATATTGTAAACGATGGCCAACCCAAGACCGGTTCCGGATGCTTTGGTGGTAAAATAGGGATCAAAGATGTGGGAAAGATCGTCTTCCGTGATACCTGCTCCGGTATCCGAAACCTTGATTTCTATCCCATTTTTTTTCAAATTTTTGGAAAGCGTAACGGTCAGGTTTCCGCCATTATCCATGGATTCAATGGCATTTAAATAAAGATTCAGAAGCACCTGGTTGATTCTGTCCGGATCGATTAAAATTTCGTTTATTTCAGAATCAAAGTCGGTTATTATGCTGATGTTTGCTTCCGATGCCTGCCTTTCAATCAGCTTGAGAGAGTCCTTTAAAAACGCTTTAATTTGAATCGATTTTTTCAAAACGGTTATGGGTCTGGCAAATTCATGGAGCTGGCTCACAACCCTGTTCAGCCGGTCAACCTCTTGAATCATGAGATTTGAGATCTGTTGATTTTCAGGCACATCATAATACCTTTCTTTGAAATACGTCGCAAAACCCTTGATTGAACTTAAAGGATTACGGATCTCATGAGAAACACCTGCGGCCAGTCTACCCACTGATGCAAGGCGCTGGCTTCTTGCAATCTCTTTTCTCAAAGATCGGACTTCGCTGAGATCCTTAAACAGGACCACATATCCAAGAAAGGTTTCGTCTTCATCATTGAGTAGCGTAGCGCTAATCTCCAGGGGAATCATCTCTCCTTCTTTTAATACACAATCGATCTCTTTTTCCACAACACCCTTTTCCACATTCAGGTTTTTCAATAGGTGCCATAGCTCAGCCGGAAGTACTTTTTCAGCATTTTCTCCAATCACCTCCGCGGGCAAAAGCTTTAAAACAGATCTAGCCGCATTATTCAAAGAGGTGATCCTCTGATTGTCATCCAGCGCAACGAGCCCTATGGGCATATTTGTCACCAGATTGTCTGAAAATGCCTTTATTCTTGAAAGGGTCAGTCGAGTGGCCCGGTAACTCTGAGCCAAAAAAAGCAGGATAATGCCGGCAAATCCAACCAAAAGTAGGATAATTGCCATGATGACGGTATGACGGGTATCCGTCCGGACGGCGTCTTCAACCGACGTCATGTCAAGTCCCACAAAAATGATGGGATTGAAAGGAAAAATGTCTCTTTTTTCGTTTGGTCCTCGTTGAAACCACATGTGCATCATCATGTGACCACGACCGATCTCCGGACCTCCTTCCACAGGTGAAAACTTACTAAAAACTTCAAATATTTTTTTGCCTTCTGAATTACGGACAATTCGCCACTGAACCGTTCTAAGCTGTGAAATTTTTTTGAGATCTAATCCTTTTCCATGTTTTTGACCAAGATATTCGGGGTTGTCGTGGGCAAGAATGGTTCCGTTTACATCGGTGACCAAAAGGTATCGAATATCGGACTGCTGAGCGGTCTCGGTAAGAAGTTTCTGAAGCTGGAATTCATTCCAGCTCATTCCCATTCCTGTCCGTGTTCCTGCTTCAAAGGACCGGATCAAGGCTGCACCCTTTTCCAGCAAAAGTCGTGTGCTGTTTCGATTCTGGCGGTGTATGTTCTGTAAGGTCATAAACGTAAAAATCGGAAACAGCACGACCACCGCGCCTATAAATAACCAGGGCGGCACACCGGTCCAGAATCGATTATATTTATTTCTACTCTTCATGAAAATATTTGTTTAGCAATACCAATGCCACAACTTAGGCAAAATTGTATAGCTTAATGTAAAATTCGAATACATCCCGCTCTGCTCAGGAAAACAGAATCTTAGACAACCGGTGGGACCTTCAATTTTAAAATGGATAATTTGTATCCACCGGGTTAAATCTACTCACGCCAGTGGATAAATAATATCCACTATATGCCTTAATAGCAAGGCAATTGTTTGAGGGGTCTGGGAGTTTTAATTGTAAAAACTTATTTATCCATGGAACGATTCAACAAATAAAAACACCTCGACCATTGGATTAATAGGAATGGATTAGGTGAACTTGAAATTTTTGATCTCCGGAATAAAAGGCTGAATCACTTGGAGTTCATTGGGTCTTATGGGCCGCCAATCAATGGTATAAAATACTTCATCACCCAAATAAGATTTTGGCTTAAACATTGCGACATACAACGCCGGTTCATCCGGATAATGCTCGATCCAGAGGATTTCATCGATTTCCAGCTTAAAGTCCCTGCATATTCGTTTGCCTAAACTTTGGGCGCAAGTGGTCTTAAAAATCCCCTTTCCGGTTTGAGTGGCAACAATAGCATAAGGTCTGAGATGCTTCACATTCGGGTAGCCTATGGAAAAATCGAACAGTCTCAACCGCCATGAGCAGGCCCAGTTACGATCATCCTTTGAAGATTTATCTTCTCGCCTCTGCAAGCCATATGTCCCATCGAAGAAAATCAAATTTTTGGCCCCTAATAGTTTGAAAGCTTTTTATTGCATACGTGTTCACGGGGTTTGTTTCCCCGCTTCACTCCGGTGTCTACGTGTCTGGTCATTTCAACCGTATCGTTGCACGGGGAAGCAAACCCCTGAACACGTACTTCATTAGTTAGAGCGAAATGGATAATCTTTTTTAAAAAGCGTGTACTGTCTGAGTGGTTTAAGAATCGTTAGAAAGAACAGACGCATACCGGAACATTCTCTTCGCAAGAAGAATTTACTTATTTTAAGACCGACCTATTGTTTTTATATTGGAACCTGTTCTTTCTTTACGAGCCTTTAATCACGAGTTTACACGGTTTGTAAAAAAGCATTATCCATGAAGCGATTATACAACTTAAACTCATCAACATTCGGATTATCTAAAAAGAGACAATTGCGTGTCCTCCTTCTTTTTCCAACCTTTGATCGGTCCTTTTCGAATCTTTGCAAAAACACCCGGAGCAAGATTTGTATGGCGAGCCCAATCCAGCATAATCTTGGCAATGGTTTCCGAAGTGCTTTCCTTCCAGTTTTCCCTCAGCCTCTCCTGAAGTTCACGGCCAAGTTCTAAAAGAGTGCCGCCTTTAGTCTGTTTTGATTTAAGGATGTCTAGGAACACAGAAAACGAAGCCAGCTGCAAAGCGCCTTCTGCAAATAAAGATGGACGGTTATTCGGATTTTCCACAAAGGCTTTTGCTCTTGGCAACACTTTTATCAATGGCGCCTTTCTGAGAATGAACCCCAGATCCTCCAATGTCGCCAGAGCCCTAAAAATAGTATTTCTGTGAAGTCCTGTCCAATTCACCCTGCCATCCTCTTTGAGGGCATGAACCAGGCGTATGGCAATGTTTTCAACAGGCGCATATTGAATTCTCGGTGTTTTGCCTCCCCGTCTTGCAGGGAGAACAAGGTCGCGTTCGCGAATGTCTGTTGTCGGGTCAAAGTAAATGAGGGTTTTGTCTTTTTTGTTCAAAAGCGCTAAGTCGGCAGCATCCAGCCACTCAGCCAATATACGGACATGTTTTAACCAGCCAAGTCCCGTCATCTTGATATAGGGGGACAAGGACTCAAGACGTCTGGAAATGTCGACCATTTTCAACCTGTGATTGTCTTTGAGGGCTTTTAAGATCTCTGAAACCAGACGATTTTTAGGTAACCGGTCCCGCAGATGATGTCTCAACAAAGCCTCCATCTTCTGGTTGGCATCAGACATGTTAAGTTGCAGTAAAATCTTACCTTGACCAAATCTCACGAGTTCGAGCAGATCCATATCCTTTGCCAGATCATAAAACGCGAGTTCAGATAAACTGATTTGAGTTTTAAATTCTGAAACATCAAGAATACCTTCGGCGGCATGGAGAATCTTTAACCCATGGACGACCTGTCCTACGGCCGTGTCAAGAAGATAATGGTCATAAAAGGGCAAACTGCCGGTATTCAAATAATTGCGAAAAATACTCCATGAAATGTCCACGATATTGCCGATTCTACGAATCAGTCCCTGATGGATCAATTTTTGAGCGGCCTTGGGATCAAATATTTCCAAAGGCGCCGAGGACCGTACTGGTATTGATTTGGCAATTTGGAGTAATGTAGTTCGTTCTATATCTGATAGATGTTGTACTTCCTGCTGGAACAATTCTTCAATGCCCAGAAGAATCCCTGGAATATCAGACTGTGGAATACCGGATTGACGTGCAACCATGACATGAAAGCAGAGTATTTTCAGAAGCCAGGGATAACCTTGTGAAAATTTCTCAAGGAAAAATTGAAGTTTTTTTGTTAAGGTCTCATCCAATTCTTTGCCAAGCTTTTTTAAAAGCATACCCATTTCAGCTTTGGAAAAAGCGGTCATAATTATTTTTCGGCATTCATCGGCAACAGCATCAAGTTGTTTTTTGGAAAATGCATGGCTCGATAAAATAAGACCCTTGTCCCAGGTGAATCCCAGAATAATATTTGTTTGTTTTTCGACGATTTTCAGAAAAAGGTCTTTGATTTGATTCAGCGAATCTGGCAAAAAGAGAACATTTTCAAACTGGTCGAAAAAGATGAACAGCAGTTTGTTTTGGGATTCAAAAATTTGACCGAGATCGAGAATCATACGAACAGCACTGCCAAGTTCTGATATCTTCTTCTTTTGATCTGTTTCGACGATCCGTCCATCAAAATCCCCGAATTTTTCCACGGTATATTCTATGACACGCGGAATGAACATGGATGATGACGCTGTTCGGCAATCTACGGCAATTGCAAGGTGCCCCATCTTTTGCAAATGTTCCACACTCGCCAGCACCATTGAACTTTTTCCCCAGCCAGCGGGTCCCTCAAATACAATACCGCGATGTGTGGTCTGGTTATGGATGACTTGATCAGAAAACGAATCAAGCGTGCTGAAAATGGATTTTCTACCCACAAAAAATCGAGAGGATGCGGGGAATTGGTACTCAAAACAGGATGAACTTCCATTCACTTCAATAATCGGATCTGCATCCTGGAACAGGCCGGGCTGAAGCGGACCCGTCTTGTCCGAAGAAATGTTGTCAAGATTTGCTATTGCGGGGTCCAGTTTTGCCAGATAGCTGATGATGGACCGATCAGATATCAATTCACCTTTCCCGTCAAAAAGTGCGATTTTATCCGGTGTTTTCTTCCCGTGTGAAATAATGGGATAGACCCAAAACATGCCTTTTTCTGTATATAACAGAATACCCTCATCGGGTTTTCCAACATCCGGAGCTATTCGACCGGCAATCTGTCTCGGACTCATATGCCCCGGCATTTGTGACATCGCTTTCAGAGCATCATCTTCATCATATAAAAAAGTGGTGACATGGGTATTGTTTTTTATATGCTCTCGATAAAATTTTATGGCCGCTTCGTCAAGACCGGGCAAGACGATGAAGAGGCCGTGACACCGTCTATCCGTGTGCCATTTTATCATATATCTGCCGAAAAAAGCCTGAAGGTCCCGTTCCGGCATGGGTGTTTCAGAAAACCGGCAGGCGGCATAAAACGGAAAGCCTGTTTTCCTGTGTTTCCCCTGGACGTCAATTTCCATCTGAACGGAATCTGAGTGCAGGATGCGGTCGACTCGGTATCCATTGTGATTCAGAACCTGGGCCATCATTTTTGCAAACAACTTGCCCCGAGCCTGGGATCGGGTGTGTTGTGAACGACCGGCTGCGAATATTTTCAAATTTCCCATATCGATATTGTCTCTTTCAATCACGTTTATCATTCCCGCAATTTACAGCTGTTAGCGATAAAAAATCATCGCCATGTATTTTTAAAAAAAGCGATATGTTTATCCACAGCTCAATGTTTCGCAGTGACCCAATATTTAGGATGTATCGCACGGTTATTTATACGATTTCAAACATTTTTCACATCCTATAATATTGGGTCACGTTACGATGTCATGGTTCAAATCGCCTTTTTTGAAATATATGGCGATGGACCGACATTATCGAAATTCACTTGAATATGACCTTTCCAAGTACCATTAGATAAGACTTCAGTCTCCGGTTCACAGAGCCTACGCCTCGGAGAGCTTAGGTTAAAGAGGGTGAAAATTGAGTTATTTATTATCGGGAAAAAGCCCGGCAAGTATCGAGGCAAGCACCAATTAAAGGGTATCACCTTATGCGGTCCTCCGAATGTGCATTTAAACGGAATGAATCTAATTTTTAAGGGATGAAATCTTAGTATAATGGGAATGGTTTTGTGTCAAGAACTGACGAAAATACCGCAATGTTAATGAATGAAACTAACCAGTGTTTATCCATAAAACAGATTATGGACGGACAGTATTTATTGGAGAACGTTAAGGCTATCTGCCCAGCTCAAAGATTCCATGTATTGGCCAGGAAGATGGCTTTGATCTATACCCAAAAGGTTAGCGGCTTTTTCGATCTCTTCCCAGTCGCCCCTTTCATAGGCTTCTACCAGGCTCAGATAGCCGCTCAAGTTGCCGGCTCCGGATATGAGGACTTCCTTTATATTGCCGGATAATGGAATCTGTGACATCAAATTTTCCATGGAATCATCCATGATCGCATTTATCAGAGAAAACAGGCCCAATGTGAACAATTCCGCTGTTTCAGCACTTTTGCCGGGATGATTTCCAAGAAGTTCACAGAATTTAGCCCTGATCAATGAAACCCTTATCAATTCATCCGGTTTATTACCGGCCAAACCCGCCATGGAAATCAGGGATAAAAAGCGTCTGATTCCTGCCTCGCCGATCATGACAATAGCTTGCCGAATGGAAGATATTTCTTTTGCTCTCTTGAAGTATGCTGAATTGATCAAACGCATAAGTTTATAGGATATGGATGCATCACGGACGATCATCTTTTCCAACCTGCTAAACTCAAAATTCTCCTTGTTCACCTCAGCCATTATTTCCAAAAGCTGCATCTGGGGCGTAGAAATTTCCTTGCCTGCCAAAACTTCCGGTTTGCTGAAAAAGAAACCCTGAAAGTAACGGAATCCCATTTTAAGGGCTTTCTTGAATTCATCGTGGGTTTCCACTTTTTCAGCCAAAAGATCGACACCTCTTTCCGTCATTTTTTTGACAAGGTCCCCGACCTCCTCCAAAGGCGTTGCTTTGATGTCAATTTTTATAATGTCTGCAACTTCAATTAACGGCTCCAAGCTCGGTTTGTAAAAGAAGTCATCCAACACAATGATATATCCATTCAGGGCAATCTCCTGGCAAGCCTCGATAACGTCTCTATCTGGTTGGACATTTTCCAATATTTCCACTACAAGCCTGTCCTGGGAAAACATCAGGGGAAGCTGTTTGAGTAAGAGTTCCTGGGTGAAATTGATGAAGGCCAGATTGGACCCGGCAATTTTTTCAATGCCAATGTTAAAAAAACTGTTGGAAAGCAACTTTGAAGTCGCAGAATTTCCTTCCATTTCAGGAAAAAAGTTGGCCATATCGGCCCTGAAAAGAAGTTCGTAGCCAAATATGCACTTCTTTATGTCGAATATGGGCTGTCTGGCAACATAGATGTCCATTTAATAACCTTTTAATAAAATAGATTTCTAACGGAAACAAGTATATGCAACAATCATGCCTTATTGAAACGCATGCTGCTTTTTTCTCTTTAACCATTGCATCTGCATGATATTACATTTATTAATTTCCCCGGCTTGCTGCGTTTCATCAACGTTGCTGAAAACAATAGGGGGCAACATTTGAGTTTATAGTAAAAGAATGTCACCCCTGATGCCATATTCCTTGAATATCAAATAGTTTCCATCCATAAATGGTAGATTTTGGTTCTGGGCAAGGTCTGAGCGATTTTGAAACCGGAGGAATAGCGTGCTATTTTGAGGATTTCAAAAGAGCGAAAACGCCGCCCAGGGCCGAAAGATGCCTTTTGTGGATGGAAACTAACTAGAATCTTGACCAACCAATACGTGTCTGATATCCATTCGGAGAAAAAATCGAAAGGAATATATATGCTGATTACAGAGATATTGGCCCGAAATGCTCGTATGTATGGGTCTGAAACAGCACTTATCGAAAGAGAACCGGAAAAAAACCGGCGTCAGGAAATCTCTTGGAAAACATTCGACAACCAGGCCAATCAGGTGGCCCAGAGTCTTATCGCCCGGGGAATTCAAAAAGGGGACCGGGTGATCCATTTGATGACCAATTGTATCGAGTGGTTGCCCATCTATTTTGGAATCCTACGCACCGGCGCCTGGGCCGTTCCTCTTAACTTTCGTTTTGTGGCAAAGACCATCCGACATTGTGCTCAAATTGCAGAAGCCAAGGCTTTTATCTTTGGTGAAGAATTTATTGAGCGCATTAACGCCGTTAAAGAAGATCTGGACGGTTTCGTAGAGACGTATATCTTTGTCGGTCCGAAGGAACTGACCCCCTCTTATGCACTACCCTATCACGACATGTTTGAAGCCGCCCCCCACATCGATCCTAAAGTTAAAATTAAGATCACAGATGAAGCAGCGCTGTATTTTACTTCCGGCACCACAGGTACACCCAAGGCAACCCTTTTGACCCAGAGAAATCTTGAATTTTCCTGTTTCCTGGAAAATCTGCATCATAATCAGACCCATGAAGATAACTTCCTATGTATCCCACCGTTGTACCACACCGGCGCAAAAATGCACTGGTTCGGGAATTTCATTGTCGGGGCCCGGAGTGTCATCCTCAAGGGAATCAAACCCAAATGGATCATGGAAGCCGTTTCCGAGGAAAACGTGACGGTGGTGTGGCTGCTGGTTCCCTGGGCGCTTGATATCCTATTTGCGATACAGAGCGGAGAAATGAAACTCAAAGACTACACCCTGGATCAGTGGCGGCTAATGCATATCGGAGCCCAGCCCGTACCCCCCTCTCTAATTAAGGAATGGAAAAGAATCTTTCCCCATCATCAATACGACACCAACTACGGTCTCACCGAATGCACCGGCCCGGGATGCGTCCATCTGGGAATGAAAAACATGCACAAGGTTGGCGCCATAGGTCTGCCCGGCTTTGACTGGGAAATCCAGATTGTAGACGACCGGCTGAATCCCGTTGTCAAGGGACAACCCGGTGAGTTGATCGTCAAAGGACCCGGTGTCATGAAAGAATATTATAAAAATCCTGAAGCCACACGAGAAACGCTGGTCGATGGATGGCTGTTAACAGGAGATGTCGCCCGGCAGGATGAAGACGGATTTATCTGGCTGGTGGACCGGAAAAAAGACGTAGTCATCACCGGCGGGGAAAATATATATCCCGTTGAAATTGAGGATTTTTTACAGGCACATCCTAAAATTCACGATGTTGCGGTGATTGGCCTTCCCAGTCTGCGGTTGGGAGAAATCGCTACCGCCGTTATCCAGGTAAAGGCGGGTGAAGAACTCATCGAAGAAGAAATCGATGCCTTTTGCCAGACGCTTCCCAGATACAAAAGGCCCCGAAGGGTCATTTTCGGCGATGTTCCGCGCAACCCCACCGGAAAGATAGAAAAACCAAAGCTGCGCAAAAAGTATGCAGGAATATCCGAAAGCTTTAAAATATGAATCATGACACTTTAACCCGATTGATGATTGATGAATTCATAAAAAAGTCGGTTTTTTTGCTTTTTACGAATTCACCACGTTTTATGTTTTAAGTGTTAAGTTTTAGGTTGTTGTTTTATGTGTATTTACATATTCTTAAAACTTAAAGCCTTCGTAAACAGGAAATATTACTTTTTACGAAACCACCGAATTTAATAAGGAAAATCATGATACTTACCCATAAAGGCCGCAAACCGATCATTGGAAATAATGTCTTTATTGCGCCGACAGCCACGGTCATCGGGGATGTTAACATAAAAGACAATTCCAGTATCTGGTACGGTACGGTGTTAAGAGGAGATTTGGCCCCGATAACCATCGGCGAAAGCACCAATATCCAGGACAACTGCACCATACATACAGATCATGATAAACCAGCAATTATCGGAAACCGTGTCACGGTGGGACATAATGCGGTTGTTCACGGTTGTATTGTGGAAGACAACTGCCTTATCGGCATCAATGCAGTTGTTCTCAGCGGCGCATGGATCAAAACCGGCGCTGTCGTGGCTGCCGGCTCGGTGGTGAAACACGGACAGGTGGTCGAACCCTATCATCTTGTGGCCGGCATCCCTGCTGAATTAAAAAAAAAGCTTTCGAAAACAACCGTCGAAAAACGCAAGCAAACTGCCGAACACTATATCGAACTTGCCAAGGAGCATATGGCCATAAAAAAAGCCGGAGACTAGTCCGGCTTCTTTAATTGACTTTAAAATTGATGACGGCAACTGTTTTTAATTAAAGTTCATACTTTCCTTCCATTTCGAGAACGAACTCACCGGGGTGGTCCCCTGAGGTCACTTTAAACGTCCCCTTGCCCTTAATATTGTCCAGCTTGCCCGTCCCCTTGTAGGTCTCCCACGTACCGTTGGTGAGCTTGCTTTTCCCGTCACGATGACCGTCAAACTTGCTGAAGACCGAGCCATACTGGAAATTGGTGATCGCATACCCCTGCATATGGCCGCTGCCGGCAGTGCGGTCATGGAAGTTGATACTCCGGCGGGAAACAAATTCACCGGCCACACCAACTTCATAATGAAGCGGTGTGCCTTCCAATTCAACAAGCATGAGCTGGTGATCGAACTCATCATGAACATGAAGGGATTCCCTCCGGGTAACACGCAGTTTATACGTCGCTTTTCGTAACATGCTTATCTCCTTTCTAAGATGATTAATGAAAAATAACTATCAAAAAGTTAAAGAATTTTAACCATCGACGCTTAAATTGTCAACATCGGATTTAAAAATTATATTCCCCGTTGGGTTTACGACCAATCTAATTTTAATAACTCCCCAGAATTTTAAGATAGTCGGTTTTTTCGTTCAACAGATCGAGCACCGGTCTAAAGGTTTCCGACTCGGAATCCGTCTCGATATCGACATAAAACATGTACTCCCAGGGCTTTCCATGAATGGGCCTCGACTCCAGTTTCACCATGTTGATACTGTTGTCGGCAAATATTTTCAAAACCTCGTAAAGTGCACCCGGCTGATTCCCGGTAGAAAAGATGAGAGACGATTTATGACGCGGTCCTTTGTCCAATGGATGGGCACCGATAATGAAAAACCGTGTGTAATTTCGAGGGTTGGTCTCGATACCTTCCTCAATGACCGCCATCCCGTGAATTTCCGCAGCCTCTTTGCTTGCAATAGCGACATCGCCCGAATTCTTGGTTGTACTGATTTCTTTTACCGCACCGGCGGTGTCTTTCGCCGGCACCAGCTCCCAGTCAGGATGCTGATCGAGAAACTGGCGGCACTGTTGAAAAATCAGAGGGGGAGAAAGGACTCGTTTGATGCCGTCGAGCTGGGTACCGGAATGGCCAATCAAATGGTGGATGATGCGAAGCTTAATTTCGCCGATAATTTTCAAATCGTATTCCAGCAAAAAATCGAAGTTCTCATGAATGCTGCCTGAAAGGGAATTTTCCACCGGTACGACACCAAAATCGACCTCTCCGGTCTTTACCGCCTCAAAAATCGCCTTAAATGACGGTGTAGGCACACCCGCCACTTGAGTCCCAAAATACTGGGTACAGGCCTTATGACTGAATGTTCCCATTTCTCCTAAAAAGGCAGCCCTTTGAATTCTCGCACCGTTTGTTCGACTTAAATAGTCAACGGCTTTGGCTTTATCCAGATAGTCAAAATCCATCTGTTTTCCAACCACAGGTGCAATCACATAGAGATCGCGCGTCAGTTGGCCGAACTGTTTTGGATAAAGGCTCTGGGCCCCGTCGGAAAGGGCATGGTCCGGATCGTGATGCACCTCTATCATCAACCCGTCTGCACCGGCAGCGATGGCCGCCCGTGCCATTGGGCTGACTTTCTCCCGTATTCCGGTGGCATGACTGGGATCGATGATTACGGGCAGATGGGTGAGTGTCTTGAGTACGGGAATGGCCGAAAGATCGAGGGTGTTACGTGTATAAGGTTCAAAGGTTCGTATTCCCCGTTCACACAAGATGACGTTGTCGTTGCCCTCGGAAAGAATATACTCTGCGGACATCAGCCATTCTTCAATGGTAGAAGACAGTCCCCTTTTAAGAACCACCGGTTTCCTAATTCGGCCCACACATTTTAGCAGCTCGAAGTTTTGCATATTCCGTGCCCCGACCTGAACGATATCGACATACTTCATCATCATGTCTGCCTGGGCCGGCGAGGTAATTTCCGTCACAACCCCAAGACCTGTAACCTCCCGGACTTCAGCTAGAATTTTAAGCCCCTCTTCCTGAAGACCCTGGAATGAATATGGAGAAGTCCTGGGTTTAAAAGCCCCGCCGCGAAACAGAACGGCTCCGTATCTTTTAACTTCCCTGGCAATGGTTAAGGCCTGCTCCCTGCTCTCGATAGCGCAGGGTCCGGCCACAATGGTGATACGCTCTCCTCCCACAACCACATCTCCCACCTGGACCCGGGTGTCTTCGGTATGCAGTTGCCGGCTGACCAGTTTGAAAGACGTCGAAATCGATACCACCTTGGCGACACCGGGAAGCGCTTCAAAAAAACCGGTCTTTTTATCTCCTTTGCCCACAGCCCCGATGATATTCTGTCCGGCCTCAGACATTTCACGGACAATATACCCTTCACTGAACAGTATACTTCGGATGTTGTTCTTCTGGTCTTGGGTGATCTCCTTTTCCAACACGAGAATCATGGTATTCCTCCTTTAAGCGAATTCATAAAAAAAGCCCCGAGAATCAATTCCCGGGGCTTTTAATAAAATAAACCCCGGACAGACCGCTGCTGGTCCATCCGGGGTGTTTAACCTGAAGCGTTAACGATCCGGATGGACGCTTCTAAAGATAAAAAAGAAGCGCCCAAAGGCATTATCCAATCTAAAAACGCAACGTTTGTTCATTAATCAACTTCCTCATTAAATAATTTTAGGCTTTTCTACTGTATTATTTTATATCTGTCAAGAACTGTTTTCTCAACGTTCAAAAATGGTGACATCGATTTGCTATTGCCCTTTTCATGCATTTTGGTAATAAAGGGGCAGACTATAAACAAAACAGGAGCCTCAAATGAAAACCCTTGAAATTCACGGCAGCACCGGTGATTCCTTCATATACGTGGGTGAAATCCTCCGGAACCTTGAAAAATACATACCATCGAAAAATGTGGTGTTAATCACTGATACAAATGTAAGGCAATTTTATGAGAATGACTTCCCCCCGCATCCCGTCATCACCATTGACACCGGCGAAAAAATAAAAAACCTCGATACGGTCCGGGATATCTATGAAAAACTGGTGGCCGTCGGGGCTGACCGCTCAACATTCATTGTCGGCCTCGGCGGCGGCATTGTCTGTGATATTGCCGGCTTCGTGGCCTCAACTTATCTTCGTGGCGTGAGATTCGGATTTGTTTCTTCCACACTTTTGTCCCAGGTGGATGCCAGCGTCGGCGGCAAAAACGGCGTTAATTTTAAAGGTTATAAAAATATGGTCGGGGTTTTCAACCAGCCTGAGTTTGTGATCTGCGATCTGAATCTTTTGAATACGCTGCCAGAGAAAGAAATTTTGAACGGAATGGCGGAGATCGTCAAGCATGGCGCCATCGAAGATGCGGACCTTTTTGCGTATCTTGAAGAATATTCTCAGAAAGCTCTGTCCCTCGACATCGAAGTTATCGAAAAACTGGTTTATGATTCCATCGTCATCAAATCCGCCATTGTTAACCAGGATGAGTTGGAAAAAGGAGCTCGCCGAAAACTCAATTTCGGACACACTTTCGGGCATGCTTTTGAAAAAACCACCGCTGTTCCTCACGGCGAAGCCGTTAGCGTCGGCATGGTAATGGCTTCGGCGCTTTCCGTAAAAAGAGGGCGTCTCTCGGCCGAAGATGCCGGGAGAATCAAAACACTGCTTCAAAGAATAGGGCTCCCTGTCAACATCCATACGGAAGGGAAAAGGGTTTTCGATGCTCTGAAAAAGGATAAAAAACGCAAAGGGGACCATATATATTTTGTCCTGCTCAATGAGATCGGAAATGCCTTTGTGGACCAAATTCCCATAAACGAACTCGAGGCCGTAATCTATTCATGGATGGATACATCTTGACACCAGACGACTCAGCTGTTATCGAGCAAAATTGTAACACTGATCTACAAAGCACGACTGTTTATCCTGATGAAACGGTGTTTTTCCGTTTGGTCGGTGATGGTGTTTTGTATTAAGTTAAGGATAAAGCCCATCCGATTTTCAATATTAACAAAACGAATTAGGAGGTTGAAAGCATGATGAGAAAATTTTCATTCTTCATGGCAGTTGTTCTGACAATTTTTATGATTTCAAGTGGAAATGTGTTCGCCAAGGAATTTATCAATGGCATCGATGCTAACTTTCCACCCTTTGCTTATGTGGACAAAGCAGGAAATCCCGGTGGCTTTGATATTGATTCGGTGAATTGGATCGCAAAAAAAATGGGATTTACGGTCAAACACCAGCCCATGGACTGGGACGGCATCATTCCCAATCTGGTGGCAAAAAAGATCGACTTGGTCGCTTCGGGTATGAGCATCACACCCGAACGACAGAAAGTGGTCAACTTTAGTATTCCGTACTGGACGATCAAACAGGTCTTTGTGGCACAAAAGGATTCCAACCTGAAGGTGGACCAGGTACTGAAAGGCAAAAAGCGTCTGGGAGTGCAACGCGGGACCAGCGAAGCGGAATGGCTTAAAGACAATGCCGTCAAAAATGGTTGGGATTTCGAGCTGGTTTACTATGACTCCGCACCTCTGGCAATTGAAGACGTTTTGAACGGCCGCATTGCCGCTGCCGCAATGGACGATGCACCGGCAATGGATGCAGAAAGCAAAAAACCCGTCAAGATCCTCGGCACCTTCGGAATGCATGATGAACAATTCGGCTATGCGGTTCGCAAACAGGATACCAAACTACTGAATACGCTCAATAAAGGGTTGAAAATGCTCATGGCGGATCCTTACTGGGATGAACTGGTAAAAAAATACCTCAGGCAATAGCCGGACCAAATTACCGCCCGGGTACAAAGGAAACACCTAAATTGAGCGATTGTCGAGGTTGCCGCAGATAAGCAAGTTGAGCTTAGCGAAATCCCGCTCCGCGGGGGAAGATGCCGTTTCGCTATAGTCAAATGCGGAACGGCATCTGACACAGTAGGTGCGGTAAGATCGGCAATCCCGAAGGGTTTTAAATTTTAAAAATAAAATATATTTTATCCCTTTTGAAATTTAAAACGCTCAGTTTAGGAAATACTGGGAAGGCGTTAGGTTAACCTGCGCCTTCCTTTTTTGGTAGGTGTTTGGATGTTTAAAAACATCGCAGCTTCAAGATATGATTAAATTTTGACTGAAAGAACTCGTGAATAAGGGCTCTTAATGAAAGAACCTGTATGGGATATAAGTATAAGGCCCTTTGTTTTAACAAAGCGTTTCGTCAAAAATAAAATTGCCGTTGGTTCTTTCAAAACGATCCCTAATTCACTCAAACAGCTTCCATCCAAAATTTAATCATATCTTAAAGCTCCTTTAACATCGATTTGTATTGAATATCTAAACGGGTAACGCTTTTGAAGGTCTCTACCAACAATGCTTGATGCACTTACTGCTATTTTCGAAGCACTCCCATACCTGTTGAAAGGTGCTCTGGTCACCTCGGGCATTGTCATCGGCGCCATGGGTCTCGGTCTGGTTA
>Ga0210086_1000417_pt1 | contig 25067 bp, 26 predicted proteins | sample China_Galinas_PW_3_FD_184867 | JGI IMG/M metagenome (GOLD analysis project Ga0210086, IMG submission 184867) | Wetland microbial communities from San Francisco Bay, California, USA, that impact long-term carbon sequestration - China_Galinas_PWB_D2... | ecosystem: Environmental > Aquatic > Marine...
TTATCCTTTGGAAAGATAGGAAAGCGTACCCGCGAGGTCGGTGTCGTCAATCAGCTGGAAGCGGCTCTCGCTGCCGCTCCGACGCGCCATCGCGTAAGGTGCGTACCCAGGATCGTTTACGAAAGCTTCGGCTGCCTGCGTCGATGGGAACTCGATGATGGCAATGAGCGAGGTGTCTAGAGGCATGCCCTCTAGAGTCTCCACATTGCCGCTGCGCGACAGATATTTGCCGCCGTGTTTGTGCACGAACTCGTGCGCCGACGCGGCATATTCCGGCACCCAACCATCGTTGGTCACCTTGATGTCGGCAATCAAATAGGCTGACATTTTCTTTGTCTCCTGTGACGGTTTGTGCGGCACGGCCTATCCCGTGACCGGCCTAATGCTTCGCAGGAAAGCATTGAAACGCTCAAGTCCATGAACTGGAGCAGGCCGGTACAGAATCTGCACTGGTGGGGTGAGCGTTATTAGGTATAGCATCCGGCCGCAATGCACTCGAAGGTACACAAATGACACAGCCGGGATATAAGCAGTTCTGCCCCCTTGCCATGGCCGCCGAACTACTGTGCACGCGATGGACCATGGTGCTGCTTCGTGAATTGATAGCCGGAACAACGCGCTTCAACGATCTGCGTCGCGGCGTTCCGAAGATGTCCCCGACGCTTTTATCTCAGCGACTAAAGGAGCTTGAAGCCGCCGGCATTATCGAGCGAAGGGCGCTCAATTCTGAGAAAGGGATCTTCGAATACCACATGACCGAGTCAGGCAAGGACCTCCGCCACGTGGTCGAGGCGATGGGCCTCTGGGGGCAGAAATGGGTCGAGGCTCGGCAGTCCCTCAAGAACCTCGATCCGTCTTTGCTCATGTGGGATATGCGGCGCAATCTGAAGCCGCATCCACTGCCCGACAGGCGCACGGTGATACAGTTTTTGTATCCTGAGCTCCCGAAATCGAAGCGACTCTGGTGGCTGGTGGTCGAACCGCAAGGCGGGATCGATCTATGCTGGTCCGACCCGGGATTCGATGTGGACCTTTATGTCGCGACGGACCTGCGCACCATGACATCAATCTGGATGGGGCTGACCACGGTTGCCAAGGAAGCCGGGAAGGTGGCCTTCACCGGCGACCGGAAAATTGCGAGGACCATGCAGACCTGGCTTGGACTCAGCCCCTTTGCGATCGAACCAAAGCGTGCCGTCGCATAGGCGGAGTGCCCGGCCGTGGACAACGTATCGGAGCGGGTGTTGGCTGACTTCGGTGGTCTTAGCCGTGCTCGCCATAGCTAGGCCATGTTTCTCGCCAATTCCTTCTAATAAATTTTCAGGAGTGGCTAATAAGTCCAAACGTTCTCAGGATTAAATCAGCATGATCATCTTGCCTTCAAGAGCAGATGTGACAAGCGCTCTTGGCGAATGATTGGGAATAACTTAAGGCGGGAACCGGTTGGGAGATATTGTGTCGCCAAATGGGTCATGTAGGCTGTTGTAGTAGACATCTCTGACTGGATTCATCTCTCAGATTGTTCGATCGAATTTAGTCAGTCGGCTTCCTACCGAGCACATGCCAACGCGGTCAGGCTGTCCGGCAGTGGCATGAGACAGCCTTAATTGTGCCACAACCCCGGCGCCCAATTACCCTATTGGAGACGTCCACTGTTTAGTTAACGGGGGCGACGGGTGTCAAACGAGCGCGAGTCATGGTTTTCCGGAGAGCCGACCGTAAAGGAATTGATCTCCGATTCTGCTGCTCACGTACTTATGCGGTACGACGGAGTTACCATCGAGGATGTCTACGAAGCGATACGGGATGCTCAATCCCGCTTGATTCCCAAACTGCCGGAGACGAACAAAGCCGCCTGATCGCTTCGCGGGTATAGGCTAGGCCGATGTGTTCTCCAGAGAGTCGGCGCATGAAAGGTTCAGCGGCTGTAGATATCATTATTGAGCATTGAGAGAAGCAAGACCGACTCAAAGATATCACAGGCAACGCTGACACTCGCGGCGTGTCGTCCTGCCGTTGCTGGGTGGCCCATCCTAACTACCGAAGTTTCTCCTTGCCGCCTTGTTTGAGGTTCGTCGGCAGGATTTGCCAGTGCGGATTTGCCAGTGCGGATTTGCCAGTGCGGATTTGCCAGTGCGATGTTTCTCATATGAACCACCGCTGCAATGCCGACAAAGTCCTATTTTAAATTATGTATAGCCGGCACGCTGTGCCAAGATACGACTGGTAACCCATGTGCAAAGCATGTTTCAGTCTCGCCGCGGTTGTTGCAGTTATGGCGACATCCGTTGTGGCACATGCTTTCACCCTGACGAATGGCGACCGCACGGAGCATATTTTGCACATTCTCGTGGCGGACGATGAGTGGATGATCAGGATTCAGCCCGGCGAGACGCTGCGCGATCTTTGCCGCTCGGGTTGCTCAATCTCTTTGGGACTTCAGAACGAGCAGAATTTCGAAGGAAGCGAAACTGTTACAATCGTGAACGGGCGACTTTTGCTTGGCAAGGAAGCGAAAGGCGCTGTGGACGCGCCGGATCGACCCGAAATTCCAGATCGATAATTTTCGGATATCTAACGAATTTGCCCGAACGACAGGCTGGATTCAGAGAAGCGGTTTCTGGTCGCTAGCGCTGTCTCAGAATCTCCAATATGACATAGTCCTCCACCTTAGCGCCACCAATTGGCACCGCCGTGCTTCGATGCTCATTCTTTGACTCCGGCTTGTTCCACTTCTTAGTCCTGTCGAACAGTATTCACCTTCTTGCATCGAACGCCCAGGTCTTTGCAAGATGCCGGATCAGAAGCGGCTGGAGGTTCTTATTCGAACAATCTTTTCCAATCCGGCGATCATCTATCGTGCCGTTTCTCAGAAATCTGAGCCGAATCGAATAATTTCTGCTCATCAGGATTATGGAGCACCAGACGTATGATCCGGAATGCTAGCGCATGGCGATCGATGCGCGCAGGTCAAGCCGCATGGCGACTCGGCGCGACACGTCGAGCCCGAGAGTTTCCTCCTCGGCGAAGACCTTGCGCAGCGCAGCGCTGAGCTCGTTCGCAGCAAGGGTCCGGAAGCCAAGCCGGCCATAGTAGGGACCGTTCCAAGGCACGTCGCCGAAGGTCGTCAGTGTGACGGCCTCTGCACCAGTCCGCCGCGCAGCCCCGGCAATTGCCTCGATGAGCCGGGCGCCGATGCCGCGTCGCTGACAGGCGTGCAGCACGGCGAGCTCCTGGATATGCGGACAGTCATCGATCGAGCGCGTGTAGGCAAAGCCGACCGGCACGTCGTTGCTGTCGCAGGCAACCCAGAGGCGGCCATCCCGGCTGGCCTCGTCGAGCATCGCAAGGTCGGTCGGAGGATCGTCATCGATCGCGCTCATGCCGATGGTGCGGAAGATGACTGCCGCGTCGTTCTCGATCAGGCGGCAAGCCTGCAGGTCACTGGTCCGGCCGGACCGGACGGTGATCTCGCCTTCGTGCGTCGGAACGCCTCCCTGTTTGCAAACGACGATGGTATCGCCGGGGATTTCCCATGTAGAAGCCCCCTGGATTGTTTAGCGTGACTCGGATTCATTCGACAAGCAATTACTTCGGCGTCATATGGCACCTACGAGGGAATTGGATTAATGCCAAGAGACCATATGGGGCCGATCGTGCCGTCAGCTTCAGGCGTGGCATCCTGAATCGTCAATCATCGGATCAAATAAACGCCACTCCTTGGCATTCACTCCCAAATCGTCTGTGCTCTTGATGCGTGTCGGACAGTGCTAGGACAGTAAAGCAATCAAATGACCGAAGCCGATAGATGCCCGGGTCGCTCAGAAAATCTAACGGCGGCGCCATCAGGCCCGATGGCCGGGAAAGACTCCGAGGAACAACGTCGACCGGGTGCGGCCGGCATGGTGCTTCAACGAAATTCGCGGCGGCTCCGTCAGGACGGCGGAGCTTCCAGCGCCTGGATAGATAGGCCCCGCCGCAGAGAGTCGCGGCGGGGCGAGAATTTCCGAGAGGCCCTGAAGAACTGCCTACGAGATACAGGGAAATCACAACCAGTCCAATGATGATCGGCGACAAGGATTTCCTTATCGAGACAGTATGCGGCCGACTTTCACAGGGCTTCCTATTCGCCTCGACTTATACTTCTTATACTTCTATCCGGCCATGTATATAGAGTTACGATAAATCGTTCGCCGCACCCTTGAGGCAGAATAGGCAGCCGGCAAGCGCTATATTGGTCAGACAGACAGCACCGCCCGGACCATCGGGATGGCACGCGCCAAACTCATGGCGCGGGAGGCGCTTGCAGCGGTCAACCTGGTGAAGCGATCCTTCAGTCTATTGCACGGGTGGACTGTGGATTCCGAACAAGCCAAGTGCCCAAACGATGGCGACGGCTGCGAAGAAAATGCCAGCCAATCCAGTCCCAAAATAAACGGCCTTCCTAGTTTCCGACGTCATGACGCCAACCTTCAAATCCGCCATCTATCTTCGCGGGCGCGTAACACGCTGCACTTCCGCCGTGGCGCGTTTCAACTTCTCAACAGTGCAAGCTGGATGAAGGAGCCAAGTTTCCGAGGTGTCTCTCCCGTCGAGCGATTCTATTCGATACGGTGCCGGCCGGCGCTAGGGAGCGCTTCCTAGCCCACGGCAGCCCCAGGACGCGCGGCAGCGACGAGAACACCAGAGTCGGATCGCCAATTAGACGTGCGGATCACGCCGCCCCTAAGACCGGTCGGCGTCCTGGTGCGGCCCTCTCGGGATACCGCCTTTTGCTCCGAATGTGACCTCCGTCCGGAGTTCAGCTGCGGAGCGGCGCTCGGGGATCCAGAGATGAAGGAAGAGGGGAGTCTTTTTGGGGGAGCCTACCGAAGCCCAACACGAAGCATCGATACATTCATGCGATCCGGCTCCGCTCCGCTAGAGCGTTCCAGGCGCAACCGTTGATACGGATGAAATACGAAGTCTCGGGCCGGAACCGCGCGGCCAACTTCAAGAGGCCGGGCTGATTTTTTTGTATGCCGTTTGCATGTTTCTCAGGAGGCGCCCACTGCAAGTCATCGAGAATCCGTGGCTTGCGAACGGGCACCAAAGGGCAGGCCAGAGCCCATTGCCAGTCAGCACTTATCACGCGCCACGCCCGTAACACATTGATATTGTTTACAAGAGAAGCTGGAGCGGGTGAAGGGAATCGAACCCTCGACACGTAGCTTGGGAAGCTACTGCTCTACCACTGAGCTACACCCGCGATCGCCGGCCCGGCGGCTCGGAAGAGCCGACTTATAGGCCAGGCCCCGCCGCCCTTCAAGCGCCGGCCGTTGCGGCCTGCAGCGGCACGGCCCGGTCACGCCTGCGCGAGCGGACGGCCGATCGGCTGGCCGGGTCGCGGCCGAGCGGCTAGTCTCTGCCTTGGCGCGCCGGGCGCCGACGTCAGTTCGAACCGCCCGGCGAAACCGGAACGACGGCAGGGAGGCCGTGTGCGTCAGCAAGCCCTCGCAGTTCTCGCCCTACTCGCCGCGCTGGCCGCGCCGCTCGGCGGCGCGGCGGCCCAGGAAGCCGGCCAGGACACGGATCGGGGCGCCGCTCCGGACGCCGACTGGACCTCGGTCCTGGCCGCCGCCAAGGGCCAGACCGTGTATTGGAACGCCTGGGGCGGCGACGAGCGCATCAACGCCTACATCGCCTGGGTCGGCACGCGCGTCGCCGGGACCTACGGCATCACGCTGCGCCACGTGAAGCTGGCCGACACCGCAGACGCGGTGGCCCGCGTACTGGCCGAAAAGGCGGCCGGCGAGACGACCGGCGGCACGGTCGACCTCATCTGGATCAACGGCGAGAACTTCGCGGCCATGAAGCGCAGCGGCCTGCTGTTCGGCCCCTTCACCGAGCGCCTGCCGAATTTCCGCCTGGTCGATTTCGGCGGCAAGCCGACCACGCTGGTCGACTTCACCGTTCCGGTCGACGGCCTCGAGGCCCCCTGGGGCATGGCCAAGATCAACTTCATCTACGACAGCGCGCGCGTGACCGAGACGCCGGGCTCGATCTCCGCCCTGCTCGACTGGGCGCGCGCCCATCCCGGACGCTTCACCTATCCCGCGCCGCCCGACTTCATCGGCTCGACCTTCCTCAAGCAGGCGCTGATCGAGTTGACGCCCGATCCCGGCCTGCTGCAGCGCAAGGCGCCCGAGGGCGACGCCTTCGCGCGGGCCACGGCGCCGCTGTGGGCCTATCTCGAGGCGCTGCACCCCTACCTCTGGCGCGGCGGCAAGACCTTTCCGGCGAGCGGCAACGCGCAGATCCAACTGCTCGACGACGGCGAGGTCGACATCGCCATCTCGTTCTATCCCTCCGACGCCGCCTCGCTGATCCTGAACGGCCGCCTGCCGAAGAGCGCCCGGGTCTTCGTGCTCGACGGCGGGACGATCGGCAACACGCATTTCGTCGCCATCCCCTTCAACGCGCGCAGCAAGGCCGGCGCCATGGCCGTCGCCAACTTCCTGCTCAGCCCGGAGGCGCAGGCCCGCAAGCAGAACGTGCGGATCTGGGGCGACCAGACCGTGCTGGGCATGGCGAAGCTGTCCCCGGCGGACCGCGCGATGTTCGCTCCGCCGAGCGGCAACCCGGCGCTCCTGAGCCCGGCGGAGCTGGGCCCGACGCTGCTCGAGCCGCACCCCTCCTGGATGACCCGGATCGAGGCGGAATGGCAGGCGCGCTTCGGCAGCTGACGGCGCGGCCCGGCGCGGCGGCGCGCGGCGCGGCGGCGCGGCGCGGCGGCCTGCTGCAGTTCGCCCCGGCGCTCGCCCTGGCGCTGTTCCTGGCGCCGGTCGCCGCGGGCCTGCTGGGCACGGCCCTGCCGGCCTTCGACTACCTGCCGGCGCTCGGCGGCACGGCCTTCGGGCTGGCGGCGTGGCGCGCGCTGCTGGCGTGGCCGGGCCTCGGCGACTCGCTCGCGCTGACGCTCACCAGCGGGCTGCCGGCGACGATCCTGTCCTTCGCCATCGTCGTCGGCTTCCTGGCCGCCTGCCACGGCACGGCGCCGCTGCGCCTGGTGCAGCGCCTCCTGGCGCCGCTCCTGGCCGTGCCGCACGTCGCGCTGGCGATCGGCTTCGCCTTCCTGATCGCGCCCAGCGGCTGGATCCTGCGGCTGCTGTCGCCCTGGGCGACCGGCTGGCAGGTGCCGCCCGACGTCGCCCTGGTGCAGGACCCGCACGGCCTGGCACTGGCCGCCGGGCTGGTCGTCAAGGAGACGCCGTTCCTGCTGATGATGACCCTGGCCGCGCTCGAGCGCGGCGACGCCCGCGAGCGCCTGGCGGTGGCGCGCTCGCTCGGCTACGGGCCGGTCACCGCCTGGCTCAAGACCGTGCTGCCGGCGGTCTACCCGCAGATCCGCCTGCCGATCTACGCGGTGCTGGCGTTTTCGCTGTCGGTGGTCGACATGGCGCTGATCCTGGCCCCGGCGACCCCGCCGCCGCTGGCCGTCCTGGTGTTCCGCTGGTTCGGCGATCCGGACCTGACGCTGCGCTTCGCCGCCGCGGCGGGGGCCGTGCTGCAGCTCGCCGTCGTGATCGGCTGCATCGCGGGCTGGCACGGAGCCGAGCGGCTGGTCGCCGCCCTCGGGCGGCGCTGGGCCCGCGCCGGCGGGCGCGGCGGGCCCGGCATCGCCGCGCGGCGGCTGTGGGGCGGCCTCCTGCTGCTGTTGCAGGCGACCGCCGGGCTGAGCCTGTTGGCCCTCGCGCTGTGGTCGGTGACGCGGCGCTGGCGCTATCCCGACGCGCTGCCGTCGGAGTGGACGCTGGCGGCCTGGTGGCGCCAGGACGATGCCCTGTTGTGGGCCGGGAGCACGACGCTCACGGTCGGCCTGGCGGCCACGCTGCTGGCGCTGGCGCTGGTCCTGGCCTGCCTGGAGAACGAGCAGCGCAACGGCCTGACCGCCGGCAGTCGGGCGCTCTGGCTGCTTTACCTGCCGCTGCTGGTCCCGCAGGTCAGCTTCCTGTTCGGCGTCCAGGTGCTCACCGTGCGGCTCGGCATCGAGGCGACCTGGCTGGCGGTGGTGTGGACCCACCTGCTGTTCGTGCTGCCCTACGTCTTCCTCGCCCTGGCCGACCCGTTCCGTGCGCTGGACGAGCGCTACGCGCGCAGCGCCTTCTGTCTCGGCGCCTCGCCCGACCGCGTGTTCTGGCGGGTCAAGATGCCGATGCTGCTGCGCCCGGTGCTGGTTGCCTTCGCCGTCGGCTTCGCCGTCAGCGTCGCGCAATACCTGCCGACCGTCTTCGCCGGCGGCGGGCGCCACCCCACGCTGACCACCGAGGCCGTGGCGCTGCTGGGCGGCGCCGACCGCCGGGTGATCGGCGTCTACGCCTTCCTCCAGGCGCTGCTGCCGCTGGCGGTCTTCGCCGTCGCCCTGACCCTGCCGACCCGCGGGGCGGCGCGCCGTGCGGGCGGGCGGCAGCGATGACCGGCCGCGGCGACACGCCAAGGAACGCCCCAGGGAACGCCCCGGGGAACGCCCCGGCGAACACCCTAGAGCTGCGCGGCGTCGGCCTGCGGCTCGGCGGGCGCGACCTGTTCCGGCCGCTCGACCTCGCCGTTGCGGCCGGCGAGGTGGCGACGTTGATGGGGCCGAGCGGCTGCGGCAAGTCGAGCCTGCTGGCCTTCCTGTGCGGCACGCTCGACCCGGCGATCCGGGCGCAGGGCCGCATCCTGCTCGACGGCGCCGAGATCGGCCGCCTGCCGCCGGAGAAGCGCCGCATCGGCATCCTGTTTCAGGACGACCTGCTGTTCCCGCACCTCTCGGTGGCCGAGAACCTGGCGTTCGGGCTGCCGCCCGCCCTGCGCGGCCGGCGCGCCCGGCGCGCACGCATCTTCAGGACGACCTGCTGTTCCCGCACCTCTCGGTGGCAGAGAACCTGGCGTTCGGGCTGCCGCCCGCCCTGCGCGGCCGGCGCGCCCGGCGCGCACGCATCGAGGCGGCCCTGGAAGAGGCCGACCTGGCTGGCTTCGGGGCGCGCGATCCGGCGACCCTATCGGGCGGGCAGCGCGCGCGCGTCGCGCTGATGCGCACGCTGCTGGCCGCGCCGCGCGCGCTCCTGCTCGACGAGCCCTTCGCCAAGCTCGACGTCGCGCTGCGCGCCCGGATGCGCCGCTTCGTCTTCGCGCACGCCCGGGCCAAGTCGTTGCCGACGCTGCTGGTCACCCACGATCCGGCCGACGCGGAGGCGGCCGGCGGGCCGATCCTGGAGATCGGCGCGTTCGACGGCGACGGGAATGCGGCAGCGGCGACGGCCGTCCGGGGCCGCGACCGGACCGCGCCGGCCGCCGGCTAGGATTCGCGTCGGCGCCGCGGACTGGCGCGCCGCGCGCCGTCCGCGAGGCCCTGCCGAGCCGCTTGGACAAGTCCCGGCAGGGCGCGTAAAATGTTGACGGGTGACGGTTTCTTCCCGCCGCGGCAGGTAACGGAGTGTAGATCCATGTATCGCGAGAAGACGGGTCCGATCTGCGTCACGGTCAAGCCGATCTATCTTGAGGAACAGTCCGCCCCGGCCGACAACCACTACGTCTGGGCCTATCAGGTGCACATCGAGAACACCGGCACGACGACGGTGCAGCTGCTCAACCGCCACTGGCAGATCACCGATTCGCTCGGGCGGATGCAGGAGGTGCGCGGCGCCGGCGTCGTCGGCGAGCAGCCGCGCCTCGGCCCCGGCGAATCCTTCGAATACACCAGCGGCACGCCGCTGCCGACCCCCTCGGGGATCATGGTCGGCAGCTACGAGATGACCACGGACGACGGCCAGCACTTCGAGGTCGCCATTCCGGCGTTTTCCCTGGACAGCCCCCACCAGCCGGTGCAGTTGAACTGACGCGCGCCGTCGGGGCGCGGCGACACGCTCACGCGATTCCGCGAGCCGCCGGCTTCGACGCCGGGGCGTGCAATGGACAAGGAGCCGAACGGGGGCACCGTGAAGGAAGACTATAGCGACGCGCCGACGACCTTCTCGACCAACAACGGCGGCCTGCCGCCGGAAGAGCGGCCGAGCCGCGAGGAGGCGATGGCGGCGGTCGATACGCTGATCCGCTGGGCCGGCGACGACCCGGCGCGCGAGGGCCTGCGCGGCACGCCCGACCGGGTGGTGCGCGCCTACGAGCAGTATTTCGGCGGCTATCTCATCGACCCCATGGACCTTTTGAAGCGCACCTTCTCGGAGGTCGAGGGCTACGACGAGATCGTCCTGCTGCGCGACATCCGCTTCGAGTCGCATTGCGAGCACCACATCATGCCGATCATCGGCAGCGCGCACGTCGCCTACCTTCCCGACCGCCGCGTCGTCGGCATCAGCAAGCTGGCCCGCGTCGTCGACGCCTATGCGCGGCGCCTGCAGATCCAGGAGAAGATGACGGCGCAGATCGCCAACACCATCAACGACGTCCTCGAACCGCAGGGCGTCGCCGTGGTGATCGAGGCCAGCCATCAGTGCATGACGACGCGCGGCGTGCACAAGCCGGGCTCGACCATGGTGACGAGCCGCATGCTGGGACGGTTCCGCAGCGATCACCGCACGCGGCGGGAGTTCCTCGCGCTGCTCAACGGACCGGGCAACCTCGGCCGCAGCACGTGACGGCGGCGGCGCGCGCGCAAACCGAGCGCAAGCGGCCCTGAACGAGGACGGCCGCGGACCATGCTGGAATTCCGACCGGTCATATTCGTCCTCGGCACGCTGCTGTCCATTCTGGCGCTCGCCATGGTGATCCCGGCGATCGTCGATGCGCTGTCGGGCCATCCCGATTGGGAGGTCTTCACGGCGGCGGCGGCGACGACGCTGTTCATCGGCGTCTCGATGATGCTGACGACGCGCTCGGGCTGGCGCGGCTTCTCGCTGCGCCAGGCTTTCCTCATGACCAATCTGGCTTGGCTGGTGATCGCGCTCTTCGGGTCGCTGCCGTTCCTCTATTCCCAGCTCAACCTCGACTTCACCGATGCCTTCTTCGAATCGATGTCGGGCATCACCACGACCGGCGCCACGGTGATCGTCGGGCTCGACCAGGCGCCGCCGGGCATTCTGCTGTGGCGCGCGGTCCTGCAGTGGCTGGGCGGCATCGGCATCATCGTCATGGCGGTCGCCGTGCTGCCCATCCTGCAGGTCGGCGGCATGCAGCTCTTTCGCGTCGAGGCCTTCGAGGCCGACAAGGTATTGCCGCGCGCGGCGCAGATCGCCGGCGGCATCAGCGTGGTCTACGTCGCGCTCACCGCGGTCGCGGCGATCACCCTGTGGATCCTGGGCATGACCGGGTTCGAGGCGATCGCGCACGCCATGACGTCGATCGCCACCGGCGGCTTCTCGACCTCGGACCGCTCGATCGCCAATTTCGAGAGCGCGGCGATCGACTGGGCGATCTGCGTCTTCATGATCCTGGGCAGCCTGCCCTTCGTGCTCTATCTGCGCGCGGCACGCGGCAACTTCCGCGCGGTGCTGCGCGACAGCCAGGTCCGCTGGTTCCTGTCGATCATCGTGCTCTCGGTCGGCCTGGTCGCGTTCTGGCTGTGGATGGAGCGCATCATGGAGGGCGGCGCGGCGCTGCGCTACGCCGCCTTCAACGCGATCTCGATCATGACCGGCACGGGCTACGCCACGGCGGCCTTCGACAACTGGGGCGGTTTCGCCATGGCGATCATGTTCGTGCTCATGTTCGTCGGCGGCTGCGCCGGCTCGACCACCTGCGGCATCAAGATCTTCCGCTTCCAGGTGCTGCACGCCACCGCGGTGACCCAGCTCAAGCGGCTGCTGCACCCGCGCGGCGTGTTCTTCCCCTACTACAACAGGCGGCCGATTCCCGAAGCGGTCTCCGCCTCGGTGATGGGCTTCTTCTTCCTCTTCGTCGGCTGCTTCGGCTTCCTGGCGATGGGCCTGGGCTTCATGGGGCTGGATTTCATCACGGCCGTCTCCGGGGCCGCCTCGGCGATCGCCAACGTCGGGCCCGGGCTGGGCGAGATCATCGGGCCGGCCGGCACCTACAAGACGCTGCCCGACGGCGCCAAGTGGCTGCTCGCCGCGGGCATGCTGCTCGGGCGGCTGGAGCTGTTCACCGTCCTGGTGCTGCTGACCCCGGGGTTCTGGCGCGGCTGACCGGCGGCGCGGCCCGTCGCGCGGGCGGGATCATCCAGGCGGCAAGCTCCGAAAGTCGATCCGGTCGCCGAAGAAGCGCGCGGCTCGGGCCGTCGCCTTCGCCGGATCGCCGGTCGTGTAGCAGCGGGTCTCGTCGTCCGGCCCGGCCGGCATGTCGAATTCGGGATGCCGTCGCAGATAGTCCTCAAGGCTGGCGGCGACCAAGGCCGGCTGCGAGAGGATGCGCACGCCGCGCGGCAGCGCGTCGGCAAACATGCGCTCGACCAGCGCGTAATGCGTACAGCCCAGGATCACGCTGTCCGGCACGCCGCCGTCCAGCTTGGCCCGCAGCCGCGCCACGTAGCCGCGGACCTGTCCTTCGAGGACGCCGTCGAGCGCGTCGGTTTCGATCTTCGCGGCCAGGTTGGGACAGGGCTGCTGCACCACGACCAGGTGCGGCGCGCGCAGGCCGATCTCGGTCGGATAGGTCTTGCTGTCGACCGTCGCCCGGGTCGCGAAGATCGCCACGACCTCCGGCTCCTCGATGCCGGGCGGCGGCGTCTTGACGTGCCAGGGCACGCGCGTGACCTCTTCCACGACGGGCACCAGAACGCCGAGCACGCGGCGCTCCGGCCAGGCCTCGGGCAGCCAGGTCTGCTGCAGCCGGCGCAGCGCGATCGCCGCCGCCGTGTTGCAGGCGAGCAGCACCAGGCGGCAGCCAGCCCGGAACAGCCGGTCCACGTGGCCCCGCGTCAGCTCGTAGATCTCCTCCGGCGGGCGGCCGCCGTAGGGCGCATGGGCGTGATCGCCGAGGTACGTGAAGCGGCGGCCCGGCATGCGGTCCAGCGCAGCGCGCAGGATGGTCAGGCCGCCGTGGCCCGAATCGAAAACGCCGATCATGCGCGCCTCACGCGCCGCTCCCGGTCACAATCCCGTCACAGGACGACGAAGGGGAAGAACGTCGACTTGATCGTCTGCTCGAGCTGCCCGTCGAGCTCCTTCATCAGGTCCTCGGTCATCGTGAACCAGACGCGCTCGCGTTCGTTGAGGGTGATGTCCTCCGGGACCGAGCGCGACCGCTCCGCCTTGGCGGTCAGGCTGCCTTCGATCCGGCCGTCGTCGCCGATGATCTGCATCTCGACCACGATGCGCGCGTCGTAGCGCTCCGACTGTTCCGTGGTGAGCAGGCCGGTCAGGCCCTCCGACCGCTTCAGCGACGTCTCGACGACCGAGGCGTCGCGCACGATATAGCGCGCCCGGCGCGTCGATCCGGCGGCCACCAGGCGGTCGCGCGCCCAGCGCATCGCGGCCTGCCCCGGCCGCACCGGGAAGAGGTGCTCGACGTTGGGCGGCGTCAGGGGCGGCTTGTAGGCCTGCTCGACGGTGATTTCGCGCACGTCGAGGCGAATCGGCGTCTCGTGCGCGAAGGTGATGTCCGGGAAGGCGTTCTGCGGCGGCGGAGTGGTGCAGGCGGCGAGCGCCGCAAGGCCGGCCACGAGGACCAGCGCGAAGGGCGCGAAGGACGGGCGCGGCATGGCAGACTCCTCGCAATGGCAGGCGAACCGACGGAGACCCCGAACGAAGCGATCCTTACGCCGCGAATCGGGCAGGATCAAGACGCGTAGATACGGTCGAGCGCCGCGCGGTCGAACCGGTAGGTTTTGCGGCAGAATTCGCAGGTCGCCACGACCTCGCCGTCGATCATGAGGTCGTCGACCTCCGCGCGCGGCAGGCTGCGCAGCGTCGCCTCGAGGCGCTTGCGGCGGCAGCGGCAGCGGTCGCGCAGCGCGCGGCGCCGGAAGACGCGCACGCCCTCCTCGTGAAACAGGCGATAGAGCAGATCGTTGGCCGGCAGGTCGGGGTCGAGGAGCTCGGCCTCGGTGCAGCTCGCGAGCAGGATCATGGCGCGCCGCCAGGCGTCCTCGTCGACCTCGAGGACGCGTGCGCGTGCCCGCTCGGCGGCGCCGCCGCCCTCCGGCGGCACGCGCTGCAGCACGATCCCGGCGGAGCGCCAGCGCCGCCGCGCGTCGCGCCGCGCTGTCACCAGCACGCCGGTCTGGATCTGCTCGGACTGCAAAAAATAGTGCTGCAGGCAGTCGGCGAGGCTGGCGCCGCGCAATTCGACGATCCCCTGATAGCGCTCGCTGTGCGTCCCCTGATCGACGGTGAAGGCCAGATAGCCGCGGCCGAGCAGCGCTTCGACGCCGTAGGGCTCGTCCGGGGCCTGCGCCAACAGGGTCTCGAGCTGTGCTTCGCGCAGGGCGGCGTAGCCGCGCAGGTGGCCCTCGGAGGTCATATCCGCCACCATCACCGGCACCGGCCCGTCGCCCTTGGTCTGCAGCGTGAACACGCCGTCGAACTTCATCAGGCTGCCCAGCATGGGCGCGAGGGTCAGCATCTCGGCGAGCAGGCGGGCCACCGGCTCGGGGTAGTCGTGCCGCGTGGCGATGCGGTTCACGGCGCGGCCCAGGCGCACCAGGTCGCCGCGAATGCCGGAGGACTCCAGCAGAAAGGGCTGAACCAGATCCTCCTCGGGCAACGCCGGCAGGGCGCCGTCTTCGGATCTCAGGTCAGGCACCAGTACAGAATACCCTTCTGCGCGTGCAGGCGGTTCTCCGCCTCGTCCCAGACCACGGACTGCGGCCCGTCGATCACCGAGGCGGTCACCTCGTTGCCGCGGTGGGCCGGCAGGCAGTGCATGAAGATCGCGTCGGGCGACGCCATCGCCATCACCCGGTCGTCCACCTGATAGGGCCGCAACAGGTTGTGCCGGTTCGCGCTGTCGCGGTCGTCGTCGCCCATCGACACCCAGGTGTCGGTCACCACGCAATGCGCCCCGCCGACCGCCGCCGCAACGTCGGGCGTCACCAGGACGCGGCCGCCTTCGCGCGCCGCCCAGTCCAGCACGTCGCGCGGCGGCACCAACGCCTCCGGGCAGGCGAGGCGCAACTCGAACCCGAAGCGCACCGCCGCGTGGATCCACGAGGCCGCCATGTTGTTGCCATCGCCGGACCAGGCGATCACCTTGCCGGCGATCGGTCCGCGGTGCTCCTCGAAGGTCATCACGTCGGCCATGAGCTGACAGGGATGGGTCTTGTCGGTCAGGCCGTTGATGACCGGCACGCTGGCGTACGCGGCCATCTCCCGCAGTTTCGATTCGTCGGTGGTGCGAATCATGATGGCGTCGACGTAGCGCGACAGCACGCGTGCCGTGTCGGCGACCGTCTCGCCGCGCCCGAGCTGGCTGCCGCCGCGCTCCAGCACGATGGCGTCGCCGCCGAGCTGCCGGATGGCCAGCTCGAAGGACACCCGGGTCCGCGTCGAGGGCTTCTCGAACACCATGGCCAGCGCCTTGCCGGCAAGCGGCCGCGGGTCGCCGCCGCGCGGCTTGCCCTGCTTGAAGTCCAGCCCGACGCTCAGCACCTCGCGCAGCGTCGCGGTATCGAGCCCGGTGAGATCGAGAAAGTGCTTGGTCATCGCCGCCTCAGGCCGCCTTGGCCCAGTCGGTCGCGACCCGGTCGAGGATGGCGACCGCCTCCTCGACGTGGCGCGCCTCGATGATCAGCGGCGGCAGCAGGCGGATCACGTTCTCCGCCGCGCCGGCGGTCAGCAGACCGGCGTCGCGCAGGCGCGCCACCATCTCGGCGTTGGGCACGCCGCAGCGCAGGCCGAGCAGCAGACCCAGGCCGCGCACCTCGGCGAAGACCTCGGGATGCCGGCCGACCAGGTCGTCGAGCCGGCCGCGCAGGAGCGCCGCGACCTTCTGCACGCCGTCCAGGAAGCCCTCGCCGAGGATGACGTCGAGCACCGCGTTGCCGACCGCCATGGCCAGCGGATTGCCGCCGAAGGTGCTGCCGTGCGCGCCGACGGTCATGCCCGCGGCCGCCGCCTCGGTCGCCAGGATGGCGCCGATCGGGAAGCCGCCGCCCAGCCCCTTGGCCAGGGCCACGGCGTCGGGCCGCACGCCGGCCCATTCGTGCGCGAAGAGCTTCCCGGTGCGCCCCATGCCGCACTGCACTTCGTCGAACAGCAGCAGCAGGCCGTACTCGTCGCAGGCCTTGCGCAGGCTGCGCAGGTACTCCGGATCCGCGGCGCGCACGCCGCCTTCGCCCTGGACCGGCTCGAGCAGCACAGCGGCGGTCTCGCCGGTGATCGCGGCGCGCAGCTCGTTCAGGTTGCCGAAGGCGACCTGATCGAAGCCCTCGCAGGCCGGCGTGAAGCCCTCCAGGTACTTCGGGTTGCCGGCGGCGGAAAGCGTCGCCAGCGTGCGGCCGTGGAACGCGCCGCCGCAGGTTATGATGCGGTTGCGCTCCGGGTGGCCGGCGTGATGGTGATAGCGGCGCGCCAGCTTGATCACGCCTTCGACCGCCTCGGCGCCCGAATTGCTGAAGAATACGCGGTCCGCGACGCTGTTGGCGGCCAGGCGCTCGGCCAGGCGCTCGCCCTCCGGGATGCGGTAGAGATTGGAGACGTGCCACAGCTTGCCCGCCTGGTCGCTCAGCGCGGCCACCAGGTGCGGGTGGCTGTGGCCCAGCGCGTTGACCGCGATGCCGGCGGCGAAATCGAGGAACCGCCGGCCGTCGGCGGTGTAGAGATAGGGCCCCTCGCCGCGCTCGAAGGCGAGCTGCGCCCGGGCGTAGGTCGGCATCAAGGCGTCGGACACGGCGTGAGTCTCCAAAAAGTCGCGGCCGCCCGCGCGGAAGGGCGCGGCCGGCGCGTCAAGCGGCCAGACTATTGTAACAATCAGGGTGGCTGTCAACCGAGCCGGCCGCGGCGAGCGCGCCGGCTCCCCAGGGACTCACCCGGGGACTCACCCGGGGACTCACCCGTGGACTAACCAGGGGACTCACCCGGGGCTCAGTACTCCCGCGACACGCTGTAGCCCTGCGCGGCCAGCAGGCTGAGCAGGCCCTTCTTGCCCGGCAGGTGCAGCGCGCCGACGGCGATGAAGGCGCCGCCCGCCGCGAGGCGCGGCGCCATGCGCTCGACCATGGTGCGGTTGCGCGCGTCGTTGAAGCGCAGCAGGAAGACCTCCACGAAACGCGGATCCATGTCCTTGGACTGCTTCTCCATGCTGGCATGGATGGCCGCCAGGTCGCCGGCCAGGTACTGTCGGGTCAGGTCCTCGAACAGCGTGGCGATCTCGGCGTTCTGGTCGACCGCCGAGGACAGCACGGCGGCCTGGTCGGGGGCCGACAGGTCATTGAACAGCCCGATCTGCTCCTCGACCGTCTCCAGACCGAAGAGCGGGATGCCGAGGCGCCGCGCCTCGCCCTGCAGATACTGGTCGAGCGGCTGCACACCCGAGGCGGAGCGCAGCAGTTCCTCCTGCGGCACGCTGAGGATCATGGCGATCGCCCAGGGCTTGAGATGGCGCAGCTGTTCGGCCGGCAGCCCGTACTTCGCGGCGGCGTCGACGGTGCGCTGGTAGAGCGGGCGCTCGACCAGGCCGTCGAGGGTGCGCCCGTCGGTCAGCACCATGGCCTGGGCCAGCTTCATGCGGATGCTGTCGTCCATGACGACCTCGAAGGTCGCGCTCTTCGACGCTTCGAAGGCGGCGCGCACCGGGCCCGGCAGGTCGAGCACGCGCGGATCGGTCACGTGGATCGTGCCAAAGAGATGGCTCGGCGCGACGCCGGGCCGCTCGATGCGCCACAGCAGGCCCTCGCCGTAGGGCATGTCGTCCCCGGCCAGCGCCGGGCGCAGACCGGCCAGAACGACCAGCAGGCTGAGCGCCAGCGCCAGGCGCAGCAGGCGGGCGGCGGAGAGGGAAATAGCCAGGGGGCGCGGCATGACGGACCTCGATTCGCTGAACCTCGAACGCGGGCACGTTAGCATCGCGTTCCTTGCCAAGATGTTACACGGCGCCAAGATGTTACACGGCGCCAAGATGTTACACGGCGCCAAGATGTTACACGGCGCCAAGATGTTACACGGCGCCAAGATGTTACACGGCCGCAACGTTACGCAACATCCGTCAGCTCTTGATCTTGTAGCCGGTTGCGATCATGCGCCAGGCGAGCGCGCCGAGCGCGAGGATCAGCCCGACCAGCAGGGCGGCGCCGAACCAGAGCGAGCCCTCGGCCGCACCGACCAGGCCGTAGCGCAGGCCGTTGACGACGTAGTACGTCGGGTTGAACTGCACCGCCAGGCGCGCCGGCTCGGGCAGGCTGTCGAGGGTGAAGAAGGCGCCGGAGAGCAGGCCGAGCGGCAGCACGACGAAGGTCTGGGCCGCGCTGTAGCCGTCCCAGCGGTCGGCCCAGACGCCGACGATCAGTCCCGCCAGCGCGAAGAGCACGGCGCCGCACAGGCCGAAGGCGCCAGCAGGGCGGCACCGAACCAGAGCGAGCCCTCGGCCGCACCGACCAGGCCGTAGCGGAGGCCGTTGACGACGTAGTACGTCGGGTTGAACTGCACCGCCAGGCGCGCCGCCTCGGGCAGGCTGTCGAGGGTGAAGAAGGCGCCCGAGAGCAGGCCGAGCGGCAGCACGACGAAGGTCTGGGCCGCGCTGTAGCCGTCCCAGCGGTCGGCCCAGACGCCGACGATCAGTCCCGCCAGCGCGAAGAGCACGGCGCCGCACAGGCCGAAGGCGAGCGCCACCAACGGATGCGGCACCGCGAGATCGACGAACAGCGCCATGAGCAGCAGGACCGAGGCGCCGGACAGGAGCCCGTTGCTCGCGCCGGAGAGCGTATAGGCGAGCACGATTTCCCCGGGGCGCAGCGGGGCGCTGAGGATGTCGCCGATCATGCCTTCCATCTTGTCGTAGAGCATCGGCACCGCGGCGTTCTCGTAGGCCGAATGGGCCATGCTGAACACCACCAGGCCGGGCGCGATGAAGGCGCCGAGCGGCACGCCCGGCAGCATCTCCACGCCGCCGATCGAAAGCTCGAAGACCGCCAGGAACATCAGGCTGGACATCACCGGCCCGGCCAGCGACTCGCCGGCGAAGCGCAGGAAACGGACGATGTCGCGCCGGTAGAGCGCCCAGACGCCGCGCCAGTTGAATGGCCCGAGCGGACGCGGCAGCGGCGCCGGCCTCGCCGTCACGATCAGGCCTTCAGGCGATAGCCGGACGCGAACATGCGATGGACCAGCAGCCAGAGCGAAGCGTTGACGCCGAGGACGACGAACGCCCCGAGCCACAGCGAGCTGTCCGCCCGGCCGATGAAGCCGTAGCGGAAGCCGTCGATGAGATAGAAGAAGGGATTGAAATGCGCCGCCAGCTGCCAGCCCGGCGGCAGGCGCTCGATCGAGTAGAACGTCCCGGAGAGGAAGGAGAACGGTGTGATGACGAAGTTCGTGACCGCGGCGATGTGGTCGAACTTCTCGGCCCAGATGCCGCCCGCCATGCCGAGCAGGGCGAGCATGAGCGAAGCGTTGACGGCATAGTACACGATCAGCAGCGGGGCGTGCGGGCGCAGCGGCACGAAGACCCACATCGCCAGGCCCGAAGCCAATCCCACCATGACGCCGCGGGTCAGCCCGCCGCCGGCGATGCCGCAGGTCAATTCGGCGGCCGAAAGCGGCGGCATCAGCACGTCGACGATGTTGCCCTGCACCTTGGCGATGACGATCGAGGACGAGGTGTTGGCGAAGGCGTTCTGCATCATGGTCATCATGATGAGGCCGGGCGCCAGGAAAAGGATGTAGTCGATGCCGCCCACCTGGCGCCGGAGCCCGCCGAGGGCCAGCGCGAAGATGGCCAGGAACAGGAGCGAGACGATCATCGGCGCCAGCAACGTCTGGGTGTAGACGTTGAGGAAGCGGCGGACCTCCTTGACGTAAAGGGTCCAGAGGCCGAGTCCGTTCACGGGGCCGAGAATGCGCGGCGCCGGCGGCCGGCCGGGCAAAGGGCGTTTTTCCATGGCGCCTGACATAATCGCCTGCCGCGGGCGGCGCAAGCCGGCCCTGTCGGCGGACGCGGGGCGGTTTCGCGGAAACCGGCGCGGCGCTAGGCTGGTGCGGGAGGTGCCGATGAGCGAGCGATCCGCATCACGCAGGACCGGCGCGGCCGGACAACGCAAGGGGCGCCGCGAACCCCGCCGGGCCACGCCGCAGTACCTGCGGGGCTGGTCGCTGCATTACCTGGAGCGCTACGCCAGCTCGGCGGCTCACCTGCGACGCCTGCTGGCGCGCAAGGTGGCGCGCTCGGCGGCCGCGCACGGCACCGACGAAGCCGAGGGCCTGCGCGCGGTGGACGCCCTGCTCGCCGAGCTGCGGCGCCTCGGCCTGCTCGACGACGCCGCCTATGCCGAGGGCCGGGCGCGCGCACTGCACCGCCGAGGCCAGTCCGCTCGCGCCATCCGCGCCGAGGCCAGTCCGCCCGCGCCATCCGGGCCGCCCTGAGGCAGCGCGGCGTGCCCGGCGAGATCGTCGACGGCGCGCTGGCGGCGCTGGCCGAGCAGGCGGCCGAGCCCGACCTGGCCGCCGCGCTGGCCTACGCGCGGCGGCGCCGGATCGGCCCCTACCGCGGCGGGCCGGCGGACCCCGCGGCGCGCGAGCGGGAGTTGGCGGCCCTCGGCCGGCGCGGCTTCACCTACGAAACCGCCCGCCGGGTCGTCGAGGCGACCAGCATCGAGACGCTCGAGGCCGAGGCCGCCGGGTCCGGCATCACGGCAGAGTGATTTGACCGCCGCGGCGCGACGCCGGAGGCTTTTCCCCGATCGTCCCGACACCTGTGCGACCGGAGGGAGAGTCCTGATGAGATCCCGCATCGCCCCTCTGGCCGCGGCGTTCCTGGCCCTCGCCGCAGTCGTCGGCCTGGCCGGCGGCGGGGCCCAGGCCATCGGCAGCAGCTCCTCGCCGTCGCAGGCGAAGAGCAGCGAATACCAGCAGGCCCGCAAGCTGATCGACGCCGGCGACTATGCCGCCGCCCTGCCGCTTCTGCAGCAGGTCGTGGCGCGCGAGCCGAAGAACGCGGACGCCTACAACGAGCTGGGCTTCACGCAGCGCAAGCTCGGCGACCGCGCCGGCGCGCTGGCGCAGTACCAGAAGGCCCTGGCGCTCGAGCCGCAGCATCTGGGCGCGAACGAATACCTCGGCGAGCTCTACCTCGAAATGGGCGACCTCGCGCGGGCGCTCGACCGCGCCTGCTTCTTCGGCTGCGAGGAATACGACGAGCTCAAGGCGGCCATCGCCGCCTACGAGGCGCGCGCCCGCAGCTGACGCCGGTCCCGTTCCGCCGCGTTCGCCGCGGTTTGCGGCTTGCATTTGCCTGTCCGGCTTGTCATGGATCGCCGCCCGCCCTTTTTTGCGGGCGGCGATGCAGCCATCTCTCGGGCCGGTCATGAAATGCGCGCACTCCATCCCAAGAACGACGGCCGGCCCAAGAACGACGGCCGGCCCATGAACGACGGCCGGGACGCCGCGGACCGCCCGCGCCGCCGACGCCGCGAGGCCCGCCGGCGGACCTTCGACACCAGCGTGCCCTCGCCCTGCATCAGCGTGTGTCAGGTCGACGACGCCACCGGCCTGTGCATCGGCTGCTATCGCGCGATCGACGAAATCCGCGACTGGCCGATCCTCGGCGCCGACGAGAAGACCGAGATTCTGCAGCGAATCGTCCGGCGCAAGGCGGCGGACCGGCCGGCATGACCCGGGTGACGGCGGCCTCGGGCATGCCGCAGACGGCGGCGCCGCTGCCGCCGCTCGGCTTCATGCTGCTCGGCGGCCTGACCTTCTTCTGGGGCATCAACTGGCCGATCATGAAGATCGCGCTCGGCGAGATCGCGCCCTGGCCGTTCCGCAGCCTCTGCCTGGCCGTCGGCGGCCTGGCCCTGCTCGGCATCAACCTGGTCGGCCGCAAGCCGGTGCGGGTGCCGGCCGGCGAATTGCGTCCGCTGCTGTTCTGCACCCTGTTCAATGTGATCGGCTGGCACCTCTGCTCGGCCTATGCGCTCACCCTGATCGAGGCCAGCCGCGCGACCATCATCGCCTTCACGATGCCGATCTGGGCGGCGCTGCTCGGGCGCCTGGTGCTCGGCGAGCCGCTGACCGGCAGCAAGCTGCTCGGCCTCGCGCTCGGCAGCGCCGGCCTGGTGGTGCTGATCGGCCCGGACCTCGCCACGCTCGGCGCCGCGCCGCTCGGCGCGCTCTTCATGCTGGGCGGCGCGCTCTCCTGGGCCTTCGGCACCGTGGCCATGAAGCGGGTGTCCTGGACCATCGGGCCGGGGACGCTGGCCGGCTGGCAGCTGTTCGCCGGCAGCCTGCCGATCACGCTCGGCGCGCTCTGGCTGCAGCCCTTCCCCGACCCGGGTGCGCTCAGTCCCGCCGCACTCGCCGCCCTGGCCTATGTCCTGATCCTGCCGATGGTGTTCTGCCAATGGGCCTGGTTCAAGGTCGTCCGCCTGTTCCCGGCCTCGATCGCCGCGGTCGGCACGCTGGCCATCCCGGTGATCGGCGTGTTCTCGAGCGGCCTGCTGCTGGGCGAGCCGATCGGCTGGCGCGAGTTCGTGGCGCTCGCCCTGGTCTGCGCGGCCCTGGTCGCGGTCCTCGTGGTGCCGGCGCTGCGCGCGCCGCGCCGCGGATAGGCCCGGTCGCACGGCGGGACTCGTGCTGCCCGCCGATTTGTGTATACCATGATGCCGCGATGCAGGCGCCCGGCGCGCCGGACGCGGCCGCGCGGCGCGGGCCCGACGATCCGCGGCCAGCGGGGCGATCCGGGGCGCGGGCACGCTGCCTGCCGATTTGTGTATACCATGATGCCGCGATGCAGGCGCCCGGCGCGCCGGACGCGGCCGCGCGGCGCGGGCCCGACGATCCGCGGCCAGCGGGGCGATCCGGGGCGCGGGCACGACAAAGGGGCGAGATGGTTTGATGAGCAACCCGACTTCGAGCAGCACCGAAACGGTCCAAGAGGACGTCGCGGCGGCCATCGAAAAGGCGGAAGAGAGCGAAGCCTGGTGGAACGAACAGTGGCTCGCCTTCCCGACCGTCTCCTGCGACGTCGACGGGGTGTGGCATTATTGGGACGTGCCGGGGGACACCGGCGTCTACAGCGACGATTGGATCGTCGGCGAGGCGCTGGCGCGCGACACCGTGGCGCATATGCAGCGTTTCGTGGCCGGGAGTTCGGTGCTGCGCCGGATCATGCACGAGATCGACTTCAACTCGACCGTGGCCCAGGGGTTCCTGACCCGCATCGAGGATATGCTGACCAATCCGGATCTCTATCTCGACTCGCTCGAGCCCGGCTCGGTCCGCGCCAAGCTCAGGGTCCTCGCGGAGCGGGAGGCGGCGAAGGCGTCTTAGAAGAACAAGAAAGCGCCGCCCGCGGGACGCGGTCCGCGTCCGCCAAGGTCGTTTTCTCCGCCACGACAGCGGTTTGCCGCCGTGCGCCCGGCGCTCCCGAGCGGGAACCCGCCTGGCGAGCCGGCCGGTGGCCCGAATAACGAAGCGTCGAAGGGAGATGGCCAGAGCCGTGTTGCAGCCGGAAGCGACGTCCGCACTGGCCCGCGCCCTCGGCGCGGGCGATTTCGTGATGACCGCGGAAATCACGCCGCCCCTGTCGGGAGCGGCACAGCCGCTCCTCGATGCGGCGGCGCCGCTCGCCGACCGGGTGCACGCCATCAACGTCACCGACGCGGCCGGGGCGCGCGCCACAATGTCGAGTTTCGCGGCGGCCGCGATCCTGAGCCGGGCGGGCTACGAGCCGGTCCTGCAGGTGACCTGCCGCGACCGCAACCGCATCGCGCTGGCGGGCGACCTGCTCGGGGCCGCCGCCCAGGGCGTGCGCAACCTGCTGATCCTGCACGGCGACGGGCCCGAAAAGGGCGACCAGCCCGAAGCGGCGCCGGTCTACGACCTCGATTCGCGCGGCGTCATGCGCCTGGCCCGGGACATGCGCGACGCCGGCAGGCTGCCGCCCGGGCGCGAGATCGCGGCGCCGCCGCGGTTCTTCATCGGCGCCGCCGACATGCCCTTCGATCCGCCGCCCGACTGGCAGCCGACGGGTCTGCTCGGCAAGGCGGACGCCGGGGCCGACTTCGTCCAGACACAGTTCTGCTTCGATGCCGCCGTGGCGCGGCGCTACATGGCGCGCCTGGCCGATTACGGCGTGACCGAACGCCTGACTTTCATTCTGGGCGTCGGTCCGCTGGCCTCGGCCCGCTCGGCGCGCTGGATGAACGAGCACCTCTTCGGCGTCACGGTCCCGGACGCCGTGATCGGGCGGCTCGAGGGCGCGGCCGACCAGGCGGCCGAAGGACGCCGGATCTGCGTCGAGCTGATCGAGGAACTGCGCGCGATTTCAGGCGTGTCCGGCGTGCACATCATGGCGCCGCTGCAGAAGCCGCACGCCATCGCCGAGGTCATCGCCGAAGTCGCGAGCTAGGTCCGGAATCCAGGTCCGGAATCCAGGTCCGGGTTCAATGATCGGGATCTGAAGCCGGGGTCTTGCCGGGCAGGGCGCTAGATCGCGCGATAGCGGCTGCGATCCAGCAGCGCCGAGGCGGCCAGGGTCTTGCCGTCGAGGGACCGCCCTTCGTCGATCAGGTTGGCGTGCTCCACGCCCTGGGCATCGTGGTAGACCGCGACCACGCGCCATACGATGGACTGGACCCCGACACGGTAGAAGCGCTGCCCGACGGATATCTGGAATCGACCGTCGCCGCGGCGCTGCCGTGCGGCCGACCCCGCCGTTGCGGCGCCCGACCCTGCACGCGGGCGGCGGCGCAGGTCCGCGCGCGAGAGTACGAAAAGCCGGTCGCTCATGTTTTCTCGTCCCCGTTCGCGCCGCGCTGAGGGTGCGGCGGCACGTGACTCGGCACCTTACACTTTATGACGGCAGCAGAGAAGGTCCGCGACGTTCACAATTTGCGCCGGCGTGCCGCAAGCCGCCCATGGACTTGCGTCCCGGCGCCGAAAACCGCCGCCGTTGCCGCCGTCGGCACGGAATCGACGTGCAGAGAAAAAATTTCGCGAACGCCCGGCGCAACAGAGCCGCGCGACCGCCGGCCGAAAAAA
>Ga0210086_1000419_pt1 | contig 25064 bp, 22 predicted proteins | sample China_Galinas_PW_3_FD_184867 | JGI IMG/M metagenome (GOLD analysis project Ga0210086, IMG submission 184867) | Wetland microbial communities from San Francisco Bay, California, USA, that impact long-term carbon sequestration - China_Galinas_PWB_D2... | ecosystem: Environmental > Aquatic > Marine...
AATCCTCGTGCGCTACGACAAGAAGCCCGAGAACTACGAGGGCCTGGTCCAGCTCGCCTGCGCCCTGCTGTGGTTCAGACGGCTCAAGCGAGCCTGACCGGAGTCATCGGGTTCTCGGATAGTTACTTAGCTGACGCCCGAGGCGCTCGACGAAAAAGTACAAGACGTTCCGCCCCTACCGGGATGGCCTCTACACGGGACCGCCGGGGCCTCTACGCGGGGAAGTCGTGCTCGACGGACTCCAGCGCCCAATCAGCTTCTGCGTCCTTCAGCTGTTCGACCGAATAGGTGCCGGTCGCTACTCCCACCACCTTGATCCCGGCGCCGTGGCCGGCGCTGACGTCGCGGGGGGTGTCACCGACTGAAATACAAGAGCTTCCTTCGAAGCTGTCGCCGGAGACGAGCGTCGCGCGGGACAGGGCGGCTTTCGTGACCGCGGTGCGGTCGGGTGAGTCGGAGCCGTAGCCGCCGAAGGAGAAAAAGCGGTTGAGGCGGCCGCGGGAGAGCTTGATGTGGGCGGCGGCCTCGACGTTGCCGGTGACGAGGCCGAGCAGGATCCCCTGCTCGATCAGCCGTGGCAGCAGCTCCTCGACCCCCGGCATCACCTCGTAGCCGCCCGATTCGGCGACCGTGTCGGGCAGGTGCTTGAGGTAGGCGGCGATCGCCTTCGCCCGTTCGGCCGGCGTGCCCTCGCGGCCGATCACCTGCTTGAAGATGATCTTGACGATCTCCGGGTCGGTCATCCCGGCGTCGGTGTGTTCGGCGACGTCGGCCTCGATCCCGTAGAGCTCCTCGAAGCCGCGCTGCCAGGCCGCGCCGCCGGCACCGCCGGTGACGAGCAGCGTCCCGTCGATGTCGAAGAGGACAGCGCGGGGTGCGCGGCGCATATCGGCGTCCTCGGTCGCTCGCGTGCGGAGCACGCCACGCTCCCTGCGTCCTTGATCTGCTTGGCCCCCCACGCTGTCCTCGGCCTACTCACCTAACAATTCGCGTTGACTCAACCAATAGAGGAGTGCAAGCGCCGGGACCACGACGACCAGGGCTACCGCGAAGACGACGAGGACCGCATCGAGCGTCGGGCCCGGGGCCGCCGCCTGGTCGATCCGCAGCGAGGTCGGCAGCAGGTAGGGGAACTGGGCGACGCCCCAGCCCCAGATCACGGCGACGACGGCGCCGGCGGCAAGCGGGCGCAGGCCGCTGCGGCGGCGGGTGAGCAGCAGGGCGAGGACGCCGAAGCCGCAGAGGATCGAGACGATCACCAGCGGCAGGCCCTCGACGACGAGCCGGTCGTAGACGTAGCGGGCTTCGCCGTGCAGGGCGATCAAGCCCAGCAGGGCGATCGCGCCGGCGACGATGCCGGCGGCGAGGGCGCGACCGGCGAAGTAGCCCTCCATCTCCTTCTCGCCCGCGCGCGCGGAGTCGGCGACGAGGAAGATCGCCGCCAGGTAGGCCCCGGCGAGCACGAACAGCGCCCCCGTCAGCAGCGGCAGTGGCTGCAGCCAGGACGAGAAGGCGGCGCCGTTGCCGTCGGCCGGCACGTGCCCGGCGGCGATCGCGCCGACGACCGTGCCCAGGAAGAACGGGGTCAGGACCGAGGAGAGCGCGAATGCGGCGCCCATCGCCCGCCGGTACTCGAGCCGCTGCACCGATTTGCGGAAGGCGAAGCCGGCGCCGCGCAGGACGATGCCGAACGCGGCCAGCGCGATCGGCACGTAGAGGGTCGAGAAGATCGCGCCGAAGGCCTCGGGGAAGGCGGTCCAGAGGACGACGAGGACGAAGATCAGCCAGACGTGGTTGGCCTCCCAGACGGGCGTCAGCGAGCGCTGGATCCGCATCCGCGGCGCCGCGCCCTGCTCGTCGTCGAAGCCGGCGAGCAGGTCCCAGAAGCCGCCGCCGAAGTCGGCGCCGCCGAACAGCGCGTAGAGCGTCGCCCCGAGCATCAGGATCGCCGCGGCGACGTCGGCGCGGCTCACGACATTTCCTCCTGTGGCGACTTACCCCCCGTATCAGGGGGGGAAAGTCGCCACGCCGACTGCGGGCCGTACGGCGCTTCGGAATCGTCTCCGTCGCCCTCGGCACGCCAGCGGCGCGACATCGCCCGCAGGACGAGCACCGCGCCGACGCCGATCGCCGCGTAGACGACGATCACGGCGGCGAAGGCGAACCAGATCCCCTGCGCCCCGGTGACCGCTTCGCTGGTCCGCATGTAGCCCTGCACGATCCACGGCTGGCGGCCGACCTCGGTCACGATCCAGCCGAACCACAGCGCCAGGATCGCGCCGACGCCGGAGACGGCGACCGCGCGCAGGAACCAGACGCTGCGCGGGATGTCGCGCCTGCGCCACCACGACCAGGCGAGCCAGAGCGCCAGCAAGAGCAGCGCCGAGCCGATCCCGACCATCGCGTCGAAGGCGAGGTGCAGCAGCGTGTTCGCCGGCGGCCGTTCGTCGGCCGGGATGTCCTTCAGCCCGGTCACCTCGGTGTCCTTGCTGAAGCCGACGAGGAAGGAGTCGAGATTCGGGATCCCGATCGCCCCCTTGACCCCGTCGGAGGTGCAGATGCCGCCGATGTACTCGGTCTGTTCGGGCCCCGATTCCTGGATGCACTCCATGCCGGCGAACTTGGCCGGCTGGTGGTCGGCGACTTCGCGCGCCGCCGTGTCGCCGACGAAGAGCTGGATCGGCGTCACGACGCAGGCGACGGTGAGCGGGATCAAAAGGCCCAGGCGGTGCAGCCGGTCGCGCCGGCCGCGCAGCATCCCGACCGCGTAGATCGAGGCGACGAGGAAGCCGACGACCATGTAGGCGGCGAGGATCATGTGCGGCACCTCGTAGTGCCAGGCCGGGTTGAAGAGGATCTTCAGCGGCTCGGTTTCGACCACCTTGCCGGCGGCGTCGAGCGTGAACCCCTGCGGCGCGTTCATCCACGAGTTGGCGGTGACGACCGAGAAGGCGCCGCCGATCCCGGTGATCACCATCGGCACCCCCGACCACCAGTGCGCCCAGCCGCTCAGCCGCTTCCAGCCGTAGATGTAGATCGCGAGGAAGATCGCCTCGGTGAAGAAGAAGATCCCCTCGATCGCGAAGGCGACGCCGAAGGCATCGCCGAAGCGGGCCATGAACTCGGGCCAGAGCAGGCCGAACTCGAAGCTGAGCACGGTGCCGGTGACGGCGCCGACGGCGAAGGTCACGGCCATCGCCTTCGACCAGCGCCGCGCCAGCCGCATCGCGTCCGCGTCGTCGCGCTTCAGCCCGAGCCAGTTTGCGGTCAGGATCATCGCCGGCAGGGCGACGCCGAGGCTGGCGAGGACGATGTGGAAGGCGAGCGTGAACGCCATCAGCTCGCGCGCGGCGAGCAGATTGGACATCGTTCAGGCCCGCGCCTGGCGGTAGCGGCGGATCAGCGCGTTGGTCGAGCTGTCGTGCTTGAGCTTCGGCTCCGCGGCGGCCTGCAGCTCGGGCACGATCTGCTTGGCCAGGACCTTGCCCAGCTCGACCCCCCACTGGTCGAAGGAGTCGATCCCCCAGACGGCCCCCTGGGTGAAGACGCTGTGCTCGTAGAGGGCGACGAGGCTGCCGAGCGTGTGCGGGTCGAGGCGCTCGGCGAGGATCGTGCTCGAGGGCCGGTTGCCCTCCATCACCCGGTGCGGCACGACCGCCTCCGGCGTCCCCTCCTCGCGCACCTGCTCCGCCGTCTTGCCGAAGGCGAGCGCCTGGGTCTGGGCGAAGACGTTCGACATCAAGAGGTCGTGGTGGTCGCCGAGCGGGTTGTTGGAGCGCATGAAGCCGATGAAGTCGCAGGGGATCAGCCGCGTCCCCTGGTGGATCAGCTGGTAGAAGGAGTGCTGGCCGTTGGTCCCCGGCTCGCCCCAGAAGATCGCCCCGGTGTCGTAGTCGACGCGGGCGCCCTCGAGCGTCACGTGCTTGCCGTTGGACTCCATCGTCAGCTGCTGCAGGTAGGCCGGGAAGCGGTGCAGGTACTGGTCGTAGGGCAGGACGGCGCAGGTCTGGGCGCCGAAGAAGCCGCCGTACCAGACCGAGAGCAGCCCCATCAGCATCGGCAGGTTTTCCGCCGGGCGGGCGCTGCGGAAGTGCTCGTCCATCGCGTGGAAGCCGGCCAGCATCTCCTCGAAGCGGGCCGGGCCGATCGCCAGCATGGTCGAGAGGCCGATCGCCGAGTCCATCGAGTAGCGGCCCCCGACCCACTCCCAGAAGCCGAACATGTTGTCGGTGTCGATGCCGAACTTGCCGACCTCGTCGGCGTTGGTCGAGACCGCCACGAAGTGCTTGGCGACCGCCGCCTCGTCGCCGCCGAGCCCGGCCAGCGACCACTCGCGCGCGGTGTGGGCGTTGGTCATCGTCTCCAGCGTCGTGAAGGTCTTCGAGGAGATCACGAACAGCGTCTCCTCGGGGTCGAGGTCGCGCGTGCACTCGACGAAGTCGGTGCCGTCGACGTTCGAGATAAAGCGGAAGTTCGTCTCGCGGCGGCTGAAGTGGCGCAGCGCCTCGTAAGCCATCACCGGGCCGAGGTCGGAGCCGCCGATGCCGACGTTGATCACGTTGCGAATCGGCTTGCCGGTGTGCCCGGTCCACTCGCCCGAGCGCACGCGCTCGGCGAAGGCCGCCATCCGGTCGAGCGTCTCGTGCACCTGCTTGACCACGTCCTCGCCGTCGACGACGAGCGAGCGCTCGCGCGGCATCCGCAGGGCGACGTGGAGCACGGCGCGGTCCTCGGAGACGTTGATGTGCTCGCCGGCGAACATCGCTTCGCGGCGCTCCTCGACCCCGCGCTCGGCCGCCAGCGCGCCGAGCAGCATCAGCGTCTCTTCGCTGATCCGGTGCTTGGAGAAGTCGAGGTGCAGGCCGGCGCCGTCGGCGACGAGGCGCTCGCCGCGCTCGGGGTCGGCGGCGAAGAGCTCGCGCAGGTGCGTGCCGCCGATCTCGCCGTGGTGGCGCTCGAGCGCCTGCCAGGCCTCGCCCTGGCGCAGGGACGGCGCCGCGTCGGACCCGTCGCTCACGCCCGCGCCCCCATCTGCGCCGAGATCGTCTTCAGCAGTTCTTCCCAGGAGTCGACGAACTTCTGCTTGCCCTCCTCCTGCAGACGGGCGGCAAGCGCCTCGACGTCGATGCCGGCCCGGCCGAACTGCGCCAGCACCTGCTCGCAGTCGCCGCCGTCGGCCGGCACGACGTCGCCGAGCTCGCCGTGGTCGGCGAAGGCGTGCAGGGTGTTCTCGGGCATCGTGTTGACCGTGAAGGGCGAGGCGAAGCCCTCGATGTAGAGGGTGTCGGAGGCTTCCGGGTCCTTGGTCCCGGTGCTCGCCCAGAGCAGCCGCTGCGGCCGCGCGCCCTCGTTCATCAGCCGCTGCACGCGCGGCGAGTCGAGCAGCTCGCGGTAGGCCTTGTAAGCGCGGAAGCCGATCGCCAGCCCGAGCTTGTCGCGCAGCTCGTCGGGCACCTCGTCCTGGACGGCGACGTCCCAGCGGCTCATGAAGATCGACCCGACCGAGGCGACGTAGGGGTCGAGCCCGGCCTCGATCCGCCGTTCGATTCCCTTCATGTAGGCGTCGGCGGCGGCGAGGTAGTGCGCGCGGTCGAAGAGCAGCGTGACGTTGACCGGGATCCCGGCGAAGATCGACTCCTCGATCGCCGGCAGACCGGCCTCGGTTCCGGGGATCTTGATGAAGAGGTTGTCGCGCCCGGCCTCGCCGTGCAGGCGCGCCGCCTGCTCGATCGTCGGCTGCGTCTCGTCGGCCAGCTTCGGCGAGACCTCGAGCGAGCAGTAGCCGTCGACCCGCGCGGTGCGCTCGAAGACGCCGCGGAAGAGGTCGGTCGCGTCGCGCAGGTCGGCGAGCGCGAGCTGGAAGAAGATCTCCTCCGGATCGTCGAGCTTCTCCGCCAGCTCGGCGATCTGCTCGTCGTAGGCGTCGCCGCCGGAGATCGCCTTGTCGAAGATCGTCGGGTTCGAGGTCAGGCCGGTGACCGACAGCTCCTCGATGTAGCCGGCGAGCGTGCCGTCGCCGAGCATCGTGCGGGTGATGTTGTCGAGCCAGAGGCTCTGGCCCAGGTCGTGCAACTTCGCGGTGGGCTTCATGCGAGCAGCTCCTTTGCGACTTCGGCCACCCGGTCGGGGGTGAAGCCGAACTTGTTCTGGACGTCCTTCAGCGGGGCCGAGCTGCCGAAGGTGTGCATCCCTATCTTCCTACCCGCCGTGCCGACGAAGCGGTCCCAGCCGACGGTCGAGGCCTCCTCGACCGAGACCCGGGCGGTGACCGCGGGCGGCAGCACCTCGTCGCGGTAGGCCTGGTCCTGGCGCTCGAAGAGCTCCCAGCAGGGCAGGCTGACGACGCGCGAGCGAATCCCTTCGGCGGTGAGCTCCTCGTGCGCGGCGAGCGCCAGCGCGACCTCGCTGCCGGTGCCGATCAGGATCACCTGCGGGGCGCCGCCGCCGGCGTCGGCGAGCACGTAGCCGCCGCGCCGCACGCCCTCGGCCGAGGCGTACTTCGAGCGGTCGAAGATCGGCACGTTCTGGCGGGTGAGGACGAGCGCGACCGGCTGGTGCGTGCGGTCGACCGCGACCCGCCACGCTTCGGCCACCTCGTTCGCGTCGGCGGGGCGGATCACGTCGAGGCCGGGGATCGCCCGCAGCGAGGCGAGCTGCTCGACCGGCTGGTGCGTTGGGCCGTCCTCGCCGAGGCCGATCGAGTCGTGGGTGAAGACGTGGATCACGGGCAGCTCCATCAGCGCCGAGAGCCGGATCGCCGGCCGCGCGTAGTCGGAGAAGGTGAGGTAGGTCGACCACAGCGGCCGCAGCTTCGAGAGCGAGAGGCCGTTGGAGATCGCCGCCGACTCGTGCTCGCGGATGCCGAAGTGGAGCTGGCGGCCGTCGTAGGCGCCGGGCTCGAAGTCGACCGCGCCGTCGAATTCGAGCCGCACCGAGGTCGAGTCGGTGAGGTCGGCGGAGCCGGCGAGCATCCAGGGCATCCGTGCCGCGATCGCGTTCTCGACCTGGTGCGAGGCCTTGCGCGTCGCCAGCCCCTTCTCGTCGGGCTCGAAGCTGGGGATGTCGGCGTCCCAGCCGTCCGGCAGGGCGCGCTCCTGGGTCGCCTCGATCTCGGCGGCGAGCGCCGCGTCCTCGCCGGCGTAGGCGGCGAGCTTCGACTCCCAGCCGGCGCGCAGCTCGGCGCCGCGCCTGCCGAGGCCGGCGGCGAAGTGCTCCTTGACCCCGTCGGGGACGAGGAACTGGGCGTCTTCGGGCCAGCCGTAGACGCGCTTGGTCTCGCGCACCTCCTCCTCGCCGAGCGGCTCGCCGTGCGCGGCCGCGGTGTCCTGCTTGTGCGGCGAGCCGTAGCCGATGTGCGAGTCGACGATGACGATCGTCGGCCGCCCTTCCTCGCCCTTGAACTCCTCGAAGGCGCGGTCGAGCAGCGCCAGGTCGTTGGCGTCGCCGACTCGGGTGACGTTCCAGCCGTAGCCAATGAAGCGAGCGGCGACGTCGTCCTCGTAGGCAAGGCGGGTTTTGCCGTCGATCGTGATGTGGTTGTTGTCGTAGATCCAGCAGAGGTTGTCGAGCTTCAGGTGGCCGGCGATCGAGGCCGCTTCGTTGGAGACGCCCTCCATCAGGCAGCCGTCGCCGGCGATCGCGTAGACGTCGAAGTCGAAGAGCTCGGCGCCGTAGCGGGCGCCCTGCCACTTCGAGGCGATCGCCATGCCGACCGTCGTCGCGATCCCCTGGCCGAGCGGCCCGGTCGTCGTCTCGACGCCCGAGGTCCAGCGGTACTCGGGGTGGCCGGGACAGCGCGAGTCGAGCTGGCGGAAGCGTTCGATGTCCTCGAGTGAGACCGACGGCCGGCCGACGACCTCGTAGTCGGGTTCGACCGCCTGCACCTCGGCGAGGAAGAGCAGCGCGTAGAGCAGCATCGAGGCGTGACCGGCGGAGAGCACGAAGCGGTCGCGATTGGGCCAGATCGGGTCGGCCGGGTCGAAGCGCAGGTGGCGCTGCCAGAGCGAGTAGGCGACCGGGGCCATCGCCATCGGCGTCCCCGGGTGACCCGAGTTCGCCTTCTGGATCGCGTCGATCGACAGCGTGCGGATCGTGTTGATGCAGAGCTGATCGATGTCCTGCGCCACTGCGCCCGACACTATCGATTCACGAGGTCGCCGGTGGGCCTATCCCGGCAGGGGTTCCACTTAACCTTCTTGAAGATTTGGGATACGGCTGTCGCCCGGGGCAGTCGACAAAAAGGTACAAGACGTTCCACCCCTACCGGGATAGGCCCGTCACGGGCGGATTCGGACGACGGTTCCGTCGCCGTTGTCGGCGACCCAGACGGCTTCTGCGCCCACGGCGACTGCGCCTGGGGCAGGACCGACGTCGACCGCGTCGCCGAGGAGCTTGCCGCTCTCGATGGCGATGCGGCTGACCGTGTCGGCGGCAGAGTTGGCGACCCAGACGGTGCTCGTGCCGGCGTCGATGCCGCCGGGGCGTTCGCCGACCTGGATCGGCAGGCCGACCAGGGTGCGGGTCGCCGGGTCGAGCCGGGTGACCCGGTCGGAGCGGCTGTTGGCGACCCAGACGAGGCCGCCGCCGACGGTGACTCCGGCGGGGCCGCGACCGACCGGAATCGGCTGGCCGGCCCTGGCGGTCGCGGGATCGATGCGACGGACGACGCCGGTCGAGGCGCTGCTGACCCAGACCGCGCCGGCGCCGAAGGCGAGTCGCAGCGGCGCGACGTGCGGGGCGATGTCCCGCCTGAAGACACGTGGGCCGACCGGGTTGATCGCGGTCATACCGCCCCCGTCGTCGTCGGCGACCCAGACGCGGCCGCCGCCGAAGACGATCGCGCCGGGGCGCCCGCCGACGTCGACGCGGGCCTCGACCCGCTCGGTGGCGGGATCAACCTGGATCACCTCGCCGCGGCGCGGGCTCGAGACCCAGACCGAGCCGTGGCCGACCGTCACCCCCGCGAGGCCCTTCTCGAAACGCAGCGGCGCGCCGATCACCCGCCGCGTGTCCGGGTCGATCCGCGACAGCGTCCCGTCCGGCGCGCTGGTCGCCCAGACCGAGCCTTGGCCGACGGCGAGTCGCAGCGGCGGTCTCCCGACCTCGATCGGCGCCGAGACCGACGGCCCGCCGCCGGCGAACAGGAGATAGAGGCCCGCGGCTATCGCGCCGACGACGACGATCAGCGCCGGGACCGCGAACCAGACCGCGAACAGGCCCGCCAGCCAGCGCCGCCAGCGGTGCAGACCGCCAGGCTCTCCCTCGCCCGCTCCACCGGCGCCGATCCGCAGGGTTTCCAGGTCCCAGCCTTCGGAGAGCACCGCGGTCGCCGCGGGGGTCTTCCCCTGGCACTCCCGCGCAGCCGCGATCAGCTCTCCGGCGGTCGCGTAGCGGTCCGCCGGGTCGGGGGCGACGGCGCGTTCGATCGCCGCGTCGAGACCGCGCGGCATCTGCGGCTCAGCTTCGCCTTCGCGACGGGCGAAGGGGGCGACGCCGGTCACCGCCTCGTAGAGCACGCAGCCGAGCGAGTAGACGTCCGCGGCGGGACCGACCCGGTCGCCGCGCCACTGCTCGGGCGACATGTAATGGGCGGTGCCGACGACGGACGCGCCGCTCGCGACGCCGCTCTCCCCCAGCGCCTTGGCGAGGCCGAAGTCGGTCAGGTAGGCGCGCTCGCCTTCGAGCAGGATGTTGTGCGGCTTGACGTCGCGGTGGACGACTCCCGCGGCGTGGGCGGCGTCGAGCGCCGCGGCGACCTGGCCGAGCAGCTCGATCGCCTCGGCGGGCGGCAACGGCCCGTCGCGGTCGATCCTCGCCCGCAGGTCGCCGCCCTTGATCAGTCGCATCGCCACCAGCAGCTCGCCGAGCTCCTCGCGGGCGTCGTAGACCGGCACGACGTTCGGGTGGTCGAGCTGCGCGGCGAGCTGCGACTCGCGGATGAAGCGCCGCCGGAACGAGGCGCTCTCGGCGAACTGGCGGGCGATCACCTTGAGCGCGACCGGCCGGTCGAGCGCCAGCTGGGTCGCCCGGTAGACGACCCCCATCCCGCCGCGGGCGATCAGCGCGTCGAGGCGGTAGCCGGCAAGCGTCGAGCCGATGTCAGGTTCTGCCACGCGGCGGTTATACCGCCGCGTGGCGTCCCCTTACGGCACCGGACCTACCGGGCCGGCTGCCATGCGATCACCGGACCGATGGCGATGCCGTGTTCTTCGGAGGCGTCGAAGCCCTCCGCGAGCTCGGTTTGGCGGCGCGTCCGCACGTTGACCGCGACCAGCGACTGCCTTTCGTCGGTGCCGACGAAGGCGGCCACCTTGCGGCCGTCGGCGGAGAAGACGCCGTTGGTCTGCGAGCCGTCCGGGAGCTGGACGAGCTTGCGCGCGCGACCGTGCCCGATCCGCTTCGTCCAGAGGCCCTGGTCGCGGCGGAAGAGCAGCAGGCGACCGTTCGGCGAGACGTCTTCGACGTAGGCCGAGCCGACGCCGGCGACCAGCGGCCTGACCCGCCTGCCGTTGCGGCGCATCGTGTAGATGTCCGCGTAGGCGGCCGGGCCCACGCTGCTCTCGCCGCGGCTGAAGACGATCCCGCCGGCGAAGTAGCGCGGCTTGAACTCGTCGACGCTGCCGGTGCGGGTCAACCGGGCGAGGCCGCGTCCCCAGGGATGGATCGAGTAGATGTCCTCATTCGTCCCCGGACCTTCGGCGCTGTCGCGGGCGAAGGCGATCAGGCGGCCGTCGGGCGAGAAATCGGCCTGGTGGTCGTCCGCGGGGCCGCTGGTCAGCGCGCGCAGGCCGCCGCCCAGCACCCGCACGGTGTAGAGGTCTGCGGGACCGTCCGCGCTCGCCCGCCGCTCGAACACCAGGTAGCGGCCGTTGGGGGCGACGCGCGGCGCCGAGTCGAGCTCGGGACCGCTGGTCAGGTGACGCTGGCCGGAGCCGTCCGGCCGGACCGAGTAGAGGTCGCCGTCGCGGACGAAGGCGATCGTGCGGCCGTCCGGCGAGAACGCCGGTTCGGCGTCGCTCGGGTTGCCGGTCAGCTGGTTGAGGTGGCCGCGGCGCACCGCGTACAGGCCGCCTTCGGCGACTCCGTCGAGCGTGGTCGCTTTGGAGAAGATGACCGCGCGCGGCGCGCTGGCCGCCCAGGCGCCCGCCGGCAGGGCGAGCATCAGCAGGGCGAGGACCGAGATCAGAAGCGATCGGTGGCGCATGGCAATTCCTTTCGATCGGGTTGACTTGGACTGCGCCACCGATCCTGCGACGCGCGGCCGTGCGCGCCAACGACATCCGCGCCCCTCACCGGGCCACGTCTGGCCCGGTCCGGGACGCCCCTGTGGACTTTTTACGTGCTACTGCCCGTACAAACTCATCAGCGATCGAGGCCGAGCTCGATCACGCGGGCGGCGATCAGGCGTGGGCGCTCGCGGCCGGCGTCGCCGGAGACCTCGAGCTTGGCGGCGAGCGCGTCGAGGCGGCGCTGGGCCGTGCGCTCGCTGACGTGCAGCGCCTCGGCGAGCTCGGCCCGGGTCGCCGGGCGGCCGGCGAAGGCGCCCTCGCTGCGGTAGGGGGCGACCAGCGCCGCCGCGGTCGCCCGCTCCTCGGCGCTGAGCCCGACCGAGGGCTCGCTCGTCGCCACGGTCGCCCCCGCACGGCCCGGCGCCGGGTCGGAGACTTCGAGCCGGTGGTCGGCGACGGTCAGCACGTCGCCGTCGCGCAGGCGCCGCGGCCGCTCGAGCGGCTCGCCGTTGAGCGCCGTGCCGTTGCGGCTGTCGAGGTCGGTCGCCATCAGCACGCCGCCGCGGGCCTCGATCTCGAGGTGGTGCCAGGAGACCGCCGCGTCGTCGATGCAGACGTCCGCATCGGGGTCCCGCCCCACGGTCGTCCGCTCCCCCAGGGCCACCGAGCGCGGCTCGGCGCCGGTGCCGGTGATCCACAACCGCGCGCTCATGCTCGCGAGCATAGAGTTCCCGCCGATGGGGGCCGACGACGAGAAGCGGATCGCCGCGGAGGCGGCGGCCGAGCTGGTCGAGGACGGGATGACGGTCGGGCTGGGGACCGGCTCCACCGTCGCCCACCTGCTGCCGGCGATCGCCCGGCGCGGGCTGAGCGACATCCGCTGCGTCGCGACCTCGGTCGCGACCGAGGAACAGGCGCGTGGGCTCGGCATCCCGGTCGAGGAGTTCAGCTCGCTGGAGCGGCTCGACATCGCGATCGACGGCGCCGACCAGGTCGCTCCCGACGGCTGGCTGATCAAGGGTGGCGGCGCCGCCCACCAGCGCGAGAAGATCGTCGCCGCCGCGGCGGCGCGCTTCGTCGTCATCGCCGACTCGAGCAAGCCGGTCGAGGCGCTGACGCCGCCGGTGCCGCTGGAGCTGATCGCCTTCGGGCTGCCCTCGACGCTGGCCCGGCTCGGCTCCGAGGTGACGCCGCGCGACGTGCCGCACAGCCCGGACGGCGGCGCGATCGCCGACTACCGCGGCCCGCTCGACGACCCGGCGGCGCTGGCGGCCCGGCTCGAGGCCGATCCGGGAATCTCCTCCCACGGCCTCTTCCCTCCGAGTATGGTGAGCGAGATCCTCGTCGGGGCAGGCGACGCGGTGGACCGCACGACGCTCGACTGATTCACCGACAGAGCCCCCCCCCTCACCTCCAGGAGACCGATATGACCGACTTCACCGGGCTGGCGATCGCCGGCCGGATTGCCACCCCTTCCGACTCCGACTGGGACGAGGCGCGCCTCGCCTGGAACCTCGCCGCCGACCAGCATCCCGAGGCCGTCGTCTTCGCCGAGAACGCCGACGACGTCGCCGCGGCCGTGCGCTTCGCCGCCGCCAACGACCTCAGGGTCGCCGCCCAGGGGACCGGCCACGGCGCCGCCCCGCTGGCGCCGCTGGAGGGCACGATCCTGCTCAAGACCGAGCGCCTGCGCGGGGTCGAGGTCGATCCCGACGCCGGCACGGCGCGGGTCGCGGCGGGCGCGCTCTCGATCGAGCTCGGCGAGGCGGCGGGCGCGCACGGCATGTGCTCGCTGCCCGGCTCCGCGCCCGACGTCGGCGTGACCGGCTACACGCTGGGCGGCGGGCTGAGCTGGCTCGGCCGCCGTTACGGCTTCGCCTGCAACCGGGTCGAGGCGATCGAGCTGGTCGACGCCGCGGGCGAGCCGCGCACGGTCGACGCCGAGAACGACCCCGACCTGTTCTGGGCGCTGCGCGGCGGGGGCGGCGGCTACGCCGTGGTCACCGCGCTGCACGTCCGCCTGCTGCCGATCGCCGAGATCTACGCCGGAGCTCTGGTCTTCCCGGCCGAGGTCGGGGCCGAGGCCGTGCGCGCCTACCGCGACTGGATCGCCGGGGTGTCCGAGGACGTCACCAGCGTCGTCCGCTTCATCACGCCGCCGCCGATCCCCGACGTGCCCGAGCCGATCCGCGGCCGGCCGCTCTTGACGATCGACGGCGCCTGCATCGGCGATCGGACCACGGGGGAAGCGACGTTCGCGCCGCTGCGCGAGATCGGCGAGACGATCATGGACACCCTCGAATGGATGCCGACGGCCGGCCTCAGCCGCATCCACATGGACCCGGAGAACCCGGTGCCGGGGATCGGCGAGGGGATGACGGTGACCGAGATGAGCGACGAGGCGATCGACGCCTTCGTCTCCGTCGCCGGACCGGACTCCGGCTCCCCCCTGCTGCTCAGCGAGCTGCGCCATCTGGGCGGCGCGCTCGGGCGCCCGGACGAGAACGGCGGCGCCCTCTCCCACCTCGACGCGGGCTTCGTCATGTACAGCATCGGCATGCCGATGACGCCGGAGCTGGGCGAGGCGATCCCCGCCCACCTGCGGAAGATCGAGCAGACGATGAGCCCCTGGCGCGCCGACGGCCACTACTTCAACTTCCGCGAGGGCCCCTGCGACGTCGACGCGATCCTCCCCCCCGACGCCTGCGCCCGTCTCGCCGAGGTCAAGCGCAAGTGGGACCCCGACGGCCGCATCGTCGCCAACCACGCCGTCGCCCTCGGTGAGGCCTGAGCTACCGGACCAGCGTCCTCAGCCTCTCCACCGCCGGATCGTCATCGCCGACCAAGTCGGCGATCGTGCCGGCTGCGTCTTCGATGTCCTCCGGCGTCGCGATCGAGATCGCCTCGAGATCAGCCCAATCTTTGGTGCGATCGAAGAAAGCCTTGAAGATCGCCAGCGAGGCGCAATCGAGCACGGGGATTTCGCGGTCTTCGAGCGAAACCCAGACGACCGACGAGGCGACGGAATCGTGAAGGGGAATGTTCTTGAGGAAGACGTCAACGGGCGTTTCACTCCACCAGAGCCGCGCTTGGCCGTCCCGCCTGACCTGCATGACGTCCTTCTTCCGCACACGCACCTCCTTGGGCAGCGAGGCGAGCACCGACTCGGCCTCCGATGCATCGACGAAGATGTTGACGTCGAGATCGCGCGTCCCGCGCGGCTCCTCGACGCAATAGGCGAGTGCGATGGCCCCGCCGAAGGCATGGGCCAGTCCTGCGTCTGAAAGCGCGTCGTGAAGCGCGAAGAGCTTCTCAACCAGCTCACTCATGGGGGGAAGCACCTTTCGCGACACGATCCGGCAGACGGGGATAACCGAGCTCCGGTTTAGGGCGATATGGCAAAGCCTCGGCGAGCTCCAGAACTTGGACGAGGATCCTGCTGGCCCGCTCGACATCGACAGGCGGCCTGCGAGAAGCGAGAGTCAAGTCAAAGCCACCGGCCGCCGCCAACCGCGCCAGCGCATCCGCCCCGGGCTCGCGCTTACCGCGCACGTAGGCGTTTACGACAGAGCGCGGCATGCCGGCCCTGCGCGCAAGCTCGGCCTGACTTAGTCCGCTGTTGGCCAAGATCTCGCTCGCAAGCATCCTGGCTTGATGTTAGCGAACTCGCTAACAGACCGCCTCAGGGCTCGATCACGTTGTTCGGGTCGGGCTTGTCGGCGGGGTCGGCCTGGCTGTAGTCGCCGAAGGGGGCATCGCGCTCGGTTACGGCGGCGGGGACGCCCTGCTGCTCGGCGAGCTCGATGAAGCGCTTGGCGTCGGGCGTGTTGCGCATCAGGCCGTCGAGGATCGGGCCGAGGGTCTGGGTCGAGGCGAGCCCCATGTTCTCGTAGGCGTGGTTGACGACCAGCTTCATCGCCGCGAGCTGCGAGGCGGGGATCGTCGCGAGCTGCCGCGCCGTCTCGGCGACCGTCTCCGCCAGCCGCTCGAAGGGGACGGCGCGGTTGATCAGCTCGACCGCGGCCGCTTCGGCGCCGGAGAGCGGCCTGCCGGTCAGCGCGTGCTCCTTCGCCCTGGTCAGGCCGAGCCGGTAGAGCCACATGCCCGAGAGGTAGGCGCCCCACATGCGCGAGTAGGGCGTGCCGATGCGGGCGTCCTCGCTGGCGATCACCAGGTCGGCGCAGAGCGCGAAGTCGCTGCCGCCGCCGAGGCACCAGCCGTGCACCTGGGCGATCACGGGCTTCGGCGCCCGCCAGACGCTCATCAGCTTCTGCGTCGGCGCCAGGGCCGGCGCGGTTGCGAAGGCGAAGTCCTTGCCAGGGTCCCACTCGCCCTCGGTCGTCATCTGCTCGTCCCAGTGGTGGAAGCCCTCGCCGAAGTCGTAGCCCGCGCAGAAGGCCCGGCCGGCGCCGCGCACGACGATCACCCTGACCGCCTCGTCGCGCACCGCCCGCTCGACCGCCGCCTCGACCTCTTCGGGCATCGGCGGCACGATCGTGTTCAGCGACTCCGGCCGGTTGAGCGTGATCGTCGCGACCGCATCGGTCACGCCGTAGAGCAGGGTCTCGAACTCGCCCGCCTCGCCGGCCGGGCCGGCGCTCATTCGCTCGCGCCGCCGATCGCCGCCTCGTCGCAGACGAGGACCATGTCGTCGTTGCGCACCCGCCCGGCGGGGATCGAGTCGTCGCCGGCGAGCAGCTTGGCGAGCGGCTCGCGCGCCTTCTCGCCGAGCACCAGCCAGAGGATCCGGCGCGCCGCCGCCAGCGCCGCGTAGGTGAGCGTCATCCGCAGGTGTCCTTCGTAGGGCCGCGCGGTCACCGAGACGCGCCGGTCGTCGACTTCGAGCACCGAGTCGCCGGGGACGAGCGAGGCGGTGTGCCCGTCCGGCCCGAGCCCGAGGTGGACGAGGTCGAGCCGCTCGGGCAGGTGAACCTCGTACTCGGAGGCGGAGAGTTCGAGGTCGCGGCTGGTCACCGGCATCGGCCGCAGCGCCGCCTGGTGGTCGATCGAGAGCATCTGCACGAGGTGGGTGAGGTTGCGCGCGTCGTCGCCCGGCGGCGCCACCCGCTCGTCGACCTGGAAGATGTTCGCCTGCTCCCACGGCATCCCGTCCATTTCGCCGAGCAGGCCGACCATCGCCCAGGGCGTCCTGCCGCCGCTCAGCGCGAGGTTGAACTCGCCGTGCCGCTCGAGCGCCTCGCCGCCGGCGCCGGCGACCAGCTCCGCCGCCGCGTGGGAGGCCGCGTCGGCGTCGGGGAAGACCCTCGTCTCGATCGGCATCGGGGTCCCCCACCCGCTGGAGGGGCTACGAAGCCTTCTCGTCGTGGCCGCCGAACTGCTTGCGCATGGCGGAGAGGACCTTGTCGCCGAAGTCGTCGAGCCCGCGCGAGAAGAAGCGCTCGTAGAGAGCCGTCGTCAGCACCGGCGCCGGCACGCCCTCGTCGATCGCGGCGATCGAGGTCCAGCGGCCCTCGCCGGAGTCCGAGACGCGGCCGGCGAAATCGGAGAGGTCGGGCGATTCCTGCATCGCCGCCGCGGTCAGGTCGAGCAGCCAGGAGCCGATCACGCTGCCGCGCCGCCAGACCTCGGCGACCTCCGGCAGGTCGAGGTCGTACTGGTAGTACTCGGGCTGCTCGAGCGGCGCGGTCTCGGCGTCCTGCTCGCGCCGCGCCTTGCCGGCGTCGGCGTTCTTGAGGATGTTGAGGCCCTCGGCGTAGGCCGCCATCACGCCGTACTCGATCCCGTTGTGGACCATCTTCACGAAGTGCCCGGCGCCGTTCGGCCCGCAGTGCAGGTAGCCGTTCTCCGAGGGCGAGGGGTCGCCGCTGCGCCCCGGCGTGCGCTCCGCCGACTCGACCCCGGGGGCGAGGCTGGCGAAGACCGGGTCGAGCCGCCGCACCGCGCCGTCCGGGCCGCCGATCATCAGGCAGTAGCCACGCTCGAGCCCGAAGACGCCGCCGCTGGTCCCGCAGTCGACGAAGTCGATTCCCTGCTCGCGCAGCTTCTCGGCGCGGCGGATGTCGTCGCGGTAGTAGGAGTTGCCGCCGTCGACGATCGCGTCGCCGGGCTCGAGCACCGCGGCCACGTCCTCGATCGTCTTCTCGGTGATCTCGCCCGAGGGGACCATCACCCAGACCGCGCGCGGGGCGCTCAGCTTCCCCGCCAGCTCCTCCAGCGAGGAGGCTCCCTCGGCGCCCTCCCCCGCCAGCGCGGCGACCGCGTCGGGGTTGACGTCGTAGGCGACGACGCGGTGGTCGTCGCGCATCAACCGGCGCGCCATGTTCGCGCCCATCCGTCCAAGTCCTACTATTCCCAGCTCCATGACCCCCACCCTACCTGCCGACGTCCTCGTAATCTTCGGGATCAGCGGCGACCTGGCGAAGAAGATGACCTTCCGGGCGCTCTACCGCCTGGAGGCCAGCGGCAGGCTCGACTGCCCGATCGTCGGCGTCGCGATCGACGAGTGGGACGAGCAGAAGCTGCGCGCGCACGCCCACGACGCGATCTCGGCCACGGTCAAGGACCCCGACGAGCAGGTCTTCGAACGGCTCGCCGCCCGCCTCTCCTACGTCCAGGGGGACTACGCCGACGCGGCGACCTTCGAGCAGGTCGGCGGCGCGATCGCGGGGCGCGAGCGGCCCGTCTTCTACCTGGAGATCCCGCCCTCGCTGTTCGCCACCGTGGTCAAGGGCCTCGGCGCCGCCAACCTCACCGGGGACGCCCACGTGGTGATCGAGAAGCCCTTCGGCCACGACCTCGAGTCGGCGCGGGCGCTGAACGCCGAGCTGCACGGGGTGCTGCGCGAGGAGCAGATCCTGCGGATCGACCACTACCTCGGCAAGGAGCCGGTGATGGACATCGCCTACCTGCGCTTCGCCAACTCGCTGCTCGAGCCGGTCTGGAACCGCGAGCACGTCTCGCACGTGCAGGTGACGATCGCCGAGGACTTCGGGGTCGAGGACCGCGGGCGCTTCTACGACGCGGTCGGGGCGATGCGCGACGTGATCCAGAACCACGCCCTGCAGGTGCTCTCGCTGGTCGCGATGGAGCCGCCCGCCGGCAACCACCCCGACTCCGTGCGCGACAAGAAGGTCGAGCTGTTCCGGGCGATGCGCCCGGCCGACCCGAAGCGCTACGTGCGCGGCCAGTACGACGGCTTCCTCGAAGTCGAGAACGTCGCGCCCGACTCGACCACCGAGACCTTCGCCGCGGTCGAGCTGGCGATCGACAACTGGCGCTGGAGCGGCGTCCCCTTCTTCGTCCGCGCCGGCAAGAACATGCCCGTCAAGGCGAGCGAGGTCAACGTCGTCTTCCGGCGGCCGCCGCGGCTCGGCGTCGGCAAGGGCAAGCTGCCGGAGCCGAACCAGATGACGGTGCGGATCGAGCCCGAACCCGGCGCGCGCACGCGGATGTGGGCGAAGAAGGCCGGCGTCGAGGAAGTCGAGCCCGCCGACCTGGAGGTGCTGTTCGAGAAGGTGCCGGGCGAGGATCCCGAGCCCTACGAGCGGCTGCTCGGCGACGCGCTCGCCGGCCGCAGCCAGCTGTTCACCCGCGAGGACGCGGTCGAGGAGACGTGGCGGATCGTGCAGCCGCTGCTCGACGAGCCGGGGCCGGTCCACCCATACGAGCCGGGCACCTGGGGGCCGCGGGAGGCCGAGGCGCTGACCCGCGGGATCAGCCAGTGGTTCGAACCGTGGCTGCCCTGGGGCAAGGACGCAATGCCTAGCGGCGTGCTAGGTTTTTAGGCGCGTCAGTTAGGGCACCCTAATTAGGGTCGCCGCAGTCCACCCGAAAGGCAGTCTAGCCCGGAGATGATTCCAACCCTGGTGATCGCCCTGCGCGAGGGCGTCGAGGCCTCGCTGATCGTCGGCATCATCGCCGCCTTCCTCGCCAAGGAGGGGCGGCGCGACAAGCTCGGCCAGATGTGGGCCGGAGTGGCGGTCGCGGTGGCGCTCTGCGTCGGCGTCGCCGTCCTGCTGCGCGTCGTCGGCCAGGAGCTGCCGCAGCGCGAGCAGGAGGGGCTGGAGACGGTGATCGGCCTGATCGCGGTCAGCGCCGTCACCTACATGATCGTCTGGATGCGCCGCCACGCGCGCGGGATCAAGGCCGAGCTGGAGGGGCACGCGGCCAGCGCGCTCGCCGCGGGCTCGGGCATGGCGCTGGTCGCGATGGCCTTCCTCGCCGTGCTGCGCGAGGGCTTCGAGACCTCGGTCTTCCTGCTCGCCGCCTTCCAGGACGCGAGCGACACGACCGCGGCGGGGATCGGCGCCGTGGTCGGCCTGGTCGCGGCGATCGCGATCGGAGTCGGCATCTACCGCGGCGGCGTGCGGATCAACCTCAGCCGCTTCTTCCGCGTCACCGGCCTGATCCTCGTCTTCGTCGCCGCCGGCCTGCTCTCGACCTCGCTGCACACGGCGCACGGGGCGGGCTGGTTCGACGCGCTGCAGGGACAGGCGATCGACCTCTCCTGGCTGGTCCAGCCGGGGACGATCTCCGGCTCGCTGCTGACCGGGATGCTGGGCCTGCAGCCGCAGCCGACCGTCGGCGAGGCGGCGGTCTACCTGCTCTACGCGGTGCCGATGGCGCTCTACGTGATCTGGCCGGACCGCCTGCGGCCCGACCCGCGCGCCGCCCTGGCGCGCCGCCGCGAGCGCCGCGCCGCCGGGGCCCCCGCGCAGAGCCCCGCCTGAGCCCGCGATGACCCCGATCACCCGCCGCCGACTGCTGGCCTCGGCCGGCGCCGGCGCCGCCGGCCTCGGCCTGGGCGGCGCGAGCGGGTTCCTGATCGGCCAGGAGAGCGCCGCGGCCGGCGACGGCACCGGCACGGTCCCCTTCCACGGCGAGCACCAGGCCGGCATCGCCACGGCGGCCCAGGACCGCCTCCACTTCGCCGCCTTCGACCTGACGACGGACAGCCGCGCCGAGCTGCGCGAGCTGCTGCGCGAGTGGTCGCGGGCGGCGGTGGAGATGACCGCCGGGCAGATGGTCGGCGACGCCAACGACGCGCAGCCGGCGCCGCCCGACGACACCGGCGAGACGGTCGGCCTGCTGCCCTCCCGCCTTACCGTCACCTTCGGCCTCGGCCCGAGCCTGTTCGAGCGGCGCGGGCTCGGCCTGGGGCGGCGGCGCCCCGCAGCCTTGACCGACATCCCGCCGCTGCCCGGCGACGAGCTCGACGCCACCGAAAGCGGCGGCGACCTCTGCGTGCAGGCCTGCTCGGACGACCCCCAGGTGGCCTTCCACGCGGTGCGCAACCTGGCGCGGATCGGCCGCGGCGCGGCCGTGATGCGCTGGTCGCAGCTCGGCTTCGGCCGCACCTCGACCACCAGCCGCAACCAGGACACGCCGCGCAACCTGATGGGCTTCAAGGACGGCACCGCGAACATCCGCGCCGAGGACGGCGAGGCGATGCGCCGCTTCGTCTGGGTGCCGGCGGGCGAGGGGCCGGCGTGGATGCGCGGCGGCAGCTACCTGGTCGCGCGCCGCATCCGCATGCTGCTCGAGGTCTGGGACCGCTCCTCGCTCGAAGACCAGGAGGGGACGTTCGGCCGTCGCAAGTACAGCGGCGCCCCGTTCGGCGGCCGGCACGAGGACGACCCGCTCGACCTCGACGCCCGGAAGGGCGGCGAACCGGTGATCCCCGCCGACGCCCACGTGCGCCTCGCCTCCCCCGAGCTCAACTCCGGCGAGCGCATCCTGCGCCGCGGCTACTCGTTCACCGACGGCGTCGACGAGAGCCTCGGCGAGCTCGAAGCCGGCCTCTTCTTCATCTGCTTCCAGCGCGACCCGCGCCGCCAGTTCGTGCCGATCCAGCGCCGCCTGGGCGAAGACGACGCGCTGAACGAGTACATCAAACACGTCGGCAGCGCCGTCTTCGCCGTCCCCCCGGGCGCGAGCCACGGCGGCTACGTCGGCGAGACCCTGCTGGGCTGACCAGCGCCGTAGAGGTTTCATCCGAATAGCGACTCAAACCTCTACGGCGCAGAGCCGCCTCCGAGCGCCGTAGAGGTTAGGACCGGATAGCGAGCAAGACCTCTACGGCGCTCGGTTGGGTCGCGGTTTCGCATTCCGACCAGGCTTATCGGTTTTTGTTAGGGTGCCCTAACTCTCCTCCCGACCGACCGATAGGAGCACTCTCAGATGCAGGGAATCGCAGTCCGCACTTCCTTCCTCGCCGCCGCGCTCGGCCTGATCGCGCTCGCCGCCGCCGGCTGCGGCTCGATCGAAGACGCGCCCGCGGGCGCCAAGAAGATGTCGTTCGCGCTGACCGACGCGGGCTGCGAGCCGCACGACGCGAAGGCGCCGGCCGGGCCGATCGTCTTCGAAGTCGAAAACGCCGGGACCTCGACGGTGACCGAGTTCGAGGTGCTCGACGGCGACACGATCCTGGGCGAGAAGGAGAACCTCTCCGACGGCCTCTCGGGCAACTTCTCGCTCAACCTCGAAGCCGGCGAATACACGCTCTACTGCCCCGGCGGCGCCGACGAGCGAGGCACGCTGACGGTGACCGGCAAGGCGGCGGCCAAGGCAGCCGGACCGGCGGGCGAAGCGGCCGTCTCCGGCTACCGCGCCTACCTGGAGAGGAACGCCGACGAACTGGTCGCGAGGACCGAGACCTTCGTCGCCGCGGTCGAAGCCGGCGACCTCGCCGAGGCGAAGCGCCTCTACGCCGTCGCTCGCACGCCCTACGAGCGGATCGAGCCGGTGGCCGAGTCCTTCGGCGACCTCGACCCGCGGATCGACGCCCGCGCCAACGACGTGAAGCCGGACGAATTCGGCGGCTTCCACCGGCTCGAGAAGGCGCTCTGGGTCGCAGGCGCGACGACCGGGATGGCGCCGGTGGCGAAGCAGCTGCTCGCCGACGTGAAGGAGCTGCGGCGGAAGGTCAGGACGGTCAAGTTGCAGGCGGTGCAGATCGCCAACGGCGCCAACGAGCTGCTGGGCGAGGTCTCGGCCGCGAAGATCACCGGCGAGGAGGAGCGCTACTCGCACACCGACCTGGTCGACTTCGAGGCCAACGTCGAAGGCTCCGAGGCGGCCTTCGAGGCGGTGAAGCCGCTGCTGGTCGAAGCGGACCCCGGGCTGGCGAAGCGGATCGAAGCGCGCTTCGACGACGTCCACGCCGCGCTCGAGCCCTACCGGCGCGGCGACGGCTTCGTCCCCTACACCGAGCTGAGCGAAGCCGACACGCGCAGTCTGGCGCAGGAAATCGACGCGCTGGCCGAGGATCTCTCGCAGACCCCGGCGCTGATCGTCCAGTAGGCCGCCGGAGATACGCATACGCTGAACGCCGTGACCCAAACCGAGCTACAGGTTGAGAACCGCGCCGATGAGCTGTTGAGGAAGCTGGGATTTTCCTCCTGGCGTCCCGGCCAGCGCGAGGCCGTCGAGGCGGCGCTCGAAGGGCGGGACTCGCTGATCGTGATGCCGACCGGGGGCGGGAAGAGCCTCTGCTATCAGCTTCCCGGGCTGGCGACGGAGGAGCTGACGATCGTGGTCAGCCCGCTGATCGCGCTGATGAACGACCAGTGGCGGCGGCTGAGCGGGGCCGGGCACCCGGTGGCGATGGTCACCTCGGCGATGGGCGAGGAGGAGGCGCGGCACGCGCTCGCCCAGGTGCGCGGCGGCGCGGCGCGGATCGTCTACTGCTCACCCGAGCGCTTCGCCTCGGGGGCCTTCCTCGAGGCGATCGGGCAGCGCGACGTCGACCTGCTCGCGGTCGACGAGGCGCACTGCGTCTCCGAGTGGGGCCACGACTTCCGGCCCGACTACCTGCGCCTGCCGGAGATCGCCGAGCGGCTCGGCCGGCCGACCGTGATGGCCTGCACCGCGACCGCGACCGAGGCGGTGGCGCGCGAGATCGCCGCCCGCTTCCAGATGCGCGACCCGCTGCAGGTGCGCTCCGGCTTCGACCGCCCGAACCTCTCCTTCGACGTCGTGCGGCTCGAGGGCAAGGGCTCGAAGGCGCGACGCACGGCGCTGCTCGAAGCGGGCCTCGCCGACCCGGCAAACCGCCCCGCGATCGTCTACTGCGGCACCCGCCGCGACACCGACGAGCTGTTCGCGACCCTGCGCGAGGGCGGCCTGACCGCGGTCCCCTACCACGCCGGGATGGAGCCCCACCACCGCGCCGAGGCGCAGCGCCGCTTCATGGCCGGCGAGGCGGAGGTCGTGGTGGCCACCAACGCCTTCGGCATGGGGGTCGACAAGGCCGACGTGCGCTCGGTCTGGCACGTGGCGATCCCGACCAGCCTCGAGGCCTACTACCAGGAGGCGGGGCGCGCCGGCCGCGACGGGGAGCCGGCGCGCGCGGTGCTGCTGGCGATGAAGTCCGACCTCGGCCGGCTCGTGCGCTTCAACCAGCAGCGCGCCGGCGACCCCGAGCTGGCGGTCGCCCGCGAGCGCGGCTGGCGCGACTACCGCACGATCAAGGAGTTCATCTACTCCGACCGCTGCCGCCGGCGCAGCGTTCTCGCCCACTTCGGCGACGGCGCCGCCGGGCGGCCGCTGGGCCGCTGCTGCGACGTCTGCGACCCGCAGGGCTGGCCGCCCGACCCGGAGACGATCGCGGTCCGCCGCCCGGCGAAGCCGAAGCAGGCCGCCGCGCCGCCGCCCGAGCTCACCCCCGCCGACGCGTCGCTCTTCGAGCGGCTGAAGGAGTGGCGCCTGGGCGCCGCCGACGGCAAGCCCGCCTTCACGGTCGCGCACAACTCGACCCTGGAGAGGATCGCCGCCACCCGCCCCGCGTCCGAGGACGCCCTGCTCGCGGTCAAGGGCATCGGCCCGAGCTTCGTCGCCAAGCACGGGCCCGAGGTGCTGGCGATCGTCGCCGAGGCGACATAAGCTCCCAAACGCAATGCGCTCGTCCGTCCCGCTTGCGGCGCTCGCCGCGGTCACCTGCCTAGCCTTCGCCGGCTGCTCGGCCGAAGTCAACGTCGGCGGTGGCTCCGACGCCTCCGGCGAGGAGATCGCCGACGAAGTGCGCGGCGACTACGCCGAGAAGACGGGCATCGCGCTGAGCCGGCTGACCTGCGAAGGCGTCGAGGCGAACGTCGGCGAGAAGTTCAGCTGCTCTGGCCGCAACGCGCGCGGCGTCCAGCTCGAGATCGCCGGCAAGGTGACCGACACCAGCGGCGGCGGCTTCGACTACAGCTGGCACGTGACCGCGGCGGTCGCCCCCGGCGTCCTCTACGAGCGCGCACTGCGGCGGCAGATCGAAGAAGAAGGCGTCGCGCTCGCCGAGGTCCGCTGCCCGGTCGAGGTCGAAGTCGAGGTGGGCGAGGAACTGCGCTGCCGGGCGACCGACAGCAGCGGCTCCGGCCGCGACGTGACCCTGCGGCTGACCGATCTCGACGGCGGCTTCAAATACAGCGTCGACGGCGCGGCGGGGCCGGAAGGGCCCTCCGCCTAAGGGCCGGGCGCCGACCCGACTTGACACCCGCGGTCCGAGGCTCTACGCCTTCTGGGGTCCGATCCGCTCCGGATGGAGCCCATTCCGCAAGGAGGAACCCCGATGTCGATACTCAGCCGGCGCCTCGGCGCCCTCTCGATCGCCGCGGCGGTCGCGCTCGCCTTCGCGATCTGCGACGTCGCCCCCGCCGCCGAGGCCTCCCTCGACGACGAAGCGACCGTCTCGAAGAAAAAGGGCGCTATTGACGTTTCCGTGGGTGAAGTAAGGCAGTGAGCGGAAGGCGCACGCCGCTCCACGCCTAGGTTTCCGGCTGTCAAAAGGCTGGAAATCGAAAGGAGCGGCAACGACGTGCGCAAGGAGAGGGTATGGGCACGCCTGCTCGGGTTGGAGCGGGCGGTCATCGAAAGCGTGGAGATCGACGACAA